>Ga0181536_10002222_pt1 | contig 22163 bp, 15 predicted proteins | sample PEATcosm2014_Bin_41_FD_121105 | JGI IMG/M metagenome (GOLD analysis project Ga0181536, IMG submission 121105) | Peatland microbial communities from MTU Mesocosm Facility, Houghton, MI, USA - PEATcosm2014_Bin17_60_metaG | ecosystem: Environmental > Terrestrial > Soil > Wetlands > Peat | place...
CTCCGAGATGGTCGCATCCGTAGTCGTGACCAGGGGGGCGATCTCCCCGGCTACCGTGACCTGCGTGTTCGTCGAGCCAACCCGCAGGACTGGGCTGATTTCGGCTGTCTGCCCCACCTCGAGCAGGAATCTGCCGTCCCAGGTCTGCATCCCGGAAACTTCCACCTTGATTTCATATGTGCCGGTCACCACCGGCGGGAACGCGAAGAAGCCGACGTCGTTGCTGGTAGTAGAAGTTTTGATGTTCGTGGCGATGTTCACGATGGAAACGTGCGCTCCGCCGATGACCGCTGATGTGGCGTCCCGCACCACGCCTTGCACGGTGCCGCTTCCGGTCTGGGCCGGCAACATCCAAGCGGACAGAGCAATCAAAAGCGCGAACCGGTTCACTCGGTACAAAAACATAGTCTTCTCCTCTAAACCCGGCGATTTGCCATCGCCGTATGGCGCCCGCATCGGCGGCGGGAGAGCAACCCTGAGCAATACAACTGATATCGCAGTCAATCATAATCTCCTTCTTCCCGGCAGTCAACAGTTTTTGTTGCGCTCTCCAGCCGTCGAGTCCGGAGCGCCTGGAACCGTGCCCCTATACTGTCGAAGACCGTGCGCAGCAACTTCAAAAACCTTGGCGGGCGGCCCGTGCTTGACACGGACGGTGCGGTCTCCGTATGCTGCTGCAATATCAGGGGAGATCCCCGCGGCGAGTTCCCACAGTGGCGCCACGATCAGCCGCGGCCGCGGACTACAGGATCGCAGAGTTCGACGGCAACTACCGGCCCGCTATCCCCTGATCGGCGCCTCAACGGCGAACGCCAGGATCTACCGCCGGCGCTGAAGGACCGCTTCACTTTGCAGCCGCCGGTTGCCGCAGCATCGCTTGCGCGGCCAGCACATCGAAGATGTAAGATGCGGCGCCGTGGATCACGTATTCCGTCTGATTGTAGTAATACGGGAAGTTCTTCAGGTCCATGAATCCGGGGCGCATGAACGAGGCGCCGGGCGTGGGGCCGCCGGGAATGTATGTGTAGGCGTCCCGGTTGAAGCCATAGGCGACCAACTGCGAGTTGGCCCCCACGCCGGAGACGTAGCTGGTATTGGATGCCGGGTGGCATCCGAGCACGAAGTTCACCACGTTCAGCAGGGTGTCGGGGCCGAAGATCTCCGGCAGATTCTTGTGCCAGAAATAATCGCGCATGGCGTCGCTTTGCAGGTCCCACGCGAAGCCCATGATGGAGTTTCCCCGGGCCTGCTGGGGCGAGTCCAGCTTCCAGTCCGATCGCAGGACGAAGGCGGGAAAGCGGACGCCGTACGGGGTGGCGGCTTCCACGGCATCCGCGGCCGCCCTCCATTTCTTGGCGATCTCCACCACCAGGCTGTGGAATTCGGGGTCGGAGATCCCGGGTAACAGACGCGCGAGCATCCATCCCACGCTGCGCCCCACCTGCTCGGGCGGAGTCGCGCGGATCTGCGGCAGCAGGGAGTAAAGGCGCTTAAAATATTGCGGATCGTCCGTGGTCAGCCACAGCTCCGCGGTAGCGGCAATCTCGTCGCTCGGAAAGCCACCGCCGCGGCCCACGTAGGCGTTGGGAGCGTAGACGGGCGGGTGCGTCTGCTCGTATTGCCACAGCGTGCGCGCCGCCGCCAGGTACTCGTCCGCCAGCGCGGGTTTCTTCGGCCGCAGCACGCGGCTGGCGACCGCGAAGGTCTGCGCCACCCGGTATTGCAGACCGGTGTTGCGGTTCGTGAACGCCCAGCGATCGTCGGGTTTGCCGGAGCGGTCGCCGACCACCTGGTCGGGTTTCAGGCTGGGGTCGTAGATGTGGTTGTCGGTAATGTTCATCGGATCGCCGGTGACGTCGTACTGGGGCTGCGAGTTCTCGATGATTCCGGCGAAGATGTGGCCGGAGGCGCGGAACGACCCCATCAGGCCTTCCGCGCCGTATTCGATCTGCTGGAGAAGGTCGTCTTCCCCATCCGGGACATGCAGCAGCACCTCGCGAGTCGCGCGGCGGACCGTGGTCATATCGATGGCGGGATGGAATTCCTCCTTAGCGAGGGCCAAGGCTAAAACGGTGTTCGAGATGCTGCCCGCCGGCAGATCGTAATCCCCGGCATCATGCCACCCGCCCCAGTTCAATCCGGGAATGTGCTCGTAATCGGCAAACTGCGTTTCCCGCTCGCCCTGCTGATAATTGTCGAAGTGCCGGTGGTTGGCCGGAGCCTGCTCGGCGTCGTCCAAATGGCACGCTCCGTGCCAGAAGCGGTTACGCTCGCGGACCGATACGTGGCACATTTGAACCGGCAGGAAGACCTCCAACGTCAACTGCCAGGCTTCGTCGAAGACGTGGGGGTCGATGCGGAACGGTCCCGCCTTCTGGCCGCGGTATTCGATGAGGTAATCACCGGTGCCCGTCACATCGGTGAAATCGAAGATGGCGTACCGGTAGTTCAGAAACGCTCCCCACGGCTTTGCCGCCCCGGACTTGACGAGCCGCTTCTCCCCGGTGAGAGTCAACCGGTACAGGTTGACGTTTCCCAAGGCGTCGTCGTGCGGGTCGAGCTCCAAAACAGCGCGTTTCGGTTGCGCCGGATGGTATCCCACCTGCGAGATGCCGATGACCGGCTGCCGCCGCCATTGCGGATCGATCGAAGGCCGGATCTCCAGGTCCATTCCGTTATCGCCACCCCCCGGCTCTATCGCGGCCGTTACGGAAAACCAGCCGGTCGGGTGGTTGCCGCGTTCGTCGGCGAGTTCCAGGGTGCCGCCGCTCCGCTCGAAGGTCAGGCTGTGGGGCGGATCCTCCTGCGCCAGGCGCAGAATCCGGCTGGCCGGGAGGAGCGTTCGCCGCCCGCTATACTGCCGCGGAAACAGGCCCTCCATCGAATCGCCCTGGAACGATTTCATGAAGTATGCGGGAGGGTAGAGGAGCATGCGGAAGGATGCCTGCCGAACTTTGCCCGGATCGAGCGGCCGGTCGAATTTCAAGCTGACGATCATCCTCCCGCCGTCGGTGCGGCAGATCAACTCGTAACCCAGGCTCAACCCGGGGACATCGCCGACGATCGTCGCCGTCTTTCTCTCGCGGTCCACTACCCTGCGCAGCACGCGGCCGGACAGCCGCGCGGAAGAATCCCGGCTAGTGAACTGCACGTTGTCCGAAGACATCAGCCACTCACCGTTCTGCATCATCTGCAGCCCTCCGCGAGTGCCAGGATCGGTGTTGTGGAATATGAGGAAGGCGAATCCGGGCGCTTCGAAATACTCCCTGTCGTTCAGGGTGATCGCACCCGGCGCCCCGGCCGCCATGCACGTTATGGCAAACGAGAGGATGCAGGCGGTTCTCGATAGCTTGGGCACATGCCCTCCTTTCAAGGTCGAACTGCAATCGCGGCGGGCCGGCGTGAAAGGAAAGCCATGAGAACTGCCAGCCGCGCGCTTGACCGGCTTCGGTGCGGATCCGGTTCAAGTACGGCCGCCGCTCTTCCAGCCGTTCGCCGGCCGGCAGACACGATTTCCGTCTCTATGATATGGCAGTGATATTAATCCGATTCACTCCGGCCGTCAATCGGGCTCGCGCGTTTTCCGGCTCCCGCCTGACGCAGCGCTCCGCGCATTCCATCCGCCGCTACGGTATAAACGGTCTGGAATCCCGATTTCTCTCTTTCTCTCTTGACAATTTGCCGCCACCGACCCTATTATGGTTGCCGAAATGATATATCAGATCCGCGATCGGGGTGCGATTGCGGCTTCTCGATAGCGCGGCTTCGCGGCAGGATCGGCAGGGTCGAGGTGCGGAGAATGAATCGAATACCGGAGATTCTGGTCTGGCTGCTTTTCGCAGGAGCCGCGGCGGCCCAGACATCGGAAGGGCCGCAGCCGCCGGTGGTGGATCCCGGTGGTCCGGGCAAGGCGCCATCGGATGCGATTGTCCTGTTCGACGGCAAGGATAATTCCCACTGGATGACCATGGACGGCAAGCCGTCTAAGTGTACGGTCGCTGGCGGCGTCATGATCTGCCGCACGGGGGCGGGCGATACGCAAAGCACGGAGAAATTCCGCGACGCCCAGATCCACCTGGAGTTCAATCTGCCCTATGAACCCGAAATGCGGGGCCAGGGGCGCGCCAACAGCGGCGTCATCCTCATGGGCCGCTACGAAATCCAGATTCTCGACTCTTACCAGAACCCCACTTACGCCAACGGTTCCTGCGCGTCGCTGTATGGGCAGTCCGCGCCGCTGGTGAACGCTTGCCGCCGCCCGGGTGAATGGCAGACGTACGATATCATCTTTCACGCCCCGCACTGTGCCGCCGACGGCGCGGTCGAGACGCCCGGCAGCCTGACGATGCTGCACAACGGGGTCCTGGTTCAGGACCATGTTCCGGTCAGGGGCCGGCGCTGCATGGCGGGCGAGGGCCCCCTCGTGCTCCAGGACCACAGCCAGTACGTGGGCCGGAAGATCGCGACCGCGGCCGGGGTCACGGAGGGCGCTCCGGACACCACCATCAAATTCCGCAACATCTGGATGCGCGGGCTGAGCCAATAGCGCCGGGTTGTTTCGAAAAAGGAATGTTGCAATGGAAAACCGACGATCGTTCTTGACCAAGGCGGCGCTGGGAGTGGCGGCTGTCTCTAAGGCTACGGCGGCGTCCGGCCAGTTCACGGTCGGATTCATCGGTACCGGCAGTCGCGCCAACGCCGCTCTGATTCCGCAGTTCAAGTTTAACCCGGCCTTTCGCATTGTCGCGCTTTGCGATGTCTACAAGCCGAACCTCGACGAAGCTGCCAGCCGCGTCGGCGGCAAGGTGGATACGTATGGCGACTACCGGCGGCTGCTCGACCGCAAGGATATCGACGTGGTGGTCATCGCGACGCCGGACCACTGGCACGTTCCCATGCTAATGGCGGCCTGCGAAGCGGGCAAGGACGTCTACCTGGAGAAGCCGGTTTCGAATGACATCGATATGTGCCTCAAGGGCATCGCCGCCGTGCGAAAGTACAATCGCGTGGTGGAGGTGGGCCTGATGCAGCGCAGCAGCTTGCCCTTCCTGGAGGCGTACAAGGAAGTGCAGAGCGGCATTCTAGGGAAGGTCCGCCATGTGGTGGTGATCAACCCGGGCGGCAGCGCCCCGCGGCGAAACCCGAACGCCGCGGAGGGCGGCGGCCAAGCCCGTGGGCAGGGTGGTGGGCGAGGACCGTCCAGCGGACTCTCTGATCCGCCTCCTGGCCTCGATTGGGAGATGTTCCAGGGTCCGGCGCCGCGGCGTCCATACAGCCAGAACCGCCAGCGCAATTGGCGCAGCTATTGGGAGTACGGCTGCGGCCCCCTCTCCGACTGGGGCGTGCACCTCCTCGATATCGCCCACTGGTACCTAGGCGTCACCGAGCCGTCGCGCACTGCCGCGGCGGTATATGGCTGGTTCAACCGGCCGGAGGACGATCGCTTCCCGGACACCACCGAGGTGGCTTGGCAGTATCCCAATTTCGTGGCCGATTACAGCTCGCGGTCGGATGTCCTCGGAACGTACCTGTGGGGCGACGATGGGATGCTGTTCGTCAACCGCAACGGGTATACCGTGCGCCCCGTGACCCAGCGCAACAACCCCGGAGGAAAGCCGCCCTTCGAAGAGAAGAAAGTAGCGTTGCATGATGAGCCGCACAACTACGAGGCCTCCTTCGAGTCCGATGCCGGCCGGCACATCATCAACTTCCTCTCCTGTATCAAGAGCCGGCAGCGTCCCGTGTGCGACATCGAGATCGGAGCCTTTTCTACGATTCCCACCCTCATGGGCGGCCTTTCCATTCGAAGCGGCGGTAAGACGGTCGCCTGGAATGGGAACGGCGCCGCCGTCATGGGCTAAGCGCTATGGGTCGCAGGATCTTAGTTCTCAGCCCGAGCCGCCCAAGTGGCCAGGTTGATTAGCGGGGAAAACGATGAAAATCTCACTTGCCGCACTGCTCGCGCTGGGCCCGCTGGTATTCGCGGCGGAGCGCGTCACTATCTCGCTTGACGGCGAATGGGATATTACCGATTCTAAAGTGGCCGATGCCATTCCGTCCTCTTACGGTCACAAAGTCCCGGTACCGGGGCTTGCGCATTCCGCCATTCCGGCGTTCCCCGGCGTGGACGAATTCGATAGCCGCGAGGCGGCCAAGGATAGGGCGCCCAAAACCGGCCTGGTTCCGAATGCAGGGGTGGCGCACCAGGACCGCAACTGGTTCTGGTACCACCGCGCCTTCACGGTTCCAGCGCTCCGCCGGGTGGCGATTCTGCGCATCGATAAAGCGCAATTCGGCGCCGTTGTCTGGCTGAACGGGAAGAACGTCGGAGATCACCTGCCCTGTTTCACCGCCGCCATTTTCGATGTGAGCGGCGCGCTCCGGCAGGGCATCAATGACCTGGTGGTGCGGGTGGGCGCCCATCCGGGCGTGCTGCCGCCCACGGTTTCTGGGGGGACCGACTTCGAGAAGAATCGTTGGACTCCCGGCATTTACGACAGCGTCTCCCTGCTGCTGAGCGACAATCCCGCGATCGAAACCGTACAGGTGGCGCCGAAAATCGCCGGCCGTTCCATCATTGTTCAGACCAGGCTACGGAATTACGGGCGGAGGAGGATTTCGTTCGCGGTCACCCAGCGCGTGCACGCGTGGAAATCTGAGGCGACAATTGCGGCAGCCCCGCCGCGGCCAATGTCGCTGCTGCCCGGCGAAGAGCAAACCGTGCTCCAGACCATACGCATTTCGAACGCGAAACTGTGGTCGCCGGAGGAGCCGAACCTGTATGTGGTCGAGACCGGCACGGGAGGCGACTCGGCAAGCACGCGTTTCGGCATGCGCGAGTTCCGCTTCGATACGGCCACCCGGCGGGCATACCTGAACGGTCACGTGTACTTCATGCGTGGTTCGAATATCACACTGCACCGGTTTTTCGAGGACCCGCTCTCCGGCACGCTGCCGTGGAAGGAAGCGTGGGTCCGCAAACTGCTCGTCGAAATCCCCCACGAGATGCACTGGAACAGCTTCCGCTTCTGCATCGGGCCGGTTCCGGACAAGTGGCTGGACATCGCCGACGAGGCCGGGCTGCTGATCCAGAACGAGTACTTCGTCTGGACGGGGAGCAAGCCGGAAAAGCAGGTGCGCTTCGACGCGCGCGAAATGATTCAGGAGTACGCGGAATGGATGCGCGACAACTGGAACCACCCCAGTGTGGCGATCTGGGACGCGAACAACGAAACCCTCGACCCGATGTTCGGGGAGCGGATTATTCCGGCTGTCCGCCAGCTCGACCTTTCGAACCGGCCCTGGGAGAACAGCTACAACCCGCCCGCCGGGCCGGACGACCCGATCGAAGATCACCCCTACGAATTTGAGGCCGACGGCAGCCAGGAATTCAAGATGACGGCGCTGGAGCGGCCGTTCGGCAAGGCGCCCCTGGCGCATTCGGCGCACGCCGAGATCCTCAACGAGTATGGCCGGCTCTGGCTGAACCGCGACGGCAGCCCGACCGAACTCACGAACAAGCTCTATCCCCGCCTGCTGGGGCCGAACGCGACGGCCGAGGACCGGCTCGCGTTGAACGCGTACCTGCTGGCGGGGCTCACCGAGTACTGGCGTGCGTACCGCTGGTATGCGGGCGTGCTGTATTTCGTCTACCTGACCAGCAGCGGCCCGCGGGGCTTCACGTCGGACAACTTCTGCGACGTCGTGAATCTGGAGCTCGACCCGCACTTCCGCGACTATATGGGCAACGCATTCGCGCCGCTCGGCGTATACCTGAGCTTTTGGCAGCCAACCTTAAAGGGCGGCGAAACGCAAAAGCTCACGGTGATGATGGTGAATGACGACCCGCGGCCGACGGAAGGAACGCTCTCAGTGGTGCTGGAAGGTGCGGACGGGTTGCAAGCGGCGTCGAAGTCCGTGCACTTCTCGGTGGGTGCGCTCGGCCAGGAGACGTACTCTCTGGCTTTCCCGGTTCCGCGGGTGAAAGGAAGTTTCCTGCTGCAGGCGGTGGCGGAGAAACAGTCAAAGAACGGCACGCCTGAAAAGGTCATGAGCCGGCGCCGCGTGGCCGTCAGTTTCTGACGCGGCAGATCAAGGGGGCTGGAGGATACTACAGAGTTGGAGGCGCGGGTCGGAAGGACCGCTGAAACCTTTTTGAACTGGTCGCCTGCCGCACCCCGGAGGAGGCGCGGCATTTCGGTAGAAAGAACCTTATGTAGCTGGAGATGAAATCTATGCGACGACGAATTTTTCTTCAATCGGTATCCGGGGCCGCACTGGCTGCGTCGGCTGTGGCTGCTCAGCAGGACGGCCAAAGCGCCGGCTCGCCTTCTCAGCCGGGAGGTTCAGGGACTATCAAACTCACGGAGAAAGAGTACTTCGAGGGACCAGGATTCGTTTTCCTTGTTTTCCATAATCATAATCAGATGCAGGGCGGGATCCAGATTATACAAAAAGGCGAACGATTGCTCGACAGCGGAAGCCTGCTGCTTACACTCAAGAGCGGCGCTGCTCGCCGTGGCTCATCCGGTAGCGTACTGCGCCGGGTGGTGGACCGGGAACGATCCACTGCGACGGTCTTCGGCGAAGTGAGCGGACTGAATCTGGGCTACCAGCTCATATGCCGTACCGATGGCCGGCGCATGTTTGTCACGCTGAAGTTCGATCAGGCGCTGGACTGGAGCAAGATCCAGGAAGCCGGCTTCCATATGTATCTTTACACGCCGGCATACTTCGAGAAGTCCTTTCAAGGCGATTCGATAACGGGCGTTTTTCCCCGGCAATTTACCGGCGAACCGGTTCTTGCGCGCTCGCGGAATATCTTACGGATCGCCGAAGAAGATCCAATGGTGAGCATGACCTTCGAACGGCCCGGCGGCGAACTGCGGCTCGAAGACGGACGCCGCCAACGTACGGCATGGTTTTCGGTGGTGGCGCCCATCGAGCCTGGATCGACCGCGACCGAAGTCGAGGTCGCCATCACGCCGTCGATCGACCCGCAGTGGCGGCGGGCGCCCGTGATCAGCGTATCGCAAGTGGGTTACCATCCCCGGCAGCCGAAGCAGGCGGTGGTCGAGTTAGACCCGCGCGAGGATTTTGGGGAAAAGATCAGCCTCTTCAAGATGTCGCCCCATGGCAACAAGGAGCTGATCAAGGCTGCGAACCCCAAACCCTGGGGAGAATTTCTCTACTATAAATACGGCGTCTTCGACTTTAGTGAAGTAGTGGACCCGGGCGTGTACGTGCTGGAGTTTCGGGGCCTGACAGCGGGGCCTGTCCGTATCGACCGGCAGGTTTACGATCAGGCCTGGCGGCCGACCCTGGAGGTATTTCTGCCGGTTCAGATGTGCCACGTATCGGTGCGCGAGGGCAATCGCACCTGGCACGGCGCCTGCCATTTGGACGATGCGTCGCAGGCGCCCGAAAACACGATGGGCCTCGATGGCTATCAGCAAGGCAAGCACGAGACGCGATTTGCCGATTACGAGCACATACCAGGTCTGAACTGGGGCGGATGGCATGACGCCGGAGACCATGATCTGCCGGCCGGCAGCATGGCCGGTACAACCTTGGCCTTGGCTTTGGCCCAGGAGGAGTTTCACCCGGGTTTGGACCTGACAACGGTTCGGCGTGCCGACCGCGAGGTGCTGCTGCACGTTCCGGATGGCGAAGAGGATCTTCTCCAGCAGATTGAGTGCGGCGTGGAAGGTTTGCTGGCTTCCTACCGCGTGGCGGGGCACATTTTTGCCGGGATTATCGAAAGCACGCGCGATCAATACGACCACACGGGCGATCCGGTGAACATCACGGATAACCTCGTATACGACAGCAGCCTAAAGCCCGACCAGGTAGCAGTTGGACGTTCCGGCAAGCGCGACGATCGATGGGCGTTCACCAACCGGAACACGGGACTGCAATACCGCGTGGCTCAAACCCTTGCCGCGGCGAGCCGGGTGCTGCGCGAGAAGAAACCCGCTCTCAGTGAAGAGTGTCTGGCTGCGGCGGCCAAACTCTGGGAGTACGAGCAGACGAACGCGCCTGTCTATGCCCCGGGCTCCTATGCGCCGGGACGCGGCGGGAGCTTCCCGGCGGACGAGATCTCAACCACGGCGGAGCTATGGCTCACTACGGATGATGCGCGTTACCAGCAGCGCCTCTATGCTCTGCTGCCGCAGGTCGCCTCCGCATCGCCCGAGCAGTTTGGGAGCGGGCCGGGCTGGGTCCTGGCACGGTTGCTGTCCAAGGCTCCGGATGCGGAATTCCACAATCTGGTTCTGGAACAGGCGAAGAAGTGGAAGGCCGCCACGGAGGCCATGGAGGCCACTAATCCGTATGGGATTCGCTTCCCCTCCAGGCTCTTGAGGTCCGACTGGAAATTCGACTCGCCCGCGCAGGCAAGAAGCGACACGGGAAAGATCTCTGCATGGGATTTGCAGACCGATGGCATGCACCATTACTTCTATCACAAGCATCTGCCGGACATCTTTGATGCGAACAGCTTGTTCTCGGCGGTGAACTTCGTACTTGGCTGCCATCCGGCCACCAATACCAGTTGCGTCTCTGGGGTGGGGACGAACTCACAGTTGATAGCCTATGGCTTCAATCGGGACGATTGGACGTACATTCCGGGTGGGGTGATCTCAGGCATTTCCCTGGTGAAACCGGATTTTATGGAACTTAAGAACTTTCCGTATGCCTGGTATCAGACAGAGTATGTAATACACGGAGCCGCCAGTTACATCTTTGTTGTGCTCGCGACACAGTGGATACTCGAGCATCAGCGTCCGGCGGCGCACGCCTGAAACCTGAGGTCGTGCCATGCCGAATCCCCTCGGCCCACGACCGCGGTCCCGTATGGTCCGAAAACTGAATTGCCGGGGGAGACGGTGTTCCGCTTTGATTTCGGCGCAAACCAAAGGCCGGGCATGCGTCAAAATGCGGCTTGTCCCTCAGGAAGTGCATCTTTAGGAACCGGCCTGTTGCCATGCCGTCGGCGGGGGCCGTCAGAAACTGAGCAGCACATGCCAGATGTAAAGGTATGCCAGGCCTTCGATCTCGTTCCACACCCGCTCGGTCAGCCCACAGTCGCCAATAATTGGCGGCAGTTCGCGCGCCTTTTGTTCGAAGGGGAAGCACACACCGGAGGCGGCCCAATCCGGTAATGCGGTGGTCTGGCGCAGTGGAGCGGCGGGCTGAGGACCAGCGGATGCCGACGGGGAACGGTAAACACCGAACTCCCGCGCCGCATCGGTCATGGCCTTCAGGCTTTCGAGTGACGCGTCATTCTGGATGATGGCACTGGCATCCAGGATGTAGCCGCCTTCGGCGCCAATGGTCTCGATCAAGCGCCGGCAGTGAGCCCTGACCTCCTCCGGAGAGCCGAAGGCCAGCAGCGTATTGGGCACACCGCCGCTCAGACAAAATTTGCGTCCAAGAATGCGGTGGGCTTCCGCGGGATCGCTGCGGTCGATGTGGAATATGACGCTTCCGGCGGGAAGCTCGGCGAAGTCCTCCAGTTCGTTGTCCCACTTCCCTTCGGCGTATAGAAGCGTCTGATTCCCTCGCACCCAGAGCGCTTCGATGATAGGTTTGAGAGTGGGCCAATAAATGGAGCGGAAGTGCCGCTTGGAAATAAACGGCGTACACCCGCGATGCATCCAGATCGGAATTGGAATTTGGCCTTGGGGGTCGGCGCCGGTCAACGCCAAATAGCCCAGGTGAGGCATCAGGGCCTCGCAGGCTTCGAGCACTTTCTCCGGTATCTCCATCAGGTCGAAGACGAGCGCCAGGTAACCACGCAATTTATCGCCCAGGATGTCGAGCGGCGCTTTCAGCATGCCGCAGATGGCCGACGGCGTCCCACACTCCCTACGCATACGATCGACCTGTGCCCCGAAGGCATGGAAATAGTCGAGCATTGCCATGCCGCCCTTCACAAAGGAGAGGTTGTTCCGGTAAGTGACGGGGCAGCCCTTGGCGGAAACTTCACCACTTACGCGCGGTAGCCATGTCTCATATAGGAAGCGGGTTGGGTCGGCAATCAGCTCGTCGTACTCCTCGCGTTTCATGAAGGCATGGTCTTCCGCGGGTTCACGGTACTGGAACGTAACGTCCGCGCCGACATCGATTCCTGGCACGCCGTAGTAACGGAGTCCGATCGCTTGAGTGAGGCCAGTCCACACGTATACCATGTTGGGGACGACAGCGTCCCAATCGAAATTGCGACAACAGCGCACGACCGCTTCGAAAGCCAGCCGGTAGTCGTGCGTCACCTGTTGGCAGGTGAAGCCGGCGTACTTTGCCGTCACTTCGGCAGCGAAGGGACGGACGGGAACGCAGTCGGGTTGCCCGTTTCTCATGGCGCTCACATAGCGGTTCAATCTCTGCTCATACAACACTTCCCTGTCGTCTCGCATGCTTTCACCCGAATGTGCGCTTTTGTTGTGAAGGTCCCTGAACAGAGCGAACGGCTTGTGCTCAGAGAATTGGGCGCACTACGAATATGCACCCATTCAAAACAAAGAGTCAACTCGAACATGTTCGCGGGTTGCGAGCTTCCGAAAAATGTCGCAGCGCTTCGTCGTAATCGCGCGCCATCGAGTATTCGAGTCCCGCCGCGACGCGGGGCGATGCGGCCAGCGGAGCGAGGCTTGCCGCCCGCTGCAACTCCGGGACCGCCTCGGAGAATCGCCTCTGCCTGGCCGGTTGCGACCCGCCGCGCTCTGCGGCGTTTCGCCCGCTGGCGCTCATAATGCGCAGCCGCATGAAACTCCATCGCGCCTATACTGCTGTACTTTCCGCCTTCCGAAATCCGCAACAATTCAGGTATATTTAATTGATTGACTTAACAGTTTTGAACGAAGCCGGCTGCGCTGTTCTTCGCCTCTCCCGAGGCTTCGGCAGCGGGTCTGATTGGAGCAGAATCATGTCGGAACGGTTGATTATGGGGCGCCGATCCCACGCCATGGAGAGCTTGTCGGAACGAGCGTACGAGTCGATCCGCGATAACATCCTGCGTGGCCGGTATGTCCTTGGCGCCGCGCTTTCGAGGAGACAACTGGCGAAGGAACTCCGTATGAGCTTCCTGCCTGTATCAGAGGCGGTCCGGCGCCTCGAGATAGATGGCCTCCTGGAGAGCAAGCCGCGCGTGGGTACCTGGGTTCGGATCCCGACGCGGCAGGACATTCTCGAGCGATATGCTCTACGGGAGGCTCTGGAAACCCAGGCCGCGCGGTTGTGCGCCGAACATGCGGACCAGAACGGCCGGCGGGAACTTCTGAAAATGGGGTTTCACCTGGACCAGTTGTATGGGCCCGGCACGGATGGTGACGAGGAATTCCTTTATTCCGTCCACACTTACCACTTGCGTTTCCACCTGCGGATCGCCGAACTCGGCGGCAATTCGCTCCTGCGAGGAGCGATCGAACGCGAACAGGTATTGGTTTTCAACTGGCTCTTCGATACGGCCGCGCGGCAGCGTAGCCTTCCACCGCGGTTTCACAGTGAACTTGCGGCGGCGGTGACCGGGACGGTGGAGGGCGCGGACCGCACGATGCGTGCGCATATCCGACATGGCATGGAGCGGGTTATGGAGATTATGGACACGTCCACCGCCGATAATGGATCGAGGCTGAGGCTGCCCCGCAAAATCCGGGGGCGCGGAGTGAAGGCGGAAAAGCCCCAATAACCGGTCGATCTGCGGACCTGCCGTCCTGATCGAAGCGGATGGCGACACCCTTGGACCCGTTGCCTTAGTTCCCGGTAAGGCACGATTCCGGCCGTGTCGGCGAAGTTCCGTTTCAGCGCCAAGTGCGAATTCGTTCCAAAAAACAACAGTCCCTTCACCCCATCCCCGCGATGCGACCCGGTCCTTCCCGGTGTTGCGCACCAGAGCCGTTATCGCCGGTCCGCCGCCCGCCTCGGAGTAGGCGTCCTGCTGTCATATCACATCTGTTTTGCTGTGGCGATCCGGTGGAGAGTCTGGACCGTGTCCTGGCGCGGTCCGGAGGACAAACTCAGCCTCGCGGTCTCTGCTCCCGGAAAAGCCAATAGCCCGGACGCTGGTCCCTGAGGGCGCGCGTCGTGCCCTGATCCTGAGCTGCAAGCCGGCCGGCATTGGGCTTTTTGGATGTGCGGCTCGCCGGCATTCCTCGGGTTCGAGAGCCGCCGCGCGAGTCGAACCACATGGGCATCCTCCATCCCGGTCAAACCGTTCTGTGCCGCTGAATAGGGCAAAAGACATTGAAGGGGCCTTGACACCGTACCGGATCCGAATTAAGATTGCTGCAATATCAGATCAAGTCATCTCCAATGGTCTAGACCGCCCGAATGGGGGCAGATCGGTTTGGAACTGTCGTGGGCAACGAATGCGCGTGCCTGGAACGGCCCGGGAGAATTACTGAAGCGACTGGCGTTCAGTGAGAGCGGGAATTGGCAGATAAAACCAGCGCCTAAATGAGAGGCATAAAATGGACCGTCGATCGTTCTTAACTGGCAGCTTGGCCGCGGCTACTGCTGCGGCCAAGCTGGCTTGGCCTGACTCCAGTGCTCGGGCGACCGAGTACTATGTCGCCCCCACAGGCCGTGACGAGAATCCGGGAACTAAAAGCAAGCCGTTTGCCACGATCCAGCGTGCCAGAGACGAAGTGCGCAAACTCATCGCGAAGGGGTTAAAAACAAACGTCGATGTCTGGATTCGCGGCGGCACCTATACGCTGCTCGATACCGTCGTCTTCGGCCCCGAGCATTCCGGCACTGACCAGTACTCTATAACGTATCAGGCGGTTCCCGGTGAGGAACCCGTCATCAGCTCCGGCGTTGAAATTGTGGGTTGGAGGAAGCAGGAGACTATGCTCGGCGATCTGCCGGTGCCGGCCGAAGGGAACGTGTGGGTGGCTGATGTCCCGGAATCGCTGGGCCGTTTCCGCACGTTGTACGACCAGAAAGGACATTTGGAACGGGCGCGCGGCAACGGCTTCGTTCCAGGTGAGCCTCCTGACAGTGCCGACAGGACCGATCGCATTGGGCGCTTGCGCAATCTCTATTTCCCACCTGGCGCGCTGCGGAACTGGAGCAACCTGAACGATGTCGAGATCGTCATCCGGTATTCCTCGACCATGAATATCCTGGGCCTGGAGTCTGTGGACGAGGCCGCCGGGGTGGCCCGCACCAGCCTCCCCGGCACCTATGCCCTGCGCAAGCTCCAGAGACAGCAGCGGAACCCGTCGGCTTGGGTGGAAAATGTCTTGGAAGTTCTGGATCACCCCGGCGCATGGGTGCTCAATACCCACACTCGGAAGCTCTATCTATGGCCGCCAGCCGGGGAGCCAAAGGGTATTCTGGCGCCGCGGTTGTCTGAACTGATCCGGGTCGAAGGCAAGAACGATGCCAGTGGTACCGGCGACGTCCCGGTCAGAAATCTCGTCTTCCGAGGGCTGACGTTCGCGCATGCCGACCGCGATCTCTGGTCCGCCGGTGATATCGGCATCCAGCACGACTGGGAGATGATCGACAAGCCGGACGCGCTGTTGCGGCTGCGGGGCGCTGAAACCTGCAAAATCGAAAGCTGCAAGTTTCGCGATAGCGGCGGCAATGCAATCCGGCTGGATCTCTACGCGCGCAAGAACCGCATCGAGGGTAATGAAATCCGCTGCATGGGCCAGGGAGGTATCATGCTGATCGGATACGGACCCGGCGTTAAGGACGTCAACCGGCAAAACGAAATCCTCAACAACCATATCCACCATTGCGGTTTGATCTATTGGCACTCTGTCGGGATGATGATGTGGCAGAGCGGGGAGAACCACGTCGCTCATAACTATATTCATGACATGCCGCGCCATGCCATTTCCCTCAGCGGCGTGCGCGTTCCTTATTTTGAGCAACCCTGCGATAGCCGTGAAATCTGCAAGAGTTTACGCTGGCCGGAGATTGGCGAAAAGAAAACATGGGATGAGATCATGCCGTTTCTGCACACGAAAACAAATCTCGTCGAACAGAACGAGATCGAGCGCGTGTTGCAGAGACTGGGTGATGGCGCGGGTATCAACGTCACTGGCGCCGGCGAAGGCAACCTGATCCGCCGGAATTATGTACACGACATCTTCCCCAATGAGTGGGTGAGCGGCTGTTTACGGACAGACGACTGGCAGCGTGGGACCACCTGGGAAGAGAACGTCATTTATCGCTCGAACGCCGGTGCCTGGGAGCACAAAGGCGCCAACAACATCATCAATAATTACGCCATCGACCTCCTTCCAAGAGGCTACTTCCGAATTTATAGGAACGGCCCGGGCGAGAAGATTGACGGAACCGTAATCGAGCGGAACATCTTTTACAGCTCGAATGGGGCCGCGGTATTTTACACGTTCGCGGTCGGTCCCGAGCAGGTGGCCAAATCGCGAATCGAAGGCAACCTGTATTACTGCGGAAATGTGGAGGATGCTCCGGCGCCGAAGTTTCTCCAGGTTCTCCGGCAACAAGGAGTCGCCAAGTCAGACGTGTATGCCAACCCCATGTTTGTCGCATTGAATGACGGGAACTTCCGGCTGAAGCCGGAGTCGCCGGCTCTCAAGATGGGAATCAAACAAATCGATCTGAAAGGCGTCGGACTTACAGAGACGTTTCAGAAACGTCTGATGGAATGATGCGAGGGCGCTGTGCCAATCGAAAATCTCGTTAGAACGAAAATCATTTGCCGCCGGTCTTTTCTGACTATCCTCCCCGGAGCCCTGGTGATCGCCCGGGGGGCGCAGCCGGAAAGCACACCGCTGCCGAATCGCCCCAAAGTCCCGGGGACAATGCTCCTGCGCGCGCGGTTTCGCGTTGAACAGCCGCCCGGCAGCGGCAGCATCCGGCTCACTGAAGAACCGCTGCGCTGGGAGGTGGCTCAGACAGCCATTATTATTATCGATATGTGGGACACTCACACCTGTCATCTTTCGGCGCAGCGGGTGGCGGCAATGGCGCCGCGAATGAATCAGGTTGTTAGTGCTGCCAGAAGTCTGGGTGTGATGATCATTCACGCTCCCAGCGACACGATGAAATTCTACGAGGGAAGGCCGGAACGCCTGAGGATGCAGCAAGCGGCGAGGGCTCCTTCACCGTTTCCGATTCGGGCCACCGAGCCGGATCGCGACGAGTCAGGCAAGCTTCCGGCCGCCGCCTGCGATGACCCGGTTTTCCAGAACTTCACGGGCCCCGCACCGCCCACCACCAGAGGGTTGTATCCCTGGGAGCGCGAACATCCGGCCATCGAGATCGCCGGTTATGACGGCATCAGCGACAGCGGCCAGGAGATCTACAACTTCTGTAAGCAGGAAGGCATTACCAATATCGCCCTTATGGGCGTCCACACCAATATCTGCATCCTGAACCGCGCCTTCGGAGTTCGTGAAATGAAGAAGCTCGGGTTCAATGTAGTTGTCGTACGGGACCTGACGGATGCCATGTACGATCCACGGAAACGACCCTTCGTCAGCCATGCGCGTGGCACCGAGCTGGTCGTCGAGCAAATCGAGGCGAACTGGTGTCCATCGATCTCGAGCGAAGACCTGACGAAGGTGATCCCGGGCTCAGACGGTCCGTTTTCGCGCTAAGACGGGCACGCGCCGATACAGCCGCACACGCCCAAGGCTTCGGGCGCCGGGCATCGGTGCTACGCTGCGTTCAACATGCGCGCGACAACGAGTGTGCCAGGAGAGCGCTTGGGCGTGGATTTGAAGCGGAGACGCGCCGGCGTTGCTGGCGTTGGGTTCCACGTCGCGGTGGGCGTGGGAAATTTCACTGGAGCTGAGGTCAGGTCGTGCCGCCTGGCGGTTTCCTGATTGCTTTCTTAAAAGTAGCCGGCAGACCCAGAGCCAATAGACCCGCGCCCAGAAGAAGCGTGCCCGAAGGTTCCGGAGTATAGCTGCCGGCGGCCTGATAACCGCTTTGGGTTAAAAGCTCGACAGAAGCTTCGTAGCCGGAGGAGTCAGGGGTGAGCACATTACTCGCGCTTGTCCATGTGGTGCTGCCGGTAGCGGTCAAATTAACGGTGACCGAGGTGGCCGCCGTCCCCGTATCGTCGACGTTGTACGTCATCGTCCCGAAGCCGCCCGACTGGCTTGCCACGTAGTAATACGGTCCGTTTCCGGTGCCTGTCCCGGTGATGGAGCTGCAATTGTTGGACGGTGTGCAGGAGCCGATCTCGGAGTTCCCGTTCACGTTAAGAAACACGTTGTGCAAGTCGTACGAGGTGTCCGACGGATCCTGGTTGCTGAAATCGACAACGGCGGTAGTGGAATTTGTCAGGGTGACCTCGACCTCTATAGTGTTCGCGGGGGGCTGTCCAGGCGTTTCGTCTGTGTTCAGGAAAAATATGATTGAGTCGGCAAAGGCCGGCGTACCTACAGCCAACGTCAGCACCAAAATCGCAAGCAGGCTCAAAAGTAGTCTTTTCATGCCATCGTCTCACTTACGGAACATAAGACGTTTTTGAGGATACGGCCTGTTCGTGCAAGCCATCCCCAAGCGGAACACAGGTGCAAAACCAATCAGGATTTCCATGATGCGCCGTTCGACTTTCACATCATAGCGCCTTTTGGCTCTCTGTCCATAGATCGAGGTACTTCTTCAGTACCAGTATCATTAGTATTTTTGCCTTCTTTCGCGAAGGCATGGCGCCGTGACCCGATTCGCTCTCCGGCGGCAACGCGCGCGGATATCCGCAAGAACAGACGATCCGCGCGGCAACGGAAAGAGCGCGTCGCCTTCGTAAAAGCCGTCCGTAGGGCAGGTTGTCAACCTGCTGCGGGTTGTTAACCCGCCCAGGCGCCGGTTAACAGCCGGCGTGCAGGATACCATCCTGCCCTACCGCGCCTCTTCCACCCGGCGCCAGATCTCCGCGCTCTCGCGGTGCAGTTTCAAGGCCTCGAACGCCGCCGCTCCATCCTCCCCGCCGCCCCTCACCAAGCCCAGCAAAAACTCGATCCCCTCTTCCTGCCGCGACGCGCTGATGGCGCGCAGCAGCACGCCGCGAAAATCCCGCTCGCGGCTTCCCTTCCAACACTCCCGCAACATCGCCACCGCCTGCGGCAGGCGCGCCGCGCCCAGCGCCAGCGCCGCTTCCTCGCGCTGCTCTTCCCGGCTCAAAAACTCCCCCACGAAGGGCAGCGCCGCCGTCCCTTCCAGCGCCAGCAGACCGTCGAAGGCCTGTCCCGTCACGCGGCTCTCTTGATCGCCCAGCCGCGCTTTCATGCGCAGCAGCAGCGCGCCTTCCTCGCCTTCCATCTGCGCCAGCGCGCGAACCACCTCCAGCCGCACGGTGAAATCCTGGTCGGCGACGGCGTCCGCCAGCAGGCGAAAAATCCGCGCGCGCGTAAGATCCGTGCAGGCCGGCAGCGCCACCGCGCACTGCCCGCGCAGGCTCGCCGCGGTATCTTCGCTCCTGCCCCACACCGGCTCCAATTGCACGTGCCGCAACCCGCGCACGAACACCGCGCACTCGCCATGCTCCATCTCGACCAGCGCTTTCACAATCGCGCTCTTGCCCCAGCACTGCGGGTCGCGCTCCGCCGCTTTCTCCATCAGCCGCTCGAAGCTTGCCAGCAAATCCGGAATCAGCTCCGTCATGCGCCGCCCGGCCGCGATCCTGGCCGCTTTCGCCACCATCAGGTTCACGCGGTCGCGCAGCGCCTTGCGCAGTCCCGCCGCGGCCTCCGCCGCCGGCGCATCGCGCAGCGCATTCAGCCGCTCGATCTCTTCCTCCACTTTGCGCGCCGCCATCAGCTCATGTACCAGCCGCCGTTCACGTTGATGGTCTGCCCGGTGATGTATCCGTTCCCCGCCAGCATCACGGCTACGTCCGCCACTTCGCCGGCTTCGCCGAACCGCCCCACCGGAATCATTTCCGGCCGCGCCAACGCGTTGGCCGTCACCATATCGGTTCTCACCAGCGCCGGCGCGATGGCGTTCACCGTGATCCCTTCCTTGGCCAGCAGTTTGGCGTAGCCGCGCGTCAGCCCCAGCATTCCCGCCTTCGCCGCCGCGTAGTGCGGCCCCACGATGCTCCCCGCCTGCGCCGCCACCGACGATATATTCAGGATGCGTCCCCAGCGCCGCCGCCGCATTTCCGGCAGCACCGCCTGCGTCGTCAGAAAGCACGAAGTCAGGTTCACCGCGATCTGCTCGTCCCAATCCTCCAGCGTGATCTCCTCGATCTGCTGCACCTTGGCGATTCCCGCGTTGTTCACCAGAATCTCGACCGCTCCCAGCGTCGCCGCCACCTCGCGCACCATGCGCTCCACCTGCCCGCGCGAGGAAACATCGGCGCGCACCAGCATGGTATCGGCCTCGTCCATCAGGCACGCGGCGGCTTCGGCGTCGAGCTTGCGTGCGCGGTAATTCAGCGCCACGCGGCAGCCCGCGTGCCCCAGCGCCAGGGCAATGGCGCGTCCGATGCCGCGGCTCGCTCCCGTCACCAGCGCCACTTTTCCGCTCAAATCTTCCATGACTCCCAGGATAGCCGCGCCGCATCCAATCGGCATGGACCTCCAGTTGAACGGCAAGCTCGCGCTGGTCACCGGCTCGACCGCCGGCATCGGCTTTGCCATCGCCAACGCCCTGGCGCGCGAGGGCGCCGGCGTCATCGTGAACGGGCGAACCGAAGCCCGCGCCGCCGAAGCCGCGCGCCGCATTCAATCGGCAACCGCGGCCGCTCGCGTCGAGACCTTCGCCGGGGATCTTTCCCAACCGTCCGCCGCGGACGCGCTGGCGCGGCGCTTCCCCGCTGTCGATGTGCTGGTCAACAATCTGGGCATCTTCGAGCCTAAACCCTTCGAGCAGATTACCGATGCCGATTGGCTCGCCGTCATCGAAACCAACTTCATGAGCGGCGTGCGCCTCAGCCGCCATTACCTGCCGAAAATGAGAGATGCCGGATGGGGACGAATCCTATTCATATCCAGCGAATCGGCCGTCAACATACCCGTCGAAATGATCCATTACGGCGTCACCAAAACCATGCAGGTGGCGCTCGCCCGCGGCCTGGCGGAAAGCGTGGCCGGAACCGCCATTACCGTCAACTCCGTGCTGGCCGGTCCCACGCGTTCCGAGGGCGTCGGCAACTTCCTGGAAAGTTTGGCGCGGTCGCGCAACCTCGGCGCGCGGCAGATCGAGGACGATTTCTTCCAGCACGCACGCCCCAGTTCGCTCCTCAAGCGATTTGAAACTCCCCAGGAAATTGCCGCCATGGTTGCGTTCCTGGCCAGCCCTGTATCGTCCGGCACAAATGGCGCTGCCCTGCGCGTCGAAGGCGGAGTCGTGCGCTCCATTTTTTAAATCCACTCTTACGGAGGCTTTCCCCATGAAACGTACTGCGAGCGCCCAATGGCGCGGCGATCTGAAATCCGGCAGCGGCACGGTGTCCACCGCCAGCGGCGTGCTCTCGAATTCCGCATACTCCTTCCACACCCGCTTCGAGGAGGGCCACGGCACCAATCCCGAAGAGTTGCTGGCCGCCGCCCATGCGGGGTGCTTCACCATGGCGCTTTCCGCGCAGTTGGCGCAAGCCGGCCTCACCGCGGAAACCCTCGAGACCACCTGCGCCATCAGCCTGGAGAAACAGCCCGATGGCTGGGCGGTTACGGAGAGCCACCTGGAGTTGACGGCCAAGGTTCCGGGGGCGTCGCAGGAAGCTTTCGACAAAGCGGTACAGGCGGCCAAGAGCGGGTGCCCGGTCTCCAAGCTTTACAAAACCAACATCACGCTCAGCTCGCATCTGGTAGGGTAAACTTCGGCTTGTCCTACCAATTGCCTTTCATGCGCTACTCGTGACATAATCCTTGCCATGGCGACGGCCGTGATCAAGATGGAGCCGAAATCGGAGGGCATCGCGACTCCGCGCAAAAAACGGCCCAAGGAACTGGCGGTGATTACCGAGTGCTGCACCGGTTGCGCGGGCTCCCCGGCCTGCGTCCCCTACTGCCCGGTGGCCGACTGCATGTACTGGGTTCCGGACGAGGATCATCCTCCGTTCGGCCACATCGAGGTCGATCCGATCCTCTGTATCGGCTGCAAGAAGTGCACCAGCAAGGGGCCGGATGGCGCATTTCTCGATGGATGCCCCTGGGACGCCATCGAAATGCTACCTATAGAAGAAGTGGAAACAATGGCCGGTATCAAAA
>Ga0181536_10002231_pt1 | contig 22122 bp, 14 predicted proteins | sample PEATcosm2014_Bin_41_FD_121105 | JGI IMG/M metagenome (GOLD analysis project Ga0181536, IMG submission 121105) | Peatland microbial communities from MTU Mesocosm Facility, Houghton, MI, USA - PEATcosm2014_Bin17_60_metaG | ecosystem: Environmental > Terrestrial > Soil > Wetlands > Peat | place...
CGCGACTGCCGCCAAAGCCTCAATCCTCGTGAAATTCATCCGAGACCGGCTTGACCTATCCAGAACCGAAGGAACCACCTTGGCGGCATGAGCCGAAAACCCTCACATATCGGTACTCTCAAGCATATTACTATTGCTGCGACAAATAACCCCAACTCTGTCAGTAAGGGCCCTAAGCCCGGAGCAGTTCCAGGTACTCGTCGGCCCGCGTGACTTCGGCGCGGCGTCGGGCGACCGCAAAAGCGCGTGGCGCGTGCATACGCCTGTTCAGCGGGCTCGTACGCTCGCCGTGCGGTCTCGAGATCCACGGCCGACTTCATGGCATCTACGGGATCGAGGATGGTCAAGCGCCGGTCCGCGACGGCCGCGGCCACCTGCGGGAGGTCGAAATGTTTCAGGACGCTGCGAATGAAGATGCTGGCCCCGTGGAGGTAGCGGTCAGCGGACGTTAGAGTGCGATAGGAAAGCAGCCACACCCTCGCACACCGCTTGCGAGATTCGCGCGTCAAGCGCAGCGGCAAATTGGTCTCACCGGTACCCCGCACGTCTACTGCAACGACGAGATTGCCCTTCTGCGTCAACTCTTCAAGCAACTGAAACTCGAGCGCATCCGCCTCTTTGCCGTGTTCGTTTATATAAAAGATGGTGGAGCGCCCTGACTCATTCCGGTGCCGCGCAGTGATAGACTCTTCGAGTTACGCAGAAACCAGTTGATCCGCACGGAAACGTGAAATGACAAAGGCAAGTACGGCACTCCTGTTTCTCCTGCCAGCCACTGTATGGCCGCAGGTGAACGTTGAAATGGTTCTGGAGCAAGTCCGCTCCGGCGTGAAACCAGAGGAAGCCATGGCATACATGCGCCGTGTCTACTCCACCGACCGCTGGTTCAACTTTCCCAAGTTCCAGCAGACCGCCGAATATCTGAAGCAGACCATGACGGAAGCCGGTTTGCAGAATGTCGAAATTCTTGGAGCGCCTGCCGATGGTGTCACGCAGTTCGGTTTTTGGACCGAGCCGCTTGCTTGGGAAGTCAAGCAGGCGCGGCTCGAGCTCACTGCCGAGGACGTGCCCGCCGAGTTCCGCGTGCTGGCCGATTACGAGAAAGTTCCCACGTCGCTGGGAATGTGGAGCGGGCCCACGCCACGGGGAGGTACAACGGCGGAAATCGTCGAGTGGGATGAAAACGGCGATATGCGCGGCAAACTGGTCCTCACCAAGCAGAACCCGGCGAACCTCAAGTGGGAGCTGGTGAAGAAAGGCGTGCTTGGCGCGATCAACACATTCACCGAGGACCCGGACTTGAAGGACGGGCGCCAATGGATCAACGCCTGGGGCGATAACGGCTGGGCATTCACGAAAGCTAGCACGCCGCTACTCTGTTTCTCGATCACGCCGCGGCAAGCCGAGTTCGTCCGCCAGCGGCTTTCGGCTGGCCGCAATGTGCGCGCTCATGCGTTGGTGGAAACCCGCTACTACCCGGGCGTGTATCCGTACGTGACTGGCGTGATTCCGGGTGCCGAGCCTGATGAAGAAGTGCTGACGCTTGGTCACAGTTCCGAGCAGGGTGCGCAGGATAACGCGACCGGTGTGGCGGCGCAGCTCGAATCGCTCGCAACGCTCAACCGTTTGATCGCGGCGGGCAAGCTCGGGCGGCCGAAACGCACCATCCGCATTCTCCTCATGGGCGAGATGTACGGTTCGATGGCGTACGTCGCGACAGATACCGAACGCATGCACCGCACGGTGGCGGCGATGGCGGTGGATACGCCGGCCGCGCCCTATGATTTGGCCGGGACCGAGTACACGTTTTACATGAACCCGCACGTTGCCAAATCGTATGTGGACGCGTTTGTACTCTACGTCGCCGAACTGTATTTTCCGAAAGTTGAGCGGCCATGGCACTGGCATGAGTACATGGTCGGAACCGATACGTATCTGGCGGAGCCGACGGTCGGGGTACCCACGGTTTGGCCGTACAGCGGAACCGGAATCGTTACCCACCACAACAGCGAAGACACGCCCGATAAGGTGGATGTGCGTTCGCTTCGCGACCTGGCGATTGTGAATGCCACGTATCTCTACACGCTGGCGAATGCGGGCGAGCGCGATGTTTTGTGGCTCGCGGAACTGGCCGCCAACCGTGGGCAGGAGCAGATCCTGAGCGCGGCGGCGCCGTTTATCGATCAGGCACTGTGCGCACCGAATGGAGAAGAGCTTTCGCGGGGGCTGGCACAAGGGATCGAGAAGATTAAGTATTCGGTCGATCGCGAGGACCAGTCTGTGCTTTCGGTGCTGCGCTTGGTGGCGGGGAGCGGCGAAAGCAGCGCACACCAGACTCTGCGGCCCCTTGTTCTAGAGCTCGAAAACTATGGAGTCGTCCAGATCGGGCGATTGTACGCAGCCGTGAACCAGAGGGCGGGGCAGATTGGTGTTGCGCAGCCAGCCGTGCCGCGCATGGATTCCGATCCACAACTGGCGGAAGCGGGGCGCATTATCGTCAAGCGCAAGCGCTTCGGAACGATTCCGCTCGATGAGATCCATCCCGATGAGCGCGAAGGTTATCCTTCCGGCGCTTGGGATACGACCGTAATTGCCGCGCTCTACTGGTGTGACGGCCAGCGTGATTTGGCGGACGTGATCCGTCTCACGCGCCTCGAACTGGGTTTAGGGAACAAGTTCGACTTTGTTGGTTATTTCAAGTTCCTGGAGCGGCGGGGGTACGTGGAGTTGAAATTAGAAATCAAATAGCCGTCGCTTGCCTGTACGCCTGGCTGAGCGTCAGCAACAATGCAAAGATTGCCGGTTTCGGCTGGCGGGCCATCGGCGCCCTCTATCTTGCCGCAATCACGCGCCTCCGGAGCAGAGTCGCCGTAGCGCTACTCGATGCTGCTCCATTCCAGCGGCTCGTGCCGCAATGGGAGTTGATGCGCCTCGGCGTAACGGTTGCGAGCCGATTGGGTGTGGTTGTACCAGTCCCCCAGCGGCAGCAGCAGTTCGTCGTACACGAGATAGCTCATGTCCACGGTGCGGTCCGGCAGGTGATCCTTCACATCATTTAGTTCGTGGAGGAAATGCCGTCCATTGGCCTCGGCCACCCGCGGATACCAGGTCTTGTACCAGGTTGCGGTCGCGTCGCGCAGCGCTTGGTTCCTTTCGCTGCGAATGCGGCGGGCGATCTCCAGAGCCTGGTCCACAGCCGCGAGAGCATCTTTGTGCTTTCCATCTCTGGCCGCCGTTTGCGCCTCGGATAACGCGGCATCGATCCTGGACAGGTCTTGCAACATCGTGAGGTTCTGCCGAAACAAATGGGCGATTGCCACGAACACTTCCAGACCGTAACGGTTGTATTCCGCCAAGCGGAGATTCTCCTGTAACAGCCCTAGCAGTTCATCATTCTCCGGCAGCGCGGCATCCACTACCTCCAACCGCTTGGCGTTTTTTCGAGCCCAGGCTCCGTCGTAGCTGAGGTCCGTGCCGGAGGAAGCTTTCGGCAGCGGCACGGTCCGGTCGTGCACCGGGTGCGGAGGCTGGAAGATCCTCTCCGAGTTCCCCCAGATCGGCTTGCGCGCTCGCGAATCCACCCGCTCCCAGGTATCGTTCCAAACCTGCGCCTGAAAGCTCATCAACTGATAGACACGGTCCATATTTCTGACCGAGGGCCCATAAAAAAGGGGGTAGAACGCGCTCATCGCTTCGTGTGGATCCGGTCCGTCAGGATTCCATCCGGCGGCCGGAATCGTGACGTAGCCAAGCCAGAAGGTCTCTTGGTGCAGGCCCATATCGCCCCATCCCGCGACCAGCATCCCCCTCAATTCGGCATTGCGCCGCGCCGCATTCGTGGCGATGTCTGTCACCGCTCCCGTCACCCGCCCCCTATCGCCAAGGCCTCCATGCATCTTGCGCGAAGGCGGCAGCACAAAATAATCCGGAAAGTACGGCTCCTCGCCTTCCGTAGAGGTGTAGATCATCTGCCGGATGCCATGGGCTTTGAACACCGGGTCGAACTCCGGCCCATAGGTTTCCCCGTTCACCACGAACGACGGCAGCCCCGCAATGTCCGCTGGCGTCATCGGGTATTCTCCCCAGAAGATCACGGTGCGGCCGTGATCGTGCAGATACGTTGCTACCTTCGTGATGAACTCGTCCAGCACGCGGCCTACGCTCCCGAGCTCCTTCGCGCGCATGGACTCATGGCACTGTTCGTTGTCAGCCATGCCTATGTAGTAGGGTTCGTCTGTCGAGAGGATGATTGGCTTCACGCCCTGGTTGGCGGCGAGTAGATCGCTGAACATGCCCAGCATCAACTGGTACGAATCCGGATTGGTCGTACACAGCTCGTAGTTGCTGTCCGGAAACGCGCGCAATTTCGCATACTCCGGGTGTTTCAAGATGAAAGCGATGTGTGCCGGCCCGTCGAGATACGGAACCACCTGCACGTGGTAGCCGAGGCCATAGTTGGTCAGCTCCTGCAATTCCGCTGGCGTTAGAGCGTACGGTTCCACCAGTGGTGGCGCACTTTGATACTGGAAATGGCCCTCCAGTTTGAGGGCGAAGCCATTCACTTTGTAAAACGCCGCCTGCCTCACCGCTCGTTTCAACTCCGACAGGTGATCCAGGTGGTGCGCGTCGTCCCAGTAAATCTGGCGCAGTTGCAAATCGGGCCAGTCCACGATCTCACCCGCCGGGAGCCAGAGCGCACCGCCGGCGATCTTCACTAATTGCACCAAGGTTTCAACGCCGTAGAACAGGCCAGCATCCGCGTTGGCCGTGATCCGAATCCGTGTGGGTGAAAGCTCCAGCCGGTATGCCTGCGCTGCGATCGCCTCCGTATCCCGATCCTGCGCTGGTCCCGGCGGAACGGAGCCGGGCACGATATCGAGGCGAACCGCCGCGGCGCTGTCCCCCTGTTTGAAAACGACGCCGAATCGTAACGCGAGATCTTCCGCTAATGTGCGAACGGCGACGGAATCATTCGCCACGCCCGGTCCTATTTCTAACCGCCAGCCGCTGCCGAACCGGAAGTCGTCCGGCGCGAGCCTCACCTGCCGCGGTTCCGGGATAACGGTGAATCCTCGCGAGAACAAGGGCGACGTGGCTTGCCCGCACATGACGGCGACTGCGAGCAGGCCGAATCCTGCCGCGGCAAATACGATGCGCGGATCAAATCGTCGCATGGGCGGAAGTCGATGTTATCAAACAGATCGTAGGCATGCGCCTGCTATGCGCCCGTGGGTGGTTTTGAAAGCGGAGGCGCACTTCGGCAAGGCGACGCCCCTAGGACTGCCCGCCTTGTAGCATTTCCAGTATGTTCCCGCCCATAACCTCAGCGTACTCTCTGGGCGGTAGCTTCATCAGCCGGATGGTCTCCACGCCCACGCGCGGATCGAGCTCCGGTGCGAACGTGGCGAACAAGATTCGCTCGGCCGGAAGTTCCCTAACCGCCATCTCTAGATATTTCAGGCTGCCAATTCCTGAGGTATCCACATAAACGTTCGAATATCTCTTCACCAGGTCCAACGCTTCTATGTGGCCCCACCAGGTTTCAGAGCGATACTCGCCCAGATGCGGAAGCACGAACCGGACCTGCGGGTACGCCGAAGCAATCATGTGGTAGAAGTGGCCAGGTCCCTGCCCCGGCCTTCGCTTCGGGTAGTAGATGACAGGAATATGAAGATCGGCGGCCGTGTCCAACAGTTCCCGCGTGGGATGCCCGTCCGAACGTACCGCCTGAAGACCCATGGACTTTACCTCTTCGGTCAGCATCTGGCGGATACGGCCGGCCTCGCGCTCAGGGCTGTGGACGGCGAACCCGATCACCTTGTCCCGATGCTGCTCGCAAACATGTGCGATGTAGCGGTTGGCTGCCTGGTAGTCCGCGGTGCGAGGCGAGAGAATGCAGACCCTGTCGATGCCGGCTTGGATCGATTGCTCCAGAAGCTGGCTGGGATCGTAGTCCACTTCGCGCTCGGGGTCTGCCCAGGTGACTCCCTTGCCGGCCAGTGCGTGGCAGTCGACCACACTCATATTTTCCTCCCACGATATTTGCTGAGCAGCCGCTGCAAATTGCCGCCAAGGATCAGTTCCTCCTGCTGCTTGGAAAGCTTGAGCATCCGGATCTTGAAAATCTCGAGACGGCAATCTACCTCCGGTTCGTCGCTGCCGAAGATCACTTTTTCAGCGCCGAGTTCGTGGATAGCCTGCTCGATGTAACGAGTCATCACCACTGCCCCGGTGTCGAGGTAAACATTGGGGTAGCGCCGGGCCATCTCGATCCCGGCAAGGTGTTCCCGCCAGTCCGCAGAGAGGTCGCTCCCCAAGTGGGCCAACATGAAATCGACCGTCGGATAATTGCGCGCTATCTCATCGAACATCGCCACGCGGTGCGGATGGTAAATGATAGGGATCCCCAACTCGGCCACTACATCCAGAATCTCTGGACCGGGTTGCTCATGAAGCTTGAGGCCGCGTAGTCCCAGGTCGTGGCACTCATGCAGCAGCATGGCGCGGATACGGCCCTTTTCCTTGTTGGGGTCATGCTTGGCGTAGCCGATGAAATGACCGGGATAGCGGCGGCAAACGTCCGCAATTTCCTGGTTGGCCTTTTCGAACGTGTCATTCGAGATTGGAAAGATCACGCTCTGGTCGATGTTCGCCTCCTGGTTCCGCCGCAGGATCTCTTCGGGGTCGGCAAAGGTCGTCCAGGGATCCTCGAGCGCGGGAGCGTGGCCGACATGAGCGTGGCAATCGATGACTGGCACGCTGTTGGCTCCCTGCGCATGCCGGCCGGCCAGTGCGGTCGCCATCAACCCGCTCTGCCATAGAAACTCTCGCCGCGACGAACAAACTGAAGGGTTCATCCAAGCACCTCGCTCAAACCACTTCCTCTTTGCCGCTGCTCAATGGCTCACTTACTGAATTTCATAGGCGCCAGCATCGGGAGCCTTACCCTTGAAATAACCCGGCTCGCAACCAGGGAGCGGCTTGCCGTGAAAATAAGTGGAGAGGTCGAGACCTGCATCGATGGCCGGGCTGTCGGGCAACGGCTTCGGGGGGAAGCCGGGCGCCAGCTTGACGTCGCTCACGTACCGGGAGTGGCTGTCCTTGGTCGGATCGTTCGGATAGGGACGGCCTTCGCCCTGGACCACGTTGTAGTCCGTTATGAAATTGACGGGTATCGCTTTGTCTCGGGACTCGAAGAACCCGTGCGGGGTGAGAAACAGGTTATTGAGATAGTGCCAGTGTGGAGCGCCGATGTTGTGGTAATTCTCCCAGCCGCCATACGCCAGCCCCGCGTTGCCGCCCCCCACGACGGTGTTGTGGTAGACATAGCCCTCAGCCGGGGAGTCGTCCATGCTGTACCAGATATCGAACGGGGAACCGTCAACCAGCACGTTGCGGTAAATGAAGACAGGCCCGATGCGCGGCAGTTTGTACCGCAAGCCGCCATGAGTACGGCGCAGGACGTTGTGGTGGATTCTCACGTCGACAGCCGGTCCGCCCACTTCCATCCCGGAATCGCCGGTGCGCTCAATCAGGTTGTCCCAGAACTCGGCGCCGCGGTCGTGCTCCGGGTCGGCGACAGGGGCGTCCAGGGATTCGATTTCGCCTTCGCCCAGGTCGATGCCGTCGAAAACGTCGTGAATGTGGTTAGCGTGGAGGCGGTTGCCGGAACCGCTGAGGGTAATCGAGATGCCTACACGATCATAGAAGCCGGCGAGCTTGTGAATCTGCCAGACCTCGTACCAGTCCCTGGATACTCTGAACCCGGAGCCAGGCGCGGGAACAGTCACCGGTGTCAAGTCTTCGTAAGAATCCCGGAATATGTCGTTCTCCTCAACGAGGCTCTCGCTGGCGCGGTTTCTCACCATCACTCCGTTCTTGTCCCACGGGCCGACTTTGCAATGGATGATGGAGCATCGCAAACAGCCCTCGGTGATCGCTGCGCCGTTATTACCGTGTGCCAGGGTCAGGCCGCGAATGGAGGCGTCGTGGGTCTCGCGGAGCGAGATGATCGGCTTGCGGGTCCAGATCACCGACCATCCGTGTTGGGACGGGTCGGCGTTGTTTTCCAAGTGGACGAAAATGGCCTTCTCGCCGGAGCGGTAGAGCCAGATTCCCCGAATGTAGCGGAACCCGGTCCTGGGAGCGCCGGCTGCGAGCAAACGTCTCCAGTACCACGGCCCTTCCACTACGGTCTCTTTGCGCTCGCTGTCCACTTGGGCGAGAACCTTTGCGTCAATGAAGAGGGACGCGGGAGGCCGTTCGACAGCGGCACGATAGACGCCCGCGCCATATGATGGCGCCGGCTCCCAGCTTGAGCGGAAAGGCTCCGAGGGATCGATCACAGCTCCATCGTCCGCGATCAGCGACACGGGTTTCGAAATCGTGACGGTTTCGCGGTAGAGCCCTTTTCGCAGCCGGATGATGCTACCCGGAGCGGCCGAATTCACCGCGGGGCCGATCACCGGTTCGCCGGTAGCACTGGGGCTGAGAACGATTTCCGTCGCTTGCGGGCGCCCTGCCAGGATCCCGGCCGCCGCTATTAGCAGCGCAACGTTTCCGTGAAGACATCGCGAGTGTGCCATGCTCTGTCTTGTCCGGCTCGGATTCTAGCATAAACAGGTCTGTTTCACTCGCCGCCCCAACACATCCTGCGGCGGGCGGCGTAAGATTGTATGCGGAGGTTTTTCCTTGGCATACGACTGCACCAGACGCCATTTCTTTTTCGGGCCTTTGCTGGCCGGCGTAATTCCGATGGCAGGATTCGGGAGCGTTCCTTCATTGCGAGCCCTGGGTTACAAATCACCCAATGAGAAGTTGAATATCGCATCCATCGGCGCGGGGGGCAAAGCATCGAGCGATATCGAAGGCTGCTCGAGCGAGAACATCGTGGCGCTTTGCGATGTGGACGAGGTGCAGGCCGCGGAAAAGTTCAAGCAGTACGCAAAGGTTCCGAAGTATAAAGACTTCCGCAGAATGCTCGACGAGCAGGCCAATAATATCGACGCGGTCATCGTGACCATTCCGGATTTCATGCACGCTACTGCGGCCATGTGGTCGATGGAACGCGGCAAGCACGTCTACGTGCAAAAGCCGTTGACGCGCACGGTCTGGGAAGCCCGCCAGTTGCTGGAGGCGGCAAACAAGTACAAAGTTGCCACGCAGATGGGCAACCAGGGCTATTCCAACGAGGGAACGCGGCAGGCGGCCGAGATGATCTGGGCCGGAGAGATCGGCAACGTTACCGAAGTGCACGCCTGGACCGACCGTCCCATCTGGCCGCAGGGACTAACCGAAATTCCACCCACAGAACCAGTTCCGGCAACGCTCGACTGGGACCTCTGGCTCGGCATCGCCGAAAAAAGGCCGTACACCTCCGGCGGGCCAAACTACAAATCGCCGCTCGAAGGCCACTTCTATCAGCCGGGCAACTGGCGCGGCTTCTACGATTTTGGGTGTGGCGCGCTGGGCGACATGGCGTGCCACATTCTAGGTGCGCCGAATCTGGCGCTGCGCTTGGGTGCTCCGGCGAGCGTGGAGTGCATTCTCAAGGAAGGTCCAAGCAGCTTCATGTTTCCGAAAAAGTCGGTCATCCGGTACGATTTTCCCGCCCGCGGCTCCATGCCGCCGGTGAAACTGTTCTGGCATGACGGGATGAAGGAAACACCGAAGATCCCTGGCGTACCCGACGGCGAGCTTCTGGGCGATCTTCCCGATCTACCCTCGCCCCAGGGTAGCGATTCCGGCCGGCCCTCGCCCTTTACAGGATTGATCGGCGACGTGTTTAACTTTGAAAAGTTTCAAGCCGTGAAGAATGCCCCTAATGCTGAAGTGCCCGACCCCGATGGCAGCCTCTTCATCGGCGACAAGGGCATGATCACGACGGGCACGTACGGCGAGCAGACGCGGCTGATTCCGGTGGAGAAGATGAGGGACTACCAGTTCCCGCAGCCCACACTCACGCGCTCTCCAGACCACTATCGCGATTGGATCCGCGCCTGCAAGGGAGGCGATCCGGCGTGTTCGAACTTCAATGTCGCGGTTCCCTTCGTGGAGTGGATGCTATTAGGCGTGATCGCGTTGCGCGTCGAAGGCAAGCTCGAATGGGACGCGGCCAAGGGGCGGTTCGCCAATAACGACGAAGCGAACAAATATCTCAAACCGACGTTCCGCAAAGGCTGGTCGCTGACTTAGCGTCTTCAGCCGTTGAACGGGCGCCCGCACGGGCCCAAACGCTCGTTCGCTTAAGCTGGGCCGCTGTCCCCGGTATGTTTCCGGCTTTCAATGGTTCGAATGGCCAGCCACAGTCCTAGTATGGTGATCAGGATGGTCATCAGCGAAACCCCCAGGCCGACCCTGCGGAATCTTCGTTCGTCCAGCGCGCTCACGCCCGCGTGGAACGTCTCGGCAGTGATCGCCAAGCCTTCCTGGACGGGCTTCTGCACGGCCGCCGGTCGAAATGCGTGCACGGCGACGGCCGACTTTACCAGAGCCTCTTTTGCCTCACGCTGGCGCAACAGTGCTTCGGAAACTTCCATTCCCGACTGCTGGGCCATCGCCAAAATGTGGTCGGATTTCTCGATAGCCTTGTCGAGACTGCCGATTTGCCGGGCCATTTCAGCCGCGGCCTTGCCGCCCGCCGAGTCGCTATCATGGCACTGGCTGCACACTGCATTCGGACCCGCCAGCATTCCGATTCCCGGACGTTTGATTTCATGATTGCCATGGCACACGACGCATCCCGCTGCCCCCATGCTGGCGAAGGCGGGTGCATGCGGGCTCCCCTTATATAGGTCTTCCATCATTACGTGGCATGTGCCGCAAACCGCGGCCACTGACGTTACCTCCGGCGGTTGCGCGCCATGGTTGCCATGGCAGGACGCACAACTCGGCGCCGAGAGGTCGCCTCGCTGAGCCAGCGCTTCCCAATGCACACTCTTGCGATAGGCTGCAAATTGATCCGTCGGCAGCTTGTACTTGGCCATGTGGCCGGGGTCGGCGTGACAGCGCGCGCAAGTCTCCGGCAGCCGCAGCGGATGAACCGGCGACAGCGGATCCTTGGTCTCGCGGATATCGTGTACGCTATGGCAGTCGATGCAGGTAGCCACGGCCGTGTCACCTGCTGCCAGGCGCTTGCCATGCACGCTGGTCCGGTACTGCGCGAGCTGGTCTACGCGCTGGCGGGGTTTGTATTTCTCCATGAATGCTGCGTTGCTGTGGCAACCGCCGCACCTCTCGGGTATGGCCGTTCGGGGAATCTTGCCCAGGAATCCGTGCCCCCGGCTCATGGCCTGTTCCGGGTCAGAGGCCGTCCGGTCCCCGCCGTGGCAATCCGCGCAACTGAGTCCGAATCGGGAGTGGATGTCGTTCGAGAAAGCCTTAGCGGGTGCCTGCAAATTGCCATCGAGCACCGAGTGACATTCCACGCACGTGTCCGCAGCGGAGAGGGAGACCGTAAAGCACAGTGCCGCCAGAACGCGCCTCATCTCCAGTACCCCAATGCGGAAAAGGTAGTCAGGTATGCCAGCAGCAGCACACCCGCCCCTGTCACCCATCGTGTTCGCTCCACGCCTTTTCGATCCACAGCCCAGAACGGAAGAGCTACCCACCAAAGGGCCAGCAACCCGAACCCAAACAGGCCCACCAATTCGCCTTCAAACACCCACACGTGGCTGGGGATCAGCTTCAGCGTGTAAAATGGCGCGAGGAAATACCACTCCGGCCGGATGCCCGCTGGCGCTGGTGCAAAGGGGTCGGCCTTAACACCCAACTCCCACGGAAACAGCGCCGCCAGTGTACCGAGCACGCCCAGCGCCGCATACCAGGCCATCAGTTCGCGCAGAAAGAAATTCGGGAAGAACGCCATCTGCGGCAGGGGCATGCCTTTGCGCTCGCGCTCTTCTTCCGCCCATCTCGGCGCGCTCATGCCATGCTTTTGCACCAGTGCCAGATGGCCGAGCAGCAACAGGGTTGTCAGGCCCGGCAATACCGCGACATGAAAACCGAAGAAGCGCGTCAGTGTCGCGCCCCCAACATCGTCGCCCCCCCGCAGGAACCGTGCGATGTAATGTCCTACCCCGGGCACCGCCGCCGCCATGTCGGTCCCAACCTTTGTGGCAAAGTAAGATACCGTGTTCCAAGGCAGCAGGTAACCGCTGAAACCGAAACCCAGCGCCAGCCCGAGAAGCGCGATGCCACTGATCCAGGTCAGCTCGCGGGGCCGGCGAAACGCGCGCAGGAACACCACGCTGAACATGTGGACGAATGCCGCAAGGATCATCAGGTTGGCCGACCAGCTATGGATCGAGCGCACCAGCCACCCGAACTGCACTCGCGTCATGATGAACTGCACACTCTCGTACGCCTCTCCCGGCGACGGCCGGTAGTAGAGCAGCAGCAGTGTGCCGGTAAGCACCTGAATGACGAACAGAAAAAGAGTGATGCCGCCGAAGTAATACCACATCGTTCCGGCATGCACCGGAACGGTCTTGTGCGCGAGAAACTTCCGCATCGAGGCAAGCCCCAGCCTCTCTTCAAACCAGGTCGAGGTCTTGCTTGGTTCCGTCACCTCTGCCATGTTGCGTCTTTCAGGCCCTGCGGGAGATTACTACCTCATCACCCCGAACATGCACGGAGTATTGATCCAGCGGGCGCGGCGGCGGTCCAGATACCACTTGCCCGTTTAAATTATAAAGGCCGTTATGACAGGCGCACCAGATCTGACTGCTGGATTCCCGGTACTGCACGGTGCAATTCAAGTGTGTGCAGACGGCTGAAAAGGCGCGCCATTCCCCCGCGGTCGTGTGAATCAGCAGCACCGGAAGGCTGCCGAACTTTACGATCCTGCCTTGATTAAGCCTGAGATCCTGGACCTTGCCGGCCGAAACCTCATTCACCGAGGCCTCGGGTACCTCCGGAGGAGACATGAATCTGAATGCGGGATAAAGAAAGGAAATGATGGATGCCGAGAACCCGCCGCCGAGTAACCAGCGTAAGAGACTGCGGCGGGGTTGTTCCATAGAATCGATGGCTCAGACCGGAGCAAGGCTCGTTCCAAACACAAACAAGCGGTTAATGGAGCCGAAAACTAATGACTTACCTGTCATCGCAGTGTTTTCTTGTACTCAAGCAGATCCTTGCGCTAAGGGTGAAGGAATAGGGGGACTAGTTGCCTGGCACCCAAGTAGCGCTGGATCGCGCAGCTTACTTGCGGAGATTCCCCCAGCTAGTCACAAGAGGTTGTTCTTCCGATCGCCCGTTCTTACCCAAGCTAATGGATGGCATAAAACCTGCTACGCAATAGTCACCTTTCAAGGCCGCTCAAGGAGGACGCCATGTCTGCCCGATCCCTTACGGCGAATCCCGAAACACCAAGGCAGGATATCAGCGAGTTAACACGGCAGGTTCAGGACCTGCAACAACGAGTTCTGATCTTAGAACAACGTCTCGGGGACGGCATAGTCCGTGCCGCGACAGCCGAGGTTGCGGCGCTGGCACCGGCTCCCGATTCCGGAGCAGGCATTGCGCTGGGGTTGCCATCGAACGCCTTGCCGGCCCTTGGTAGAGCCCTTCTTGTCATGGCGGGTGCCTACGTTCTTAGGGCTCTCACCGAGTTCGGGGCGCTGCCTTCCGCATTAGGCGTGGCGATCGGCCTCCTATACGCGGCGGTGTGGCTCTTGGTCGCAGCGCGACTGCCCGTCGAACAGGAATTCGCAACTGTCGTGACGTGCTGCACTTCGATGCTCATCATGGGCCCACTGATCTGGGAAGCTTCGGAACGTCTCAATGTCATACCTCCCTGGGTCGGCGCAGCCGTACTCGTAGGCTTCGCCTGCATCGCCCTGACCCTCTCCTGGCGCAAGCGGCAGATTGTCATTTCCGGCATCGTATGTGTAGCATCGACGCTAATTGCGGCAGCGCTGCTGCTTGCAACCCGCGACCTCCTCCCGTTCACACTAGCTTTGCTCGCCATCGCCGCGGCGTCGGAATTTGCAGCCTGGCGCGACCATGCGACCGGCTCGCGATGGCTCTCCGCAATTACGGCCGATGCCGCCGTTCTCGTGTTTTCCTGGCTTATGTCTCGCGAAAATGGCCTTCCCCAGGGTTACGTCCCGGCATCCGCTCGAGCCGTGCTTGCGGCGCAACTGCTGCTGATCCTGATTTACATCGCAACGGCCGTCACTCAGTCGGTGGTCAGACACCGGACCCTCAGTTTCCCGGAAATGGCGCAAACAGCGTCCGCCCTCCTAATCGGAATTGGAGGTGTCGTCTGGGTGTTCAGAAGCAACGGCGCCGCCATGCTGGCGTTGGGGATATCCGGGCTGATCGGCGGCCTTGCTTGTTACATGATCGCATTCCTTCTTTTTGACAGGAGCGACAAGTGGAACTTCCGCGCCTGGGTGACTTTCGGACTGTCCCTGGTAGTGGCCGGCACCTTTTTGCCGTTTTCCGGCCCAGGATTGTGGGCCCTGTGGTGCGGATGTGCCATAGTGTGTTGCTGGGTGGCGATGAGTGGCCGCCGGCCCACCCTGGGCCTGCATGGCGCTATCTATCTGACGCTCGGCGCTGCGGTTTCGGGCGCCGCCGGTCAACCGCTATCGACGTTGTTTGGTGCTGGCAGCGCCCCGGTTCAATGGCTGCAGTCGCTTGGTGTACTAGCCGTAGCCATGCTCTCGTGGGTGGCGATCGCCATGAGCTGGCCGGGCGAGGTTGCCCGCTGGCGCAAGCAGATGTCATCGCTCGCGATTGCAGCGAATATCACCTGGATTTTGTTAGGAATCGCCGGCCACACGCTCATCTTGGCCTGGCTAGCCGCGGGGGGAGGGCGGGCCGGCCGCATTCCCGCCGACACTCTCGGAACGGTTGTCCTCACCACCTTCTCAGTCGCACTGGCCTGGGCCGGCACGCATTGGCCAAAGCGGGAACTGGTGTGGCTGGTGTATGGATTCATGGGCCTGGGCGCCTGGAAGCTTGCGACGCGAGATTTCGTCAACGAGCGGAATCTAGCCTTGGTTATCTCGCTGCTTTTCTACGGGGGTGCCCTGATACTCCTTCCTAGAATGCTGCGCAAAGCGAGCCAGCTCATGGCTCCTGAGCCGTTGAGCAGCCCGAGCGGGAGTTAGGGTGACGATCGAAAGCACAGCATAAGCAGGGAAGGCGGAGTCAATCTCGCGGCAGCGTGCGCACGGCGTTCGAGTTTGTGGCCGGCAGACCGAGGTGGCAAACTTCGCGAAACCTTAGGTGGCTTCTTAAGTCCGTGTCACCGGTTGAGCAGGATTCTTGACAGGCGAAGCTGTGGGTGCATTTTTCGTTAACACCGCAATTAGATCTTCCAGCTTGACGGGCTTGGCGATGAAATCATCCATGCCAGCCTCGACGCATAGTGTACGGCAACGGGCGCTTACGTCTGCCGTCATGGCGACAATCGCGACGCGGCCCTCTGGCCCTTCCAGGCGCCGAATCTCTTTGGCCGCTTCGAAGCCATTCATTTCGGGCATCTGGCAGTCCATCAAGATCACATCGTAGGAGAGCATCGATACCATTTCGACCGTCTCACGGCCATTCCCCGCCACATCCGCACGCACTCCGAGCCGTTCCAGCATCCGGACAGCGACCCGCTGATTGACCACATTGTCTTCGGCAACTAGCACCCGGACGGAACAATCTGCGAACTTGCCCGCCACACTTGTCCTGAGCGCACCCAGAGAAGTCTGGAACTGCGCCTCCGGCTGCGGTGGGGCTGCCGCTTGTATTCTCTTGGACCAAGCCGTAGCCACTGTATCGAGCAGTTGTGAGTGCCGAACCGGCTTGACCAGGCACGCATCGATATTGGCGCCCTTCAAGCCCTTCAGGTCACTCCGGTGGCCGACTGAGGTGAGAATGATAACCACCGTCTCCCTGATCGTGGGGTTGGCCTTGATCATTGCGCAGAGCGTGGCGCCGTCGAGTTCCGGCATCTGGTAGTCGGCAATCACTATCTGGTAGGGATCTCCTTCCGCTTGTGCGGCGAGAATGGCATGCAACGCTTCTCCGCCGGAAGCATAGCTTCCATTTCTCATTCCCCAACTAGAGATCTGCTCATGGACAACGCGTCGATTCACTTCGTTGTCATCGACGATCAGAACTCGCAGGCCTGTCAGGTCAACGAGGGGAACAGGGGCGGAAGCGGGCTGCGAGTCAACCGGCAAGGGTAATACAAACGAAAAAGTGGAGCCTTCGCGCAGGTGGCTTTCCACGGTTATTGCGCCTCCCATGAGTTCGACGAGCTGCTTGGAAATCGCCAAGCCCAATCCCGTGCCACCGTATTTTCTCGTGGTCGAGCTATCCACCTGCGTGAACTTCTCGAAGAGCGATCCGATTTTCTCGGCAGGAATGCCAATGCCCGTGTCCTTCACCGAAATTCGGATCCGGGCGCGTCCTTCTTCGTCGTTGCCTTGGAACTCGGTGGCAATGAGCACATGGCCGCGAGGAGTGAATTTCACGGCGTTGGCGGTGAGATTGGTTACGACCTGCCGGATTCGGCCGGCATCACCGATAAAGTGATGCGGAATGCCGGGCGGGTACTGGACGACTAAATCAATTCCCTTCTCCTCGGCGCGGGCAGCCAGCATCTCAGCCACTTCTTCGATCAATGGGCGAAGGTCAAACGCAGAAGATTCTACGGCCATCTTGCCGGCTTCAATCTTGGAGAAATCCAGAATGTCACTGATCACAGTAAGAAGAGCATCGCCAGACTGGCGCACCGTCTCCGCGTATTCGCGTTGCTCTTCGGTCAAATCCGTATCCAGCAGCAAGCCTGTCATACCGATAACGCCATTGAGTGGCGTTCGGATCTCATGACTCATGTTGGCCAGGAATTCGCTCTTGGCGCAACTGGCCGCCTCGGCCGCCTGCTTGGCTTCCACGAGCGCCGCTTGGGCCGCTCGGCGTTCTGAAATGTTGTGCCCGATGCCGACCAGCCCCACTACATTGCCGGCCGCGTCTCGAAACGGCACCTCGCTCGTCAAGTGCCACACCGTCTTGCCGGCCGCGTCTAGGGTAGACTCCTCGCGATCGATCACCGCCTGGCCCGATTGCATGAGTTCCTGCTCGTCTTTGGCATACTTCTCCGCAATCTCTTTCGGGTAGAAATTAAAGTCCGTCTTGCCCAGGAGCTCGTCGGCGGCTGCCGCACCCATGCGATGTGCCAGCGCCGTACTCGCGGCAAGAAATTCGTGCCGTGTGTTCTTCGCATAGACGTAATCGGGAATCGTTTCCATGATGGTCCGCAACAGACTGCGTTCCCGTTCGAGAGACGTAGCCTGGTGCTCGACGCGGCGTCTAAGCAACCCGGCCCAGATTGCCGTGCACAGGATCAATGCGGCCATCAGCCCAACGAGCACCAGCAGCCGGCTGAGAGTCCACCAGGAAGGTTGTGACAAAATCGCGATGTCCGCGGGTGAAGAGAGCAAAACGCGAAAGGCGCGCGCCACATGTGTCTGATCTGCTTCCGTGACACACACCCCCACCAATTGAAGGTGGCTTCCTTCCCGGAGAAAGTCGAGCGCACCTTGGCTGGCTTCGAGGCTGGCCTCGAACGTAATAGGCCCGGATTGCAAGGTAAGAACCTGTTCCCCGCGTTCGCGTGACCGGCCGAGAAGATATCCGTCGATCTTCACAAGAGAGGCGTGATAATCGCCACCCACGGCCTGTTTGGCTGTCACGGCCAGTGGCGCTGGAGGGGTGCTGCCATCCAGGCTCTGGAAGAACCCATGATCCAGAATGTGGGTGTACTCACCCATAGCCGGAAAACCGGCAACGGTCACCCTCTGTCCTACGTGGACTCGTGTTGTTTGCTGGGTCAGAATGTCGAGGTTGCCTGTCGCATCCTGGACAAATAGTTCTTTGCCGGGGCGCTGTAGCGTCACAACGCCCTGAATCCGGACGCGATGACCGGATGAGCCTGTCGGGTTGAAGCGCAGTATGCTGGAAATCGTTGTTGGCGGAATGGCGAAGGTGTCGGCGGGAGGATGCTCCAGGACTTCCACCTGGGCTGGCCCAGCAATGTAGAGCCGCGCTCCAACCCATTCATTGCTCCTGTTAAAGATCGCACCGGCTACGCCCCGCATGCGGACTCTCGAGTCTACAAACTTGGCGGCCTCAGCCTCCGACATCCAGGGGACCCACGCCAGCAGCTCGCCACCGCTGATCGCAACCTGCAGGGCCACGCTTGTGTCAACCGCCGGCGGAACGGGAACTTCGTCCCGAACGACCGCGTGCACAACACCCTCGACCTCGGCCCACTGGCTGTCTTCTTCGGTTGCGGCCAGTCTGTCGAAATCCAGGCGCTTGGCCGGCGGCATCTGGGCCGTCCCCACAATTCGCACACGGGCCTTGTTGACCTGAGGGGCAAAATCGGGGCACTCCGTAGCGCCATCCAATTCAATCAACTGGCCCGCACGCACTTCGTGCGCAAGCCCGGACGCGCTGACAAAGATGCCTACACTTGAATCCTGAACAAATAACGAAAAATCGTCGACAAACGTCACGACGCCGCGAAGGCGTACTGGATAACCGCGATTCGCTTGTTCCGCAGAAAGTTCTCTAACTTGTTCTGCCCGGGTCAGGGCCGGAAGGGTCCGGCTGGCGGGAGCGGTCTGGAACCCATGCAACGTGGAGACACTCGCCACGAGGGCAAGAAGTGTCAGCACCCGCATGGGCGCGCAGCGCGTTTCATGGGTTGTGGGTGTCTTTCTTGACTTGGGTAAGTTCGTAACGGTACCCGTCTGGGGTTGCAACGTTATCGGCGCCATATGGCAATGGTTGTAGTGTGAGGTTCCCTTTTGGGATCGGGAACTCCTCCTAAGTCCTAGTCTGACTGGTAGTAGGTTCCTGCACAAGACTGTAGAGGTTAACTCGTCAAGGCTATCGAACGTTCACAAGTCAATTCAGACGGCGGGTAGAACGGCCAAGACTTTTGTGTGGAAGCCTTTAGCGCGCGCAATATGCTTCCTGATTAATGCCGGCCGAGGGCTGGGCGCACCGGCAGGGATTCACTTTCTTAGCTTGCGATACTGCTCAGGGTTATTAGGTGCCCATCCTACAACGGCGTGATCGGACGCGTATCCGAGCCGGTGAAGATCGCTGGTGTCGCAAACTGATCGGGAGGCAGGTTGAGCAGCGTGGGCTTGATTACCAGGAGCACCTCAGTCGTTTGAAGTTCCTTGTCTGTCTGGCGAAAGAGCTCTCCGAGGACGGGTATATTCGAGACGCCTGCGATGCCGCCAATGTTTCGGGCCTGGTTGGAAGTCAGCAGTCCCGCGACGACAGCGCTCTCGCCCTCGTGCAGTCGCACTTTCGTGGTCAGCTTGCGATTCGAGATGATAGGGATGCCGTTGAGGCTTTGGCCGGTCACTACTTTGAACTCCGTGTCCAGGTCGAGCGTCACTTCGTCCATGCCGTGAATGCGCGGGGTGACTTTCATGGTGATTCCGAGGTCTTCGAAAGTAAACGACGGTGGGGGCATGTAGACGGTGCCGCCCTGTGAGTAACTCGCCGGCCCATAGTAGCCTGAGGTGAGCACGGGCAGCCGGTTACCCACGTGCACGGTGGCGGGCGTGTTGTCCACCGCGCGGACTTCGCTACGCACCAGAGTGCGCGTGTTGGCCGTCGTCAGTTGAGCCATGGCGGTCGCGCTGGCGATAGCGATCCCGAACAATGACTGGCCGCCGCCGAACGTCAGCAGGCCGCTCACGGCGGATGGAATCGAGAGACTGCTGTGCCAAAATGTACCCAGGTACGTTATTGGCAAGGTGGGAGACAGGTCCACGCCGTACATCAGCGAGGAACTGAGGTCCACTTCCACCAATTCCATCTGGATATCGACTTGCGGCCGGTGATGTAATAACTCGTCGAAGACCGCCCGCGCCGGCTCAAGCAACGAATTGTGGCCACGCAGTACTACCATGTTCTGCTGCGTGTCAAAAGCTACGTGGTCGAGCGCGAAAAGCTGCCTCACGGCCGTCGCGATCTCGGTGAGCTCCTGGGTGGTGGTGGCTTGCGGAACGGGAATCGTCACGAGCTCCGATGGTTCCACCTCGCGCCGCTTCTGCTCGGTGTCCTTTACCACCAGCATCAGCCGCGCCGAAATGGGAACGAGGAAGGAGCCGGTGGCTGCTTCTAGAGCGTGCAGCGCGTCCCGATAATCCGCTGCAGTCAGGTGAAAATGGAGCGCTGGACCGGTCTGATAGTCACCATCGAACACGGTGTCGAGGGCATAGGCACGGGCCACTTTCTCCCATAGGGACTTTGCGTCGGCGCGCAGGTCGAAGTCCTTGTTTCCCGGTGCGCCTCGAAGCTGGACCGGGGGCTGCGGCTGCCGCAGTGCAGCGCGGTCACTTGCATTCATGGCGTCGAATGGAGAAGCGACTGCGCCGGTGCCGGTCGTTGGGGCCGGATTCGGTGGCTTAGGCGGAGATTCCAAGGCGGCCCGTGCCTCAACAGCAACGCTCTTCATCCAATAGAACTGGTTCCCAGGCTCGAGGGCAGCAGCCTGAGAATACAGGAGATAGGCCTGCGTCATGTGACCGGCGCGCTCTTCCTTTTGGGCCTGTGCGAAGATCTTGGCGGCGTTGTCGGCGGCGGCCAAGGGTCTGGCGAGCCAGAAGACGGCCACCATCGACACGACGAGCGCGAATAGCCGCACAAAAGGATGACGGGGAAAGGCCCACGCGCGTGGATAAACTTTCCTGACCACTCCGCCGATAGATGCAGAAGGAGTTATGGCGCTACTAGGCGAAGAGCAGTGGCTATTCTGCCCCCCTGTTCCTACGGACATCGAGGGCCTCGGCATCTCGCTTGGTCTGGTGACCGACATCGTCGTGCGGCGCTTGTCCCTGGAGGGCACCAGCAACCTCCAGAGCCTCTGCAACCTACTGAAACTCCCGGTGGCGGTCGTCCATTCGGTATTCACCAGTTTGCGCCAGCAGCAGTTCATCGAAGTCAAAGGAATGGCGGGTAACGATTATCGCATCTCTTTGTCAGGCAGTGGGCGCGCCCTGGCTTCCGAACGCTTTACGATCAGCCGGTACGCCGGTCCGGCCCCTGTCTCTCTCAAAGCATACACGGAAGCCGTGAAGATGCAGGCCACCGAAATCGAAATCACGCGCGACGTGCTGCGCGCTGCATTCTCCGACATGGTCGTTCCGGACTCTCTACTGGATCAGCTCGGTCCGGCATTAATCGAGCAGTCCTCGATCTTCCTCTACGGACCGGCCGGAAACGGCAAAAGCAGCTTGGCCGAGCGTCTGCTACGCGTCTACGAAGACGCCGTCCTTGTGCCTTATGCGGTGGAGGTGGACGGTCAGATTATCTCCTTGTTTGACCCGGCCGTGCACCTGCGGGTGGACGACGAAAGCGAGGAGCGCGATCCGCGCTGGGTGGTGTGCCGGCGTCCGTGCATCATCGCTGGTGGAGAACTGACTTCCGCGCTTCTGGAATTGCACTACGACGACTCCACCGGTATATACTCCGCACCCCTGCAAATGAAAGCCAACAACGGCATCTTCGTGATCGACGACTTCGGCCGCCAGGTCATGTCGCCACGCGAGTTGCTGAACCGGTGGATCGTTCCGCTGGACCGCCGCATCGATTTCCTTTCGCTCCGTTACGGCCTCAAGTTCGAAGTCCCCTTTCAGGTGCTCGTAGTCTTCGCCACCAATCTGAACCCTCACGAACTGGCCGATGAAGCGTTTCTGCGCCGCATCCACAACAAAATCTTGATCGACTCCGTTTCGCCGGAGACCTTCGACGAGATCTTCCGGCGGGTGACGCGCGCCCGCAAAGTCGAGGCCGCTTCCGAAAGCTCGGCCACTTTCCGGGAGCTTTGTCTAGCTGACGGGCGCAACGAACTGCGCGCGTGTTATCCCAATGACATCTGCAACATTCTGAACTCCATCGCGCGTTACGAAAACCGGGAGCCGGTGGCCACCGCGGATGACTTGAAACGGGCCGTGCAGTTGTCAGGGACTTCGCACGGCAATTCGATTTCCTTCTGAATCAGTGAGGTAAAGGGAAATTCGCATTCTGGAAGATTCGCATCTATTGCAAACGGCCGGTTTTGGGGTAAACTTACACTTAAGTGAA
>Ga0181536_10002232_pt1 | contig 22102 bp, 25 predicted proteins | sample PEATcosm2014_Bin_41_FD_121105 | JGI IMG/M metagenome (GOLD analysis project Ga0181536, IMG submission 121105) | Peatland microbial communities from MTU Mesocosm Facility, Houghton, MI, USA - PEATcosm2014_Bin17_60_metaG | ecosystem: Environmental > Terrestrial > Soil > Wetlands > Peat | place...
AACAGATATCCCCGGCCTCAGGATCAGGATTGATAGGGCCCTGGGTCGCAAATGCGAACGCTGCTGGAATTATTCCGAGCAGGTGGGTAAAGACAGCCGCTATCCGACGGTGTGCGAGAGGTGTTCGGAGGCGCTGCGGGAAATTGAAGCCGCCGGGTAGTTTCTGCTTTCCGAGCCTATGCCACAGACGGGTGCAATTCGCGTCGGCAGGTTTTCGCGCGTTCTCTGGGGGATTACTGCCGTTGTGGTGTTCGTCGCGGACCAGGTGACAAAGGCTGTGGTGCAGGGCTCGATCCCGGAGCACACGACGGTCCCACTTCTCCCTCACTTTTTCAACCTTGTTCATACCAACAACGCGGGTGCAGCCTTTGGTCTGTTCTCTGACTCGCCGGCGCCCTGGAAAACCGTGCTGCTCATCGTCATCTCGGGTGCGTTGCTGGCCCTGGTGATTGCCGTCATGTGGCGAAGCCAACGACTCCGGTGGGAGACAGGCGTGGGGCTTGCCTTGATTCTCGGCGGGGCACTTTCCAATCTCTTCGATCGTATCCGGCTTGGTCGGGTGGTGGACTTCCTTGACGTTTACTACCGCAGCTATCACTGGCCCGCGTTCAATCTTGCCGACAGCGCGATTGTCGTAGGAGCAGGGTTCCTTGTGTTCCAGTTGCTTTTCTTGGAGTGAGGGAATCCATGTCTTTCCGGTCTGGTGGAGGGATTTCCATTTGTCCCCCGCGTCTCACTTTTTTGAAGTGGTCTGCGCCAGTGACAAGGTGTTACCGTGTATTTTCAAGGGGTTAGAAGAATGCCGAGGATATGTAGAGAAGCGCATATAGGTGTCATTTTGGCACACTTTGCGGTTCGCCCGCTTGAGAGTAGGCCATATTGTAGCCTAGTATAGCTGAGCGCAAAGAGACAACTACGGAGATTCTTTGTCTGCCAATAAGAATGGCGGACTCAGAATGACAGGCGCTTCATGATGGGTCGGTGAGCATGAACTCCTTCGGCCAGACCTCCGCCTACACGTGACGATGATGATTTTCATCTCCTTGGGCATGACAAGTCCGAAGATGGTCTGAGACTTCAATCCATGGCCGAGCAATCGCCATTTTCGAGTTTCGATTCTCGAGTTTCCAACTCCGAGGTGCGGAAATATGTAACCGGAGCGGAAGACGCCGGGGAGCGGCTCGACATCTTTCTAACGCGGCAGATGCCGGACTGGAGCCGCAGCCAGGTACTGCGCCTGATTCGCTCGGGATTGGTCAGCGTCGGCGACCGCTTGGCCCGCAAGGGAGGGGAAGAGGTCCAAGCCGGCGATATCATCTCGGTGCGCGCGGAACGAGAAGAGCTGACGGCCACACCGGAGGCGTTGCCGCTTTGCGTCGTTTACGAGGATGAGGATCTGTTGGTGGTGAACAAGCCTGCGGGAATGGTGGTGCACGTGGGAGCAGGCGTGAAATCAGGCACGCTGGTTAATGCGCTGCTGCACCATGTCAAGACTCTTTCCTCGGCCGGCGGCGCAGGGCGCCCTGGGATTGTGCATCGTCTGGATAAGATGACCTCGGGATTGGTCGTCGTGGCGAAAAACGATGCCGCGCACCGGCAACTGGCGGAGCAGTTCAAGTCGCGCGCGGTGCGCAAGACCTATGCGCTTCTGGTGCACGGGCAGGTGAGCAGCGCGCAGGGTAAAATCTGTAAGCCCGTGGGGCGTGATCCCGTCCGGCGCACGCGCATGAGGGTGGGGGGGCTGCGCGCGCGGGAGGCACTCACCCGTTACCAGGTCATCCGTCGATTCCGCGGGTTCACGCTGGTCGAAGCCTACCCTGAAACCGGCCGGACGCATCAGATACGGGTCCACTTCGCAGCCCTCGGGCACCCCATCGTGGGCGACACAACTTATGGCGCCCCGGGCAAGCTCCAGCTCGGAGGTGGGGAAGTGGCGACCCTTTCGCGGACCTTTCTCCACGCAGGTTTCTTGGAGTTTCAACACCCGCGGATGCGCCAAGCGGTCAGCTTCTCGGCGCCGCTTCCTCCCGAACTGGAAGAATTCCTGGCCTCGCTTTCAGAACGAGCGTGACCATAGCAAGTCGTCAGTTCTCAGTATTCAGTAGAATGTCTGTATCCACGAAGTACTTATCGCTCATGGAGCTCGTCTCGTGATAGGGGAGGCGTCCACTGAAGGTCGAGCCCGGTGCGGAGTCGCCCGAGTGCCCGCCGGCGAGCCCTGTCGAACGCCTTCCTCTCGCGCACCATCGCTTCCAGTCGCTCCGTCAGGAGGGCGCTCAGGGAGCGTCCTCGCTCAGCCGCAAGGATGCGGGCTTCGCGAAGGAGATCGACGTCAAGCTTGACCGTTACGTTGGTTTTCATAACCGACCCGCAAGACCAGCACGTTAAATATGTGCAGCACGACTATACGTGCGCGCTGGCCTTTCCTCAACCGGAGCGGCCCTTCGAGGATCGCAGACCTCCAAGAACCGGGGTCTGCGCCAGCCGGCGGATACGGGTTTTACAGCTTGGGAAGACCGAAACGGGCCAGACTGTCCTGAAGGAGCTTGATGTCGAATCGGATCCCCTGCCGCAGCAGGTCGATGTAGGTTTGGCGGAGATCTGGGACCAGGCCCTTTCCGGCGCCTGCCTCAAGAATTCCCAGGCACCCCATTACGGAAAGCCCCGCCTCTCGCGCGACACGACGGGCTTTCCCCTCGTCCAACAGAATGAGATCGGCTTGGAGACTCTTGGCCAGCAGAATAGCGCCACGCTCGCCCGCGCCGAGGTTCTGGCACGCTCTCGCCAGCAAAGGATCCACTCGCGACTTCAGTCGCGCCACCTCGATCCAGTCCGCGCGCCTCACCTCCTCGGCGCCAGGAAGGCCGAGACCTGCTACCGTCACCTCATGGCGCACCTCAGCAGGGATCAGTATCCGTTTGTAGATCCAAGCGAGAAGGTTCAGCCGGCCGATGCGGGCGAGGGCGACCAGCGGCGAGGAATTAGAAACGACAATCACAATCCGAGCCGTTCTAAGGTGCGGCGATCTTCTTCCAGGTCGTCCGCGTCATAGTGAAGCGGAACGTTGTGCTGGGCGGCATACTCCATGAACCGTTCGACGGGCATCTGACAGAGCTCGGCGGCGCGTCCCAGGGAGACCTTGTCTTCGTGGTACAGCCCGAGCGCCAACAACCGCGCAGTTTCCGCGGAAAGATTCTCGGTATCTAATCCTGCCGCCGAAACTAGCTCCGCCGGAATTTCCACGCGTAAGGTCTGCATGCTGTCAAAGTACCTCATCACAGGCTCGCGCGCAAGCCCTATCGCCTGCCAAATAGGGCCTCCGTGGAAAAGGCGAACCCCGAGCCCTACGCCAGCCAGGTAACCAGCCAGCCGCAGACCCCCACGAACCGGGGTCCGCGCCAGCCAGCGTGTCGCGCACATGAAATCCAGCCTTCGCGTAGAGCGGATGCGCGGCTTCAGGCCGGGGCATATCGCTTGATCGAGATGCCCCGTGCGTGCTCTCGCGTTTTCGCCACGTCATAGGCAAGCTGCATACGGAGAAGGTGATCCATGTCCGGGCCGAACGCCCTTTCGATGCGTAGGGCCATCTCCGGGGTCAGCGCGGCCTTGCCGTGCAGAAGATCGGAAAGCGTGGCGCGGCGCACTTTCAAAATCTCCGCCGCCTTCGACACGCTGAGACCGAGGGCTTCGATGATTTCGGTTTTAATCAGGTCGCCCGGATGGGGCGGGTTCTTCATGGGCACTTCGGCCTCCTAGTGGTAGTCGATCAGGTCAATGTCGCTGGCGGTGTTGGCCTGCTCGTCGTAGCGGAAAATCAACCGCCAGTTTCCCGTGACCGTCAGGCTCCATAATCCTTTCAGGTCGCCTTTAAGGGGATGCAGCTTCCAGCCGGGAAACCGGCCGAGCTGCTCCAGCGTCTCGGCGGTTTCAAGGGCAAACAGAAGCTTGCGCAGCTTGTCGGCCATCGCGGACGGCACCGCTTTGGCGTTTCCGTCGTCATGGAGCTGCCTTAGCCCTTTGTGGCGAAAGCGGACAAGTTGCATGTTATCCTTTCACCCATCCAGTATGTACGGTTATACCGTACGCGTCAAGCGTTTTATTGTGGAAGGGAAAAGCCGCACCGGACCTCCGCAATTGATTACGGCTACCGCGCCTGCAAGTACGAGGGGGATAACGGCGCTACGCTTCCGGCTCTCGGCCAGGGCGGCCAGCAATTGGGGGCGGTTCGTGTGGCGCTTGCCGTTCTCCGTCTCCGTGAACTCGGCCACAAGCTGGCCGGTGTCAACGTGATGGCCTAAGGCCTCGCGGGCTGGCCCAGAGTGCAGCTCTGCGAGCCACAGACAAGACTGAAATCAGGTGACTCGATCACTCCCAAAGAGCTTGGCGCGTTGAGTGGATATGAGCAGCGCCAATGTAGCACGCTGAAGCGCAGAGCTGCGCTCTGCGCTAGCCAGCGCTGACGCGCGAAGCCTCGCATTGATCGACAATTAGGCCAAGCCGGGAAGGATGTGTATAATACGGGTATGGTTAACCGTGTGATCCGCGTCTCCGATACCGAGGCGGTGGGCAATTTTGGGTCGCTGCTGGATGAGGTGCGCTCGGGCGCTGAAGTGGTGATCGAGCACGAGGAGCGGCCCGTGACCGTGGTGCGCGCGGTCGAGCCGCCACGCCGCACCATCTCGGAGTGCATCGCGCTCGCCGAGGCGCACGCGAAAGAACTGGGCTATGAACCCACTCTTGACCCGGACTTCGCCGCCGACGTCGCAGACATTATCGATAACCGCCAACCGTGGAAGCCGCTCGCGTGGGAGTGATTCTCGATTCCAGCATTCTGATTGCAGCCGAACGTGCGGGGTAAACCGTTCGGCAGATACTGTCCGATGTACGCGCGGCTCAGGGTGAAATCGATATTGGACTCTCAGTGGTGACCATCGCAGAGCTCCTCCATGGAGCTTACCGCGCGGGGTCCGAGGCCCGGCAGCGGCGGCGGCTGGAGTTTATCGAAGAACTGTGCCGCGACGTGCCCCTGTACCCCGTGACACTTGAAGTGGTCCGACTGGTAGGCAAAATCGACGGCCAGGGGGAGGCCAAGGGCGTGCGGATCTCTTTCGAAGACTTGCTGATTGGCGCGACCGCATTGCACCTGGGCTACTCGGTCGTTACACACAATGTCCGTCATTTCCGCTTAATCCCCGGCCTGTCTATCGTGCAGTTTTGAAGAGCGGAATTGGGCTTGAGAGGAGCCCACGGTCAGGACTGCACTGACCGTGGCTACCCGCTTTCGGCCACCTCATGTGGGAGCCCTCTGTCATGAAGCTCTTGAGGACGGTGTCTTGAGGAATTGTGGATCTGGCTTTGTCCAAATAAAATCAAAGTAGCCCACTACGCGCCGCCGAAGAAATTTGGCGGCCAGCCGCTTCTGGCTGTATAATGCCGCGCTGGCATTTGAATGAAGAGGGTGCTGGGCGGGGCGCGTCAAAGTCGCCTTGGCTCGAAAAGGACCCCTCACCCGGCCCGCGCCGGCTGGTACGAGCGCCGGTCGCGGTCCACCCTCTCCCCTCGGGAGAGGGTAGAAATCGACAATGGCAGCCCTCTCCCTTGGGGAGAGGGTGCCCGAGGAACGAGGGCAGGTGAGGGGTTACTTGGTGAGCGGAGGCCTTGACGCGACCCTGGGGTGCTGGGTGACCGGCAATTCGGTTAGCGCATTATCGATGACGGGCGGCTATGTGTCCTTTACCGCCCAGTAACAAGGAGGGAAACAATGAAACGATTTCTCATTGCGGTTCTGGCAATGGCGGTTATGGTGGTAGTGGCAGAGAGCGGACTTGCTCAACGCAATCCTCGCGGAGCGACGAAGATAAGCGTGGGGAGCAAAACGATCTCGGTAGAATACGGACGCCCTTCGTTGAAGGGCCGCTCGGTGGCCGACATGCTCGAGCAGTTGAAAGCGGGGGATTTCTGGCGGCTCGGCGCCGATAAATCCACCACTTTTTCGACTACGGCCGATCTGCAATTCGGTGATGTGACAGTCCCGAATGGCGAGTACAGCCTTTGGGCGGCGCGGCAGGCAGACAATTCCTGGAAGCTGGTGTTTAACAAGCAGCACGGTCAGTGGGGGACGCAACACGATGCTTCACAAGACCTGGCTTCTGTACCCCTGAAGGAGATCAAGGCTTCCAAATCTGTGGAGACGGTTACAATCAACCTCACCATGGTAGGCACCGGGGGAGTCATCGCCATTCAGTGGGGCGACATGGAGCTGACAGCTTATTTCAAAGCGAAGTAGTCCGTCAGGGCGGCGCGTTACGAAGCGCCATCGGCGCCGGGCCAGCCCAGGCGCCGAGAAGCGTCGAGAACACGACCGTAGGTCGGGATCGGCGGGGTGAGCCGAAGGGCAATCCGAGCGGCGGGCCTGTGACTTTCCCACAGAGGTCCGCAGATTACGCAGATTGCACAGATTAAGAAGCACGCAGGGACGAACCCGCTTCTTGCTCTCGTGTTCGCCCTCTCTGTGTAATCTGCGCAATCGGGGTAATCTGCAGAGTAGCCTTATCATTTCGTTCTTGCCGCGAAGGCCCTTGCCTGGCTGTGTTTAATAAAAATTAGCAATGATGAAGATAGATAGATTTTGAAACAATTCTCCCATCAGGAGTGTCTATGCTCCTGGGGAATTTTTTTGGAGGAGTAAGCGTAATCATGGCAATTATCGTCGTAGTGGGTGGACTGCTCGCAGGCGCAGCTATTCTTGCAGCTCTTAAGAACACGAGCAAATCAAGGGAGTCAAAGGTTACCAAGCTGGACATTGGCTAGCCCTGGGATCCTGCCAGGTTGGCCTGCATCCTAACGGATAATTAATTCGACAACTTGCGTTGATCGCCAAGCTCATGCGCAAAGGGGTTGGTGTGCGCGGTGAGGGGGCGACGCGAAAGTTGTGTAGTGGTGCAGTTTGGTTTTCTTGTGGCGCGATCTACCTGTCCCGGCCTGCCATGGATGACTAGAGTTCCCCGCAGGGGAACAACATGATTAGCCGTGGGTGAAACCCACGGACAGGGACCCCCCAACAAAATTGCCTGTCGACCCCGAAGGGGTCGAATCCCTTCTATACCAACCACGCGCCAAACCAAATTCAACCCCTCCGGGGTTGGCAAATCGTCGGGGCGCATCGTTTCCGTGGGTTTCACCCACGGCTAATCACATTGGACCTCTTCGAGGTCCGCCTTGAAAGCCGCTAGAGCAAACTGCACCACCACCGAGTGTTGTGCGCGCTTGCATCCTTCTGTGGCGCAATGGCTCAAATGTTGTTACTGGCCGGTCGCGCCACCCGCAGGGGTGTTTCCCTTTGGGGCGAAGTAACCGGGACGGGTGCGGACCGCGAGTTTGGTGTGACTGCCGCGTGCAAAGGCATCGATGCGGACGGCACGAAAGGTTCCGTCTTTTCTGGTATTGCTGGGATAGTAGGCGAGAGTGTATTGGTTCCGAATATCGTGAGCAACCTGCTCGCAAGTGCCCTCAACCTCATCGAGAGATCCTGGACGGTAGGCCTGTCCGCCGGTTGCGTCTGCGATCTTCTCGAGGATCTTGGCAGCCCGACCGGCGCTGCCGCCGTGTATTTTGAACAGCCCTCCGGGTTCTTCCGAACCCAGCAAGCCAATCGTGTAGATGACGGCATTCGATTTCTGGGCGGAGCGAAGCAATTCCTCGAAGGAGTAACGGCTGGCGTTGTCTTCTCCGTCGGTAATAACCAGCAGGACCTTTTTATCGCGATTGCCGAGTTTCACATGGTCCAGTGAGGCGTAAACGGCGTCGTAAAGTGCTGTCCCGCCCCTCGAATCAATCTTATCTAGAGCGCTTTTCAGGTCTTCGATATTGCTGGCAAAGTCTCCTGGGGTGTCGAGGTAATAGACATCATTGAAATTGACCACGAAAACCTGGTCTTGCGGATTGGAGGTCTTCACAAAAGTCAGGGCCGCGGCATTCACCGCCTCACGCTTCTCGCGCATGCTGCCGCTGTCGTCGATCACAATGCCCATGGTCACAGGGATGTCGGCGTGGCTGAATACCGAAAGGTTTTGAGGCGCGCCGTCTTCGTAAACCCGGAAGTCTTCCGGCTTGAGGTCGTTTGGGATGTGACCTTTCTTGTCGAGCACCGTGGCGTGCAGGACCACGAGGTTTACGTCAACATTAATGGTATATTCCCGGCCCTTCTTCTCCGCCGAGGGTGGGTGAGGGTTGGCGGATTCGGGTGTCTGGGCGGAAAGGTAGCTCGAGAGTGTGAAGGCCACGCAAAGCAGGGCGAAGCTGCCGATGGTCTTTCGGGTCTTTAAATTCATGCTATTGTGTGGGAGCATAGTATCCAGTGCGTGAATATATCTGGAGCGCAGGCAGTCCTTTGGGAGGATTGAGCTTTACCTTGACACGCCTCCACCGGCCATCGCGGACAAGGTTCGAGGGGCGGTACCCGATGACGTACTGGTTCCTCAATTCAATGGAGATTTTCTCGGCGATGTCGGGTAGCTCGTTCGTATCCTCGACGCTGAACATTCGGCCTCCGGAGACCTCCGCCAAATCTGCCAGCAAGCTAGGTCCACCAGCCTCCTCTGGAGTACGCGCGCGGGAGGAGAGCGGCTCAAATATGCCCACCGCATATATTTGCACGTCGGACTCCTTGACTGCCCGCTTGATGTCGTTTTCCGTGTACCGGCTGTGGTTGTCGCCGCCGTCGGAGATCACCAGCAAGGCTCTTCGATTGGTCGTGGCTTTCTTCATTTCGCTCAGCCCCAGGTAAATGGCGTCCAGCAACGCAGTTCTTCCCCCTGATTTCACAAACAGCAACCGATCCTGAATGCTCTCGAACTTCGCGGTGAAGCCGGTGATCAGGTTAGGACGGTCACTAAAGCTGATGAGCATAAACTCATCCTGGGGATTAGATGTCCTGAAAAACTGTAAGGCTGCTTCCTTGGATTTCTGAATCTTGTCGCTCATGGAGCCGCTGCTGTCAAAAACCAGGCCGACCGAGATGGGCGCATCTTCGGTGGAAAACGCTTCGATCTTCTGTTCGACTTTCTCATCAAACACCTGAAAGTTGGTCTGCTCGAGGCCTGTTACAATCCGGTCGAACGGATCGGTGACTGTCACATTGACCACCACCATGTTGACGTCCACCTGAAAGGGTGCAACATGGATATCTGGTTTGCGGATGGTGATCCGCGAAGATTCAGCCGCGCCGGGGGGTTGCTGTGCGCTATGCTCATCTGCCGCCCTGGGGGTAGCTGTAACTCCCAAAATGCTCCAGGCGGCGAGACTCAGAACCCAGAGTCGGGAAACTCGGCGCATTGAAAGTTCTGTCATTCTCGCGGCCCGCCGCAGACAAGTGGGCGCCCCTCCCAGCCTGGCCTTGCGACTCTACCTGGCTCATCGACGTCAATATTCTAGCACAGTTCTTGTTTCCACTTCCCGGATGGAAGACAGGGTTCCCTCAAAGTTCTGGGGGGCACGAATCCGCCGGCCCCGCAGGGCTCTTCCGTGAGTAGTCCGTCAACCGACGGATTTCAACCTGCGGGCAACGAGGCCGAGGGATTACGTCAACCCCAACCGGGTTGATCCCGCAGGCGCGGGACCCCTGCAGGGCCGGTGTAGTTTCTCCGCTTTCTTTCCGTGGGTTTCACCCACGGCTACTCACGGTTTGCCCCTTCGGGGCAATTTCCACCGTCTTATTCCAACTTACGAGCACTGCGGTCCTTTGTAACATTGTAGTTCGGCAACCTTGACGGAACCCTCGGATGGAGGAGGCAGAGGGTTAGGATGAGGGAGTTTCAACAGAGCCGGTCATCACGGTTGTGAGATGGGAATTTGTCGTTGACAAACGGTGGTGGTGCCTGGATAATTGACCGTACCGATTCCTTCCGGCGAACATTCACTTCGGTACAAAGAACTTGATGGGGGAGCCCCGTGCATTGAAGGGCATTAAGGGCGCAGCACATCAACCATTTGGTGGAGAACCGCCAACCCGTTAGACAATCTCAAGGAGGCCTATGGGCGCCAAATACATCTTTGTCACCGGCGGTGTAGTCAGTTCGCTAGGTAAAGGTCTTGCCTCAGCCTCGATTGGGTGTTTGCTCGAGGGGCGGGGACTTAAGGTCTCGTTCCTAAAATTGGACCCTTACTTGAATGTTGATCCTGGAACGATGAGCCCGTTTCAACATGGCGAAGTCTTCGTCACAGATGACGGCGCCGAAACCGACCTTGATCTTGGTCACTATGAGCGTTTCAGCCATGTCAGGACGCGACGCGACAACAACTGCACGGCAGGACGGATCTACGAGATCATCATTACCAAGGAACGGCGTGGCGATTACCTGGGGAAAACGGTTCAAGTCATTCCCCACGTTACCAACGAAATCAAAGCTGCCATCAAGAAGGTCGCGAATGAGGTCGACGTGGTGATCGTGGAAGTCGGCGGTACGGTGGGAGACATTGAATCGCTCCCGTTCCTCGAGGCTATTCGGCAGATGCGGCAGGAACTGGGCCGGGAAAATGTCGTCTTCGTGCATTTGACGCTCGTGCCCTTTATACAGACTTCACGCGAACAAAAGACCAAACCCACACAACATTCTGTAAAGGAATTGCGCGAGATCGGCATTCAGCCGGACATCCTCCTTTGCCGGACGGACCGCTTCCTTTCTCCCGAGATTAAAGCCAAGATCGCCCTCTTCTGTAGCGTCCCGGAAGATGCCGTCATCACCGCGAAGGACGTGGACGACATCTACGAAGTGCCCTTGATTCTTGGGGGCGAGGGGTTGGATTCCCAAATTCTGCGCTGCTTGAACCTGAAGACCGGCGAGCGCAACCTCCAGCCCTGGATTGACCTTGTGGACCGCATCCGCCATCCCCAGGATGAGGTAACCATCGGTATCGTGGGAAAGTACGTGGGCTACGAGGACTCTTACAAGAGCTTGAACGAAGCCCTGGTCCACGGCAGCATTGCCCACCACTTGAAGCTCAACAAGGTGTGGGTTGACGCGGAGGGACTGGAGGGTGAGAACTGGGAAGAGCAACTGCAAGAGCTGGACGGCATCCTGGTCCCGGGAGGTTTTGGCAAGCGCGGAATTCTGGGCATGTTGAGGGGCATCCAATTCGCTCGCCAACGCAAGGTGCCGTACTTCGGCATTTGCCTCGGCATGCAGTGCGCGGTAATAGAATACGCGCGTAATGTCTGCGGCTTGACCGGGGCGGATAGTTCGGAGTTTGACTCTTCCACGCCGCATCGCGTCATCTACAAACTTCGTGAATTGCGGGGAGTTGACGAGCTGGGGGGAACCATGCGCCTGGGAGCTTGGGCCGCCCGGCTCAAGCCCGGTTCTTTTGCTCATCAGGCCTACGGTCAGCTCGAGATTTCCGAGCGCCACCGCCATCGCTACGAATTCAACCGCGACTATGAGCAAATCCTCGTGGCCCAGGGGTTGGACTTGGCGGGCGCGACCCCGGATGGCACCTACGTGGAAATCGTTGAAATCCGCGACCACCCCTGGTTCCTGGGTTGCCAGTTTCATCCCGAATTCAAGTCGCGTCCCCTCGAGCCTCACCCGCTATTCAAGGCATTCATCGGCGCGGCCTATCAATATCGCCGAACGAGGTTGGCCACATTCGCAAGCTCCTTTGTGGAGGAGGGGGCTAAGGTGACCGCCTCCGAAGCGGTTGCGCATGGCGAAGTCTTAGGCCAGGAGTGAGTGAACAATGGGTCACGTGGTTCCTGTTGGGAGGCTGAGGCTTGGAACTGGCCACCCACTCTTTGTGATTGCCGGGCCCTGCGTCATCGAGAACGAACGACATGCGATGATGATGGCCGAGCGGCTGGCCGCCATTACGCAGGATCTCCGGATTCCCTATATCTTCAAGGCTTCTTTCGACAAGGCCAACCGCACCTCGCTGGATTCCTATCGCGGCCCGGGGTTAGAGCGTGGGCTTCAGATTCTGGCGCGCGTCAAGAAGGAGTTCAGCCTACCCGTTCTGACTGACGTACACGAAGCAACGCAGGTTAACCGGGCGGCAGAGGTCTGCGATGTCATCCAAATTCCAGCGTTCCTTTGTCGTCAGACCGATCTGCTTCTCGAAGCGGGGCGGTCCGGCGCCGTAGTGAATATCAAAAAGGGGCAGTTCCTCTCGCCCTGGGATATTCGCCATGCCATTGAAAAGGTCAAGAGGACGAGGAACCACCGGATCCTGGTGACCGAGCGAGGAAGCACGTTCGGTTATAACAACCTGGTTGTGGACATTCGGGGGCTTGCCGTCATGAAGGGTTTCGGATTCCCGGTCATCCTGGATGTAACCCACGCCTTGCAATTGCCGGGTGGTGAAGGCCGCGAGAGCGGTGGGCAACCGCAATTCATCAGCACCCTGGCACGGGCGGGAGTGGCGGCGGGAGTCGATGGCCTTTTCATGGAAGTCCATAACCGCCCGGAGCGGGCCCTGTCGGACGGCGCCAACGCACTGGCCCTGCGGCGGTTCAAACATCTGGTCATGAACCTCCGGGATCTGGGTAAGTTTGTGCGAAAACTTGACAAGCCTTCGCCCCCTCCCGTAGCATAGCCTTTCAAGTTTCGCCCATTTATTCTGGAACGCGAATTCTCGAAGAGCCTTACCGGAAAAAGAGAATCGGCGGGACCTATAGGAGCGCGTGGACTTTTGAGCGGCTCCTCAGCGAGGTGTAACCGTGAGAATTACGGCGCGTTTCGCGGACGATATTGTCATTATGAGCTTGAGCGGAAAATTCCTGGCGGGCAGTGATGGGCCCTACCTGAGACAAAAGGTTAAGGACTTTATCGACGCGGGGACGAGAAAACTCATCCTCGATTTTTCCGAGGTCCCTTACATTGATTCCACGGGTTTGGGTTTTCTTGCGGGGGCTCGTGTGACGGCTCAAAATGCCGGCACGCGAATGGTTTTGGCGAATCTTAATATGCACGTCCAGAAAATCCTGGACGACGTTAAGCTCTCGCAATTCTTCGTCATTGCGCCTAACGACGCGGCGGCAATGGCCAAGGTGAATGAAGCAGGCCCGCTCGCACAGGATGCTGCCTCGGATGCAGCCAAGAGGCCCAGAGGGAAAAGGCGATCCATCGATCCGACTGAATCCTAAGCGAGGGTAGCCGAAGAACGCTATCCGTGGTATCAGAAACAGAGCGCATCGCAAAGTGGGTCTGCCCTCTCCCAAGGGGAGAGGGTGGCCCGCGACGGCGCTTTCACCAGTCCGTCAGCCGACGGAGCCGGGTGAGGGGTTGGTTGCGGGGCGAGGACGGATCAGAAAGGCTCGGCCCAAGCTGCTCAATGGAAACGAGTAATGCGCCGAGTTTCTGGCGAGGCCGAGCGCGAGGGGTTCCCATCCCATTCTCCAGAGGTGATAGTTTATTCCGTCCTGGTACAGGGAAAGCGCGTCGCCGGGCCGACCTGTCGGGACATGGGCGAGCCGGCCCTTGTATTGTGATGATATTCATGCGGGGAGAGTTTATGCGGAAGGCAAGGCCCTTGGTTCTGCTGGCTTCGATGCTGGCAGGGTGGCTTGTTTGGACAGCGCCGCTCGGGTGCCAGGAAAAAAATCCGCCGGCAACCACGAACTTGTATATCCAGCATCTCGAGGATCCCAGCCGCGCGGCATGGCAGAAGCCTGAGGACGTCGTTCGAGCGCTGAATCTCAAATCCGGAGAAAACATCGCGGATATCGGCGCGGGTTCCGGATATTTCACCGTGCCGTTTGCCCGCAAGGTGGGACCAGCCGGGAAAGTCTACGCCGTCGACATCGACCAAGAAATGCTCTCGTACATCGAGCAGCGCGCCAGGCAAGAGAACCTTCACAATATCCAAACTATTCTCGCTCAAGCTCACGATCCGGAATTGGCGCCCGCGTCCGTGGACCTGATCTTTATTTGTGCGACCCTCCACCATATCACTGACCGGGCCAAGTATTACCCCTTGCTTGCCAAAGCGCTGCGCCCCGGAGGCAGGATCGTGAACATCGACTTTCAAAAACGTCGGCTGCCGGTTGGGCCTACCTTCGAGATGAAAATTGCCAAACAGGACGTGCTCAAGGAATTTGGAGCCGCAGGTTTTCACCTTGCCAGGGAGTTCGATTTCCTGCCCTACCAATACTTCCTGGTATTTGAGCGATGAGTCCTTCATCCGGGGACTTGGTGATTTCTAAATGGGCTTCGAACCCCAGCGGCCGCGGCAGGCCAATCGGCGTTTTGCGGGACTATGGCGCTGGGGGGAAGGTCAAGGCAGCTTGCCGCGCAGGTGCGATCTCATGAGGCGAGTGGAACGGAGTCTGGTCCTCTCTGTTGTCGTCCTGAATCTTCTGCTCACCGCATCTCCGCGGTTGTCTGCCCAATCGAACACGCGCCTGCTGCTCGCTGCCGGGTCCGGTGTGCCGGGGCACGCGGGATTCTCCTTTGGGCCATTTTCCAACCTGGCCATGAATGACAACCGGGAGATCGTCTTCCTTTCATCCCTGCGGGGTGCGCGGAACGAGATGCGGGCTATCATCAGGTCCAGCGGCGTAAGTTTTTCCGTGGTGGCCTTTCAGGGTCTGCGGGCGCCGATCCTCAAGACCTCCTACGATTCGTTCAGCGCGCCCAGCCTCAATGATGCGGGGGCGATTTGCTTTACGGCTGGCTTGAAGGACACGGAGGGAAATCCCAGCAGCGCCATCATCCGCGTGGACGAAACTGGCGCCAGGGCGCTGGTGTCAAGCGCCGACAGCCTTCCGGGAATTCCGGACGCCGCCTTCCTCGAATTCTCCGCGCCTTTAATCAACTCGCAAGGAAACATCTTGTTTGGCGCGCGCTGGGGCGGCAAAAATCCTGGTACGGGCTTATTCCTATGGACGCCGCGCGAGCTTCGAAGCTTGGAGTTTCCGGCAGGTGTCTCCCTAACACCTCAAGAGTTGTTCGAGCCGATTTTCTTCAGCCACGATGAGGCGGCCTTGGCTCGGCGCGGCACTCCCCCCGATGTCGCTCTCGAGCAGTTCTTCCGCGCCGTGGCCATTCGCAGCTTTCAGGAGCTCAAGCCTCCACCCGATCCGGCAGCAGCCCTTCAGATTCTTGCTCCGCGTGCCGGCCAGGCGCCGATCCAAATGGTCCTGGTCGTCATGGAGGGCGAGAACGTGCAAACGGCGCTCTTGGCGGGCGACCCTTCCCAACCGGTGATGGCCAAGCATCTCGCTGGCGCCCCGGATGTCAAACCCCTGGGTCAGATCGAGGGTCAAACCACCTCCGCTCAGGGAAACATCATCTTTGCCGCAACACCCCTTGATTCACCCGGTGATGTGGGGCTCTATTGCTTTTGCGCCGGGGAAGTCACGCGCTTGACCTCGACTGACGAGTTCTTACCCATTGTCCAAGCGGCGCCGGGAAAGCCGATTCTTTCTTTGGGTGGAGACTCTCAGCAGACTGAAGCCTTCATCGCTCCCGACGCGTCCGAGGGTGGGTCGGCAATCTACGTCACGTCCATTCCCTAAGGGCGAGTCGAGAGTCGAAAGTCGAAAAGTCGAAGGTCAAAAGTCGAAAGTCAAAAGTCGAAGGTCGAAAGTGCAGCGAAGCAGGCTGCCGCACTTGTCCGCGCTCCGGGTGGCGCCGACATGGGGTTCAAGCTGTGAAAAAACAAACAATGTCATCCGTCGGCTGACGGACCAAGGTGCAAAGACTCGCAACGAACAACTGCTTTGTTTTCTTTGCGCCTCCTACGACTTTGTCCCGCCTCGCGGGATGAAATGCTTTTTGCTCACCCAGGGATTATTTCACAGCTTCGTTATGATGTCTGCGAGTTCGCGTAGCGACTTGTTTGGGATAGCCCAGGCGCTTGTGCTCAGGGCAAGCGTGTCCTTTCAAGAAATCGCAGACCCCGATGGATCGGGGTCTACGCCACTCGGAGAGGTATCGATCTCCCCGAGGTCGGAGCTATTGGGAACGATTGTGCAACTCCGAATTGATTTCCCTGACAAGGTGTGTTTTAGTCGTAAAAGGGGCCGGCAGGTCGTAGATTTCTCCGCCCAACTGAAGGAGGTGAGGTGTCCCATGCCTGAAGAAATTCCCGAAAAGACTAGGCAGTTGTTCCTGATATTTAGGGACGCTGTGCAGCGGGAGCGGGAGGCTCAAATCACGTATAAGCGTGCGGCAGAACTTTGCGAAGACGAGGAGCTCAAAGGGGTTCTTCTGGGCTTCTACAGGGATGAAGTTCGTCATGAGGAAGCGCTTGTCGAACAGTACGAGCGTATCCGTGACAGATACAGCGTCCAAGCCGAATAATACGGCAGCAAAGTGGCGCTCTCCCGTCGCGGTCGGTTTAGCGGCTAGTGCAGAGTTGTTGTGTAACTCTGCCGCCCTTCAACGACTCCCCAGTTTGCAATCCGTCGGCTTCCAGAATAAATCCGCGCTACAAGCTTTCCCGCGCGGTTTCCCGGCGCAGCGCCGGCCGGAACTTTTCCGAATGCCGGACCATTTCCACTTGCTCGTCAAGCCTGAACCGGCCGCGAGCACCAGCCGCTCCATGAATGGGTTGTCGGTTCTAAGTATGGATGGGCTCGCCTGATTTCAGTCTTGTCTCTGGGCCGCAGAGCAAGTGTAGCGCGGACCTGTTTTGTAGGTCCGCGGCTTTTCAGCCTCAAATTCGCGCGTTCTCATCGGCGGGCAGACGCACGCGGTCAATAGTCAGCCCGCACCGGCTCCGCTGTTCGGCGGCGTCCACGCCCGCGTACTCCGGAAAGCTGGACCACTTCCATTCTTCCGGTCGCTTCACCAGACCTCGCCTCACAGGATTCATGTGGATGTACTCAACGGTCTCTCCGTAGTCTTTCACCGTCCGGAGCGCGTGATCGAAGAAACGCTCTTGCCAAAGTTCTCCCTTTTCGTGCCGGCCGTGATTGATTGCGACCATTGAGCTAATCTTGATCGCACTCATTGCTTTCGCGATGCCCAGCGGATGGGGCGGATAAATGATGGCATGCCAGTGATCGGGCAGAAACACCCAGGCCGTCAGTGCAAATCGCTGCTTTTGCCGCATCCGCGCCAGCGCAATCGCCAACCGCGCGAAATCGGACTCCTCCAGCTTGTGTCTCGATCTCAGTAAATTCACGGTCACGAAGATGTAGCGGTCATAAAGGAACGGGCGCCGCAACTTTGACATGCGATGAATCTACGCGCAATGCGGTGCCGAGGCAATAGTCAGCCGAGCCAACGTGCGCTGGCGGGCACGAAAAGCCGCGGACCTACAAAACAGGTCCGCGCTACCTCAATGATTCGTCGGTTCTGAGTATAGGTCGGCTCGCCTGATTTCAGTCTTCTCGGCGGGCCGCAGAGCTCGGCTGTGCGCCACCCTGCGGACCTGATTCGAAGGTCCGCGGCTTTCGGCTTCAAATTCTCGCGTTCTCATGGGCGGGTCCCGCGCCTGCGGGACACGCCGCGAGTGTAGCGCAGACCTGTTTTGTAGGTCTGCGGTTCGTCCCCAATTGACAACGAAAAGCCGCGGACCTACAAAACAGGTCCGCGCTACCTCAATGATTCGGCGGTTCTGAGTATGGATCGGCTCGCCTGATTTCAGTCCTGTCTGTGGGCCGCAGAGCTGCGCTCCGCGCCAGCCTGCGTGCTCATGAAATTAGCGCCGCAGTATCGGCGAGCACACGTTTAAGCCGCTCATGCTCCTGTGCATCAAGCAGCGCATTGTCCACCAAATTTATGAGCGCATCTTTGCCGATCCGACACAGGATCGATGCGATGATCGAGACCCTCAGGTGGTCCAGCAGCCTCAGCAAAAACAACCCGATCGAGCCGTATTTGCCTTCTATTCTTCTCTTCCTGTCGTTAGTAAGGTGGCCGCCATGGGCAAAAGCGCTCCTGACGCCATAGGCATCTTTCCATGTCGAGCGCACTTCGAGCGGGTTTTGGTTGAGGATGAGCGAGATTAACTTACTGACCCTCACACTCAACCGATAGGACAACTCCTGTTTTTCAGTTTCCTTTAGGAAGAGGGCCTCAAGTGCCATGACAACGTTTGCTATCCGCCGCTCCGAAACTCCATTCAGCAGAAGTGCATCGCAGTACCTGTCGTATGCCAGGGTGACGTGGTTTACTTTTTTTTCGAAGCCATAGATGTCTTTCGGAAGATTGACGTTCATGGTTTGCCAGAATCGTTTGAGGTTGGGTTCGTCTTCCGTTTTTATCACGTACGATTCCAGCGGGGGATTTTTGTCGCCACTTGTTAGCCGACCGTGAGGCCACGGATTAACTATAGAACTGCATCCCATTTGGTAGTGCATCAATTTTACACTGCCCACGCGGAACAGCCTGAGAAGAGCCACGCACTGCTCCACTTGTGCCTGCAACAGTTGGGGCGAACGCTCTCTCGCTCCGACGGACTCGATCTCGACGATGGCTGACGGGTACCGGGGAAAGACCTCGGCAAGCTCAGCCGGAATCGGGATCTCAAGTTCTTCCTTTTGAGGCTTACGAATGCGAACTCCACACTGTATGTCTATCGCGTCTGATCGCAGTGCGACACCCTGGAGGTACACTTGTGCCGTGTGCGTTACCGGCCCCTCTTCAAGGTCGTTCAGAAACCGATCAACGATGTCCTCGGCTTTCCCCGACTTGTCGCCTTCGGGCAGGAAGGCGCCGATTAGGGCTATTGTGATCTTGCCCAACCACTCGGCAACCGGCAGCGTCGGGTAGTTCTGCCGTAGGGCATTGAGTGCGTCTTTGAAGGAATCATGCGCTTTAATTGGTAACTCCAAAACCTCCCAGGCCCGGAACCAGGTTCTCTGGCTCACATAGTCCCCTTGCGTCCCGGAAACCTTGACACCGGAGTCATCGTAATTGAAATCGTTTAGCTTCCACTGAAAAGCCCTACCCTCTCCCGGTACAACCTTGTTGCTCAGGATCGCGTCACTCACAATCTCGCGGATCGTTTTAGCGAGCGCTCGGAGGAGTTCCTTGGTCGGAGGCATTGTGGTTACCAGGTGGTTGTCGGCAGGAGCCGCATCGTGGCCAGCCGAGACATGTACTTGGTGCTTTCTGCGATGTGTGCAGGTGAAGGTGTTTCCGACGTGCGGCCCGCACCTTTTATCGCCGCGTTACCACTCCCATATACATCTACTCGGAGGGGAAAGGCAAGGGGGAATCGAACAGTGACGAGTGACAAGTGACAAGTGACAAGCAGGAAAGCAGAGGCTGGGGGCGCTGCGCGGTTGCAGATGGCAGATACGAGATCTCAAAAAGCAGAAAGCAGAAGTCAGAAATCAGAAGGCAGGAGTCAGGAGACAGAAGGGCAGGGGCTCGGTGTTGGGGGCTAGGGGCTGGGAACTAGGCGAAGACAAGGCGGCCTTTGGGCTGGGGGCGGAGGAGAATGGTGAATTGTGAATGGTGAATTAAAGCATTGAGCCATCGGGTCATTGGGCGATCGGGCCATTGAAAAGCAGAAGGCAGAAATCAGAAATCAGAAGGAAGAAGACAGAAGTCAGAAGACAGAAGGGCAGGGGCTGGGAACTAGGCGAAGACAAGGCGGCCTTTGGGCTGGGGGATGGGCCGACCGAGCTCGGTGGCGGTTTCGATCCACTCCTTGATGACGACTTCGACGTTGGCGAGGGCTTCGCGGTAGGTTTCTCCGTCCGCCGCACAGCCGGGGAGTTCCGGGACCTCGGCGATGAAAGCTTGGTCCTCCTCGCTCCAGTAAATGATCACCTCATACTTGGGCTTCGGCATCGGGCTCGCCTCCCAAACCGTATTTCAGTATAACATGGCGGACTTGCTTTACCTGATAAGGCTTCGCCTTGTTCCCTTTAGGCTGAAGGTTCAGAATCTCCTCCACTCCCTCTCTGAAAAAGATGTGGTGACTGCCTCGAATTCGCTCGCTGAATCCGAGGTTTTTCAATACGCGGCGCAATCCGTCGAAAGGAATATTGGCGTCGGACGTCCCCCGCAGGATCTTCTCGAGAATCTTCCCCGCCGCCACCAATCTCTCCTCTCCCCGAAGAAGGTTACCACGACTGTCCAGCCACTGGCACAAACAAAAAGAACAGGCTGCGAGGCGGAAGCCAGAAGTCAGGTGGCAGAAGGGCAGGGGCTAGGTGTTGGGGGCTAGGGGCTGGGGGGCGCTGCGCGATTGCAGATGGCAGATTCGAGATTCCAGAAAGAAGAATTCAGAACTCCGGGGTGGGAGGAGAAAAACAAGCGTGAGCGGCGAGCACTTCAGGAAGGGAAGGGTAAAGCGTCACTGGGCGAGCCGACGAAGCAACTCGGGATGAGCGGCAATGAATTCGTCAATCGCCGCCTGGAAGGAGGTCCTCGGCAACTTCCCGTTGCGCTCCTTCAGGAAGGTGATGAACTCTTTCACGGCGGATTGCTCCGCCGGGGAAAGCTCCGAAACGAGCTGACTCAGACCTTCAGGTTTCATGCGCCACCCGGACAAGAAAAGTATACTCCTGCGGTCAGCCGCCAGCAACAAGGAAGGTAAGCGGAAGAGCAGGGGGCTAGGGGCGGAGGGGAATGGTGAATGGTGAATGGTGAATTGTGAATTGTGAATGATGAGCGGAGGAGAGCAGGGCCTGGTTGTTAGGGAGCTGGGTGTTGGGGCTCCGCCTGGTTCCAAGCGGGCCGATGCGAAGCCAACATCATGGGCAGTGGCCTGAGTTCGCGCTTGAAAGGGTCCAGCATTAGGCCTAAGGCCTCCAGGGAAACGCTGCCCAGCAGGGTGCTGTCCCCTTTCTCGCCGAAGACGACTGGAGAGGCAGCCTCGTCCCCGTTCATACGAAACAGAGCCTGTCCGAGGGAGCGTTTGATCTCTGTGCCATCCGCAAGGATAAAACTCTTGCTCTTGCCGGGCTTGATACCCAAGCGTCGAAGCACCGGCGTCGGAACCACGGAATAAAGTGCGCCCGAGTCAACAAGGAACCTGAGCCGGGCGCTGCGCCGAGGCCTCGCGGGATTGGCAATGCTCGCTTGGATGTACGTCAGACCCATGAGACTCTCCCTCACGTTGAGTGTAGGTTTCGCGCGGCCATGAGTCAAGCGGCAAGAAGGGACGAAGGGAATGGTGAATGGTGAATTAAAGCATTGAGCCATCGGGTCATTGGATGATCGGGCCACTGAAAAGCAGGAGCCAGAAGAGCAGGGGCTAGGTGTTGGGGGCTAGGGGCTGGGGGCGTTGCGCGATTGCAGATGGCAGATTCGAGATTTCAAAACACAGAATTCAGAAGGCAGAGGGCAGAAGTAAGAAGCAAGAAGCAAGAAGCAAGAAGGGAGAAGACAGAAGCCGGGCAGTATGCAGTCGGCAGGAGGTGGTGGATGGAGGCAATCTAAAATCCAAAATCCAAAATCTAAAATCCGAAATGCCCTAGCCCTAACCCCATTCTCTCAACTGACAACTGACCCGCCGTGGCGGGACGACTGACAACTGAGTTCTGACTCCTGACTCCTGACTCCTGACTACTTCACCCGACCTCTTCCATCTGGACCAGGGGAATCAAACTTTGGATGAGCGCAAGATCGGCCATCTTGCTCCCTTCCATCGTCACCGCTGCCGCGCTGGCGGCCACGGCGAGGCGGAATGAGTCGCGAAATGAAAGGTGTTTCACTTCTCCATAAGCTAAGGCTGCCACCATCGCATCGCCGGCTCCCACGCTGCTTCGCGGGGCCACGGCTGGGGGGTGGGCCGAGAGCAGATCCTGCCTGGTAGCGGCGATCGCCCCCTCCGCCCCCAGGGAAATCACCGCTTCTTCGGCGCCCATTTCAAGCAATTTGCGGGCTGCCTCGGGCAGCTCGCTGCGCGTCCTCAATGGCACTTGAAGCAATTCTTCAACTTCAGCCCGATTGGGCTTGAGCAAAAAGGGTTTAGCTTCGAGCCCGCGCCTCAGAGCGAGTCCTGCTGTGTCTAGCATGCACTTTGCCCCCAAAGCGCTTGCAATGGTGATGAGCGCTGCAAATGTCTCGGGCGGGGCTCCGGGCGGCAGGCTTCCGGAGAAGACCATCACGTCACAACGGGGGCCATATTCTCTGATCTTTTGTTTCATCGCTTCCAGGTGTTCAGGAAGCACTTGAAAGCCGGGTTCGTTGAGTTCGGTTTC
>Ga0181536_10002234_pt1 | contig 22099 bp, 20 predicted proteins | sample PEATcosm2014_Bin_41_FD_121105 | JGI IMG/M metagenome (GOLD analysis project Ga0181536, IMG submission 121105) | Peatland microbial communities from MTU Mesocosm Facility, Houghton, MI, USA - PEATcosm2014_Bin17_60_metaG | ecosystem: Environmental > Terrestrial > Soil > Wetlands > Peat | place...
ACGTCATGGCCCGGCTCGTCCGGGCCACCTATCGCCGCACCGTGCTTGAACAGGTGGCCCGGACGAGCCGGGCCATGACGTGATGGGGTGAGAGTCACACTTTCAGCGGGTTGGTATGAGAGCGTGATTCACGCTTTCCCACTGTTCAGCCTCGAGCGATCACGCTCTGTCCGCCCAGGGGCCGGGCTATTTCAGCAACAGCACCTGCCGCTGGTTATCGATCGACCACGAACGGAACCGGTTCAGGAAACTCTGTCCCAGCAGCAGGCTATCGGCGTCGTTCGTGATACTGCCCATCACGTCCCTGACCTCGCGGTCGCCGACCTTCAGCACATGGATGCGGAACGTTTCACTTGAAACGGCCGATCCATCGGCGAGGTGATAGACCTGTTTGCCAAGGAAATCGCCGCGGGAAACCGTGCCGGCCTGGATCAATTTCTCCATGACGTCGGCGGAGACGCTGACGTCCGAGGCACCGCTATCGATCGCGAACGGCAAAGTCATCGCGCCGTTGATCGTCACCGGGACCTCGAAGGTGCCGTCATGATTGCGCAGCCTGACCTCGGTCGCGCCGCCGTCCGGCTGTACCGCCGGCACCGGCTCGGCGGCAACCGCCGGGAACGGGTGCGGTGCGATCGTCAGGCGCGGCGGCGGGCCGCCGGCCGATGACTCGACCGAGGCCTGGACCACCTGTGGTTGGACGGCACCGGTCATGTCTTCGATGGCGCCGCGCCAGACGGTCTGGTTCCTGTCCCGCAGCAGCAGCGCGCGCACTGGTCGCGGCGGGTCGCCATAAAGCCGCAGCCGCCCGCCGCGGACGATGCCGACCCAGACATCCTCCGGCGAGAACACGAAGCGCGCCTCGGACACGCCGCACGCGCGCGGCTCGCAGGCGATCCCGACCGTGTAACGGCCGGTGAATTCCATTGGGCTACCGAAACTATACTGTTTCAGGCGCGAAAACACCGATGCTCCGACCAGTTCACGTACCGCGTCGGCGATGCCGGGCTCGCGCAGGGCCTGCCGGGGATATTTTCCGTCCGCCGTCTGGGCCAGGCCGGTTTGGCCCTCCCGGGTGCCACGTCCACCAGCGAGGGCCGCGCCATCCGGGCCACCGCCATACGCGCCACGGCCATACGGCGCACCGCCACCTGGGCCGCCACCATAGGACGCCCGCCCATCCGGCGCGCCGCCGTATGCGACGGCACCATACGGAGCGCGGCCATACGGCGCGCCACCATCCGGACCGCCACCATAGGACGCACGACCATCCGGCGCGCCGCCATACGGAGCACCATACGGCGCACGGCCATTCGGGCCGCCGGCATTCGGACCACCGCCATCTGGACCACTACCAGACGCGGCACGCCCATCCGGCGCGCCGCCATACGCGGCCGCACCATAAGGAGCACGGCCATACGGCGCACCGCCATCCGGACCACCGCCAGACGCGGCACGCCCATCCGGCGCGTCGCCATACGCGGCACCATACGGCGCGCGGCCATACGGCGCACCGCCATCCGGACCACCACCAGACGCCGCACGCCCCCGCGGCGCGCCGCCATACGCGGCCGCGCCATACGGCGCACCGGCATTCGGGGCGCCGGCATTCGCGGCGCCACCATACGAGGTGCCACCATACGAGGTGCCGCCACGCGGAGCCGCACCCCGCGGCATGCCACCCTCCGCCGGGCCCGCATCCTCGACGCCGGCGTCCGGGCCGTCGGCATCCGCGCTGGCGGTCTCAGCGCCATCTTGTGTGTGGTCCTCCGACACCCAGCGCCGGTAGCGGTCGAGCCAGGCCTGCCGCGGACCCTCCGGGATCCCCATGATCGCCAGCATTTCGATCTGGCCCGGCGCCACGATGTCCGCGGTCAGGTGACGCATCCACGGCGTCCTGGCCCCGTCGGCATCGCCCAGCAGCAGCGCGCTGTAACCGTAGACGACGCAACGCTCCGCCGCGTTGGCGTCCTGGCTGTCGCGGGCCCGGTCGACGCACGCGTTCCAATTGGCGCTCAGCCGCCTGATGCCGCCCGCCGCGAAGTCGCTCCGCGCGTGCCGCATTTCCTCCGCGACCAGCGGCGGCGCCGGCCGCGCCCATGCCGCGTGCCACGAAAACGCGATGCCGGCCAACACCAGCGTGCCCAGCAACGGGAGCGCCATCTTTCTGAACGGAGGCATGTTATCTCACCGCGATCATGGCTTCAGGCGAAGGCACCGGCACGCCTGAGCATTTCGCGAGCGCACGCGCGGCGGGGAATGCTACGGGCGCATGAAATCTGGGACAGCCGCCAAGGATCTGTCAAATAAATTCGACATTGTCCCGCGCGCATTTCTCTTGCAACTATCTTGCAACTCTCGCGACATGCCGGCGTGACCAGCGGCAGCCCAACGCCGATGGTCGCCCGGCATTGAAATGGCCGCCGGGAACCGTGACGCGGCATGGACCATGGCCAGCACGGTCAGGCCGAAGGCCAGTTCGCCCCGGCCAACGTAATCCCCGGCGGCGCCGGGACGCGGCGGCGAGCCTCGCCCCTACACGCCGGCCAGAGGTCACGCTGGCATCTGCCCGAGGTATTGGCTCCTGCCCCGCGAGGCTCGCGGCGGTCAAGGTTTCAATCGCCAACCGGCCGTGCGGCGCGCGCTCGGCCAGCTACGCGGGCGGAATGTTGGAGTTGACCCGGAACAGATTGGCCTTGTCGTACACCCCCTTGATCTCGCGCAGCCGCCGGTGGTTCTCCCCGAACGAGGCGCGTATTTTTTCCGGCTGATCGTCGGCGGCGATGTGGTTGATGTAGGCACTGCCCTGAAGATGCGGCTCCAACTGCCCCCAGATATCCCGCACCCAGGCGATATGCGTGGCACTTTCCGATCGCTCGGTCCATTGCCCGATGGCATCGAAGTCCCACTGCGCCTTGCGCGCGCCGAACGCGGTCGCCGAGGCCGGGACGCGCGTGATGGCACCATGCAGATAGAACAGGAACAGCGCGCTCAGGGGTGAACTGAACCGTGCGGCGCCCGCCACCATGACCTTGATCAGGTCGTCCGTGATCTGCTCGGTGAAGGCCGAGCGCCAATAACGGTGCAGGCCGTGCTCGGCATTGGGCGCGTCAAGCATGGTCTGGCGCGCACCATACGGCACGGCCGCCACCAGATCGGCGGCCGGCTTGCCAAAGCGGCGGGCCGGAGCCAGGACGCGTTCACCCTCTTCGATCGGCCCGTTGTAACCCAACAGCATCGCCGCCATCGGGACGCCCTCGGGCGAGGTCACCAGCGCGGCGTACGCCTCCGCTTCGTCCGGCAGCGTCGCGCAGAAATCGCGGTAGAAGCGCAACATATCGGTGGCCTGGTCCAGTGGATGGAGGACCAGGCCGCCCAACACCTGGCCGACCGGATGCAAACGGTATTCGAGCGACGTGACGACGCCGAAATTTCCACCGCCACCGCGCAAAGCCCAGTACAGATCGGGATGCTCGGTCGCGCTGGCCTTGCGCAATTCGCCATCGGCGGTGACCACATCGGCCGAGATCAGGTTGTCCACGCTGGCGCCGTGCTTCCCCATCAGCCAGCCCAGTCCGCCGCCGAGGGTGAGGCCGGCGACGCCGGTGTTCGAGACGGTGCCACCGGTGGTGGCAAGGCCATGGGCCAGCGTCGCCGCGTCGAATTCGCGCCACAGCACGCCGCCCTCGGCGCGGGCGGTGCGGTTGGCCGCGTCGACGGCGATCGCCTTCATCGGCGACAGGTCGATCACCATGCCGCCATCGTTGGTGCCATAGCCGGGTGCGCTGTGCCCGCCGCCACGCACCGAGACCAGAAGACCGCGGCTGCTGGCGAAGCTCACCGCGCGTTGGACATCGGCGGCATTGGCACAGCGCGCGATCAACGCCGGGCGGCGATCGACATTGCCGTTCCATACCCGCCGTGCCGACTCGTAGCCGGCGTCACCGGCCAACACCACCACGCCGCCCAGGTTGTTCCGCAGTGCGGCGATCTCGGCCGCGCCCAGGCTGGCGCGGGCCCCATCGAGGGTCACGATGTCTACCATGTTGTGGGCTCCCTTGTTGAGCCGGCGTCTTTTGATTGGCCGGCATCCTGTCCGCCAGCTTTACAAGTTCTTCGACTTTTGCAACCCCCGGGTGGGCTCTGACCTGAGCAATCGACTGAACAATTGAGTCGTCGTATGCTTGGTCTGACACGAGGCGCGCCGATGCGCTGACGACCTTTCCTGTCATCGCGAGGAGCGAAGCGACGCGGCAATCTCGGCGAACCTGCGCAACAGCTGGAGATTGCTTCGCCGTCGGCTCGCGATGACACCTGTGGCGAGCCCTGGGCCAACGGTCGCACTGGATAACCGTTCAGGCCATTGCCCCGCGCTCAGAGCTGGCCGAGGCGCGGGCTCGCCGCCGAGGAACCCGGCCGTCAATTTCCGGTTCCCGGGCCAATCCATATATGGTCGCCGCTTCCTCCGCCCAGAAACCCGGCAAATATCCGGCCACCGCAACGAGACCTCCGATGCCCACCACCACCATCCGCCAATGCGCCGTCCTCGCCGGCGGTCTGGGCACGCGCCTCGGGCCGCTGACGGAGGCCGCGCCGAAGCCGTTGCTGATCCGCGGCGGGCGGCCGTTTCTGACGTGGCTGCTACGCGAACTCAGCCGCTTCGGCGTCACCGAGTTCCTGCTGCTGACCGGCCATCTGTCCGAGGAAATCGAACGCGCCATCCCCGCCATGCGGGCGATGCTGCCGCGCCGCGTCACGATCTCGGTCTCCCGCGAGCCGGTCCGCGCCGGCACCGGCGGCGCCGTGTTGCACGCCGATGCGCAGCTGCATGAGCGGTTCCTGTTGTGCAACGGCGACTCGCTGTTCGACACCAACCTCGCGACGCTGCTCGCCGCCGCCGCGGATGACGGCCCCGAGGCGGTGGGCCGGCTGCTGCTGCGGCGGCTGGCGGACGCGTCGCGCTCCGGGGTCGTGACCCTCGAAGGCGACCGCGTCACGGCGTTTCACGCGCGGCCGCCGCCAAGCCCGCCGCCAGGGGGCCCCCCTGGCGGAACCGCGGCCGGCCCCCAACGGATTGGCAACGGCATCATCAACGCCGGCGTTTACGTGTTCCACCGCCGGCTGTTGGACTCGCTGCGGCCGGTGTGCTCGCTGGAGGCCGATATTCTCCCCGGCCTCGCCGCCGCCGGAGCCCTGCGCGGGACCTTGTGCGACGGCTATTTCCGCGACATCGGCGTGCCCGAGGACTTCGCCCGCGCCGATGCCGAACTGCGCGCGCTGCGCGGCCGGCGGGCGCTGTTCCTGGATCGCGACGGTGTGGTCAATGTCGACCACGGCTATGTCGGCGCGCGCGAACAGTTCGAATGGATGCCCGGCGCGCTGGAGACCATCCGGTACGCCACCGAAGCCGGTTGGCACGTCTTCGTCGTCACCAACCAGTCCGGCGTCGCCCGCGGTCTGTACGGCGAGGCGGCGGTGATCGAGCTGATGGACTGGATGGCGGACGAGGCGCGGCGCCACGGCGGCACGATCGACGATACCCGCTATTGCCCGTTCCACCGCGACGCTTCCGTGCCCGCGTTCCGCGCCATCAGCGACTGGCGCAAACCGGCGCCTGGGATGCTGCGCGACCTGATCCGGGCCTGGGAACTCGATCCCGCGCGCTGCGTCCTGATCGGCGATCAGGCGACCGACCTGGAGGCCGCCGCCGCCGCCGGGATCGCCGGCCATCTGTTCCGCGGGGAAAACCTGCTGTCATTTGTCCGTCCTATCCTCGATAAGACGCCCTGATCCAACGGGAGATCCCGCATGCCGGACACCGGCACGCTGAGTAATGGCCAGACCGTCCGCGCCCGGGTGCCGCTCCGTCTCGGGCTGGCCGGTGGCGGCACCGACCTCAGCCCGTATTGCGACGAGTTCGGCGGCGCCGTGCTGAACCTGACGATCGACCGTTACGCCTACGCGACCATCGAGCCGTCCCCGGACGGACGCGTGCATTTCATCGCCCCCGACCTGAACCTGACCGAATCCTTCGCCACCGACCGGACCGCGATCCAGTCCTCGAAACTGCCGCTGCACGCCGGGGTGATGCTGCGCATGCTGAAAGAATTCGGCGGCGGCCTCGTGCCGGCGATCCGGGTCACCTCCTTCGTCGACGCGCCGCCGGGCTCCGGCCTCGGGTCATCCTCGGCCCTGGTCGTCGCGCTGGTGGAAGCGTTCCGCGCCCTGCTCGCCGCGCCGCTGGGCCCATACGACGTCGCGCATCTCGCCTTCGAGATCGAGCGGATCGATCTGGCGCTGGCCGGCGGGCGGCAGGATCAATACGCGGCCACCTTCGGCGGCGTGAATTTCATCGAGTTCCACGCCAACGACCGGGTGATCGTCAATCCGTTGCGCGTGCCGCCCGGCGTGCTGAACGAACTGGAAATCTCGCTGATCACTTGTTTCTCCGGCGTCACCCGCCGGTCCGATGAGATCATCGCCGAACAACAGCGCCGCATGACCGCCAGCGCCGATCCGGCGATCGAGGGTCTGCATCAACTGAAACGCGACGCGGTCGAAATGAAACAGGCGCTGCTGCGCGGCGAAATCCGCCGCATGGCGGCGCTGCTGAACCACTCGTGGGAGGCGAAGAAGCGCACCGCCGGCGGCATCAGCACCGACGCCATCGAGCGGTTGTATCAGCGCGCCTTCGCCGATGGCGCGATCGGCGGCAAGGTCTCCGGCGCCGGGGGTGGCGGGTTCATGATGTTCATCGTTCCGCCCGAGCGGCGGATCGCGGTGATCCGCGGCCTGAACGAACTCGGCGGCACCGCCGGCGGCGTCCACTTCACCCAGACCGGCGCGGAGTCGTGGACGGTGTGACGGGCTGTCGCCCCTGTACCCCTGTGCCCCTGTGCCCCTGTGCCCCTGTGCCGCTGTCGCGCCGCTGTCGCGCCTGTGCCGCTGTCGCGCCGGTGCCGCTGTCGCGCCTACCCCCCTGTCATTGCGAGCGCAGCGAAGCAATCTCCCGCCGGGTGCGCACGGTCGTCGAAACCCCCGCGCCTCGCCTCAAGCCTGGCCTGAGAGCCGCCACACTCCTCGCGATCACCGGAGGAGTGGCCGGTGCCGCCGGTGTGCCGCCCGAACGCCGCCATCGCGCGCTGCGAGGCGACGCGGCAATCTCCGTCGCCAACTCCCCGCCAAATCTTCATACAGATCGCGCCAATCGGGGTTCATCGCGACGATGAGGGTGATCTTCTTGCTCCGGGAGTCTCCCTTGATCTGCTTCTCCCGGGCGATGGCGGCTCGTACGTCTGGGGTGGCTTCATAGAACACCAACTCGCTCACGTTGTAGCGGCTGGTAAACCCCGGGATCACCTTCTCCCGATGCTCGTAGACCCGGCGGACAAGATTGTTGGTCACGCCGGTATAGAGTACCGTATGATTGCGGTTGGTAAGGATATAGACAAAGAACAGAGCGTGCATTGGTGACAGATTGCTTCGTCGCCACGCTCCTCGCAATGACATAAGGCGGCAGTGCGCGCCTGGTCGCGTCCGGCACTCCCTGCCGTCATCGCGTGCGCCGCGAAGCAATTTCCATGTCGGGAGATCGGGAGGTTGCTTCGTCGCTACGCTCCTCGCAATGACAGCGGTGGTCACGCCCGCGATGACAACGGTGGTCGCGCCCGCGATGACAACGGTGGTCGCGCCCGCGATGACAGCGGTGGTCACGCCCGCGATGACAACGGTGGCAGCGCCCGCGATGACAACGGTGGCCGCGCCCGCGATGACAACGGTGGTCGCGCCCGCGATGACAACGGTGGCCGCGCCCGCGATGACAGCGGTGGCCGCGCCCGCGATGACCGCCGCCAACGCGGCACACACCGTCGGCTCAGCGCAACAGCACGTACGCCATGAACACGGCGACCCCGAGCAAATAACAGACCGTCAGCGCAACCCCGACCGGTTGACGGTAGCGTGCCGGCAGAAAGCGGCCGCCAATGAACACCGCCGCCGCGATGAGGAGCAGGATCTGGACGATGTCCGTCTCGCGCTGGGACAACGACCAGTCGATCATGCGGCGTCGCGCGAACCGCGCTGTTCGCTCCCTGGCCTGGTATCGGCGCGGTCCATCACGTCTGCTCCCAGGGCAGCACGATCCAGGTATCCTGGCTGACCTCCCGCAGCACGTCGTCGGCGAGCCCGCGGCCCGCCGGCTTGGCGTACACGCAGGCGAAGCGGGCCTTGGGCAGCAGCGCCCGCACCACCCGTGCCGTCGTTCCGGTATCGACCAGATCGTCGACGATCAGAAACCCCTCGCCGTCCCCGGCGAAGTCCGGCGACTTCGTCACCCTCGGTTCGCCGAGCGCCTCTTCGTCGCCGCGCGAGAGTTGATCGTAGGCGACGACGGACACCGTCTCGACGATGCGGATGTTCAGCGCGCGGGCGATGATCGTCGCCGGCACCAGGCCACCGCGGCTGATCGCGACAATGCCGCGCCAGCAGCCGAGCGCGGCCAGAATGTCGGCCAGAGCCTTGGCGTCGCGATGGAACTGCTCCCACGACACCGTCAGATACCGGGTGGCCATCAGAACAGTTTGCCGCCGTTCGGCACTTTGAAGTCGGGCGCGATCAGCACCACCGCCCCGTCCACGTCGGGCATGCCCAGTACGAGGACCTCGGACAGGAAGGGACCGATCTGGCGGGGCGGGAAATTGAGCACCGCGCAGACCTGCCGCCCCAGCAGCCGGTCCGGCTGGTAATGCACCGTCAACTGGGCTGACGACCTCTTTACCCCGATCTCGGGGCCGAAATCGATCGTCAGCCGGATCGCGGGTTTCCGCGCCTCGGGGAACGGTTGCGCGTCGATGACCGTGCCGACCCGGATGTCCACGGCCTCAAAGTCCGCATAGGTGATGGTGCCAGCCATGCGATGATCCTCCACGAGGGGTCTGCAAACGGGAATATTTTGTCAGACCGCCATGCGGCCGTCATACTACGGCCAGACCCCGTCCTAAAGGAGCGTTAATGCGCGATTACCACTTTCCCGGCCGCAGCCCGGTTTATGCCACGCATGGCATGGCCGCCACCTCGATGCCGGCGGCGACGCTGACCGCGCTCGACGTGTTGCGCGATGGCGGCAACGCCCTCGACGCCGCGGTCGCCGCCTGCGCCGTGCTGTGCGTGATCGAGCCGCAGTCGACCGGCATCGGCGGCGATTGCTTCTGCCTCTACGCGCCCGCCGGGTCGGGCAAGGTGATCGGCCTGAACGGCTCCGGCCGCGCCCCCGCCGCCGCGACCATCGACTGGTACGAGAGCGCCGGGATCAATGCGATCGACCACATTTCGGCCCATGCGGTCACCGTGCCCGGCGCGATCAACGCCTGGGAGACGCTGCTGAAAGCGCATGGCCGCAAGGGCCTGGACGAACTGCTGCGACCGGCGATTCGCTTCGCCGAGGCAGGCTGGCCGGTCGCGCCCAAAGTCTCCTGGGACTGGAAACGGCTGGAAGGAAAGCTCCGCGCCAACGGATCGTTCCACTTCCTGCCCGGCGGCGCGGCGCCCAACGCCGGCGATTTGTTCATCCAGCCTGGGCTGGCGGAAACCTTGCGCTCCGTCGCCCGGCATGGCGCCCGCGCCTTCTACGAAGGCCCAATCGCCGCCGACATCGTCGCCACGCTGCGCGCGCGTGGCGGGCTGCACACCGAGGAGGATTTTGCCCATGGCCTCGCCAACGCGGAGTTCGTCGAGCCGATCACGCTGAAATGGAACGGCTACGACGTCTATCAGATCCCGCCGAACGGTCAGGGCATCCTGGTGCTGATGATGCTCGGCATGCTGGAGGGTCTCGGCGATGCGCCCGACGGCCCCATGGGCGCGATCCGCATGCACCGCCATGTCGAGGCCGCCCGTCTCGCCTACCGCGACCGCGATGCGTTCGTCGCCGATCTGTCCCAGGTGGACGTGCCGGTCGCGAAACTGTTGAGCCGGGACTACCTGAACGCCTGCCGCGCGCTGATCAAGGACGACGCGGCGATGGTGAACCTGCCCGCCGCCGGCGAGGCGCTGCTGCCACCGCACAAGGACACCGTCTATCTGTGCGTGGTCGATAAAGACGGCAATGCGTGCAGCTTCATCAACTCGCTGTTCGAAGGATTCGGCTCCGGCATACTGTCGGAACGCTCCGGCGTCATGCTGCAGAACCGCGGCTTCGGCTTCCGCCTGGAGCGCGGCCATCCGAACTGCATCGCGCCGCGCAAACGGCCGATGCACACGATCATTCCGGGCATGGTCGGCAATGCCGGCCAGGCGGTGATGCCGTATGGCGTGATGGGCGGACACTACCAGCCGATGGGCCACTCCTGGTTCCTGACCAATATGCTTCAGTATGGCCTGGACATTCAGGAGGCGATCGATCTGCCGCGGCTGCTGCCGCTGAAGGGAAAGTTGCAGATCGAGCGTGGCATTCCGGCGGACGTGGTCGCCCGGCTGACCGCGCTGGGCCACGTGCCGGAACTCGTCGAGCGGCCGCATGGCGGCGGTCAGGCGATCTGGATCGACCGCGACCGCGGCTGTCTGGTGGCGGGCTCCGAACCGCGCAAGGACGGACTGGCGTTGGGGTATTGAACACGTTCGTGAGGCACAACCATGTCAAAGATGTTTTCCCGGATCGAGCCGCCGTTGCGAGAATTCATCGAGCGGCAGCACATTTTCTTCACCGCCTCGGCGACCGCCAACTCGCGGATCAATCTGTCGCCGAAGGGCTCGGACAGTCTGCGCGTGATCGGCCCGAACGCGGTCGCCTACCTGGACCAGACCGGCAGCGGCAATGAGGCCGCGGCGCATCTCCGCGCCGACGGGCGCCTGACCATCATGTTCTGCGCGTTCGACGGCGCGCCGATGATCCTGCGGCTCTACGGGCGCGGCAGATCGTTGCCACAGGGCACCGATGAGTACGCGAAACTGCTGGCCACCGCGTTCGGCGGCGACGAACCCCCCGGCGCCCGCCAGATCGTCGTCCTGGACGTCGACCTGGTGCAGACCTCCTGCGGCTATTCCGTCCCGCTCTACGACTACAAAGAAGAGCGCCTGACGCTCCAGAACTGGGCTTCGCGTAAAGGCAAAGACGGGATCAGGGAATACTGGCGGGAAAACAACACCGCCAGCATCGACGGCCTGCCGACCGGAATGCTCGAGGTGTTGGGCGAAGCAGCGGATTAGTACCGACAATCACTGGATCGTAAGTCGCGCGTACTCAGGCAAAGCCGCCAAGGATATGCCAGGAGCCGACTATCTCCGTGTATCGTGTCTGGTGAATTCCGCGGGACACGCGAATGTCATTCGCGCTCTACACAAGTGTGTTGCCATACGCTTACGCACGGCCCATAGTGCAACGATCTGTGTTCATCTGTGTAAATCTGTGTGTATCTGTGTTTCGCCTTCCTTGAAGCCTGAGTTGCCAGTGCTTTGGTGCCTCGCGATCGCGTTTCCGTTTCGCTGACGAAAAAGAATTAAACACAGATGCACACAGATAAACGCGAATGGGCCTCAATCGCATGTCAGGATGCGGCTATTGACCGGTACCTGGGCAGCGACAATCACTGGACCGTAAATCGCCGAGACCACGGCGAACGCCCGGGATACGACCGAGCCTTCCCCGCGTGGTGTGCTCCGGTGATTCCGGGTACCGGCGCATCCTTCGATCAGGTCACGCCCGCCTTCGTTCAGAGATGGATTTCGGGAACGGGAGGCGGAATGTCAAAACGATATTCGTCGAGAAGGGCGAATATCACAGCCGCCGCGTCGCCTTGTTCCTCTCCGGATAGCTTATGTGCTCGTGAAGCGGCGTCACGCAAATCCTGCCTGCCGCGTCGCGGTCGTAGTCCTTGAGTTGCTTGAATGTCTTTGGTTCCTCCATCGGAATGCCGTCAGCGCGTTTTATGGATCGCATGCTCGCCTCGATCGCTACTCCCCCGCCCATGGAGCTTGCTTCGCTTCGCTCGCAATGACGAGGTGCGGCGTCCCGGCGGGAATGGGCCGGCTCGGAGGACGCTAAGCAACCGCCGGCGCTTCCCCCTTGCCGAGAAACCGGTACCCCACCCCCTGCTCGGTCACGATCAGACCCGGTTCCTCCGGCAATTCCTCGATCTTCTGCCGCAGGTTCCGCATGTGCACGCGCAGCACCTGGATGTCCGGCTCGTCCGGACCCTCCCAGCACTTCGCCATCAAATGCCGGTGCGTCAGCACCTTCCCCGCGTGGATCGCCAGTTCCCGCAGCAGCGCGTATTCCCGCGGCGTCAGTTTCGGATCGACACCATTCACCCGCACCTGGCGCTTTACCAGGTCGATCATCAACCGCCCGTCGTCATAAACCGCCGCGCCGCCTTGCATCCGCAGCCGGTGCCGCAGCGCGGCGCGGACCCGGGCCATGAACTCGGCCACCCCAAACGGTTTGGTCACGAAATCATCCGCCCCCAGATCGAGCGCGGTGACTTTTCGCGACTCCTCATCCAGCGCCGACAACACCAAAATCGCCGGCTCGCCGAGCGCCAGCATCGGCGCGATCAATTTGGCGCCGTCGCCATCCGGCAAACCCAGATCGAGCACCACCAGATCGGGCCGCGTCTCCCGCGCCAGGGCGAGGCCGGCGGCGCCGGTTTCCGCCTCGGCCACGTCGAAATCCTCGGCCGTCAGCGTGGTGCGCAAGAACCGGCGGATCGACTTCTCGTCATCGATGATCAGAGCGCGCAATCGTTTCGGTGCCAGGGTCATGACAGCACCGCGCTTTTCGGAAAGGTCAAGGTAAAGACGGCGCCTTTGCCATCGCGCCGGTTGCGCGCGGAAACCGATGCGCCCATCAGCCCGGCGAACCCCTTGACGATGGGCAAACCAAGCCCGGTACCGCCGGCCGCCGTGTTCTCGCCGCGCCAGAATTTCTCGAACAATTTCGTCTCCCCGTCAGGCGGCAAGCCAGGCCCTTCGTCGAGCACCACGAACTCCATCGCGCCACCATCGCGCAACCGGGCCTTCACGGTTACCGTGCCCTTGCCGCCATGCAGCACCGCGTTCTCCACCAGGTTCAACAACGCCTGATGCAACAACGCGCCGTCGCCCTTCACCATCGGCAATCCCGGCTCGACCTCGGCCACCAGCCGGCCACCCTCCGCCAGCGCCGCGGCGCGTTTCATCACGGATGAAACAATGTCGGACACCTCCAGCGCCTCCAATCGCGCCTTCACGCCGCCCGCGTCCAGCCGCGTCATGTCGAGCAGTTTGACCACGTACCGCTGCATCCGGTCCGCTTCCGACTCGATCCCGGCCAGCAGCTCCGCCCGCGTCGCCGGATCGTGCCGCTCGCCATAAGCCCGCAGCGACGACACCGCGCCAAGAATCCCGGCGATCGGCGTTTTCAGATCGTGCGACAGCGAGGCGAGCATCGTCGCGCGCAATTTCTCCGCGTCCATTTCCACCCGCGCCTCTTCGAAGGCCCGCGCGATATGCGCCCGCTCCAGCGCCGAGGCACCCTGATCGGCCATCGCGTCCATCCGCCGCCGTTCGCCGGGCGACAATTCCGCCTCGCGCGCGATCGCCAGCACGCCGGAAAACAAGCGCGCCGTGCGCAACGGAATGAAAAACCACGGCACGCCCGAGAGCGTATCGGTGCCCTTCCCCGCCGGCGTGCCCTTGTCCATCGTCCAATGCGCCGCCGCCATGTCGGCATCGGTCAGCGAAGGCGTCCCCGGCGCCGTGGCCGCCAGCCGCAAGCCGCTCAGCCCGACCCGCGCGAAGACCGCGCATTCCGCGTCGAACGCGCGCGCGGTGTAGCCGGCGAGCGTGCGCGCCACCTCATCCTCCCCGGCCACCGCCGCGAGGCCACGTGCCAGGCCCAGCAGTTCCCGGGACGTCCGCGCCTCGGTTCGCGCCGCCAGGGTCTGATCGCGTCCGCGCGCCGCCAGCGACGACACCACGATCGCCGCCGCGCTGAACGCGATCAAGGAGACAACCGCCTGCGGATCGTGCACCGTGAAGTTGAACCGCGGCTCGGTGAACAGGTAATCGTACGACAAGACGCTGAACAGCGCCGCCATCAACGCCGGCCAAAGCCCCGAGCGCAGCGCGCTGATCAGCACCGGCCCGAGGAACACGAACCCCAGGTTCGGTACGCTGAGCCAACGGTCCAACGGCAGCGCGACCGCGACTGCCACCGCGGTGGCCACCGCCGCTTCCACCACGCCGCGCGCTGTCAATGTCGACGACGGCAGGACGACACCCAGTTTCTGCCGCTTCGCGCTGGCGATTTCCTCCGGCACGACGTGGACCGCGATCGTTTCCGAGTGGTTGATCAGATCCCCGACAACCGAGCCGAAGATCGCGGTGAACAGCAGCGGACGTTTCGCTTTGCCGACGACGATCTGGGTGACGTTCTGTTCGCTGGCGAAGGTCAGGATCGTCTCCGACACGCGATCGCCCGGCAGCGTCGCGGTTTCGGCGCCCAGACGCGTGGCGAGCAGCAGCGTGTCGTTGATGCGCTTGCGCGCCGCGGCGGAAAGCGCCCGGTCGCGGTGGGTCTGCACGTGCACCGCGAGCCAGCTGGCACGCGCCCGGTCGGCTAGACGTTTCGCGTGGCGAACGACTTCCGGCGCCGCCTCGCGTTCGTCGACGCACACCAGAACCCGTTCGTTGGCCGCCCATGCCACGGTTTCGCCCTGCGCCTGGCGGAAGCCGCGGACCTGGAGATCGATCCGGTCGGCGGCGCGGCGCATCGCCAGTTCGCGCAGCGCCGAAAGATTGCCGGGCGCGAAATAATGCCGCATCGCCCGGCGCGCCTGGTCGGGCGCGTAAACCTTGCCCTCACGCAACCGCTCGATCAACTGATCCGGAGTCAAATCGATCAGCTCGATTTCGTCGGCCCGCTCGATGATCGCGTCCGGCACGGTTTCCCGCACCCGCACCCGGGTGATCCGCGCGACGATGTCGTTCAGGCTCTCGACGTGCTGAATGTTCAGCGTGGTCCAGACATCGATGCCGGCGGCGATCAGTTCCTCGACATCCATCCAGCGCTTGGGATGCCGCGATCCCTCGGCGTTGGTATGCGCGAGTTCATCGACCAGAGCGATCGCCGGCCGCCGTTGCAGCAGCGCGTCCAGATCCATCTCCTCGAGCTCGTGCCCCTTATACGGGACCTTTCGCCGCGGCAGGATCTCCAATTCCTCGCACAACTGCCGCGTTTCGATCCGGCCGTGCGTTTCAACGATGCCGGCGACGACATCGACACCGTCGGCGCATTTCTTGCGCGCGTCGGACAGCATTTCATACGTCTTGCCGACGCCCGGCGCCGCGCCCAGATAAATCTTCAGTTTGCCACGTGTCTCCGCCGTCGCCTGGGCCAGCAACGCATCGGGAGACGGGCGATTTCTGACGCCGTCGCTCAAGCGGCTTCTCTGGCGAACCGGCCGGCCGCCGCGGCGAGCGAACGGCGCGGCAGCCCCCGAAGGCGATCCGGATGGGTCGCGGCGCCTCGCACGCGGCTCCGGCGAGGGCGGGCGGCCACCTCGGCGGCGGGACGCGGCGATGCGCGAAATTCATTGAACACGGGAAATCCTCACACCGGCCGAACAGATGATGACGCTCAATCGAACACCCCGATGCCAGCCAATGGTGCGATCAGCCGGGCCGGGCACGCAAGCCCCCAGGTTCGCGCCCCAGGTTCGCGCCCCAGGTTCGCGCGACGGCATGTCATCCTTGGCGGGTAAAGATTCGAGTTCGACCGCCGGCCGGGAATGTTAAGATCTTCTTAAGATTCCCGCGGCGCGGCGTTCCGGTCATTGATCCAGAGCAATTTCCCGGACAATCCGGCGCCTGCCGCCGGATGACCGGCCGCCCCGATTGTCTCCCGGTTTCGTCACCGTTCCCAGGCCGGCTTGCGCGCGAGCAGCGCCCGCAGCCGGGGATTATCGGCGGGTGGCGCCTCAGGCGCGGCGGTAAATTCGTCCCATTGCCGCTCATCGAGCACGAATATCCGGCGATCCGCCAAGGTGTCGTGCGCGGCATGCAGCCCGCTATCGAGCAGGAACTCGGTGAGCGTTTTGTTGGCCGCGGCGGCGGCCTTTCGCGGCACCAGCCTGGCGGAGGGGGTCATCCGCGGGTCAACCCGCTCCGAGCGCCGTTCGGTCGTTGTCGCCATGGCGGTCTCCTTCGTAGCCTCAACGATCGTGGGTAAATTGTCAGGACAAGCACCGATATCAACCCAGCGCCGCGGCCAAAATGCTGACCCGTCTTAACCGATCGTTTACCCGGATCGCCGAGTATCAGCCGCCCCGCCCGTCCCGGCGGCTCCACTCCAACCGGGTCAGCAAGATCATGTTCAACCGCCTCACACTCGGCACAAAGCTTACCATGCTGCTCGGTCTCGCCGCTCTCGCCGCGGTGATGTCGACCGCGTTCAGCGCCTCGATGCTCCATGCGCGCATGATGGAAGACCGGGTGGATAAGTTGCGCGCCATCGTCCACTCCACGATCGCGATCACCCGCGGGTTGGAAACCCAGGTCGCGGCGAAGACGCTCACCCGCGAGCAGGCGATCGACCGGATGCGGGAGGTCCTGCATGTGATGCGCTTCGACGGCGGCGCTGGCTATGTCTCGGTCTCGTCGTTCGACGGCATGGTCGTCATCCAGGGCGCCGATCCGTCGCGGGAGGGCAAGCCGGTCACCGCCAAGGACGCCAGCGGCAGGTCGCTCAACTCGCTGTACGACGAGGCACTGCGTGACCGGGACGAAGGGGTCGTCTCGTATACGTTTCCCAAACCGGGCCAGACGCAGTGGCTGCCGAAGATCGCCTATGTGGCCCGCTTCGCGCCCTGGCAGGCGGTCTTCATCGCCGGCGCCTATACCGACGACCTGGACGCCACGTACCAGGACACCCTGCTACGGTTGAGCGCGGTCGGCGGGTTGATCCTGTTGCTGACGCTGCCGGTCGCATGGCTGGTCAACCGCGACATCCGCAAGGCCCTGGGCGGCCTGCGCGATACGATGACGCGGCTGGCCAACGGCGATCTGACCGTGGCGATCCCGGATACTGTCCGGAAAGACGAACTCGGCGGCATGGCCCGCGCGGTCGCGGTGTTCAAGGACAACGCGGGCCGGATGGAAGCACTCCAGCGCGAGCAGCAGGCGGAGCGTCAGCGTGGCGTCGAAGAGAAGCGCCAGGCGTTGCTGGATCTCGCGGATCGCTTCGACAAAGAGGTCCGCGGCGTCGCCGAGACGGTGGCGACCGCCGGCGGGCAAATGGGCGACGCGGCGCGGAAGGTCACCGGCACCGCTGAAAGCGCCGCCCGCCAGGCCGGTTCGGCGCTGGCGGAAGCCGAACAGGCCACGCTGAACGTGCAGGGCGTCGCGGCCGCCATGGAGGAAATGGCCGCGACCGGATCGGAGATCAGCCGTCAGGTCGCGCGCGCGGCGACCATTTCACGCGAAGCGGCGGAAGAAGGCCGCCGCACCAACGAGACGGTCGCCGGCCTCGCCGCGTCGGCGCAGAAAGTCGGCGACGTGGTGCAGCTGATCCAGGACATCGCCGCCAAGACCAATCTGCTGGCGCTCAACGCCACGATCGAGGCGGCGCGCGCCGGCGATGCCGGCAAGGGCTTCGCCGTGGTGGCCGGCGAAGTGAAAAGCCTCGCCAATCAGACCGCCAAGGCGACCGAGGAAATCCGCGCGCAGATCGCCTCGATCCAGGCGGAGTCCGGCGCCGCCCTCACCGCCATTCAGGGCATTTCGAAGACCGTGCATGGCGTGGAGGAAATCGCCGCCGCCATCTCGGTCACCGTGGACCAGCAGGGCTCGGCGATCCAGGAGGTCTCCAGCAACATCCAGCAGGCGGCCGGCCGCACGCAACAGGTCGCGACCGACCTGCGGGTCGTCTCCGGCGGATTGGGCGACAATGGCGCCGCCGCCGCCGCGATGCAGAGCGCCGCCGATCTGCTGGGACGCCAGGCCGGCGTTCTGCGTCAGGAGGTCGATAGTTTTCTGGGTTCCATCCGGGCGGCGTGACGGCAGCCGTCGCGGTGTGACGCGAACCGTTCGCGCGACGGCCGCTCGGGTCAGCGACGCCCGAGCCAGGCGCGCCAGGGCGTCCAGTAATAGGCGTCCCAACCGTCGACCACGCCCTGGTAGTCCTGATCGGGGACATCGAGGTGCACCAGGTCGATCCGTCCCTGCTCGCCCAGGGAGGTGGCGTGCGGCGTAAAGGTGAGGATCAGGGTGGAGTCCGGATCGTCATCGTTGAAATGCACCGATCGCCAGGACTGGACGATCAGCCTGGGCGCGACGACCGTCAGCATGGTCCCGCTGATGCTGCCGTCGAACGCCCGAAACGGCGTTCCCGCCGCGGCGCCGATCGTCACCGGCGCGCCGGTGATTTTCGCGTGCGCGGTTGGATCGAGGTACATGGCGTAGAGCGTTTGGGCTGGCGCTGGCAGGATGACCGACTGCTGGATGACGCGTCTCATGCGGAATGTCCCGGGCGGCGGCGATGCGGTGATATACCTCTTGTCCGTCATAACCCATGGTTTCGTTATCTGTTCGGAAGAAGAAGCTTCACCACAAAGACATTAAGGCACAGAGATTAAGATCAGTCCATTACTCAATCTTTCCGTCTCTGTGTCTCTGTGTCTTTGTGGTGAGGCTTTTCTTTTGCTTGCATCTCATCACAGATTGCCACGGCGATTTGGTATACCAACCGGTGAAAGCACTGACACACCGGTTTTCCTCGATTTCATCATGCTCGGACCTGAATTTCGTCATGCTCGGGCCTGACCCGAGCATCGCGTGCCGCGACGCACTTACCCGCGAACATTGATACGGACTCTGTGCCGGCAGATCCTGGTCGAGCCCGAGGATGACGGCAGGGGAGGCGTGACGACTGAGAGTCAATCATTCCGCCGGTTGCTTTGAAATGCCATTCTCACACCATCGCGTGGTGTTTGCCACGAGTACGCTCATACGTGCGATATTACGTTCGAGCCGATATACGATGTAGAGACGGTCTCGACGTAGCCCAAAATCATCACCTGAGTAAGTGATCAACGCGAGCTTACGCGGGAAACGATTGCATTTTGGTGCCGCACGATACGACTGGAGGCCCGGACCACAAAGCTGTCCCAATAGATTGTGGCCGGGCTTCCTGACGGTGGTATACCTCTGCGACAGAACATGTTCTTCGTTTACGGCCTGGACGACAGGTCAGGTTCGCCGGTGTCGAGATCGACGGGCACTGAAACGTGTTCGTGGACGATCAACCAGCTGCCCTTGATCTTCCGGTAAACGTCAGTGACTCGAACGGTAAGATCAACCGGCTTATCTTTAGTGTCGGTGCCTGTGACACGCTGAATGCTGTGGCCAAAGCCCATTGTTCCATCAACCGTAACGCTCAGGTCGCTGATTTCGAACTTCAATGGTCCCTTGAACGTGGCGAGGAAGTCGGCCCAGTCCTTGGTGTACGCCTTGGCACCAACATATTGGCGTGGTGGAACCACGTCGAACACGACAAGGCTTTCGTCGGGCACATAAATCTTCATGATGGCATTGACATCCTTGGCCATGGCACCCGCGGCAAGGCGGCTCTCAAGCGCCTTGATACTGGCTTCATCACCGGATGCCGCCTGGACGACCGCAGGCGATACGCCGAGCGCCGTGGTGATCATGAAAGCGACCATTGTCGCGGCGGACTTGTTCATTTTCTTGCTCCGCTATTTCACATAGTGTGGTTGGCAGGACGGCTTGGCTCAAGAGAGCCAAGCCGTCGCCAGGTCTCAGGTCAGGCCCATCATGAATGGGTCTGAATATAACGTTGAGGGCCTGCTCAACGATTCCAGGTCGCATACCCTGAGGCCGTGCCATCCGTCCAATTCACTTGATTGAACCCGACGAAGGTGTTGCTACCATTGATACCTTTGTATTTCCCGGTGCCCCCGGTGTATTCGAATGTTCCAGGGCCAACCTTCGTATCTCCGCCACCCTGCCACTTGAGGTAAGCCTGGTCGCCATCAGTGTCGGTAATGATACAATAACCGGCATAGCTGTTCTTTTTGTTGATGGTGTCAATGTCGTTGTAGGCCGGGCACTTGACGGCGGCCTTATCGAACAAACTGCCCTTACCCTTGTCGTTGAAAAAAGTGCCGCTGAACTCTCCGGCCCAATAAATGTGCCCTTTGTCGACTTCATAGGCTTTGCCAACGGCGAACCAACCAAATGATCCAACGGCTTTCCAATCCTCGGCGTGAACAGGGTTGGCTAAGCCGAAGCCCATGGCCAACGCCGCCACGGCGAAGAGACGGTTGCTCGATTTTTTCATAGGACATTCCCTTTCTGTTGGGCGGCATTCCCCGGTTCGGGTGCCGCACACATCATCGTTCATCGTTTGGCTGTCGATGACAAGTTGCTCCGCTGCCGCACTGTGGCGGATCACGCCCGATAAGAATGCGCTGAGACGATCACCCGATATCGTCGTGATCCGCATCGAGAGCGCGGAAGAAACCCGAACCACAAGGCTGTTCCTAACCATTGCGGCCGGGCTTCCTTCTGACTCGAAATTCAGCGACAGTACCTGTCGGGCCGATTACGAGCTCAGGGCCTTGAGCAGGTCTGGCGTAACCTCACGGATAAACGTCTGCGTTGAGGTCGTCAGGTCCATGGCACCATAGAGGGTGCCAATTTGCTTCGTTATCGTCGGGTCCCGCAGCGCACTGTCGTATATTCCGGCGTGATCCATATCCAGGACCAACCGAATGTCCGCTCGAAGCGCACCGGCTCCAGAATAGACCTTGACCGAGTTCACTCCGGCAAGTTTTTGGGCCGCGGGCACGAATTCACCAAGAAGGTACTTCCAATATTCGCTAACCTGCTTGTCAGTCAGCGAGCTTTTCAGGTTGAACCGTCGCACATATGTCGAAGCCATTTTTCTCTCCCTTGTTTTGTTGGACGTTATCAACGCACGCTGGGATCCAGGAGAGCGTCTCGGCGACAACCGGCCAAACAGGAGCGCCCACATGAACATGCGGTCCATGCCCATTTGGCGATGGTCCCGGTCGATGGTCGTCCCAGACCTCTCCCAGGGCAATCCAAGCCCAACCTGTGAACTCTGTAAAGGTTGGCCTTCTGCAACCCGCCATCACGACATCAGGTTTTCATGACGCTTTCGAAAATGTGGCGCGGAGATAGCGTTCAACCCGGGCGGCGCGACACAATCCTTGAAATGCTCGTTCGCCCAACCACCAAACCAGGGGAGAACAACCATGAAATACCGGATCAACTATTGCATACCAGAGAAACATGGCTGATCGCCCCGGTGTTCCGTTGCACTTGCAGGCCCATCTCGCTCATCATGCCGTTGACCAGGCCGTTGATCTTGGCCGCGAGCGCGGTGGCCTGGTGGAAGGCCTGGCGATAAGCGGCCGCCCCCTCGTTTAACTCGTCGAACGTCGTGCGGTTGGCGGCGTCCTTGGTCGCCGTGTCGAGCCCTCGCAATGTCGTGTCGAGGCAGCGAAGGCCTTCTCGGCGACCGCGGGTCTGTTTCGGGTCGGCATCGGTACCGCACCAACGGAACGGCTCCGCGCGGCCTCGGTCCGCGCGGAGACAGGATCGCACGTCAATCGTTAAGGGCCGCTGAACGGCGGGCCGGCCATTTTCACCTGAGACGCCGGGCCGTCACGGCCCGCCGAGGCGACCCATCCGCGGCCGCATGATGCCGTCGAAACCGCCCCGTCCGGCGGCGCGACGTTACCCGAGCAGCGCCGTCCGGAACCGGTCGCGCGCCACGTGCGGCACGAGGTTGCGCGGAATCCGGTTCGGCGGCCCCTCCTTCACGCGTAGCAGAATGAACGCCAGCCCGCCGCCCTCGCGCAGCAGGCGTCGCCCCTCGGCGAGGTCGGCCTCGGTGTTGATCGTGGTCACCACCGGGAACCCGGCGCCGGCCGCGATCTTGTCCAGTTGCACGCCGAGACCGGTGTGACTGTCCTGATTGCCGGTTTCGCCATAATGCCCGTTATCGACGCAGATCACCGTCAGATTGGGTGGGTTTTGCAAAGCGATGGTCGCCAGCGCGCCCAGGTTCATGAGCAGTTCG
>Ga0181536_10002235_pt1 | contig 22093 bp, 23 predicted proteins | sample PEATcosm2014_Bin_41_FD_121105 | JGI IMG/M metagenome (GOLD analysis project Ga0181536, IMG submission 121105) | Peatland microbial communities from MTU Mesocosm Facility, Houghton, MI, USA - PEATcosm2014_Bin17_60_metaG | ecosystem: Environmental > Terrestrial > Soil > Wetlands > Peat | place...
GACCCGTTTGAACTGCTCGGGATCGATGAAGACGGCGGGCAGCTCCGGCGCCAGTTCCACGCGCAGTTCGATGCCGTCGAGCCGTCCTTCGAAAACTCCGATGCCGCCGGCCACCACGTCGTTCAGCTCGCAAAGGACCGGTTGCGCGGCGGGCAGCCGCGAAAACTGCGAAAACTCGTCGACGAGCCGCTTGACCGAAGCCGTCTCTTCGAGAATCGTCTCCGCGCACTCCCGGATGACTTTATTGACCGCGCTCTGCAGCGGCGCGCGGTTGGCCTGGCGCAGGATCCGCTCGGCCGAAAGCGTGATCGGCGTCAGCGGATTCTTGATCTCGTGCGCGACCCGGCGCGCCACTTCGCTCCAGGCCGCCGTCCTCTGCGCGCGCAGCAGATCGCTTGTGTCCTCGATGACGATGACGAAGCCCGAACCACGCCGCCCCTCGATGGCGGAAACCGTTATGGCGAGGTGCAGCGTCTTGTGCGGCGTTTTCACTTCCAGTTGGCGGGTCGCGTGGCCGGTGCGCCGCGCGCGGTTCATCAGATAACGAATCTCAGCCACATCCTCGCGCGAAAACAGATCCTCCAGACGAGCCGCCTTGCGCGGCGCCAAATCCGGGAAGATGTCTTCCAGCGCTTTATTCACGCGCTGGATCGCCCCGGCGGAATCCACCGAAATCACGCCCGTTGGAATACTTTCGAGGATGGCCTCGGTGAACCGGCGGCGCGCCTCGATCTCGGCTCGATTGGCCGCGAGATCCGACGTCATCCGGTTGAATCCGCTCACGAGCTGCGCCAGTTCATCCACGGCATTCACTTTGACCTGGTGGCCAAGATTGCCCTGACTGACTTCCTCGGCCCCGCGCAGCAAAGCCGCGATCGGCCCGCTGATCTGGCGCGCCAGAAGATGCGCCAGCCAGCTGGTTACGAAAAAAATAAAGAGCGCAATCAGCGCCAGCACGAGAAAGCTAATCGTTCGGACGAACTTTCGCTGCGCGCTGAGCTCGAGGAAGGCGCGGTCGTAGTCTTCGATCGTCTTTTGTTCTTTCGCCACATCCACCGGAACGGCGATGGCCAGCCGGACCGGCCCCGCGCGTCCGGTGGCCGAGGGCGCGTCTTTCGGACCCGGAAAAGTGCCGTAACTGGCGGCGGGCTTTGTGCTTTTTGCGTCTGTTGTCGCGATCGTCGCGGCCAGAATGCCGTGCGTCTGGCAGAACCGCGCAAGCCAATCGGTATCATGATTGTCACCAGAAACGGTTCCGCCTGCAAGCAGGGCCTTCGTTTCCGGCATGGCGGCCAGCAGTTCGGCTTCGGCGTTCGCTTTATCCCGCGTCTGACGGTCGAGCGCCCCCGAGATTCTCACCAGATCGACCAGTTCGTGTTCGACCGGGCGGTCGAACCATTTCTGCATCGTCCTGTTCAGCACGTAAACGCTGAACAGCACCATGAAGAACACCGGCATCAGGCTCAGGGCGAGCGCGCCAAACACCAGCCTGGTACGGATGCGGGAACCCGCGCGGTCCCTCTGGCGCTCGATCCAGAGCTTCACGATCAGACGCACCAGCATGAACCCGAGCGTCACCATCAAAAGGAAAATCAGAATGGAGACGCCGTAAAAGACGAACGTCTGCTCGGCGTCGTCCGGCGCGAAAGAACCGAAATTACCGGAGAAAGAGCCCTGCCACGCGACCAGAACCACGGACACGATCAATAACACTGCGCCGAGGCCGTAGAGAAGGCGTTTGGGCATATAGGGATCGACTGGTTTCAGTATAGCGGCATGAAAAGGGAGCGCCGGCGGCCGTGCCACCGGCGGGTTTCGTTCAAAAGCGAAAGATCAGAACGTGATGTGCGCCGAAAGCTGTCCCGCACGTGAGTTGCTGGTGTAGAACTGATCGAAGCGCGCGAACTGCGAATTGCCCGGGGTCAGATAGGGAGCGACCGGACCCGGCGCGTACGGCGCGACGTCGCTCGCCAGTCCACCCGTAAACTGCGCGTGATTCAGCACATTGAACAACTGGACACCAACTTCGAGGCGAATTCGCTCCGTAACAGCGAAGCGCTTCAGAATCGACATGTCGATGTTGTCGGTCGGCCTGAGCGCGAGCGTGTTGCGCCCGGCGTTCGGCAGCGCGCCATAACCCGCCGCCACATACCGGGCGTTGGGGCTGTTGGCGACGTAAGCCACCGTCGATGGATCTCCGGGAGACACTGGCTGCCCCGCGGAATTATATCCGGTAACACCCGTGCCTGCATTCGCGGAGCCTGCCGGGTTCACGATCGTACGGGCGATGCCCTCGCCATCGGTGAGCATGGAATCAATACCAGTCTGAGGAGTTGCGTACTCGGGCGATTGATAGGTGTAAGTACCGGAGATGTTCCAGTTGCCCACGATATTCTTCATTAACCAGTTGCCGTTGCTGAAGGGCTTCCAGTCATAGATCGAAGTGAAAGTCAGGCGCTGGCGCCGGTCCAGTGCTGAGGAGGCCCATTCCGCCGCCATGTTTTGGAAATTCTGCGCACGGCGCGGCGTAAGTGCCGTGCTGGAAAAGGTTCCCGATGCGTCATCGAGCATGTGGCTCCAGGTATATGCGGCAATATATTGAAAATGGTTCGAGTAGCGCTTATTCACCTGCACCGCGAGGCCGTTATACGCGGAGTAAGCTTCGGGCGAAAAGGCAAGGATGGGGCTCGTAAATCCCAGAGTGGCCATGTCATCGCTGGGATTCGCCGCCGTGCCGCCGGGAGCAATATAGTTCTCCACTTGTCCCAGCGATTTACCCAGCGACGCGAAGGTCGACGCGGACGGCATCGCAAAATAAGTGGGAATGTAGTTCGACGCACTTACCTGCGGGACGATGTTCAACCGCGTCTGATCGTATAGATGGACACCCTTCGTACCGGTGTAGCGTACTTCGACCGTGTAATCTTTCCCGAGACGCCGCTGAACGCCCTGCGTCCACGTGATTCCGTACGGGCGCTTGCCGCCTTCGGTATATGTTGTAACGCATGCCCGCGCTGTCGAGACCGTCGTCCCCACGCACGGAGAAACCTCGGGCAGCCCTCCGTGCGCAAGGAATCCAGGAGAATTGCCACAAGGGCCGCACTCCTGCGTGTTCAGGAAGTATGGAGGCGCCTCGTCTACAATCAGGTTGGTGTACGGCACATCGAAGGAACGGCTGAACCCGCCGCGAATAGACCATACGCCGTCTTTCCCCGGCGAATAAGCATAGCCGATGCGCGGTGACCAGTCGTTCGGGCTGGAGTTTGGCGAGGCAAAAGTGAGCCCTCCCGGTACACTCGCCAGCGCGCTGAGCGCCTGGTACCGCAAGGCGACAGGGGTTGTTACATACTCCCAGCGTATACCCAGATTCACAGTCAGATTCGGTCGAACGCGGAAGTCGTCATTCGCATAGGCCGCAGTCTGCAGAAATCCTATTGGGTCGTACGTGGGCCCGGAGCTTTTTAATCCAAAATAATCCGGAGGAAGGTCGTACAGATATTGCTGCAGCGAAGAGTATGCATAATAGCCCCGCACATAGGGAATGAAGTACTCCTGCGAAATGGTATCGAGGAAGTTATAGCCCACTTTGATTGTGTGCCGGCCCCATACCTTTGTCACATTGTCCTGAATCTGGAACAGGTTCTGAATGCCACCGTCGGGTGCGCTTGCGTCGGGTCCGATAACTACATTCAGCGAAGCGGTGAGATCGATGTCCGGAAACACCTTCGAGCCCGGGAATGTCAGATTGCCGGCGCCAACCAGGGTGACGTTCCGGCTGAAAGCGATGCGAAATTCGTTCTGCAGTGTCGGAGAGAAACTGTGAAACTCCGACAAGGAATACTGGTAGGTGTTGTTTGGTGCTGACTGATAGAAAATCGGCAGATATGCGTTCGTGTCGATGCCGGAAGTTTTGTTGTATATCCATCGGCCGCGGAGCTGATCCTTGTCGCTGATGTTATAGTCCAATGCCACAACGGCATTGTAAGTGTTGTCGTAATTCGGACCGACGACCGGAATCAATCCTACAGGAATATTCACTCCTCCCACCGTGACAGTACCCGCATTATTGGCAGCCGCGGTTCCAAGATACTTCTGCAGAACGTTTAGATTGGCTGAACTGACCTGTGGATTCTGCGACAGAAGTGAGTAGCCGGAGGCGGTTGGCGCTGCCACGGGCGCGCCCGGAGTGGTAGCCTGACCGATCGGATTATATTCAAAATTGCCGAAATAGAAGAACTTGTTCTTCACGATTGGCCCGCCGATAGTTGCGCCAAACCGATTGTCATCGTAGCGAGGGAGCGACGTCAGCCCCTGCGTCCAGTCCAGCGCATCCACCGCGTTCAGATTCCGGTTCTGGAAGTATTCATAAATCGAGCCATGAATCTGATTAGTGCCCGACTTGACAACGGCGTTAAATACGCCGCCGGAGGCGCCTCCGAATTCGGCGCTGAACTGATTCTCCAGAACGGAGACCTCGGCAACCGCATCGTTGCCGATGGCCGTCAGCGGTCCGGTTGAGACGAAGTTATTGTTATTGACACCATCCAGAAAAAAAGTATTGTTCTCCGGACGTTGGCCGGCCACAGTGGGCCCAACACCAAAACCAACACCGCCATTCGAAGCTACGCTGGCTCCGAGAAGGCTGAGATTCCAGATTGCGGCGGCATTACTCCCCACGGCGTATCCCGCGGTCCGGGAGTAAGTCGCGACCGGAAGGTCCTGAATTTCATTACTCCCGAACGTGATCTGTAACTGCGCCGTTGTCGTATCTAAAGGCGGTGGAGCTGCCGTCACTTCGACCGCAGTCGAGGTGCCTTTTACCTGCAGGGTCACATTGGCCGTCACCGTGGTGTTCAGTACGACTTCCTGATCCTTCACGCTGGCGGCAGAAAAACTCGGCGCTGAGGCCGCAATCGTATAAGTCCCCACTGGCAGATTGTTAAATCGATAGACGCCATCGGGGCCTGAGGCGGAGGTTGTCCTGACGCCTGTGGCCTGGTTTTCCGCCGTTATAGCCGCTCCCGGAATTCCCCTGCCGGTCAAATCGAGAACTATGCCCGTTACGTCGCCGCTGATAGCTTGTCCTAAGATATCAGCGGCGGAAAGCGCCAGCAGTGCGCACACCGCCAAAGCGGCTGCTAACCGCGAAAGGCGTCTTTTCATATAGCTCCCCCATTGATATACTGCATCACTCTAAAATATACTCCAGAATGGAACTTAAACAAAGCTATCCAAGGTTAAGATAAGGAGCCTGAAGTACTGGGCGAGTGACTTAACTTTTGCAGAAATAAGTCGACTAATCAGGCCGCTCTTAGTAAGATCGCCGCCGCAAGTACTTCAGCCTCATCGAACGGCTTGCCCACGATCTGCAGTCCGACGGGCAGATCCCCTGGCGTCGCCGGAATCGAAATGGCCGGCAGGCCCAGTACATTGAATGGCCGGACCAGGCGCGTCGACGCCAACCGGACATCCTCCTCCACGCCCCCGGCCGTGACCTTCTCCTGGCCGAGCCTGGGAGCTTCGATCGGCGTCGTCGGAGTGACCATGACATCGGCCCGCTCCCACACCTCCGCCCAACGGCGCTGATACATCCGGCGCAGCCGTTGCGCATCGATATAGTCGGTTGCTGAAATCAGGCGGCCCTGATCCAGCAGCGCCAGCACATCCGTACCGAAGTCGGCCCGGCGGGCCAGGTAAGGCCGCATCAGGGCCGAAGCTTCAGCCAGCAGGATCAGCCGCCCGACAATGTTGATCTCCGCTGGATCGGGCGTCGCGATGGAGACGATCCGCGCACCCAGAACTTCCGCCCGCCGCAGGGCATCCGCGTACGCCCGTTCGACTGCCGGCGTGAGGCGCTCGTTGAAAAACTTCTCCGGTACTCCAACTCTTCGACCGCTCAGAGAAGTTTTGTCGGCGGTAAGGTAATCCGGCACTGGCTGGCGCGAGGTTGAATCGTCGCGGCGATCGAATCCCGCGATCGCGTTCAGCACCAGCGCTGCATCTCGCGCGTCGCGAGTGAGCACGCCCGCATGGTCCAGAGTGAAGCCCAGCGGCATCATTCCGTAGCGGCTGATGCGGCCCGCCGTAGGTTTCAATCCCACGCAGCCGCAGTAAGCGGCCGGAATGCGCGTCGAGCCACCCGTGTCCGTGCCCAGTGCGAAAAAGACCATGTCGGCCGCGACTGCTGCTCCGGAACCTCCGCTCGACCCGCCCGCGATGCGCTCCGGGTCGTGCGGATTCCGTACCGCGCCGAAATGCGGATTGTCGTTCGTGATCCCGTATGCCAGTTCGTGCAGACCGGTCTTGCCCATAGGCACCGCGCCGGCCTGGGTGAGTTTTTCATAGACTCCGCAATCGCGCTCCGCGACGCGATCCGCGAAGATCTTCGATCCGCACGTAGTGAGAACTCCGCGCATATCGAAGACATCTTTCAGCGCATAAGGGATTCCGTGCAGGGGACCGCGGTCGATGCCGCGCGCCAGTTCTTCATCGGCCCGGCGCGCGCGATCGAGCGCCAGGTCTTCGGTGACGGTGATGAATGCATTGAGCCGCGGCTGTTCCTCGCGGATGCGCCGCAGCGAGTCCTGCGCCAGCTCCAGCGCCGACACTTCGCGCGCACGCAGAAGAGCCCCTGCCTGCCCGATCGTCATTCGCCCAGAACCGCGGATTCGGAAAGAATCGTAGCCGGTTCGGCGCCGTACGGCAGTTGCTTCAGCAGCGGCCGGAAGGACGCCTCGATCTCTTCGACTTTCCTCTTCGCGTCCTCCGGAACATCGAGTTTTCTGTCGATCATCACGCACTACTATAAGCGAGAGTGCTCAATTTGCTTTTCGTCTACGGGACGCTGCGAAGCGAGTTCGACAACCCCGGGGCGCGCTTGCTGCGGTCGCGGGCGCGTTTGGTGCGGCGCGCCACGGTACCCGGGTCGATCTACCACATCGGTCACTATCCGGGCTTCCGGCCTGAGCCGGCGGGCGAAGTCCATGGCGAGCTCTACCTGCTCTCCCGGCCAGAAGCGACGCTCGCAGATCTGGACGACTATGAGGGGCCGAACTTCGAACGCGTTATTTTGTCCGGCGCATGGATCTATCGTTATCGGCACACCCCGCCCGAATCGCAGCTTATTGCCTCGGGAGACTTTTGCATCCCATGAGATTCTCGGACCGGCTGCCGCGCGAGCTGCGTCCCAACGCGCTCGCCGAATGCTTACGCGACAAGCGCCGCTCCGGCGCGCGCATTCTCGATCTGACTGAATCCAATCCCACGCAAGCGGGCATCGAATATCCCGCCGGATTTATGGACAGCCTTGCCAGCGAGGCCGCGGCTCGTTACAGCCCAGAACCTTTTGGTCTCCTCCCGGCGCGTGAAATCGTCGCACGGGAATACGGCGCGCCTGTCGATCGCGTCGTGCTCACAGCCAGCACCAGCGAAGCCTATTCCTGGCTCTTCAAACTCCTGTGCAATCCGGGCGACGAGGTGCTGGTTCCCCGCCCCTCCTATCCGCTGTTCGAGTTTCTCGCCGCGCTCGAATCGGTGAACGTGCGCCACTACAACTTGTTCTATGACCACGGCTGGTTCATCGACTTTCACTCGATCGAGCAAGCCCTGACCGCGCGCACCCGTGCCATTGTTCTGGTGAATCCCAACAATCCGACCGGACATTTCCTGCGCCGCCACGAACTAAGTCAACTCGCCGCGTTTGGACTCCCGATCGTCTCCGATGAAGTTTTCCGCGATTACGCGCTGCAGCCGGCGCCCGACAGCGTGATGACGCTGCGGAACGTCGACGATGCGCTGGTTTTCACTCTGAACGGTCTCTCGAAAACCGTCGGCCTGCCGCAGATGAAACTCGCGTGGATGATTGTGAACGGCCCGCCCGGCGCGGTTCGCGAATCCCTCGCGCGTCTCGAGATCATCGCCGATACTTACCTTTCGGCCGGAACGCCCGTGCAATGCGCGCTCGCCTCGCTGCTTGAACTGCGTGGACCTGTACAAGGACAAATCCTCGCCCGCCTGCGCAGCAATCTCGACTTCCTGCGTTCCACCGGGCTGCGCGTGCTCGATGTCGAAGGCGGATGGTACGCCGTGATCGCCGGCGCCGATGAGGACTCCGTCATCCCTCTGCTTCGCGATCGCGACGTTCTGGTGCAGCCCGGATATTTTTACGATTTCGAACGCCCGGGCTACCTCGTGCTTAGTCTGCTGACTCCGCCCGATGTTTTCCGCGAGGGCGTCCGCCGCATCATTCGGGCCTGAGTCAAAAATGAATATATAGAGGGGATTGCCGTCTGGATCCGCTGCGGCGAGAACTCTTAGAGGATAGCTCGCCGCTCGAATGACATGCTCCAGCCCGAACGAGGTCATGTCCGGGATCGAAGCACCCTTGCTGATTCGCATTCCGACGCCTCTTTCTCCCCGAACCAGATCGTCCGCAGCGAGATCGTCATACGCGGCAAGCACGGTATTCCGGGACACGCACAATAGTCTTGCCATCACTCGCGTGGAGGGCAGCCGGGCCGCGTAGTGGATTGCGCCGCTGCGGATAACCCGCGCCACCTGTTGATAAATCTGACGGCGTAACGGGACGCGGGAAGCTCTGTCCAGGACGAGGCTGGCAAAGGACTCACCATTGGTTTGCATCCGGCTTCGCCGAAATATCCCGCACCTGGAACAAAGGGGGCGACGGTGCTCGGATTGGAAATCGATGAGCCCATTGAAGCCGTCGTGGCGCGCCTCGGCGATAAGGGCGTGCGCATTAAAGGTTCGATCGTGCGGGATGAGCCTGGAAATTTCGTTCATCTGGAAGATCCCGATGGGAATGAAATCTACCTGTGGGAGGTCAATCGCGAGGCCGTCCCCGAAACGGAGCTCGCCTTGGCCGGCGATTCAAACTGATCCCCCATCGGCGATCGTAACCCGGTCGAAGCCTTCTTCAACCGACGGTGGCACAAGCTTCGCAGCCATCAGATCGAGCGCGTGCTCCGGCACGATGCGTCCGCGCGCGGCGTTACGGACTTTGCAGATCTCGAGCGGCACATCGAAATAGATCGCTTCGATCCTGCATCCGCTCTCGCGGGCGATTTTGATGAATTGCCTGCGATCCTGACGCGTGAGATTTGTCGCATCGATGTAAGTTACCGGACGATGCAGCGCAATCCGGTGCCGCAGCAGGTAGCGCACCGTGGCGAACACGCGGGCGTGGATGCTCTGTTCGTTTTCGTCGTCGGCCAGCTGGAGCCGGATTGCGTCGCTCGAAATGGGATTCACACCGAGGCGCGAGAAGTAGGTCGACTTACCCGATCCCGGCAGGCCAACCGCAACTACAACTCGCGCACTCACAAGTCAACCACAGACTAAAGTCTGTGCCACCTTAGACCACATAGCGCCCGGCGTCGAGCAGCCGTTCCGCGATCCGCCGCCTCAAAGCGATCGAATCGACGGGCTCATACTTCGTGAAACGCCGCAGGATTGCCATATTGGCCCGCAGCGAATCGCCCTCCGAACAAGCCGCCAGCACTGGCCGCGCGAATGCCTCGATACGCGCCATCGAATCGCATTGCAGCACGGCGCAGATGTCTTCGTTCTTCCCGGTCTTCTTCGACCGGAGCAGCGCAGACTCCATGGCGAATGTTTCCATCACCACGTCGGCGATCGCCGCCAGCACCTCCTGTTGCTTCTCCAGTTCGAGGCCGTACTTCTCGAAAGCCAGCGAGAGCAGCAGCAACGCAACCTTCTTCGCATTCGCGGTGAGATCGCCGCCCGACGCCGGTCCCGACAGAATTTCGTCCATCAGGGCCTTCGCCGCTTTCACCAGCCCCAGCCGTCCCTGCTGTGCGCGCTTCAGCAGCATGCCCGTAGTCAGGAGCCGATTGATCTCGTTAGTCCCCTCGAAGATCCGGTTAATCCGCGAATCGCGGTACGCACGCTCGACCGCGTAATCTGGGTGATAGCCGTACCCGCCGTGAATCTGCACGCCCTCGTCCACCACGTAATCCAGCATTTCCGAGGCATAGACCTTCACCATCGAGCACTCGGCGGCGAACTCTTCGACGGCTTTGAGCATGCGCCGTGCGGCGTCCGGCTCATCCCAGGAAAACCCTTCGAGGCGCGACTGGATCAGGCCGTCCGTCCGCCACGTCATCGATTCCGCCGCGTAAATGCGGATCGCCATCTCGGCCAGCTTGTGCTGAATCATGCCGAAATGCGCGATGGTCGTGCCGAACGCCTTCCGGTCCTTCGCGTACGCGAGCGACGCCTGCAGCACGTTCTTCGCGCCTCCGATGGCAAACGGCCCCAGCTTCAAACGCCCGACATTGAGAATGTTGAACGCGATTATATGTCCTCGCCCGATCTCGCCCAATACGTTCTCCACCGGCACGGAAACGTTGTCGAAGAATACCGGCGTGGTCGAACTGCCCTTGATGCCCATCTTCTTTTCTTCGGCGCCGCTCGATACGCCCGGGAACGCGCGCTCGACCAGGAAGGCCGTGAACTGTTCGCCGCCGATCTTCGCGAACACGGTAAACAGGTCCGCCTTGCCCCCGTTCGTGATCCACATCTTCTGTCCGTTCAGGACATAGTGGCTTCCGTCGGCCGACAAATCCGCGCGCGTCTTCGCCGCCAGCGCGTCCGATCCCGCGTGCGGTTCGCTGAGGCAATACGCGCCCACCATCTCCGCGCTCGACAGCTTCGGCAGGTACTTCCGCTTCTGCTCTTCCGTGCCGAAAAACAGCAGCGGCAGCGTGCCGATGCCCGCATGCGCGCCATGCCACGCGGCGAACGATCCGTCGCGCGCCATTTGCTCGGCAACGATCATCATCGACGTCATGTCCATGCCCATGCCGCCGTAATTCTCGGGCGTCAGTACCGATTCAAACCCCAGCGAGGCCGCTTTGCGCAGAATCGAGACTGCCAGATCGAGATTGCCATGCTGTATTTCCTCGACGTGCGGCGCGACCTCCTGATCGAAGAACTCGCGAGCCGCGCGCGCAATATCGCGATGCTCCTCGGTGAAATCCTCGGGAGTAAAAACCTCACCCGGCGTCTGGTCCTCGATAAGGAACGATCCACCCGTTGCGCTCATAGCCTTTCAAAAATCCCCGCCGCGCCCTGTCCGCCGCCGACGCACATCGTCACCAGTCCGTAACGCGCTTTCCGCCGCTCCATCTCGCGCAGAATCGTAGCCGTCAGCTTCGCGCCCGTGCAGCCCAGCGGATGCCCCAGCGCGATCGCGCCGCCGTTGGGATTCACTTTCTCCGGATCGAGCCCCGCAACCCGCATCACGGCCAGTGCCTGCGAGGCAAACGCCTCGTTGAGTTCGATCACACCGATGTCGTCGAGCTTGAGTCCAGCCAGCGCGAGCGCTTTGGGAATCGCGACCACCGGACCGATCCCCATAATCTCCGGCGGTACACCCGCGGCAGCGAAGCTCACGAAACGCGCCTTCGGTTGAAGCCCCAGCTCGCGCGCCTTCTTATCCGACATGATGAGCGCGGCTGCCGCGCCGTCGCTGGTTTGCGAGGAATTGCCCGCCGTCACGGTCCCGTTCGCATGGAAAACCGGCTTCAGCTTTGCGAGCGCTTCCAGAGACGTATCCGCGCGAGGGCCTTCGTCCTTGTCGAATATCGCTTCAGCGTGCCGCGGTTTCACGCCACCGTTTAATTCAGCGGTCTCAACTTTGACTGGCACGATTTCGTCCGCGAACCGTCCTTCGGCCTGCGCCGCGAGCGCATTCCGGTGACTGCGCAAAGCGAACGCATCGGCATCCTCCCGCGACACCCCATACTTCGTGCGCAGCCTTTCGGCAGTGAGGCCCATGTTCATGTAGACCTCCGGATGGTAATCCACGAACCAAGGATTCGGCGCCGGCTTGTTGCCCGTCATTGGAATCATGCTCATCGATTCGCTGCCGCCCGCAATCAGGATGTGCGCGCCACCGGCCCGAATGCGGTCGGCCGCCATGGCGATGGCCTGCAGGCCCGAACTGCAAAAGCGGTTGATGGTCACGCCTGGCGTCGTCACGGGCAGTCCCGCACGCAGTGCGGCCATGCGCGCCATGTTGCTCCCGGCCTCGCCCTCCGGCATCGCACACCCCAGAATCACGTCTTCGATGTCCTCGTCCTGGACCTGGGAATATTTATTCAGCAGGGCGCGAATTACCGCCGCCGCGAGGTCGTCCGGACGCGTGTTTCGCAGCGCGCCGCGCGGCGCTTTTCCCGTCGCAGTGCGAAGGCAATCGATGATGACCGGCTCGGGCATTCCTTGAACTCCAGCTTCATGGTACGACCCGCCGGTGTTACTCTTCGGAATTCCCTCTCGAATGAATCCGCACATCCACATCGAAAAGCTGGTCTATGGCGGCGAAGGCCTCGGCCGGGTTGAAGGCGAGGTCGTGCTGACGCCGTTCGTGTTGCCCGGCGAGACGGTCGAAGCCGAGCGCACCGAATCCCGCCAGCACGTGCAGCGCGCGCGTCTGGTGAGCGTCATCGAGCCTTCACCCGATCGCGCCGCACCGCCTTGCCCCGTCTTCACGCAGTGCGGCGGCTGCCAGTACCAGCATGCAACCTACGACGCGCAGCTCCGTGTGAAGCGCGACATCTTCGCGGAGACCGTTCGCCGCGTCGGAAAAATCGAGTTGGATCCCAACCGCATCGCCATCGAATCCGCCGAGCCATTCGGCTATCGCAATCGCGCGCAATTCCACGTCGAAGGCGGCCGTATCGGGTACCGCGCCATGCAGTCAAGCCGCCTGGTTCCGGTCGCACAGTGTCCCATCGCGTCTCCGAAGGTCGATGAAATCCTCGCCCGGCTCAATAAACTCGTGCGCGATCGCCGCTGGCCGAACTTCATTCAGCAGATCGAGGTCTTCACCGACGAGAGCCAGATCCAGTGGAACGTGCTTGAATCCAGCCGGCCGGTTGCGAAGCGATTTTTCGAATGGCTGGCGGAGGAGTTTCCGGGGACGGTCGCCGGACCTCTCGTCTATCAAGTCAATGAGGACGCTTTCACGGTCAGCGGAACTTCCTTCTTCCAGGTGAACCGATTTTTGTTGCCTCGTCTCGCGCAACTGGCCATCGGCGATGCTCACGGCGCCGAAGCCTGGGACCTCTACGCCGGCGTTGGTCTTTTCTCGCTGCCCCTCGCAAGGCACTTCGAAAAGGTGATCGCCGTCGAATCGGGACGCGCCGCCTCGGCCGATCTTCGCCACAACGCGAGCCGCGCGAGGCTGCGCATCGACGCCGTCACGCAAAACACAGAAGCATTTCTGGCCGCCGCAAAGACGTCGACTTCTTTTGTTCTGGCCGACCCGCCGCGCTCGGGTCTTGGAAAGAAGACAACAGTGCGATTGCTCGAACTCGCCCCGCCCGCTCTCGTCATCGTCTCCTGCGACCCGGCGACTCTCGCGCGCGACCTTGCCGCTCTCGCCGCGCGCTACGAAATCGATCGCCTCACCCTGGTCGATCTGTTCCCGCAGACCTTCCATCTGGAAACGATCGCGTCGCTACGGCTTCGGTAATACGGCCCAGGAAACGATATAGCCGATCAGGCCGATGTGCGGCGGGAGCAGCAGTAACGCAACCCAGATAATGCGCATCACTGTGACATCGGTGCCGAAGTATTCCGCAAAGCCCGCACACACGCCGGCGATCTTTTTCCCTTCCCGGATGCGGCGAAGTTTCCTCGGCGCTTCGGCTGTCGGGACAAAGTGCATACTTGCGGCTTCGCCCTGCGGCGCCGGGCCGGTTGGCTTACCGCAGGACGTGCAGTAGCGCGCCGTATCCGCGAGCTGCGTGCCGCATTGCGTGCAGTACATGTTTACCGGTTCAATTAAATCACGCGCGCTCACTGCCCGAACTCGAGCCGCGCGCAAAAGGCAGTAGACAGTCTACATTAATTCATGATAGTAGTAGATTGTCTACATACGTGGCCGCTAAAGAGCCTTATCGCAACCGGATCGAACTTCTCCAGGGAACACTGGACATGCTGATATTGCGGACTCTCCAGTGGGGTCCGCGGCACGGTCACGGCATCGCGCAGGCTATTCGCGGTAATTCCGGAGAGCTGTTCCAGGTGGAAACCGGTTCTCTTTATCCGGCGCTCCATCGCCTCGAAAAGCAGGGCTGGCTCTCTTCGGAATGGAGCGTCTCGGAAAAGAACCAGCGCGCCAAATACTACCGGCTCACGCGGACGGGCAAAAAGCAATTGCTGGCTGAACAGTCGAAGTGGGACCTCCTCGTCCAAGCAATCGCCGCTGTGATGAAACCGGAAAAGTGAGTAATCTGATGTTCGGTCGACACATACTGCGGCGGCGACAGGCGGAACGCGAACTCGATGAGGAGATCCGTGCGCATCTGGCCCTCGCCGAACAGGAACACCTGGAACGGGGTGAAACGCCTGTCGAAGCCAGAAACAGCGCCCGGCGGGAGCTGGGCAACGAACTCCTGATCAAAGAAACCACCAGAGAGATGGGGGTTGGACCGTTATGGACAAACTGGAGCGCGACCTGAAATACATCTTCCGCCAGATGAAACGCAGCCCGGGGTTCACGGCCGTGGCGATATGCACCCTGGCGCTTGGGCTCGGCGCCACCACCGCAATGTTCTCGATCGTGAACGGCGTGCTTCTGAAGCCGCTGGGATTTCGCGAGCCGGGGCGACTCTACCTCGTCCGCACCCTGCCTCCGGCTCGCTCAAAGCTCACCGGCGAATTTCCCGTCAACGCCCGGGACTTTCACGAATGGCGATCGCGCTGCCAATCCTGCGAGGACATCTCCCTCGTCAGATTCGACGAAATCACCCTCACCGGCGCGGGCGAACCGGCGCAGCTCGCCACCTACACCATCTCCTTCAATTTCTTCCGGACGCTTGGTGTGCACCCATCCCTTGGCCGCGAATTTCTGTCTTCAGAAGAACTACCCGGAGAGTCCCGCGAGGTCATCCTCTCGGATGCGCTTTGGCGAGATCGGTTCGCCGCCGATCCGTCCGTCGTCGGCCGGACGATTCAGATCAACGGTGAAGCCCATACGGTCGTCGGCGTGATGCCACCCGGCTTGCACCTTCCAAAAGGTGACGAATGGGGTCCGTTTTTCGGGCCGCAAACGCCTCCCCTGATTTTCCGGCCACTCGGAATCGATGTATCGCGCGCAAAACCAGTGGGCAATCTGAACTACACGGGGGTGGTCAGGCTCAGGCCTGCGGTCACCCGGGACCGCGCCATGGCTGAGCTGAATTCGCTCATTTCGGAGTTCGCCCGCACGTTTGACATCGAAAACACCACGACGCTGATCCCGCTGGAGACTCAGGTGACCCGGCGAGCCCGTTCGGCGCTCTGGCTTCTGCTGGGAACTGTCGGAGCGGTGCTGCTGATCGCATGTGTGAACGTTGGCAACCTGATGCTGGTGCGTACTGCGGGCCGCTTTCGCGAAGCCGGAGTCCGCATGGCTCTGGGCGCGAGCCAGGGACAACTATTCGGATTGGTACTCGAGGAATCCCTGGTTCTGGTGGCCATCGGAGCGGCCATCGGGCTGGCGCTGGCCGGAGCGGGATTGAAGTGGTTCGTCGCATCGGCGCCGATCAGCTTGCCGCGTATCGACGAAGTGCAGATCGATTGGCGCGTCTCAATCTTCGCCGCCCTCGCCATCGGATTTCCCACCATCGCGTGCGGCCTGCTTCCCGCCTGGCGGCTCTCCCGCACAGTGCCGCTCGAATCGCTCAAAGCCGGCTCGACGGATTCGCGCGACGGCCTCCGGTTCAATCGGCCGACCCCGAAATGCCGATCCCGCAGGCCCTGACCATGGAGCAGATTCTCGATGAATCGGTCGCACCGCGAAGATTCGAGATGTACGTGGCCGTTGCGTTTGCGATTACCGCGCTCGTGCTCGCATCGCTCGGCATCTATGGAGTCGTCTCGTTTGCCGTCGCGCGGCGCACCGCTGAGATCGGAATTCGGACCGCGCTCGGCGCGCGTCGCGGCGAAATCGTTGCCATGGTGATGCGGCGCGGCCTGGCGCCCGTGTTCGCTGGGCTCGCAGCAGGCCTCACCAGCGCGCTGCTGCTGGGGAAATTCCTCGCAAACCAGTTATTCGGCGTGACTCCGCACGATCCGGAGACGATTCTCACGGTGGTGATGCTCCTGATGGGCGCAGCGATCGGCGCTTGCTGGATTCCCGCGCGGCGCGCAACGCGGATCGATCCCATGCGCGCCCTTCGTTTCGAGTAACTTACTTCAACGCCCGAATTCGAGCCGCGCTCCCAGCACATCCGGCAGGCCCGCCGCCTCGATCTTGCGGCGTGTCGTTTCGTGATCGTAGCGGACGCGGCGCTGCGTCACCTCCCACGATTCGCTGTCGAACAAGGCATACGCCGCGCGCGGATCGTGGTCCCGCGGCTGGCCCACCGAGCCCGGATTGATCAGGTAAGCTCCGTCACGGTCCAGCGGCAATTTCGTCCTGCGCTCCCATGGGTCGGGACCTCCGATTGCCTGGTATCGCCCGCCCGCCAACCCGAACAGACATTGCAGGTGCGTGTGTCCGAAGAATGTCACGGCCGCTTCCACATACTCAAACACGTTCCGCGCGTCCTCGAACGATACCAGGTACTCGTCTTCATCGAGCGGCGAGCCATGCACGATCTGAAAATCGTCTATCGTCAGCGGACCCGCCGGCAATCCGCGCAGATATTCTGAATTCCGCATTGTCAGTTGTGATTTCGTCCACAGGTCGGCGGTCCGCGCCACGGGATTGGAACTCTCCGGATCTTCGAGGCCCGCGCAGGCCCGGTCGTGATTGCCGCGAATCACCGCGTCGAGATTGCCGCGCGCCCAGTCCAGCACCGGGTTCGGATCGGGTCCGTAACCGGCGAGGTCGCCGCAGCAGACCACCTTGTCGTACTCGCCTCGCGCGTCTTCGACAACTGCCTGCAGCGCTTCCCAGTTGCTGTGCAGGTCGGTGATGACGAGGTAGCGCATTGGCGGTCAGGCTCGCTTCAACCGCAACAGCGTGATCTCCGGCGGCGTGCCCAGCCGGACCGGCATGCCGATCGTGCCGATCCCGGCGTTGACATAGCCGCTCGCTCCGTTCAGCCGGTACAGCCCCGCTACGTAGGGCGTGAAAAACCGTGCGATATTCAGATTCCGGTTGAGGATTTCAACCGTCACCTGGCCGCCGTGCGTGTGGCCTCCCAGCATCGCGCCGTATCCCTGCCGCGCGGCGACGGGAAAAACGTCCGGATTGTGCGAAAGCAGCAGATTGGCCGCGCCGGGAACAACCATCGTTTCGGCCCCGCGCAGATAGTCATTCTTATTCGCGATGCTTTGATAATCGACGCCCGCTACGTTCAGAACGCCGCCGCCCCACCGCAGTTGCCGCGCCCGGCCGCGCAGGAATTCGATTCCGCGCCGTCCCGCTTCCCGCACAAGATAGCCCTCGCATCGCGCGTAACGCTCGTGGTTGCCGAGGCACGCGAGAACACCGCCCTCGGCCTTCAGACGCACCAGTTCCCGAATCGCCTCATCCAGCGGATCGCCGGGTTCCGAAATCAGATCGCCGGTGAACACAATCAGGTGCGGCTTCAGTTCGTTGGTCATGTCGACCGCGCGCGCGGCCTCCCGAACGCTGAGAAACGGGCTGACGTGAAGGTCGCTGATCTGCCCGATGCGCAGGCCCTCCAGATCCGGATGCAGACCGGGAATTGGCAGATCGCTTTCCCGCACCCGGAAATCCATTCGTCCCACGATGGCGCCAAATCCCGTCAGCGCGAACGGCGCAGTCATACACGCAACCCCGGCCGCATGGACCAATCCGCGGCGCGCAGGTGAAAAATTCGCCGGAATGCCGCGCGCCGCTAACCGGTAAAGCAAGTAAATGCCGAGCGAGATCGCGGAGGAAAAACCCCAAACCATGGCGATGGCGGCGAAAAAACTGCGCACCTGCGCCGGCACCCAGCCCGTGTAAAAAATGATCGTCGGACGGTTGATTACGATATCAACCGCGATGCAGGCCCACAGCACGCGCAGAATGGAGAATGCCAGGCGAAATCTCCGCGCCGATAAGCGCGCTTTCCAATCGATGAACAGCAGTCGCCCGATCAGAACCTGCGTGACGACGATGACGAGAATGACGATGAAATCGAGTACGCGGGAAGCAGCCATTACACCTGATCCGATTGTATCGGCGTACAGGTGTCGGGGGTGTATGGGCCAGCCGAATGGACACGCGCCGGGGTGAAGGATGCACAGCGCCTGGGGGTAAAATTCGGACGCAAACCGAAACTCACGGCGCAGCAGATCGACCACGCTCGGAAGTTGGTCGACGCCGGAGAGCGCCGCGAGGACGTGGCCGCGCTTTTGAACGTGGACCGGACAACGCTTTACCGGCACTCACGTCAACAGCAGTAGACTGAGGGCATGGGCCGCAGCGATGAAGTAACAGCTTTTCTAAAGAGCATCCAATCTGAAAAGGGAAAGCAAATTCAATGCATGGTCACGCCGCTGCAAACGCACACCGGCGACGTACAAATAAACGTTTACCCTGTTATTGGTGATGCCGGATCGTCCCGCATCTTCAACCTTCATGACGGCTTAACTGCGATCATGCGGCAAGCAATTCGCGAGTGGTTCGAGCCGTTCCTATCTTAAAATGTTGTGATATGGACATTCTGCCCCTGCCCGGAGCCGTCAGCGCTCCCAGCGGAAGAGTTCAGGTATTTATCAGTTTTGTTCACGAGGAGCAAAAGTTAGCTGAGGCCGTGCAGAAATTTATCGAGGAGGTCCTGCACGTGAACGCTTTTGTCTCTTGTGATAAATGGGCGATATTCGCTGGCGAACAATGGCTTGAGCGTATCAAGAACGCGCTGGAGAGTGCCGCCGTTGTTGTGCTGATGCTTAGTCGGGAGTCTGTGGCCCGGCCCTGGGTAAATTTCGAGGCGGGGCTGCATGGCTTCAAGGATCTGCGATTATCCCGGTGTGCCTTAAAAGCCTGAAACCAGACGACATTCCCAAACCGTATTCAAGCCTTCAGGCCATAGACTTGATGCGCGATCAGTACTACCTCATAACATCGATTGCTCACCATATAGGCATAATCCCGCCTGTCCGTGGTGATCCGCCGGGAGCATACAGAAAACTACAGCAAGCGTTAGCTGATGCTGGCCCCTCGGACAGTACAACATAACGTCACTTTATGCCCGACTATCAATTCAAGTGATTGAAAATAATCAGTTTATCGTTGTCTTTCCGCATCCTTACGCGGCGCGGCCCGATCCTCAGTCCCAGCATCCAGCGCGGCAAGTTGTAGCCGGTACGAGCACCGTTGCCCGAGTGCTCACGAGGACCGCCCTTCCAGAATCTCTTTCAGGTCGCGCTTGCCGTGCAGCACGGCGATCACCTGCAACGGGAACGTCTCGGGCCGATAGACTATTACGTAATTGGGGAATTTTGAAACGGTCCAAAAGCGCACCGGCAGCGGTGTTATGTCTTGCCGCTTGGTACCCATCAGGGGATGTTTCGCCAGCCGCCGACAGGTAGCTACAATTTCCAATTCCACCAGGCTGGCGGCGTCCTGGCTGTGTTCCGCGATGAACCACCAGATAGCATCGAGGTCTTCCGTCGCCTGCGGAGTGAACTGAAACGGCGCATTCATTCCTGCGGCTTCAGCCGCTCGGTGCGCCGTTGCCGCAGCATCTCAACCGCCGCGTCCCCATCGATCAATTCGCCGCGCTCGGCCTGAGCAAAACCCCTCCCGATATGGGCGGCGATGGCTTCGCGCTGTTCCAACATCCAGTCTTCAAGATCAAGTTGCTCGCGGATGATCTCTAACGCCTGATCGAGAACCTCACTGGGATTCCGATACGCACCGGAACGGACGGCCAAGTCGATCACGCGTTGCTGCTCGGGTCTCAGGTCAATCGTCATCGGAACCCCTCTCCAGAGTAATCTTCTCTCCTTACCGTCCACCAGCGGTCGCGCATGCCCACATCTGACTAACCACCGCCAGCGCCGCGCATGCCGCCGTTTCGGCGCGCAGGACCGTGGGACCGAGCGAGGCTCCAGTCCATCCCGCACGTGAAAACTCCCCGCGCTCGGTATCGGTCCAGCCGCCCTCGGGGCCGATCAGCAGCGCGCAGGAGTCGCCTTCTACCGGCGAAAAGGCGCTCATCAGAGGCTTCGCCCCCGGTTGCTCGTCGAGCCAGCAGCGATACGCCGACCCATCCTGCAGCGCTTCCGCGAGGCGTATCGGTTGGGCCACCTCCGGCGCGCGCAGACGGCGCGATTGCTCGCTCGCCTCGCGCGCGATCCGCTGCCATCGCTCCACGCGTTTGCGCGCACCCTCGAACAATCCGCGCTCCGTGCGGCTGGCGTCTACCGGGACGATCCGCGTGACGCCCAGCTCCGTCGCCTTCTCGACCGCCCACTCGAATCGCTCGAACCTGATGAGCGCGAGATACAGCGTCACTTCCGGAAGTTCGGGCCCTGCGGCGATCTCCTCGACAACCCGGAACCGCACCAGATCCTTGCGCGCGGTTTCGACTTCTGCCAGCCAGACCCTCTCGTTGTCGGTGATCTCGAACTGCTGGCCTGCTTCGACGCGCAGCACCCGCGTCAGATGATGGGCGTCCGGACCCGTGATTTCCGCCAGCCTGCGGTGGACGTGATCGACAAAGAAACGACGGCGTGCCATGTACAATTACGCCATACTCATGATTGCGCTGCTGCGCGGGACCCTGATCGAGAAACATCCCAATCAGGCGATCCTCGATGTGGGCGGCGTCGGTTACGACGTCACGGTCCCGATCTCGACCTTCTCGAAGCTGCCGGATGCCGGGGGCGAAACCACTCTGCGCATTCACACACACGTCCGCGAAGATACCCTCGCGCTCTACGGTTTTCTGACACAGGACGAGCGCAACCTTTTCGAAAAGCTGATTGGCGTGAGCGGCATCGGCCCTTCGCTCGCGGTCAAGGTATTGAGCGGGATGCCGGCCGGGGACCTGCTCAACGCCATCCGCCGCAACGAACTCGACCGCCTCGTGCGCATTCCCGGCGTCGGGAAAAAAACTGCCGAGCGCATGGTGCTGGAACTGCGCGATAAGCTGCCCGCGCCCGCCGGAGACGATGCCGCTGCGAAACCGTCGCTCTCGCAGCTCGATGAGGATGTGCTTTCCGCTCTCCTGAATCTGGGATGCGCGCGGCCCGCGGCGGAAGCGGCCGTACGCAAAGCGCGCGCGGCCGGCGCACCCGAAGAGTTCGAGCCGCTCTTCCGCAAAGCACTGGAGCTGGCGCGCTGAGCGCCGTTGGTTAACATGTCCGCGGAACGCCTGGTTTCAGCCACGGAAAACGAAGAGGAACGCCAGTTCGAAGCCGGCTTGCGTCCCCGGCGTCTCGCCGACTTCACCGGCCAGCAGCGCCTCAAGGAGAATCTGCGCATCGCCATCGAGGCCGCGCGCAAACGCGGCGAAGCCATGGATCACGTGCTGCTCTACGGCCCGCCAGGACTGGGTAAAACCACCCTCGCCTCGATCATCGCGCAGGAACTTGACGTCCCCTTTCAGCAGACCTCCGGACCCGTTCTGACGAAGAAACTGGATCTTTCCGGCATCCTGAGCACGATCCAGGCGCGCCAGATTTTCTTCATCGACGAGATTCACCGGCTGCTGCCGGATGTCGAGGAGATGCTCTACTCGGCGCTCGAAGACTTCCATCTCGACATTCTGGTGGGAACGGGCCCCGGCGCGCGCACCCATTCCATTCCGCTGCAGAAGTTCACCGCCATCGGCGCGACTACGCGACAGGGCCTGGTCAGCGGGCCTCTGCGCGGACGATTCGGTCTGGTGCTGCGCCTGAACCATTACGATGTCCCGGAACTCGTGCAGATCGTGGAGCGTTCCGCGCGGCTCCTCGGCGCTCCCATCGACGCGGAAGGCGCGGCGGAAATCGCCCGGCGCGCGCGTGGCACTCCACGTATCGCCAACCGGCTGCTGCGGCGCGTGCGCGACTACGCCGAAGTGCGCGCCGACGGCCGCATCGATCGCGGCGTGGCGGAGACTGCGCTGAATCTTCTCGAAGTCGACCGCTTCGGCCTCGACGAGATCGACCAGAA
>Ga0181536_10002237_pt1 | contig 22088 bp, 25 predicted proteins | sample PEATcosm2014_Bin_41_FD_121105 | JGI IMG/M metagenome (GOLD analysis project Ga0181536, IMG submission 121105) | Peatland microbial communities from MTU Mesocosm Facility, Houghton, MI, USA - PEATcosm2014_Bin17_60_metaG | ecosystem: Environmental > Terrestrial > Soil > Wetlands > Peat | place...
AATCGCTACTTCAATGCATTGGAGGACGTCATCACGGCGGTTGAGGAACAGTTCAACAAATGGACGGACGCCAGCGAAACTCTGCGCCGCCTATGCGCAATAACTTAAGACGCTGTGTTTAGACTCCGATTTCCGTATCTACCGCCGCCACGGGAACAAAGTTATCCCGGTGCTGATGCCGGAATGAAAAGCGGGCGTGCGGCTAGACCGTCGGCGGAGCCGGATGTCTCAGGTTTAGCGTAACCGCCTCGAACCGCCGTGTACGGACCCGTACGCACGGTGGTGTGGCAGGGGTCGGCGGGTGACCGCCGCCCCTATGCCGATCAAACGCCAGTCACGGATGGCAAGCCGGCTGCGGTCCGCTATCCCACCATGGCCTTGAATTCTCTTTTTGGAGAATATAGAAAGAGCGGGGCTCAAGCCCCGCGCGGACTAAAGTCCGCCCCCCGAAAGTTCGCGGACCAGGTCGCCTACGAAGGCTTTCGCGTCGCCGAAGAGCATGAGCGTTTTGTTCAAATAATACAACTCGTTGTCGATGCCCGCGAAACCGGGACTCAGGCTGCGCTTGATCACCATCACGGTCTTGGCCTTGTCGACATCCAGAATCGGCATGCCGTAGATAGGGCTCGATGGGTCGTTACGCGCGGCCGGATTGGTCACGTCGTTGGCGCCGATGACCAGCGCCACATCCGTCTGCGGAAACTCGGGATTGACGGCGTCCATGTCCAGCAGTTTGTCGTAGGGAATGTCCGCTTCGGCCAGCAGCACATTCATGTGTCCAGGCATGCGGCCGGCTACGGGATGAATGGCGAAGTTCACGTTCACGCCGCGCTTGGTGAGGGCGTCGTAAAGCTCGCGCACCTTGTGCTGCGCCTGCGCGACCGCCATGCCGTATCCGGGAACGATCACCACCGTGTTGGCCGCGCCCAGGATGGCGGCGGCTTCTTCGGCGGTGGCGCTGCGCACGGTGCGGGCTTCGTGCGCGCCCGCCGCCGCGGCTTGCACCTGTCCAAAGGCTCCGAACAAGACGTTGGTGAAGGAGCGGTTCATGGCCTTCGACATGATCACGGAAAGGATGAAGCCCGAAGATCCGTCGAGCGCGCCGGCCACGATGAGCAGCTTGCTGTCGAGGACAAAACCCATGGCCGCCGCCGAGAGGCCGGCATAGGCGTTGAGTAGCGAGATCACGGTGGGCATGTCGGCGCCGCCGATGGGGACGATCATGAGCACGCCGAAGACGAGCGGGATAGCAATGATCAGCGGAAACAGCCGCGTATGGCCAGGATCGACGGCCAGGAGCACCGCCAGCGCCACGGAAACGGCCAGCAGCGAGAGATTGACGATGTTCTGTCCTTTATAAGTGATGGGACGCTGCGGCAGTAACTCCTGCAACTTGCCGGCCGCCATCAGGCTGCCCGTGAAGGTCAGGCTGCCCAGGATCACTTCCATCGCCAGGACCGCCATCATGAAGGCGGGGACGTGCGGCGCGCGCAGATAGTATTCCGCCGTGCCCACCAGCGCCACGCAGAGCGCGCCGAACGCGTGGCTGAGAGCCGTTCGCTGCGGGACCGCGGTCATGTGTACGCGCCCCAGCGGCACGCCGATGATGGCGCCCAGCACCAGCCCGATGGCGATCGATTTGTAATCGACGATGCCGCGGTGGAGCAGAGTAGCGCATATCGCCAGCAACATGCCCAACTCTCCGGCCCGGACGCCGCGGCGGGCGGAACTGGGTGAGCTCATCCATTTGAGCGACAGAATGAATAACACCGTCGCGATCAGGTAAACGATCTGGATGATCCGGTCGGTGATGAGCGCCGTAGTCATGGCTTTTTGGGCTTGCTGGTTTTGAACATCTTCAGCATGCGGTCGGTGATGATGAAGCCGCCGACCAGGTTGCTGGTGGAAGCCACGATGGCGATGGTGCCGAGCACCGCCGCCAGGCCGCTCTTGTGCTCGCCGGCGAGGATGATGGCCCCCACCACGGCGATGGCGTCCAGCGCGTTGGTGAGCGACATCAGCGGCGTGTGCAGCAGCGGCGATACGCGGCGGATCACTTCGAATCCCAGGAAGGCCGCCAGGATGAATATGTAGAGGCTTGCGATGATATCCGTCAAATTTAACTCCTCAAAGACCGCTCCCTTACGGTCGCGGCTCGGTAACATGGTCGCGGCTCGGTAGCACGGGTCGGGCTCGGTAACATGGTCGCGGCTCGGTAGCACGGGTCGCGGCTCGGTAACGCGCGTCACGGGGCAGGCAATGCAAAAAACTCGCGCAATCGCGGATTGACGATTTCGCCCCCCTTGGTCACCAGGGTTTCGCGGGCGATTTCGTCGTCCCCATCGGTATGCAGCTTGCCATCCCGGAACAGATGCAACAGAAACGCGGTGACGTTGCGCGCGTACAGTTGGCTGGCGTGATAGGGAACCGTACTGGCCAGATTGATGGATCCGAGCACGGCGACACCCTGTTCTTCGACCACTTCGCCGGCGCGCGTGACTTCGCAGTTGCCGCCGCGTTCGGCCGCCAGATCCACCACCACTGAGCCGGGCGCCATGCGGTGCAGCATCTCGTGCGTGACCAGCACGGGCGACTTCTTGCCGGGCACCACGGCGGCCGCGATCACGACATCGCTCTGCGCCACCTGATCTCCGAGCAACTCCGCCTGGCGCTTGTAAAACGTCTCGTCCTGCGCCTTGGCGTAACCCCGCGCGTCTTGCGCGTCGGCCACCTGGATGGGGAGTTCGACGAAGCGGCCGCCTACGCTGAGCACCTGTTCTTTGGCGGCGGGCCGCATATCATAGGCCGAGGTTACGGCGCCGAGGCGGCGGGCGGTGGCGATAGCTTGCAGTCCGGCCACACCCGCGCCGATGACGAAGACGCGCGCCGGCGTAATGGTGCCCGCGGCGGTGGTCAACATGGGAAACATCTTGGGAAGCCTGTCGGCGGCCAGCAAAACTGCCTTGTAGCCGCAGATGGTGGCCATCGACGACAGCGCATCCATGCTTTGCGCGCGCGTGATGCGCGGCATCAGCTCGATGGAAAACGCTGTGACGCCGGTGGCTGCGAGTTCCTGGATGGTTTCGAGCTGTCCGAGCGGCCGGACGAAGCCGACCAGAGTCTGGCCGGCGCGGAGCAGCGGCAGATCGGCGCGACCGGTGCGATCGTTGGAGCCATGGCATAGCACCTGAACGATCACGTCAGCCAGGCCAAAGACCTCGGCTCGCCCGGCGGCGAGACGGGCGCCTTTGGCGGCGTATTCGGTATCGAGATACCCGGCGGCCACTCCGGCGCCAGACTCCATGACGACCTGGAAGCCGGCTTTCGCCAGGCTGGGAATAACGGCGGGCACCAGCGCGACGCGCCGCTCGCCGGGGAAGCTCTCCCGGGGAACACCGATCACCATACACACTATGGTACTCGCGGGGCAACGAATGGGGAGGCAGTTCTGTGCGCGCTGCAGGGCGCTTCGCTTGAGTGGCTGGGAGGCAGGGATTCGAACCCCGATACGCAGATCCAGAGTCTGCAGTCTTACCGTTAGACGACCTCCCAACGGTAATTGTATTTTAGCATTGCGGGGCTTCGCGTGCCGGATGTGCAAGGTCGAGTGGCGCACGCTTCAGCGTGGCGCACTGCGCAAGTCACCGATCTAGCGGGACTAACGTCCCGCAGGGCGAACTGAAGTTCGCCCCTGCACGCTAAAGCGTGCGCCACGATCCCTAATGTCCCTAACCATCGTGCCCGTGGCGTGCAGGCGCAGCCGGGGGGTTATCGGCGTACTGAACCAGCGTCATGAAGCCGTAGTCCATATGAAGCTGCATATGGCAGTGAAACAGCGACGGACCTGGATTATCCGCTACGAAATCCACATCCACCTGGCGGCGCGCCGGCACCATCACAACATCCTTGACGACTCCCGATGTGGCTATCCCCGCGAACTGAGTCAGCTCGAAGGAGTGACGATGCAAGTGTATCGGGTGGGATTCGTCGCTTTGGTTATCGAATCGGAGCCGGTACCGCCTGTTCGCCTGCACCAGAATCGGGTCGGTCTTGGGAAAGGACTTCCCGTTGATGGTCCAGTGATCCACCCAGCGGTTCCCCGCAAACTTCTGCCGGAAAACCAGCGGCACCACCTCCACGTCCCGCGCAAGCGTGTCCCCCGGCCGTCCGAAGATGGTGTAGTCCCAACGGGCGGCGGAGGGTGCGGCCCACTGCGCCGGACCTTTGCGGTCTGCGTATTCCACCACCACTCCCAGGCCGGCGTTCCGCACGCGGTCGTCCACCTCGCCGAGAATCCAGACGCCCGGCTGGCTCATGGTGACGATCGCGTCGACTCTCTCCGCCGGGCCGAGCTCGAGCACCTCCACTTCGCGGGGCGCGGGCACCCGGTTCCCGTCGAGGGCGACTACTTCGAACTTGTGGCCGGCGAGCGCCAGGCGATGCAACATGGTGGCGTTGGCGTTCAAGATGCGGAACATTATCTTCCGACCCGCTCTCACGCGGATCGGATCGCCGTAGCCCAGCGAGTGGCTGTTGACGGAAAAGCTCCGATAGATCACGTCGAGCGTGCCTTCGTCGGCGCCCATCGTTCCCAGGTAGGGTTCCCATCCATGCAGCGCAAGGAAGACTTCCGCGTCATACCTGCCGGGCTCGCTGGTTGGCTCCACATACAAAAACCCGAATTGCCCGGTGTAGGTGGCTCGCTTCAGATTCCGGCCGGCGGAGACGTGCGTGTGATACCAGCGCGTTCCCGACGGCCGGGGCACGAATGCGTACCGCCGGGAGCCATGTGCCGGGACGAGGGGCGTTCCCTCTTCCTCGGAGCCGTCGACCTCGGGAGGGATGAACAGGCCGTGCCAATGGACAATCTCCGGGGTGGGCGTTTCATTGTGTACATCCACCGTGACGGGCTGGCCCTCGCGCAAGCGCAGGACCGGCCCCGGCGCCGAACCGTTATATCCGGTGGTCTTAATCGTCCGGCGCGGAGCGATTTCTATCTCTACCGGCGAGATGCGCAGCGATATGTCGGCTTTGGGATTTTCCAGTGCGGCTTGGGCTGCCAGGCGTGACGCGACACTCCAGCCAGCCGGGGCCGCCATCGTAGCGAGAAACTCTCGGCGATCCATGGTCCTCCCTTACAGGTCCGCCGCCAGCGTCACACGGTCACCGGGTCAGGGTGCGCATTGGGTGGGGCGTTTGCTGGCCGGGCGTTCCATGCGTTCATTGTACAGGCTGGCCCGCAACCTGGCGCGGACCGTGACAGGCCGGCGCGCCGATCTCCGCGCGCGCACCCAGATATACTGGGCGGATTCCATAAGCGGCACCCGGCGCGATCTCCACAAAGCCAAACTTCGCCGCGGCCGCATCCGCCGCGCGCGGCACGTTGAGCGTCTAGGTCAAGGCGGACCTCCTCCGCCGGATGTCCCCCACTGCCAGCGCTGCCGCCTCGTTTTGCCGCCGAGCGAGCCATGCGGACAGTCCATGCGCTGCTGGAAGGACAGGAATTCGACAGCGCTGCCGATCTCAAGGCCAAACTGGCGGAACTGACGCGCGGAGGCAGGCTGCAGGAGAAGGCGAACGCATGGAAGCGGGACGATCCCAAGTGGCGGGCGCATGAGTTGGCTTACGACGCTCAAGAAGCCAGCGACCCGGTGGAGGTTGCGCCTGCTCCATGAAAGCCCTGAAATCAGATCCCGATTGCACGCGCGAAACCGTGGGCAAAGCCAAGAGCAATATGAGCGAGAGCTTTATGCGGGAGTGTACAGGCCGCTTCTGGACTACGCCGCCGACGCGGCCGTTCATGCGCGCGAAGCGGGAGTTGGGGGAGTTGCTAACCGCAGAGGGCCGGCTGGCAGACGCCAAATTGCCACTTTCGAGCAAATGCTCGAACTCAATCCCTATGACAATCTGGGCACGCGCGATCCGCTGCTTGGGTTGTACCCGGCCACCAATCAACCGGAGCCCGCCAGTGAGCTCTCCGCGCGCTTCCCGGACGAAGAGCGGATCATGGGACCTTTCGCATGGGCGCGCGTTCTGGAGCGCTGGCTGTCCGATTGCGGCGTACCATATTTATGGTTGGGCGAGTCGGCCGCGCTGTGGCGCACGCTTTAGCGGGGGTACCCTCTGGGCCCGACAGCGGCACGCTCTCCGTTGAAGACGCACCTCTTGCCCGCCGGCCTGCGTCCGATGGACCGGCGAGGGCGCCGGTCCGCGGGCGAGGGCGCCCGCCCCACAAAGGCGCGTCTTCATCATCTTTTGGTGGCCCGCAGGGCCATGGGGCACTCTCCAGAGAACCATTGCGCAAGTCACCGATCTAGCGGGACTAACGTCCCGCAGGGCGAACTGAAGTTCGCCGGGCCCAAAGGGCACCCCCGCTAAAGCGTGCGCCACGGCGTGCGGCGCGCCTTGCTCCGATGGCTGCCATTGCGATATCACTAATGGGTTGATGCGTTTCGCTCTGCTGCTGATGTTCGCCATCCTGTGCGCGTGGGGAGAGACGGACCGCTACGAGCTGCTGGGCCGTTTGCTTCCCGCCACGCGCGCGTCGGTGTGGCTGGATGGCGCCACCGCGCCTTTCGAGGAAAGCACCCTGGCAGACGACGACGGGCACTTCCGCTTCCGCGGCCTGCTGGCCGGCACTTACACGCTGGGCGCGTTCGTGCCGGGGCGCGGCGAGATGCGCCGCACCATCGAGGTGGGGCCCAGCCACGCCGACGCCAGGAAACGTATCGAGCTGACCGTGGAGATGCGCGATGGGGAGTTCGAATCGCGCGGCATTTTGCGTCGCGGCGCTATCGTCTCCGCTCGGGAGCTGGCCATTCCGGAGCGCGCCCACCGCGAGTATGAGGAAGCCGAAAAGAGGCTTGCCCGCCGCGACGTGGAAGGCGCCGTCGCGCATTTAGACCGCGCGGTCGAGCTGGCGCCCCAATTCTCGGAGGCCTGGAACCATCTGGGCACCATCGCTTATCAGGCCCGCGATTACACCCGCGCGGAGAGTTGCTTCCGCAAGGCCCTGCAGGCCGACCCCGCCGACTTTCAGCCGCTGGTCAACCTGGGCGGCGTGTCGATCAATCTCAGTAAGTTCGAGCAAGCCCTGCAATACAACTTATACGCGGCACTTGCCCGGCCCAATGACGCGCTGGCTAACTCCCAGCTTGGGATGAGTTACTTCTACTTAGGTAAGCTGGACCTTGCGCATAAGTATCTCACCGCCGCCAAACGGCTCGACCCCGCGCATTTTTCGCATCCGCAACTGATGCTGGCGGAAATCTACCTGCGCCGGCAGGACCGGGCCGCGGCGGCGGGCGAGCTGGAAGAGTTTCTGCAGTATCACCCGGATTCGCCGGAAGCGGGCCAGATCAAGGAGAAGCTGGCGCAACTGCATGCGCCGTCCGATCCGGCGCAGTCGTTCGCCGCCACAGGCATGGCGCGCACCTTTTCCGAGGCGCCGGAGCTGACGCCGCTCGATGGCGTCCCGTACAGCGTGCTGCCGAAGGACGGCCGCTACTATCTGCAGCACCGCGACGCCGAGGGGCATGTCCGGCAAAGCGGCATCGATGCCGCAATCGGCTCCGGCCGGCACGCGCGCGTCCTGTTGAGCCGGACCGCGGACGGCGGCTGGATGGAACTGCCGCTCGCCTGGTACAGTGCAGACGGCGGGCGGTATGCGGCCGGCCCCGGTTTTGGTTTCTCGGCGAATTGCCTGGTTTGCCATGCCCGCCAGAACGGCGATCGGCCGGCCGCGTTCGGCTGCGCGAGCTGCCACGCCGCGGCCGGATCGGGCAAGCCCGGGCAGGCGGCGTGCCTGCGGTGCCATCTGGAGGCTAGCGGGCCGAATTCCGTTCACGGAACCGGCGCCGCGAGCGATGCTAAGGCTGCGGGCACCGATAAGGGCGACGACCAGTTCGAATTGAACAGCGCGGGTTACCGGCTGCTCGAATCGCGCTGCTATCGTGGCGCGGCCGGTAAGCTGACTTGCACCACGTGTCACCCGGCGCACAGTTTTTCCAAGACGCCGGCGGAATACCGCATGGTCTGCCGCGGTTGCCACCCTGCCATGCACAATGGCGCGGCGCTGGATTGCACGCGCTGCCACATGCCCAAGCGCCAGGCGCAGGATGCGGCGCAAATGATGGTGACGGACCACCGCATCCGGCGGCCATTGTAGGGTGGGGCAGGCTCGCAGTCCCGCCACGGGACTTCCACGGCCCTGCCAATGCGGAGCTGCGAGCCGGTCTCAAAGCCGCCGCGCTGGGCGCCTCAGTCGAACAATCCGATCTGTTCCTTCGGGACCGGCTTCGGCTTCGGCCGGCGCAGCGGGCTTCCCACTACTCCCAGTACCTGCAACTCGGTGAGTGCGGCGCGCGGGAGGAACACCCGTTGGTTGTTGGAGTATGGGTCCGGCGGCACGACCGTGAACCCGTGAGATTCCATCAGAAGCAGGTTGTTGGCGAGGATGCCGTCCATCACTTCGCCATCCCGGAACTTCACCCGCACCCAAAGTCCGTCCATCTTGGGCCGGGTGTTGAACACTTTGCGCTCGGCGGAGGGGTCCGGCGGCTCGAAATCCTTCACAAATTGAACGGCTTTTACCTCATCGTATGGCACCACCGAGTAGTTCCCGTCCGGGGTCAGCAGTTCCACCCCGGCGGGCCGGAGATACGTCAGCGGGTTTACAAACCCGAGCAGCGGTTCCCGCTCGAAGCGGCTGATCCGGACTTTTTTTGAGGTCGAGCCGGCCAAATCAACCCCTGAATCGAAACATTGTTTTAAACATGGGTCGGGGTTATTGTATCATTGGCACGGATGGGTACGATGGATGAAGCGTCCGCGCCAGTGCCGGGCCCCCTGCAGGGCGAGGCCGCCTCGTTTCTCAATTTTTGCAGAATCGAAAAGGGGTTAGCCGCCAATTCCCTGGAAGCCTACCAGGCGGATTTGCAGAAGTTTGTCCGCTTCGCGGATCGCGAGTCCGGCGGCGCGATTCCGGATGTGGAAGCCGTTCGCCACTACCTGGATTCTCTATATCGGGCTGGGCTGGGCAGCCGGTCGGTTGCCCGGCACTTGTCCACCTTGCGCAGTTTCTATGCCTTTCTGCTGCGGGAAGGCCGCATCGCCTGCGATCCGACCGCACATCTGGGCGCTCCGCGGCAATGGCAGACCATCCCTAAGTTCCTCAATCTGGAGGAAATCGAACGCCTGTCCGAGTCTCCGGACGCCAAACGCACCACCGGCGTGCGGGACCACGCCATGATCGAACTGCTGTATGCCACCGGTCTCCGCGTCTCCGAGCTGTGCAGTTTGGGCGTCGGCGACCTGAACCTGGACTTGGGCGTGCTGCGGGCCACCGGCAAAGGCAGGAAACAGCGCATGATACCGGTGGGCAAAGCCGCGCTGGCCGCCGTGCGGGCATACCTGGAATCCGGGCGTCCCGCAATCTTGAAAGGCCGTCCCAGCCGGTATCTTTTCGTAACGGCGCGCGGCGGGCCGATGACCCGCCAGGCGTTCTGGAAACTGCTGCGCGGTCATGGACGGAAGGCCGGCGTTTTTCATCATTTGACCCCGCACGTGATCCGGCACAGCTTCGCCACTCACCTGCTGGAGGGAGGCGCGGACTTGCGCAGCGTGCAGACCATGCTGGGGCACGCGGATATCTCGACCACCCAGATCTACACCCACGTGATGCGCTCCCGGCTGCGGAAGACGGTGGACGAGCACCATCCCAGGGCCTGACAGGAAACGCGATGAGCGACTACATGTTCATGCTGGAGAGCCGCCTGAGCGCGGACCAGAACCGCGTGCTGGAACATGTCCAGGCGGCGGCGGGCGCGGCGGGCGTCAACCTGTTTCTCACCGGCGGCGGGATGCGGGACATGCTGGGCGGATTCCGGATTCGCGATCTGGACTTTAGCGTGGAAGGCCACGCTCTGAAAGTGGCGCAGACGCTGGAGGAGCAGGGGGCGCGCACGCTGGCGGTGGACGAGAATCGCAGCAGCACGGAGCTGGTTTTCGCCAGTGGGGTGACCGCCCAAGTGGCCATGTCCCGGACGGAGCGCTATGCCAAGACGGGCGCCAAGCCCCAGGTGACGCCCGCCACCATCCAGGACGATCTCCGCGGGCGCGATTTCACAGTCAACGCCATGGCGCTTTCTTTGAACCGGGCCTCCCGCGGCCTGCTGCTCGACCCCACCAACGGCTTGGCCGACCTGGGCCGGCACGAGATGCGCAGCACGCATCCGTACGTGTTCTACGACGACCCGGCGCGGCTGCTCCGGCTGGTTCGCTTGCGGGTCAGGCTGTCGTTCACCGTAGAGGAGCGCACGCGCATGCAGTATGACAATGCCCGCGCGTCCCACATGGAGGCTCTGATTCCGCCGCGCACCCTGCTCGAGGAATTGAGGCACATCGCGGCGGAGCCCAGCCCGGTCGAAGTACTGCAGGCGCTCAATCAGGATGGCTTGCTGGCGGTGTTTTCACCGGCGCTCGCCGGATCCGGGCTGAACTTGCATGCCCTGACGCGCCTGGAGAAAGCCGCCAGGCTGGTGGAATCCGCCAACATTGTGGTGGCGCCCCAGTTCGGGGCCTTTCTGCTAGCCCTTACGGCCAAGTTGACCCCCAAGGAAAAAAGCGGCCTGATCAAAGCCGTCGAGATACCTAAGGCGGAGATCGACCAGATGCGAAATCTGGAGCCGCGCGCCCGGAAACTGGAGCAGGCGTTGAAAGCGGCGCGCGTGAAGAAGCCTTCGCATGTCTACCAGATCCTGACGGACGCGCCGGCCGGCGAGATGGTCTTTCTCCTGAGCAATTCGGCGGAGAGGGTGGTGCAGGAGCGCATAAGAAATTACCTGCAAAAGTACCTGCCGGCGATGCAGGAGGTCGCGCCCTCGGAATGGGGAGCCCTGGAAGGGCAGCCAGGCACGCCGAAATACAACCGGAGCCGCCAGGCGTTCCTGGCCTCTCATCTGGATGTGCGGCCGCGCAAGGCGCCTGAATCGGGGCCGGAGCTGGAATCCCCCGCGCCAGCGGAAGCGCTGGCACGCGGACGTGTACACTAAAGGCAAGTGGTTCTTCGTGGGGCAGGACTCCCATAGCGGCAGCCGGAGCCCCTAAGAGCCAGAACCAGCTTCTCACAATCGAATGGAATCAATAGGTTGGCGGCGGATTCTTCAGGATCATGGGGTCCGTTTCGAAGAAACCTCCGCCGGAGTGCCGGATTCCTCGGTCTGATGCGATGCGTATTTCAACATTACCGAAACCGGGAAAAAGTACCAGCATATGCGCCTTTGGAATAGATACTACATATGGTATGCGACGGGAAACTTGACCCTAGGAATCGTTACGCTAAGAGTTTCGCTGGATGCCTTGTCCGAAGAGGTACTATAACCGTGCGTCTGTTGTAGTACAGGGATTGGAAACTAGTCATCAAAAAAAAACAAAAATCTCAGGAAAGAACCTTGCATTTTTGCGGCGAGTACTGTATTCTTCAGAAGTGCTCCTGATTCAGCCGTTCCGCTCTCAACTCGGCGGGCACGCGGATCGGAACCTGTAGGAAAGCGATTCGGAGGAAACGTTATGAAGAAACTCTTGGTTTTGTTAGCATTCACCATGCTCTCGATCAGCCTTGCGAGCGCATCTCAAATACCGTGCACGATCAGCGGAACGACCTTTAACACCCCGGTCAGCAGCGCCACAGTGGTAACCTGTGGCACGCTGACGTTTGATGATTTCTCTGTCCTGAATCCGACCAGTAACACTGCAACTCCAAATCCTGGTCTGATCGATGTGCTTGCCACCTCGTATTTCGATACGGGGTCGGGCGTGGCGTTCCTGGAGTTCAATCCCAACCTGCAGGTGGGAATGGACGACGAGTTTCTGTTCGCGGTGGTGGGCGGCATCAGTTCGATCGACATGACCGTCGGTGGCCAAGGTGCTTCGGTTGAAGAGTCGGCTTGCTCGGTCCCCTTCGGCCAAGGGACTGTTGGAGTCGGCGTGTGCGCCCCTAACGAGCTCCTCGGCCAAATTACGGTTTTGTCACAACAAGCCGAAGAGCTTGCAAGTTTCAACACCACTAGTCCCGTTTACATTTTCAAGGATCTCAACACAGGTACCAGTAGCAACGCGCAGTTGACTGAGTTCACCCAGACCTTCGGGACCATTCCCGAGCCGATCAGCATGGTCTTGTTGGGATCCGGACTGCTGGGCCTGGGCCTGTTGCGCCGGAGATCGCGTAAGAGTTAGCTGCAAGTCTGACCGAACACTCTCCTATTAAGTCTAGAGGGCTCCGCCATGTGCGGAGCCTTTTTTCTTTTGGGCCTATCGCTTCGCGCACCCATGGTATCGGGCCTCCGGGAGGATATCGTGCCAAAATGCAGAATCTCTGAAGGGACATATCACACCCAGGCCGGCCCGGGTTGCGCTCGATCTGGCAAGCCGCACCGCCCACCAGATTGAAAAGACCGAGCCGCTGGGCCTTTTCCTTTCCTGCTCGTGGGGAGGCGCCGTAGTGGCGCTGGCGGCCCGCGCCATCCGATCCTGAGCGATTTCGGGAACAAACCAGGCAGGTCTTTATTGCTTTCCGGCGCAACACCGCACTCAATCTAAGAGGAGGATTGTGGCAATGCGGAGGCGAGAGCTCCGCGCGGACTAAAAGTCCGTCCCACATCATCCCGCACCGGCGGTAAGAGGTGGACGGCGCCTTCTGGCTACCGGCTGGGCGAACTGTTATCGGCGCGCCTGAACCATTGCCCGATGGGAACAAACAGCGCAATTGCAGCCAATACCAACACGAAATGTATGAGCGCCACTACCACCATCTGCGGAGGATGGTGCTCTATCCATTCCAGCCGATCCAGCAAAGCCGATCCCGCAAGCGCGCCGAAGACTTTCCGTGCCGCCCACACCCATTTCCAGAAACCCTCGCGCGCGGTGCCAGCGGTGTCCCAAAGCAAATGGTCGAAAATCCAGCGCATCCCGCCCCTATAGCAAATCGTCGCGCTTCCGCTTCTCCAGGATCTTGACCACGTCGCCCACCTGCTGGGCGCTGTCGCGGCCGGCGACCAGCAGCGCATCGGGAGTGTCGACGACGATCAGGTTCGAAACGCCCACCAGCGCCACCATCTTCCCGCCCGCGTCCACGTAATTGCCCCGCGCCGCTTCGCAGATGGCATCCTGCAACAGCACGTTGCCGTCGCTGTCGTGCGGCAGCAGCTCATAGACGGCGTTCCAGCTTCCCACGTCGTTCCAGCCGAACTCGGGACAGGCGATGCCGGCCACGCCGCTGGCTTTCTCCATCACGCCGTAATCGATGGAAATATTCTCGCAAAGGGGGAACGCCTCGCGCAGCTTGGCGGGGAACCCGGCGTCGTGGAAAGCCGGTAGCGCGGCCAGGATGCTCGCGGTGCGCGGCAGGTTCCTGCGTAATTCGTCGAGCAGCACGCCCGCGCGCCAAAAAAACATGCCCGCATTCCAGAAGAACCGGCCGGACGCCACGTACCGCCGCGCCGTGCGGGCGTCCGGTTTCTCGTGGAAGGCGCGAATGGCGACAGGCTTCGTTCCAGGCTCGGTACCGCGCGGGAACTCGATATAGCCGTACCCCGTCTCGGCCCAGCGCGGCGGAATCCCGAGCACCACCATTTGCCCGCGCTCCGCGGCGCGAAACGCGCCACGCACCAATTGCCGGTACCGGCCTTCCTTGGCGATGATGTGGTCGGCGGGGAAAACTCCCATTACCGCATCCGCATCGATCGATTGCAGGATGCCCGCGGCCAGGCCGATGGCCGGCGCCGTGTTGCGTTGCGCGGGCTCCGCCAGAATCTGCCGTGCGGGGACCTCCGGAAGCTGGCGCACGATTTCGTCGCGCAGATAATCGTTGGTCAGCACCCACAGCCGCTCCCCGGGAATAACCGGACGCAGGCGGTCGACCGTGTTTTGGATCAGCGAACGGGACCCCACCACGTTGAGCACTTGTTTGGCGGAACGCCGCCGGCTGCGCGGCCAGAAGCGCGTGCCACGGCCGCCCGCGAGAATCAGGCCGTAGTGGTGCGGGTTAGCCATAGGTAATTTCCGAATCAATTTATAGGATACCCGCGAACCGGCATGAGGATACGGCGCCAGCGAATCGTGCTCAAAAGAAAATACACAAAGCGATCGGCAACGTTGTCGGTACGGATAGAGGGACCGGCAAGCGATCGGGTTGGTGCGTGGTAAGACCCAATTCCGGCCTTGACCGCTGCCGGCCGGCCCGGCACGGTGTCATCGCTCATGGGATCCTCTTCAACTGGCTCAGTTGACGTTCACGCCATGCACCAGCATGAAAGTGCGCCGCCAGCGCGTCTTGGTGAAGAAGTGCTCCAGCAAGTCGACCAGATGGTCGACGCCGATGGTGGGGTTCGACAGCGCTTCGGTCGGCGCATCGTACGACCAGTAGATGATCAGCGGCTTGCCCATGATGTTGTCGCGCGGCACGAATCCCCAATACCGGCTGTCCAGCGAGGAATCCCGGTTATCTCCCATGGCAAAATAGCTGTCCGGTGGCACCACTACTTCGCCATTCACCACATGGTGCTCCAGCATATCCTGCCCGGAGTCGGAAATGTGTACGTTGGGATCGCTCGGAAAATTGTCGCGGTAGGGCTCGATGTATTCGGTCTTGTGGTAGACGTAGGGCTCGTCCAGTTTCTTGCCGTTCAGGTACACCTGCTTGTTCACCAGCCTGATGCGATCGCCCGGCACGCCCATGCAACGCTTCACGAAAGTTTGGCGGATATCCACCGGATAGCGGAACACGATGATGTCGCCGCGCTTGACCGGCTCGTAAGGCAGCAAGAACTTGGAAACGGGTCCCGGCGGCGCGTAGGCCAGCTTGTCCACCAGCAGGTGGTCGCCGATCAGCAGCGTGTCCTCCATGGACCCCGTGGGGATGACGAAGGCCTGCACCAGCGTAGTGGTGCCGAAAAGCAGCAGAATAATCGTCACTGTCCACTCGGCGATGAAGCCGCGCGGCTGGTCGGCCTTGGCCGGCGGCGGGGCCGGAACGTTGTTTACGTCTGCCACGGTTGCTGCTTTCTTCTGTTCCACAGATACCTATTGTAGCGAAAGCTTGATATTCTGTGGGAAACGGATTCGATCCCGAAACAATGTTGAACGCCGCCGTCACCGATTCTGCGCAGATTTCGGAAAAGCCCGCCCGCCGCCAGCCAGTGGGACTGGTGTTCTGCTGCACCATCTTGGGCGCGGCCGCGCAGATCCTAATGAAGACCGGCGCCAACCAGATGACGCAACCCGGCTTGCTGGGCATGGTCACCAATCTGCCGCTGATGGGCGGCTATTGCCTTTACGGCATCTCCACGCTGCTGCTGGTGCTGGCCCTGAAGGACGGCGAGTTGTCGCTGCTCTACCCGGTGATTGCGCTCACCTACGTGTGGGTGACGGTCCTCTCGTTTCTGATCTTTCACGACAGCATCAACCCGTGGAAGCTGGCGGGTATCGTTCTCATCGTGTCGGGCGTGACGGTGCTGGGCAAGGGTGGCCGGCGTTGAAGACCCCCGTCAGCCACATGCTGCTGGTGCTGTTCGCCTCGTTCATCGGGTCGTTTGGCGGCGTCTTTCTGAAATCCGGCGCCGAGCAGGTGCGCGAAGGATGGGTCTACCTGTTTATCTCCCGCAAGCCTCCTTTTTTCAACTGGCGGCTGGCTACCGGCGTCGGCATGTTTCTCCTCTCGTCGTACTTCTTCGTGCTGGGCATCCGCCCGCCGGGAGAGCTTTCGGTTCTTTATCCCATGGTGTCGCTGGGCTACATCTTCACGCTGCTCTGGGCGCGCATCTTCTTCAAAGAGCCGCTCACCCGCGTGAAGTTCTTCGGGCTTTTCCTGATCGTGGTGGGCGTGGTTTTTGTGGGCATGGGAAGTAAGTAGTAAGACGGGCCGGGCTATCTGCCTACGCGAGTACCTCAATCGCTTGCGCGAGTGCCGCTGGCCTCAGCGGCTCGTCTGAGGTTGCGATCGGAAGACCGGTCCGCAGCGCCAAATCCAAATAAGCGGCGTCGTCAGCCGCAAGGTTCTGGCGGCGTGCCAGCGATTCCAAATTGACATTTGGCCCACAGGTCCTGAGTTTCGACGCGAATCGGCAGGGTCTTGAGAAGCGTAGTCTGCAATCTGCCGCTCGTTATTCTCATTCGTTTAGTGTGGGAAACGAAGATGCCGTTGGCCACTTCAAACGCCCAGACTTCGGGCACGACGGCGTCGCGAGTCGCGAGTTCCTCAAGGATGCGCCGGCTATATGGGGTGTCCTCAGTTGGATCGCCCGGAAAGCACCGCGAAAGTGCAACGAAAGCGTCCAGCACGAACGCGGCCATCAGAGGCGGTGCCCCTCACTCAGGAGCTTGCGGGTAATCGGCTCGCTGAGGCCAAGACGATGTCTTTCCCCAAATTCGAGCATGCGCCGAACTCCCTCTATGCGTGCAGGCTGTCCGGTGGCCGTGCTCTCTGGCATTTCAGGAAGGGCGGCTTCCTCGACCAGGGACAGTAGGTAGTCCCCCGACGCCATACCGCTGGCCTGGGCCTGCGCCATGAGACCGGCCTCAACCTCCGGCCTTAACCAAGTGACGGCCTAGCTTCCCCCCTGCTAACCGATATCCCAGAACCGATAGAGTGGCTTCGATGCTGGTTGCGATGGCGAGGTCGAGTGTCTGGTCGTCCACGCTCAGCTCGTTGAACTCTGACACGGGAAAATGGGGTACGATCACTTTTCTGGCTCAGCGCCATGCCGATCCCGAGCCGCACCTTCCGCGTCTTCGTGAGCTCTACGTTGAGGACCTGAAGGAGGAACGCGACGCGCTTCAGCGCGACGTGTTTCCGAAGCTGCGTAGCCTGTGTGAATGAACAGCACGGTGCACGATTCCAGGCGATTGACCTTCGTTGGGGCGTGCGCGACGAAGCGGCGGTCGACCAACGCACCATGGAAATCTGCCTTACGGAGATCGAACGTTGCCAGAAGACGGGGATCAAGCCCAACTTCATTGTGCTTCTCGGCGACCGGTACGGCTGGCAGCCGTTGCCGTCGCGCATCCCCGCATCAGAACTCGATCCGAGGCCGGTTGTCGGCGACTGGAATCCGGGGCACCACCTGACCAAGTTGACCGGGTACAAGTTGGACGAGAACGCGGTCCCGGCGGAGTACGTGCTACAGCCGCGAACTGGCATCTTCACCAATCCAGACATCTGGATCGTGATGGAAGAGTTGCTGCACGCGAGGCTGGAATCCGCCGCGCGCGCCGCGGGTTTATTCAATCGCGGCCCGCTCCGGCCCGACCGCGATCGCCTCTACGTGCAGCTCCGAGAGCGCCTCCCAGACCGGCATGACGATGCCGATCTCGTCGCCCCGGGAGTACACGATGGAGTGCTGCTGCGTGGCCGGACCAGAGATCCGGCCCGCCCATTCCTGCGGGTTCCAGGGGGCGTCCAGGGCCTCCGGGCCAATCCCGAAGGCCGCGGCGCGGTCTTTGCAGTTCACCCAGAACGTGCCGGTCCCCACCACCGGCGCCTGCCGTAGGTGCGCGTACTGTTCGGAGCGAAGCCGGTGATCGTCCACGGCCACATCGCGGCCGTCCCCCTGCAACAGGACCAGCTTCGCCTCCGACAGGCGGCGCGTTGGACCGTTTCGATCAGGCCCGCCCAGCCGCCTGTCGCCAGCCTCTTCAGCAGCAGGGAATCCAGTCGCGCTCCCGGTTTTCGGCCTGGGCGAGCATCAGGTGCCGGATTCCCGCCTTCCCTTGTGGAACGAGGACAGTAACGTTATTTTATGCGCGTCCTTAAGCAGGCTTGAGTCTTGGCCTCGGCCGTCTCCGGCCAGTTCGGCAGGACAGGGCCAGACGATGGGCGATTTGCCAATAGACGCCGGCGTCTACTGGCATCCCAAGATGTGTCGCCTGAACTTCCACGTCCACACCTTCCCTGCCTGTAAGGCAGTGCTGCCAGTCCACCAACCCGTCGTTGGGCGAATAGATGGCAGTTTGGAGCACTGACTTCGGCCAGTGTCCGGTGAGAGATCGGCCGAACGAGCAGGAGCAGTGGCTGGTGCCGCATTCCCCAGGCAGATCCGGGTTGCGTTCGTGCATCCACCGGCGCATCAAACCCGCAACCGTGAACACGCTCTTGTGGGCAACCTGCCCGCGAAAGGGAGACCCCAGGCTGATAACAGAAGCGATCTTCTCCGGCTTGTGCGTAGCCATGGCCCGGGCGAAGATTCCCCCAAGACTGTGCCCGATAAGATGTACGCGCCGTCGTCCGGTCTCGGTGTAAGCCCGGCAAATGGTCTCATGCAGCTTCGCCGAAAGCGCCCGCGGGCAGTCGGCCATGAACCCGACTCCGGAAAAGTACGGCCTGTAGCCGATGCGGCCCAGCCACAGGTACATCGGCAGCATGTATTCATCCGTACCGGCCAGGCCTGGAACCAATACCACGGCAGAACCGTCGCCATGTGGTATGCCGAACCCGTAATACAGGAGCGACACATGCAGAAACAGGAACTCTATCGGCAAGAGCAACTCGTTGATGACCGGTGTCGGGTGTGGGAATTGTCCGTGTTGCCGAAAAGACGGCGCCCCCTGAGCAGTCGTAGTGAACTCCTCCCTGTGGGTAAGTATATGCTGTCGTCTTGGCAATAACAAGAGTCGATGGCTGGGAGGCTGGGCGTCGCTGGAAGCTTTAGTAGCCGAAGTTCGGGATCCGAGCATCTGTACAATACGAGGTGACGCTCCAGAGCGGCGCCCCGACCGAACTCGCACTCCGCCGATGGAAGCACTCCATCAGATGCGGCTCTCCCGCGCAAACTGAATCAGAGTGTCGAACCGCCTTGGGGCACGTGTTCCGCCTTTTCCTGCTTCTCCTGGTCGTCAAGGCAATATGGCGCCCAAGGAATGGCTTCCAGTGGGCGTGACGGCCATGGCGAGTGCCTGCGGCCAACTGTCCGGGATCGGCATTGATTCCACCGCGATTTGAGATTCCGGCACGCAGAAGTTCGCCAGGATGGTTCGTAAGCGGTGCAGGGATTTTGTCATGGCATCCACTTGGTCGTCGTAGCGACTGTTCGGAAAAGCTGTCGCTTCCTCGAGGAACGGGTCCACCCAAGAGCAGGTAGCGAGATGGGGTAGATAGATGTTTCCCGCCTCGGCTTGCGGCGACACGGCGTGGGCGCGGGCGATCTTGCCGCCTTCCGGGGTGACCTCGATTAGACCCGCTATTTGATGCTGTAACTCCTGGATGACCGCCGGACCGTTGGCCTTGTCCTCCACCAGCTTGGCGGCCGCCTGGGGCCACTTCTCTGACATCGTGCGGATGGCCTGTTTGGTCTGGGGCATATCCATCCGTTCCCGGTGCTGATCTAACAGGAATCGGTCGGCACCTTTAGCGGCCCACACCTGCCCGACCCCATAGTCACTGGTGGCCTTGTCCTTAAAGGCCAAGTCCCACGACTGGATCTGCGAGTCGAACTCCGGCGGTATCGGCACGGCCGTGATGCTGGCCATCTGCCCGTCAGGCATGCGCACCTGTACTGGCGGTAAGTCCAGGTGAGCGGGTTCCCAGTAAGTAACGGAACCAGTAGCGTTTGAAAATGCCTCCGCTGGCGGGTGCTGGCCGCTGCTGGTATTGTCCGGCGTAGCGGTAGGATCCCAGGGAGGTTTTCAGAGACTCCAGTTGCGCCGCCGTGACCTTGCCGGGCCAGAGCAACTGGGCGGCTTCTTCGGGGCCGCCTTGGGTGATCAAAGCTTCGTTGAAGGTTTCCTCGAAGCGCAGACGGAGTTTGGACTTCCCGGCGGGGTTGCCAGACTGGCCGGGTTTCCATTTGGCGGCTTGATTGCCTGAAATCCCAGGCTTGAAGCGCGTACTGCGTTTCATGATCGGACTCCTGGATTGGCTTGCTGGTGAGCTTGATGCGCCGGTGAAAATGGGACGGTACCGGCCAAATACATTAACGAATCGTAATTTAGGCTAAGGAAAGTTCGAAACGTGTCCAGGGTGGGGAGCCAGTTCAGTTCGCCGTTTTCTCGATATCCTCTTTTGCTTGTTCAAGTTGCCGGTTCGAACGCCGGTGAGGTCCCCAGATCGGACTCGAACTCATCGCGCGTCGGTGGAGGAATCGATCACCGCAGCAGCGGGTAGTCGGCGGGGTTCCAGGGGACCAGGACAGGCCGAACGAACTCGCGCCGGACGCGATCGAGCGGTTCGCCGCGAGTCTGGATCTCCTCCAGGCGGTGTGGCCGGAGTCCGGCCTTGTGCGCCCAGGTGAAGGTCGAGATCTCGTCGGGCTCGAAGCCCATGAGGCTCGCCGCCACCATATCGGTGGCCAGAGGATTCGTGCCGGCGACGATGGTCTCCATGGGAACCTGGGTTCCGCCGGTCGGACCGTTTCCTTCCATCGCCGAAGAGCCATCGATCACCACCAGGCCGAGCTTGTTCGCGCGCACCATGTCCACGATCGGCGCCGCTGTAGCGGAGGGCTCGACCTTGGACGCCATGTCGTGCATGTCGCCGCGTACCGCCTGATAGACTGCGCCCGGGTAAAGGCCGATGACATTCTTCATGCCCAGTGTGACCCCGGCCAGAACGTGGGTTTTCATCATGGGCACCGAGCAAAGCAGATCGATCTCGGTCAGTGATCGATGTAAGGTCAGCTTATCGAACAGCAACGCGTTAGGGACACGTACATCGACCAGATCGCCGGTATGAAGATTCACCAGCGGAACCTTCTCCGTCTTGCTGAATTCGCTGTAGCCCAACTCGTCAAAGACGCGCCTCTGAAGGCCATTGAGCAGATCCTTGTTGGAGGTGCGGAAGGTCTGGTCGTTGCGTACATTGAACGGCGCCGCGGCGGCCGAGCCCTCGCCGATGGAAATATCCTTGTGCGCGCTTCGCATCAGCCGCACGAGCGCTCGCATCACAGGCAGCTTGGTGGTGGCTTCGGGAATAGGCGCGAGCAGATTGGGCTTGAGCATGATGCGCTCCTTGCCGCGAGTGATCGCCGCCATGCCGCCTAGCAACCCGATGGCCTCTTCCACGGCGGCTTCGATATTGCCCCTGCGGATCCTGACCACGCTCACGACTGGCCGGGCTTCCGCAGCATGGCACGACGCCAGCGTGCCGGTAAGCACGGAGACGGCGGCACCGGACAGAAACTCTCTGCGTGTTCGGCAAATCGCGAGTTTAGGCTCCATAAGGCCGAATACGAGCGAAGGGGTCACGAGGTTCCGTCGTGTGCATGTGCTTGGCCGCTTGCCTCATCTGCGATGTCGACCCTGACTTGATTTCTGCTGGCCAGCGTAACACCCATTGTTAACACGTGGAAGGCCAACAGGTCCTCAGGGACGAAGCGCTCACCTACATCCCCGACCCTGGATTGTCCACCCGACATGCCCGGAATCGGATGGTTCGAATACCCATCTCCTCTGGGCACCCAGCATGGATGGGTTCGAGCGGTTCGAGCGGACCGTGCTTCAGGCCGCAAGAGTTCGAAACGTGTCCAGACTGAGGAGCCAAATTCCTGCCTTGCACCGATTTCCGCGCCCGTTGGTTGACTGGTGCGCCCGTTCGTCTAGCTAGCTAGCTAGCTAGCTAGCTAGCTCTATTCCTTCCAACGACTTGCGTCTTCGTTCGTCTCTCTGTTTCAAGCCGGACCCCGTTGACACGCCAAGCCGACGGCGGTTCCACCCCGTCTGGTTGACAAGTTCTCTGCGTCTCCGGTGGCGTCTCTTCGGGCCAGTGGCGGGTCACGGGGTGTATGGGTGACGCAGAATCCGGCACCCCGCTGGGTTGTCGGAAGTGTTGGGATCTCCGGTACGCCATTCGGGACGTTTAGAGTCTCAAGTGTTCTGTGCGACGCCGCGACGGATATCGTGCAGCGAAACTCGGCGCGACCGCAAAAGGCCTACCCATAGGCTTAATCGGCACGTCGCGTACAGTGTCCTCTGCAGCGGCAGGGGTGCTTAACCATTTTGGGGATTCCTGACTGACAAAGACCGCTCCCTGACGGTCGCGGCTCAGTAAGCCTTGCGAAATCAACGCCACTGTTACCGAGCCGCGACCGTAAGGGAGCGGTTTC
>Ga0181536_10002239_pt1 | contig 22073 bp, 19 predicted proteins | sample PEATcosm2014_Bin_41_FD_121105 | JGI IMG/M metagenome (GOLD analysis project Ga0181536, IMG submission 121105) | Peatland microbial communities from MTU Mesocosm Facility, Houghton, MI, USA - PEATcosm2014_Bin17_60_metaG | ecosystem: Environmental > Terrestrial > Soil > Wetlands > Peat | place...
AATTTGGCGACCAGCGCGCCGGAGAGCGATTCGCCCGGGAGCGGCGCCAAGCCGGGAGCTGACGGCGCCGGCCGGAAGGCGGGCGCGGCAGGCTGACGGGCAGCCGGTGGTCCGGACGGACGTCCGCGGTCGCCGCGGCCGCGCGGCGGATGCACGCTGGTGATCTCGGCCGCATCGGGCGCGATACCGCCTGCAATACCGGCCGGGGTGACGTGCTTGGGCGCGCCTTCGTTGATCGCGACGTGCTCTTCGGCCACGGCCTCTTCGGTCGTCGAGATGCCGATGACCGGAACCGGGCGCGCGCCCAATCCTTTGGCGGCTTCCTCGGCCAGTTCGCGCAGTTCTTCTTGCTGCTCGGCGGCCGTGAGCGGCTTGCGGCCGCGGCCACCGCGGCGGCGGCGTTTCTTGCCCTCGCCGGCAACGGCGGGAGCGCCGACCGGCGTGCGCGCCTCGGCCAGAATGTCGGCTCCGTCAACGTCGATGACGCGAATCTTGATCGCGTTGCCGGCGGCGTTGGCCGCGTTCTCGACCTCGATCAAACGGCCGTTGACGACCGCGGCAGCCGACGTTGCGACCGGCAAGCGCGTGTTGAGCAATTCGACTTCGAACTCGTCGCCGACGCGCACCGGCGGGAGTTCGGGCAAGCCCGCGCCCCACACGACCAGCGGCGTTTCGGGATGCACGGCCGGATCGACGCGCACGTCGATCGGCGTCTTGACGCGCTCGCCCAGTTGGCGCAGCTCGTCTTCGTACCAGAACTCGATTTGCGCGGCGACGTGCGGCGATGCCGCGACGTGCACGTGATCGGCGTGACCGTTCTTGTGCTGCGCGATCTGACGGAAGGTCGAGATCGTCACCGACTCCGGCGACATCACGCTGCCCAGGCCCGTGCACATCGGACACGTCGAACGCAGTTGGCCGGCGAGATCCTTGCCGACGCGCTTGCGCGTGAATTCGAGCAAGCCCAGCGGCGAGAACGATTGAATCGTCGAGCGGGTGCGGTCTTTCTTCAACCCGTCTTCGAGGCTCTTGATGACCTTGTTGCGATCGCCTTCGGAGGACATGTCGATGAAGTCGCACACGATGATGCCGCCGATGTCGCGCAGCCGCACTTGGCGCGCGATTTCCGCCGCCGCTTCGATGTTCGTCTTGACGATCGTGTCCTCGAGGTTCTTGCCGCCGGTGAATTTGCCGGAGTTCACGTCGATGACCGTGAGCGCTTCGGTCGTCTCGATGACGATCGAACCGCCCGACGGCAGTTTCGCGGTCGGTTTCATCAGCTTCGCGACCTCTTCGTCGATCTTGTAGTCGGCGAAGAGCTGGGCGCCGTTCGGATACGGCTTGATGCGCTCGACGTACTGCGGTCCCAGCAGACGCATGAAATCGCGCACCCGCTCGGCTTCGTCCGGATCGTCGATCCAGACGTGCGCGACGTCCGGCGTGATGAAATCTCGCGCCGCCTTGTACACCAAGTTCATGTCTTTGTGCAGCAGCGACGGCGTCGGTGCGGACTTGTAATTCTCGAGGATACCGTGCCACATGCGGATCAGCACGCCGAGGTCGGCGATCAGCTCGGCGTTCGATACGCCGCCGGCCGCGGTGCGCACGACGGTCGCCATCCCTTCGGGCCGGATCGCCTTCATCACGCCCTTGAGCCGATTGCGTTCTTCGGCCGACTCGATCTTGCGCGAGACGCCGGAGTACTTGCCGGTGGGCATCAGGATCAGATAGCGCCCGGGCAGCGAGATGTTGGTCGAAACGCGCGCCCCCTTGAGGCCCCGCGGCTCCTTGACGATCTGCACCAGGACGTCGTCGCCCTTGCTGACCTTTTCGTTGATCGTCCAGCCGCTGCGGCCGCCGGTGATCTCGACGTCGCCGATGTTCAGCGGCGTCTTGTTGATGTCGTCGACGTAGAGGAACGCGTTGCGCCCCAGCCCGATGTCGACGAAGCTGGCGCCCATGCCGGGCAGCACGTTTTGGACTTTGCCCTTGTAGATCGAGCCGATGACGCGTTCGTCACGCTCGATGTAGTATTCGGAGAGTTTCCCATCTTCGAGGATGGCGACGCGGTTCTCCCACGGATCGCTCGAAATGAGAAGGTCGGTCGACAAGTTGTGTGTCTCCCGGGTGCGACCGTCCTACGACACGCATCGCGACCGCGCTTTTGCTTGCGCCATCGAGCGGGCGTCGCCGGCTTCAGCCGCGACCCAAAATTCGGTATGAAACTGTTCCAAAAGGCCCTACCGATCCAGCGTCCACCCTTCGGGGACACGATCACGAGGCGAGCACTTTCGCTAGGTCTCCGTTCGAGAGGGAGGAGATTTCGTCCTCGCAGCCCCCCGACGAGCGTTCGGCGCCCCCTGCGCCGAAGGCGGCGCACGGTGAGGCTCGCATTACGCTTAGTAGCGGTCGGTATCGTCGTTTTGGCGTCGCTCTTGTCGGCCGGCGCGGTCCAAATCGGCGACCGGAATGCCGCGATCGCCTCGTATGCGGTCGGCGAGAACGCCGTGCGCTTAGTCGAACGGCTCGATGATGTGTCCGCGGCGCTGGCCGACTATCACGCGAGCGGGCGACCCGCCGTCGACCGCGATTCGGCGGCCGCCGTGGCCGATTCGTTGGGGCGCGTGGACCAAGGCGCCGTCACGAGCGGGCTGATCGACGGGTTGCCGGAGGCCCAGATCGCGCGTTTACGGCGAGCCTGGGTCGGCTCCGAGCGGCACCCGGCGAACGTGGCCCTGGTGCGGTTGACGAGCGAGGCGATGCGCGAGTCCTACCTGCGGGTGGGCAGCATCGCGGTGATGCGCGGCAGCGCCGCCAACGCCGACGGCGTCCTCGCCGAGGCCTCGCTCCAAGCCTTGCCGGCCGCCGACGAACAGTTCGCGCGCCTGGCCAGCATGCTCGCCGCCGCCGATCCGCTGCACGCCGGCAGCGACCGCTTCTCGCGCGCCGCGCTGACGTCGATCTACGCCGACGTGACGTCGACCACCAACGTGGCCTTGGAGCCGCGCTGGTTCCAGGGCCTGCCGCCGATCGTCCGCTCGCAGGCCGATACGACGCGCGCGGCCGCCGCGGCGTTCCTCGACGAGTTCCGCCGGCACATCGCTCTGGGCGACGCCCTGCAGCGGCGCGCGGGACTGCTCGCGCCCGTCACCGACGCCTCGGTGAAATTGGCCGCCCTCGAAGCGACGCTGCTCCCGCTGCTCGACAACCGTCTGATCGACGCGGGGGAACGGGCGCGCGACGAGATCGCGCTGATCGTGGGCTTGTTGTCGGCGATCATCGCCGTCGTCGTGCTGCTGTCGATGCAGGTGATCCGCGCGCAGTTGCGCTCGCAGCGCACCCGGGCCGCCTTTCAGCATCAGGCGTTGCACGACGCGCTGACCGGGTTGCCGAACCGGCGCGCGTTCACCCAAGCCGCCGCGAAGGCGGTGGCGGCCTGGACGCCCGTCAACGATCGCACGACGTGGATCATCTCGATCGACTTCGACTACTTCAAAGAGGTGAACGACCGCTACGGCCACCAGGCCGGCGATGAGTTTCTGGTCGCCGCGGCGGAGCGCTTGCGTGGCGCGACGCCGCAAGGCGATCTCATCGCCCGCGTCGGCGGCGACGAGTTCGCGATCCTGGTTCACCACTACGATCCCGACTCCGCACACCCGATCCACGTCGGCGAGGCGATCTGCGCAGCGTTCACCGCGCCGATCCGCGTCGAAGGGCTCGAACACCGCTTGGCGGCCAGCGTCGGCATCGTGGCGATCGACGCGATGCACGAGACCGTCGACAGCGTCTTGCGCGACGCCGACATCGCGATGTACCGCGCGAAAGAAGACGGCGGCGACCGCGCGGTGATGTTCGACGACGTGTTGCGCGCCGCGATCGTCGACCGCGCGGAGTTGGCGGCCGACCTGCGCGAGGCGCTGGCCCGCGACAGCGGGCCGCGCGTCGTCTTTCAGCCGATCCTCTCGCTCGACGACGGCACCGCTCACGGCTTCGAAGCGCTGGTGCGCTGGAACCATCCGGTGCGGGGCGAGATCGACGCCGCGCTGCTGGTCGACGTCGCGCAAGAAGCCCGGCTCATCGTTTCGCTCGGCCGGCGCGTCGTGCACGAAGTGTGCCGGCACCTGGCCGCCTGGCGTGACGACGGGTTGTCGCTCGAGACGCTGTCGGTGCACTTCAACGTGTCGCCGATGGAGGCCGCGCACGTCGGCACCTACGCGTCGATCGCCGACGCGATGGATATGTGGAACATCCCCTCGCAAACGCTGGTGATCGAGATGACCGAAACGGCGTCCATCGATTCGATCGACACGGCCGGACGTTTCCTCGCCAACTTGCACGAGATGGGCCTGCGCGTGTGCCTCGACGATTTCGGCACCGGCTTCTCGTCGCTGCGCCACCTCAACGACTTTCAAGTCGACGCGATCAAGATCGACCGTTCGTTCGTCGTCTCGGCCGCCAACGACCCGGCGAAGGTGCCGATCGTGGCCGGCATCATCGCGCTGGCTCACGGCCTGAACGCCGAGGTGATCGCCGAAGGGATCGAGACGCCCGAGCAGCGCGAGCTGATTTCCGGCCTCGGTTGCCGGCTCGTTCAAGGCTACCTGTTCGGCCGTCCGATGTCACCCGACGACGCGTTCCGCTTCGCCCAGCGCACCCTCGCCACCGCCGCGCGAGGTTAAACTTAAGCGGCTTCGCCGATCCGGGCGCGGGCGTCACCGAACACCAAACGGTCTTTTTGCAAGGCGACGTTGATCAAGATGCCGGCGGCGAGGTAGTCGGTGATCAGCGCGCTGCCGCCGTACGACATGAACGGCAGCGGGATGCCCGTGACCGGCATGATGCCGATCGTCATGCCGATGTTGACGATCATGTGGAAGGCGAACATCGTCACGAGGCCGACGCTGAGCAACAGCCCGAAGCGGTCTTGCGCCGAGAACACCGCGCGCAGCGCGCTGCCCACGATCACGGCGTCGAGCGCGATCAAACCGCACGCGCCCACGAAGCCCGCTTCCTCGCCGATCGCCGTGAAGATGAAATCGCGCGAGTTCTCGGGGACGAAGTTCAGCTGGGTTTGGGTGCCGTGATAGAGCCCTTTGCCGAACAACTCACCGCTGCCGACCGCGATCTTCGACTGGTTGAGGTTGTAGCCCACGCCTTGCGGATCGAGCTTCGGGTTGAGAAACACCAGCAAGCGGGCGCGTTGGAACGGCTTGAGGATCTTGTCGCTCGAGAGCACGTACGCCGCGCCGGCGACGATGCTGCCGAGGTAGATCGCGAAGTCGATCACGTTCGGTAGACCGAAGGCCAGCTCGGCGGTCAGGATCGCTCCGACGACGAGCGTCGTGCCGAGATCGGGCTGCTTGAGGATCAGCAGCGCCGGGACGGCCACCGCCGCCAGCGGAATCAACAATTGCCACAGCGCGCGGTAGCTGCTGCGCGAGAGCAGCGCCGCGACGGCGATCGCGATCGTCACCTTAGCCGGCTCCGAGGGCTGGAATTGCAACGGTCCGATCTGGATCCAGCGCGCCGCGCCGAGCGCACTGTGGCCTTTGATCGCGATGAAGATCAGGAGCAAGAGCGTGATGACGTAGAGCGGCAGCGCCCACTGCTGCCAGCGGTGGTAGTCGACGAACGCCACCCCGAACATCACCGCGATGCCGACCAGCGCGAAGACGATTTGGCTCTTCCACTCGCCGGCGTTATACGGTTCGTGCAGCGTCGCCGACGAAATGAAAACGACGCCGACGATCGTCAGCGCGATGCACGATCCGGCCAGCCACCAGTTGAAACGGGTGTACCAGGGGCGCTCCACTAGCGGCCCGTGACGTGCTCAGCCGTGAGCAGGCGCCGCGTTCGCGTTCGACCGGCGCCGGCGGCGGCGGCGCGGTTTCGCCGTGCTGGCCGACACCGGGGACGGATCGGTAATAGGCGGCGGCATGTCATCCTGAGCCTGTCGAAGGGCAGGCGGCGGCGCGGGACGCGGCGCCTTGGCGACCGGCTTCATGCCCAGGATCGGGATGTTGGCCAGCATCGCAACGACGCTCTCCTGTTGCTCGAAGGTCACGTCGCAGTGGTCGGCGTCGACGTCGACGTACTTCGAGATGACCGCGATCAGGTCGGCCTTGAGCGACTCCACGACGTCGGGCGCGAGCGCGAGGTGGTCGGAGAGCAGCACCAAGCGCAGCCGTTCGCGCGCGGTGACGCTCGACGGCTGCGGGTTGAAGATGCGCTTGAAGAACTCGAGCATGGGTTAGCGTTGGCCCCCGAACAGTTTGCCGAAGAAGGTTGCCTCGCGCGGGATTTCCGGCGCCGACGTCTCGGTTCCCACGATCCGGCCCGCGATCTTGCGATACGCTTGGCCGGTCGGCGACGCCACATCGAGGGCGATCGGCTCGCCCTTGTTGGTCGAGACGATGACCCCGGGCTCGTCGGCAATGACACCCAAGAGCGGCAGGCGCAGGATCGCGTTGACATCCTCGACCGAGAGCATCTTGCCGCGCCGCACGAGCGCCGGACGCAGACGGTTGACGATCAGGGTGACCTTCACGCGTTCGCCGAGCAGGCCGACGACCCGGTCGGCGTCGCGCACCGCGCTCACTTCGGGCGTGCAGACGATGATCGCTTCGTCGGCGCCGGCGATCGCGTTCTGGAACCCCTTCTCGATGCCGGCCGGGCAGTCGATCAGCACGTAGTCGAAGCGCTCGCGCAGCTGGTCGATCAAGCCGCGGAAGGCGGGCGTGTCGACGTCGTCCTTCTCGCGCGTTTGCGAAGCGGCCAGCAGCTTGAGCCCGCTGACGCGCTTGTCGCTGACCAGCGCGTCGTCGAGCTCGGCCTGGCCTTCGAGCACGTCGAGCACGTGGTGACGGACGCGCGCTTCGAGGCCGAGCACGATGTCGAGGTTGCGCAGGCCGACGTCGGCGTCGACCAGCACGACGCGCGCGCCGCCGGCCGCCAGCGCAACGCCGACGTTGGCGGTCGTCGTCGTCTTGCCGACGCCGCCTTTACCGGAGGTGACGACGATGCAGCGCCCGCGGCGTTGCGGCGCCGGCGGCGCGGCCGGCAGCGGGTCCTCCTCAAGGTAGCCTGCCCTGAGCTCAGTCGAAGGGTGCACGGATCAGCCTGCCTTTCGGCCGAGCAAACGGCTCAGGAACGTCGGCGCACCCAGCACCGTGAACGGAACGATCTCGCCTTCGAGGCGGCGCGCGATCTTCTCGTAGATCGCCGCCAAACGCGAGTCGGCTTTGAGGGCGATGGGTTCGCCGCGGTTGGTCGTGTCGATCACGTCTTCGTCATCGGGAACGATCCCGAGCAATTCGGCCGAGAGGATCTCGCAGACGTCTTCGACCGAGAGCATATCGCCCGAGCGCACCATGTCGGGGCGGATGCGATTGACGATCAGGCGTATCGGCAAGCCGCGCTCGTTGAGCTTTCCGATCACCCGGTCGGCGTCGCGGATCGCGCTGACCTCCGGCGTCGTCACGACGATCGCTTCGCGCGCGCCGGCGACCGCGTTGCGAAACCCGTGCTCGATGCCGGCCGGGCAGTCGATGATCACGTAGTCGCACAGCTCGGCCAGCTCGTCGATCACGGTGGCGAACTGGTTCTCGGTGACCGCCGTCTTGTCGCGCGTCTGCGCGGCCGGCAAAATCGAGAGCAGCTCGCCGAAGCGTTTGTCCTTGATCAGCGCTTGGCGCAGCTGGCAGCGGCCTTCGACGACCTCGACCAAGTCGAACACGATCCGCTTCTCGAGCCCGAGCACCAAGTCGAGATTGCGCAGCCCGATATCCGCATCGACCAGCACGACGCGCTTCCCGCGCAGCGCCAGCGCCGCCCCCAAATTCGCCGTGGTCGTCGTCTTCCCGACGCCGCCCTTACCTGAAGTGACGACGATGCGCCTAGCACTCATTTTGAAGGCGCTCCGCCCCAGGCTCCGCGCCCCCCACGCTTTGCGTGGGGCCCCCGGACTATCGCTCCCTCACGAATTCGGCACGGGAGACATTCCCCGAGGGGTCGCGTAACAACGTTGCGGTTCATCAGAGCGAGATCTCCTGACGGGTTTGGCTGCCGAGCGGGGTGACGGCGATGCGGTCGCCTTCGATCGTGGCTTGTTGCGGGCCGTTCGCGAGCAGCGCGTCGGCGCCGATCACGGTGGCGATGCGCAGTTGCGTGGGCGCGAACTCGAGCGCGATGACGCGCGCGGTGCGATCGCCCTGCGCGCCGGCGTGCGCGGTACCGCGCAGCGCGCCGACGACGACGATGTCCCCGCTCGCGATCAGCTCCGCGCCCGGATTGAGATCGCCGATCACCACGATGTTGCCGAGGTTGTGGAGCGCCTGCCCGCCGCGCAGCGTGCCGCGGTGGTAGAGCGTCGAGACGCCCGCCGGCGCGTACGCCGGGGCCGGCGGGATCGCCACGCCGGCCGACGCGACGCCGGCCGGAGCGCTCGCCGGCGGCGTTTTCGCGGTGCGGCGCTGCGCCAGATCGGCCCGCGCGCCGGCGAAGTCGGCGACGAGCGAACGCGCTTCGGCCGAGAGCTCGATCTGCCGGGGCGGCCGGCTGCGCGGCAGCGCCGAGACCTCGGCGACGGGCGCCGGACCGAGATAGGCCAGCTGCAGCTCGGCCAGCGTCAGGGCCAGCGAATCGGAGCCCGACACGCCGTCGAGCGTGATGCCGAACTCCGCCAGCAGATCGCGGAACGCGGCGATCTCGGTTGCGCCGGGCTCGAGCAGGCCGAGGTTGGCGACCGCATGGCTGCCCCGATAGAAGTCCGGCCGTTCGGTGAAGTGCGAGCGCAATTCCTCACCCGCCGCCGGCAACGACCGGTCGACCGCGATCTCGACGTTGCGGCCGCGCCCACGCACAGTGCTCATACCGAAGCGCGGTTCCGCGCACCGGTGCGCGGCCCTCCGGCATCCACACGCGTTGCACAAGAACTTACAACGCTCCACACCTTTTCCACATGCCGTGCACCGCGACGAGGGTTCCGCCGTTTGGTTGCCATACCGGTCAGCATGACGCCGTGCTGTGCCAGCACCCCGGCACTCTTGATCGCCGAACCGTCACGTAACAACGCCGGCTGCAACGGGTAGGGCTGAGGAATGATGAAAAGCGGCGTCTTCGGGGCGGCCCAGACTTTCAACCGGTTGCGCTCGACGCTCAACACGGGCGCGGTGCACGCCGGCGCGCGCCAGCCGTTCAAGTTTCTGCTGTGCGGCGACCCGGCGCTGGTCGCGGCGTTTCGCGCGCTGCTGCTCGACGGCACCGGCAACGACACGGCCGACGCCGCGGCGGCGCTCGAGACGATCTCGCCCGGCAACGCTCCGGTCGACCTGACCGACGCCCGGGCCGTGCTGTTCTTCGGTGCGCCGGACGACCGCGCGAAGGCCCCGGTCGACGCGCTGACCGCGCTCAAGCTGCCGGTCTTCGCCGTGCTGGTCGACGCCGCGGTCAGCGCCACCAGCGGGCCGGCGCAACCGCCGGCAGCCGGCGCGATCGAGGATTACATCGTTCCGTCGATCGAGTTCGAGTGGCTGCGCGTGCGCCTCTTGCCGCATCTGATCGACGTCTGCAAGAACGTCGAGATCGCGGTCGGGCGGCGCTTGCCGGTCCTGCGCACCACGGTCGCGGCCAAGCTGACGCGCGACGCGGCGCTCAATGCGCTCAAGGTTGCGGGCGCGAGCGCGCTGATCGACAACATGCCGGTCGTCGGCGTGTTCCTCGGCGCGTTCGTCTCGGCCGGCGACATGATGGCGATCACCGGCATCCAGATGATGCTGATGCTGCAGATCGGCGCGACGTTCGGCAAAGACCCCGACATGGCGCGGATGTGGGAGCTGCTGCCGGTCGTCGGCGGCGGATTCGGCTGGCGCGCGCTGGCGCGCGAGCTGGCGGGCTTCATCCCGGCCGGCGGGATCCTGATCAAGTCAGCGATCGCGTACGCCGGCACCGTCGTCGTCGGCGAAGGCGCGACGTTCTACGAATTGCACGGCCGCCACATGACCAACGTCGACGCGGCCAAAGTGTACGAAGACGCGCGGGCCGCGGCCAACAGCTTCGCGCGCGAGATGCTCAACCGGTTCCGCGGGAACGGCTCCCCATAACGGCCAGATGTTCCAGCAGATCGAGATCGCTCAGGAAGTGGAACGAGGCGCGCAGCTTGGGGCGCACGCGCGCCGCGATACGCGCGGCGATCTCGCCGGCAGCGCACGGTTCGAGCGTCGCGCGGCGCGCTAAGAACTGCGCGATCAGCGCGTGGTCGTGGGCGTCGAGCCCGTCGTCGTAGTGCGGTTCGTCGAACGTGACCGCGTCGAGCACCGGCAGATCGCCGGGCTCGTCGCGCACGACGATCGTTCCCGCGGCGAAATCACCGGGCCGTTTGTTCTCCGGTGAAAGCAGCGCGACGAACGCCGAGATGACGTAGAATCCGAACGCGACCTCGACCGCGCGCACGACGTTGCGGATCACCGCGGCGCCGGCGTCGACCGGAAAGCCGCCGTCGCGCACGACACGAATTCCGAGCGCCCGTTTGCCGGGCGTTTGTCCGTTCCACACCAATTCGAAGACGATGAAGTAGCCGAAGAACAGCGCGAAGATCGCCAGCGCGAGGACGCTGAGCGCGGCGACGTACACCGTCTTGTCCAAATGCAGCCAGGCCACCGCGCGGGCGACCGGCAGCGCGAACACCCCGAGCAGGAGGACCACTGCGAGGGCGACCGCCGACTGCAGCACCATGTCGATGCACAGCGCGAGAAAACGGCTGCCGAGACCGGCGAGCTCGTAGCGCACCGCAATCGCTTCGGCCGTCCGGACGTCGAGCGCGCGTTCCACCCCTGCAAGCTACGAGCGGGGTCACGCAAGCCCTCGCGCCAAAGGGAGTACCATGCGCGAAGCGCGCTTCGTCGACCGGGGCCGGCCGCGGTGGGCCGAACTCGAAAGCCTGCTCGCACGCGCCGATCGCGACGGCTTGGGGCGCCTGCCGGCCGAAGAACTCGGCGCGCTCGCGCTCGGCTACCGGGCCGCGACCAGCGATCTCGCGATGGCGCGCGCGCGCCGCTATGACGGACGGCTCGTCGCCTACCTCAACCGGCTGGTGGCCCGCGCGCACGCGCGCGTTTACGCCGGAACCAGTGCCGGCGGCTGGTCGAAGGCCGGCCATTTCTTCGCGGCGGCGTTTCCGCGCGAGGTGCGCCGCTCGTGGCGGCCGATCGCGCTGTGCGTGCTGATCACCGTGGTCGCCGCCACGATCAGCTACCGCGCGACGAGCGCGGATCCGGCCAACGCCTACGCGTTCGTGCCGGCACAGGAAGTGCCGCTGGTGGACCGCAGCCTGCACGACTCCAACTTCGGCTTCGATCGCGCGTTCGCGCCGGCGATGTCGGCGATGATCATCACCAACAACGTCCGGGTCGACGCGCTCGCGTTCGCCGGCGGCATCACGGCCGGCATCCTGACGCTCTACATCATCGGGAGCAACGGGTTGATGCTCGGCACGCTCGGCGCGCTGTTCGCCGCGCGCGGATTCGGCACCGACTTCTGGGCCACGATCTCCCCGCACGGCGTGATCGAGCTGTTCTCGATCCAGGTCGCCGGCGCGGCCGGGCTCATCCTCGCGGCGGGCATCGTTCGGCCCGGCCGGGCCCGGCGCGTCGACGCGCTGACCGCCGGGGCCGCGCGCGCATTGACGCTGATGCTGGGCGTCGCGGGACTGCTGGTCGTCGCCGGCACGATCGAGGGGTTCGTCTCACCGCAGCGCCTCTCGGTCGACGCGCGCTTTGCGATCGGCGCCTTGACCGCCGTTGCGCTCGCAGCCTACCTGGTGTTCGCCGGCCGGCAACCGGCGATCAGAGCAGACCGCGCGTCTTGACCGCGAGGTAGGCATCCAGCGTCGCGAGCCGCAAGTCGCGCGCCGGCACGTCGACGACCAGCATTCCGCGGGCCCGTAAACCCGCCACGGCGCGCTCGCGTTCGGCCGCCAAAGACGTCGCCAACGCCGCGCGATACGCGGTCGCGACGTCGCGCGGTTCGGCCGCGAGCGCATCGCTGAGCCCGGCGTCGTTCATCAACGCCACCAGCACGAGGTGGCGGCGCACGAGCAGCCCGAGCGCGGCCAGCGCGTTGCTCGAGGCGACCGGATCGAACAGGTCGGTGAACACGACGATCAAGCTGCGCTTGCGATACGTTTGCCGCAGTTCGAGCGCGGCGCGTTCGTAATCGGATTCGTCGAGCCGCGGTTCGATGTCGGCGAGCGCTTCGACGATCGCCGACGCCGCCGCGGCGCCGGCGGCCGGTGGAACCCGTGCCAGCGTCGTGGCGGCGAAGGCATGAATGCCGACCCGATCCGCCGCCCGCCGGGCGAGGCCGGCGATGCCGAGCGCGGCGCTCACCGCGTAGTCGAGTTTGCGGCGGTCGCCCAAGCGCGCGGCCATCAGCCGCCCGGCATCGAGCGCCACGATCACCTGTTGGCTGCGCTCGACCTCGTACTGCGCGACCATCACGCGACCGCGCCGCGCGGTCGCCTTCCAATCGATGTCGCGAAACGCGTCGCCGGCGCCGTACTCGCGCAAGCTCTCGAACTCCGTGCCCGCACCACGGCGGCGCAGGCGCCGCAAGCCCGCTTCGATCGAGCGGGCGCGCGCGGCTAGATCGTCGGAATCGAGGGCGCCCAGGTCGGGCAGGATGCGGATGGCTTGCGCGCCGGGCAGACGCACGCGGTGCCGCACCAGACCCGCCAGGGACTCGTACCAGGCGTAGGAATCGGACAACGCCGTGCGGCCGCGTTCGCGCGGCACGAACGCGATCTCGACCTGCGCGCGCGAACGCGGCGCAACGACCGCCGTCGCGCCGGCCGTCGCGATCGCCAGCTTGGCCACCGGTGCTTCGAGGATGCCGCAGCGCAACGCGAGGCCGCCGCGATTCTCGATCTCGTAAACGAACGCGCCGGCCCGCGCCAGCGCATACCGCTCCGGCGCGATCCGGCGCAATGCAAACGCGGGCGCGCTCGCGCGGCCGTCGGCGAACGCCAACGCGGCGAACGCGACGGCCGCAAACGCAACGGCGGACGGCCACGGCACGGCGCGCGCCAGCGCTCCGGCCAGCAGCGCGAAGACGATCGCGGTCGCGATGCCGCGCGGCCCGAGCCACAGCGGCGGCCGTACGCGGGAGACTCCGTTCACGTCGGAGCGGGAACGGTTGCCAGCAGACGCGTGACGATCGCGTCGGCGGCGCTGCCTTCGAGCTCCGCCTCGGGGCGCACGATGATGCGGTGCGCGAGCACCAGCGGAGCCACCGTTTTGACGTCGTCGGGCGTCACGAACGCACGCCCCTCGAGTGCCGCCGCCGCTTGCGCCGCAGCCAGCAGCGCGAGCGCACCGCGCGGGCTCACCCCGAGCGCGACGTCGTGCGCGGCGCGCGACGCGGTGGCCAACGCCAAAATGTACTCCTGCACCGCCGGCTCGACGTGCGTCGCGCGGACCGCCGCTTGCGCGGCGAGGATGTCGTGCGCGCCGGCGACCGCTTCGACCCCGGCCGTCGCCAGATCGTGCGCATCGAAGCCGGCCACGGTGCGCGCCAACAGCGCGCGTTCTTGCGCTTCGGACGGGTAACCCGTGCGCGCGCGCACGATGAAGCGGTCGAGCTGCGCTTCGGGCAGCGGATAGGTGCCTTCGAACTCGATCGGGTTCTGCGTCGCGCACACGAAGAACGGCGCGGCGATCGGATGCGACTCGCCGTCGATCGTCACCTGACGCTCTTCCATCGCTTCGAGCAGCGCCGACTGCGTCTTCGGCGGCGTGCGGTTGATCTCGTCGGCCAGCACGACGTGCGTGAAGACCGGGCCGTGCCGGAAGCTGAACGTGCCGCCGGCCGGATCGAAGACCGTCGTGCCGATGATGTCGGCCGGCATCAGGTCGGGGGTGAACTGGATGCGGCGGAAACCGACCCCGAGCAGCCGCGCCAGCACGCGCACGATCAGCGTCTTGGCCGTCCCCGGGACGCCTTCGAGCAAGACGTGACCGCCGGCCAGCAGCGCGACGAGCACGCCGAACGTCGCCGCTTCGTTCCCCGCGATCACGCGTTCGAGCTCGGCCCGTAAACGTTGTCCGACCGCAGTTCCGGCGCCGGCCACTCAGCGTTCCTCGCGAATGGCGCGCGCGAGCACCGCACCGGCGATGAGATCGCGGTCGGTCGGAGACTGCCGTTCGGCGAGCAAGCGCAACTGCGTCACGGCCTCGCCGCCGGCGTGCCGCGCGCCCGCCGCCAACAGCGCCAGCGCCGCCCGGCGCGCATGAGCCCGCGCGTAGAGCGCGGCGACCGCGGCGATGAATTCATCCGACGCCGGTTCGCGCGCCACGCGCAAGGTTACCGCCGGTCCCAAGCGCAACGCGCCGCCGGCGAGCGCGATCAAGACGGCCAGCGCAACGCCGCCGAGCGCGACGCGCAGCGGCACGTCGAGCACCTGCCACCAACGGCGATCGACGATCGTGCCGTGCAAACCCTCATCGAACGCGACGCTGCCGCCGGGCCGCCGCGGGCGCGCCAATTCGAACGCCAACCGCGCATTGTCGCCGTGCGCCAGCAGCGCGTTGTCGAACTCATGCGGATCGCGTACGAACACGATCTCGCCGCGCCCGTACGGCGTGCGCACGCCGGCCAGTTGCGGCCCGCGGCCGGTGAACGGGCGCGCGTCGCCGAGCGTGATCAATCGTCCGCCGCGCTGCACCCACTGCGCGAGCGCCGCCACGTCCGCCGGGCCGCGCGCCGCCGCGCCCGCCGGCACGACCGGAGCCGCCGCGATCAGCGTGTCGATGCCCGCATCCAAATCGGCCGGCCGCTGCTCGAAGCGCTCGATCGCAACGCCCTCGCGCTGCAGCAGCAGATACCAGGCCGCATAGCCGCCGCTGCGATAATCGGTCGAGGCGAAGGTGTCGGTGTTCGCCGTTTGCGATCGTCCGGTCAACGCTGCCACGAGCACGAGGCCGGCCAGCACCAGCAGCGCCGGGAAAACGTCGCCCCGCCGCATCACGCCGCCTCGCCGAAAGCCGCGGCGTACGCCGCGCGCAGGCGCGCGAAACGGTCGGGCGTCGCTGCGCCGGCCGCAAACAGCGCGGTCGTCGCTTCGCGCTCGAACGCGTCGAATGCCGCGTCGTGCAGCAAACGCCGCGCTTCACCCGGCGTGCGCGCGGGATCGAAGCGCAGCCGTCCGCGTTCGTCGAGCGCGTGCAGCGCGGCCCGAACCAGCAACGAAGCCGCAGCGTGCCAGCGCTCGGCGCGCGCCGCGGCCAGTGCTTGGGCGAACAGCTCGGCGCTCGTCGGCGCGCGCTCGAGCCGCACCTGACGCCCCGGCGCGGCCTGACGGCGACCCGGCCGGCGCACGAACCACACGACGAGCACCACGACGCCCACGGCCGCCGCAACGAGCACCGCCGTGCCGATCACGACGCTGAGCGGCGTTTGCGCGCCGAGCGCATGCCCGATCGCACGCAACAGTTCCACCAACCGTTGCCCGAGCCACGCGAGGACGCGATCGAGGAAATTCGGTTGCGGCGTGCCGTCCGACGTCGTTCCGTGAAAGCGCGGATCGGCCACGATCGCGCGCGCGACGTCGCGCGGATCGCCGTGCGGCCAGACCACGTTCAAAGCGCCGGCGACGGCGCGGCGGCAGCTTCCATCAAGTCGGATCCCTCGCGCCGCAACTGCACGTCGCGCACGTAGAGCAGCACGAACACCAGGGTCACGCCGTTGAGCATGACGCCGGCGCTGGCGGCGAGGATGCCGTACAGCAGCGTCAGATGCGTGAGGTATTCGGCCAGGCCCGCAAACGCGAGGATCGCGAGATCTCCGAACCAGCTGATCGCGACGACGGCGAGCGCCACCCCGAGCGTGCGCCGGAAGAGCGGCCGGTCGAGCGTGCGGCGCAACCCGCGGCCGATCGCGCGCACCGGATTGCCGTCGTCGAGCGCAACGCTGATCGTCGCCATCAGCCAAGCGATGACTCCCAGCGCCGCAACGACCATCGCCGCCACGAACGCGACGAGCGCAACGATGACGACGGCGATCACCCCGACCACCCGGGACAGAAACGTCAACACGGAAACCGCAAGGACCGCAAGCGCGACGGCGATGACGAAACCGAAAGCCAGCACCGCGCCGATCGCCAAAAATGCGATCGCGACGACGATCTGCGGTAGCCAGCGCCGCACGGCGACGCGATACGCCGATGCGATGGTCGGAGCAGTGCCGTCGAAAACACCCGCGGCGTAGACGATGATCGCCGTTTGCGCCAGCGGATAGGCGAAGAGCCACAGCAGCTGCGCGAACTGCAACGACCCGCCGGGCAGCGTCGAACGGTTGATCTGGCTCAAGAGCGCCGTGCGGTCGACCGTGTCGCCCGGGGGCAATGAGAAGAGCTCGCCCAAGATCTGGATCAGGTGCGTGAAGCTGGGCCCCGCCAAGGCGCTCAGCACGCCGGCCGGAATCGCGATGATCCCCAAGATCACGAACAGCGGAACGAACCGCCGCACGTACGTGGCGATGGCCCGGTCGAGGATCTCGCCGATGGTCATCAGCCGAGCGTCATAACCCGTCACCCTAGTCGAGCGTTCGGTCGACCGGCCTGCTCACCTCCGGCGCGGAAGCACCGGCGCCACCGCCGAAGAGCGCGCGATGCTGGGCACGGTCGTGAGCCTCTACCGCTATCCGGTGAAGTCGCTGCGCGCCGAGCGGCTCAACCATGCCGACGTGCGCACCGACGGCTTCGCAGGCGACCGCGGCCGAGCACTCTTCGTGAGCACGCCCGAACACGCGCGCACCGGCAAGACCTACCGCGGCAAGGAAAACCGCCTGCTCCACACGGTCACCGCCGTCGAAGCCGCGATCGAGATCGCGCAGCGCGCCGGCGTCACCGTCGACGCGGAGGACGCGGCACCCCACTACTACGACCTCGAACCCGTCTCGATCGTCTTCGACCACTGGCTACGCGATCTAGAAACACTGGCCGGCCGCAGCGTCGACCCGCTGCGCTTCCGCCCCAACATCGTAGCCGCATCAGCCCCGCAGTTCACGCTCATGGAGCACGCCCTGGTCGGCACGCGCCTGCACATCGGCAACGTCGCCCTCGACGTCGTCTCACCGATCACGCGCTGCGTCACCCCCAGCTACGACGTCGCAACGGGCGACCCCGACCCCGCCCTGCAACGCACGATCGTGACGCAACGCGGCAACATCATGGGCGTCTACTGCCGCGTCGCAATCCCCGGCACGATCGTGCCCGGCACCGAGATCGTCGAAAGCTAAAGCGAGCGCCGCCCCTCGATCGCCTTCGCCAACGTCACCTCGTCGGCATAATCCAAATCCCCACCGATCGGCAACCCATACGCAAGCCGCGTAACCAGCACGCCCAAAGGCGACACCAAGCGCGAAAGATAGAGCGCCGTAGCCTCCCCCTCAGCATTCGGATTGGTAGCCACAATCAATTCCTCAAACCCATGAGCCCCAATCCGTTCGACCAGCTCCTTGACCCGCAACTGCGCCGGCCCAATCCCATCCATCGGCGAGATGAGCCCGCCCAACACATGATAGCGCCCGTTATACGCCGACGTCCGCTCGAGCGCATAGATATCTTTAGCTTCACCCACCACGCAAAGCAGCTTAGAATCCCGCCGCGAATCAGAACAAATCGCGCACGGATCCTCTTCGGTAATAGAAAAACACTGCGAACACAACCGCACCCGATCCTTGAGCGCAATAATCGCGTCCGCCAACAACTCCGCATCCCCCCGCGGCTTATTGAGCAAATGAAACACCAGCCGAGCCGCAGTCTTAGGCCCAATAGTAGGCAACTTAGAAAACTCGTTGATGAGCGCCGCAACAGGCCCAGCAACCCCATTACGCATCTAACGGAGCGAAGGAACGCCGCGTTGCTGCGCGGGGGCGTGTGAGGCGCTGCGGCGTTCCTTCGCGGCCCTCAAGAAAACCCAGGAATCTTCATCCCGCCCGTGAGCCTTCCCATCTTCTGCTCACTAAGCGCCTTCGCTTTGACGATCGCATCGTTCAAAGCCACAACCACAAGATCTTCAAGCGTCTCAACATCATCCGGATCAACGGCTTCCGGCTTGATCGTAAGCTTCGTAACGCGAAACTCACCGTTGACCGCGCACGTAACGACGCCACCAGCAGCGGTCCCTTCGACGACGGTATTCGCGAGCTCGTCCTGCACGCGCGCCATCTCTTGCTGCATCTTCTTGAGCTGCTGCATCATCTGGGCCTGATTCACGGTGATGTCCTTTGCTGTCGAGTGCGCATCAGAGGAGCCGGTCGAACGCGTACCGCGCGACGTCGTCGGGATGCTCTTCGGGGAGTTCGCCGTCCGCCGCCGGATCGCTCGCCGCCGGAGCGGCCGGCGCGCCGACGACGACCCGCACCTCGATCGGCCGTCCGATCACGCCGTCGACGGCGCGTTTGAGCACGTCGAGGCTGCGCTTGAGCGTTTCCCCGCCGGTCGAATCGGGCATGCGCAGCGTGATCGCGTCGTCGGTTGCCGATTCGATCGTCGCCCGGCCGAGCGAGGCGGCCATCGACGGCTTCTCGCTCTCGGCGCGCGCGCGGACGTTCGCCCACAACGAGCGCACCTTGGCCGGCGTCAGGGCGCCCACGACCGGAATGGCCGGCGCGGACCGCGCCGGGGGCGGTGACGGTGCCGGTTCCGGCTGGGGTCGCGGCGCCGGCGGTGGCGCCGGAGCAGCGGCGCGGCGGGCCGGCGCCGGCTGATGCGCCGGAACCGCTGCGGGCGGCGCGACGCGGGGCGGCGGCGCCGGCACCGGCGTGCCGCCTTCGAGCGCGGTGACGCGCGCGGCCAGCGCGTCGAGCGCCGGATCCTCGGCCTGCAGGACGAAGCGCAGCAGCGCGGTCTCGAGTTCGAGCCGGGCGTTGCCGGAGTTGCGCGCTGACCCGAGCGCGTCGCCGAACAGGCGCAGGGCGCGCACGATGCGCGCTTGCGGCACGCTCTGCGCGCGGGCGGCCGCGGCCGCGGCATCGTCGGCCGCCAGATCGCGCGCGAGCAATTCCGGATTGACGCGCGCGACGAGCAGGTGGCGAAACTCCCCGATCAGCGCGCGGATCAGCCCCGGCATGTCGGTGCCGGCATCGCTGGCGTCGTCGATCGTGCGCAACGCCGCGGCCGCATCCCCGTCGAGCGACTCGTCGCGCAGCGCGAGCGCGAACGCCCGTCCCGTCTGGCCGAACGCGGCGTCGACGGTGGCCGCGTCGACGTGGCCGGCACCGAAGGCCGCGACTTGTTCGAGCATCGTCAGGGCGTCGCGCAAGCCGCCGTCGGCGCGGTAGGCGAGCGCGCCCAGCGCGGCGTCGTCGATCTCGATGTTCTCGCCGTCGGCGATCTCGCGCATCTTCGCGATCATCACCTCGATCGGGATGCGCCGGAAGGCATAGCGCTGGCAGCGTGAGAGGATCGTCGGCGGCAACGCTTCGGGCGAGGTCGTCGCGAGGATGAACACGACGTGCGGCGGCGGCTCTTCGAGCGTTTTCAGAAACGCGTTCGCGCCTTCTTTGGTCAGCATGTGCGCTTCGTCGATGATGTAGACTTTCGAACGCATCACCGACGGCGGAAATTTGACCGCGTCGCGCAGCGCCCGGATTTCATCGATGCCGCGATTGGACGCCGCATCGATCTCGACGACGTCGAACGCCGTGCCGTCGAGGATGGCCGTGCAATTGGCACAGGTGTTGTCGGGGGTCGCGGTCGGACCGTTCACGCACTCGATGCAGCGCGCCAGGATCTTGGCGGCCGAGGTTTTGCCCGAACCGCGGGGTCCCGAGAACAGGTAGGCATGGGCGAGCTTCCCCGTCTCGATAGCCGTTGTGAGCGTGCGCACGACCGCATCCTGACCAACCAAGCTCGCGAAGGTCAGGGGACGCCAGGTACGATAGAGGGACACCGGCGGTGGCTTCGGACCGGAGTCCGCCCATCCCGGCCTGCGCAACCGTTTGAGCGGGGCCAAGTAGGGGAATATACCGGCCGTCGATTGGCGACGGCGTCGCCCCCTTTTAGGAAGGGGGCTTCGAACGTCGCCCATGATCATCGTTTGGGAGAGTCCCGTGGATCTCTACGCTGCGCTGCGCGAGCGTTTTGGATACGACACCTTCAACCCCGGCCAGGAGGAAGTGATCACCCGCGTCCTGGCCGGGGAGGACACGCTGGCGATCTTGGCCACCGGAGCCGGCAAGTCGCTGTGCTACCAGTTGCCGGCCCTGATGCTGCCCGGCACCACGGTCGTCGTCTCCCCGCTCATCGCGCTGATGAAAGATCAGCTCGACATGCTCGAGTCGCACGGCGTGCGCGAGACGGTCGCCCTCAACTCGACCTTGAGCGAAGATCAGGAAGCCGCGGCGCTCGCGCGCATCGCGTCGGGCGCGATGAAGATCGTCTTCGTCACGCCGGAAAAGCTCGAGGACGACGCGTTCGTCGCGATCCTGCAGAGCCTGACCGTGCCGCTGTTCGTCATCGACGAAGCGCACTGCATCAGTCAGTGGGGCCATGACTTCCGGCCGGCCTATCTCAACCTCGGCCGCGTGATCAAGGCGCTCGGCGGGCCGACCGTGCTGGCGCTGACCGCAACCGCCACGCCGGCGGTGCGCGAGGACATCCTCGCGCAGTTGGGCGTACCCGACGTGAAGCCGATCGTGCGCGGGTTCGACCGCCCGAACTTAATCTACAGCGTGCGCCGCGCCGAGAACGAAGCGGGCAAATTGCGCGCGCTCAAAGCGCTCTTCGAGAACAACGCCCTGGAAGGCACCGGGATCATCTACACCGCGACGATCAAGAATGCGCTCGAGGTGCAGAAGTATCTGCAAGATCAGCTCGAGATTCCGGCCGCGGTCTATCACTCCAAACTGCAGAAGCACGATCGCGTCGCGGTGCACGAGTTGTTCATGCAAGAAGCGATCCGCGCGGTGGTCGCGACCAACGCGTTCGGTCTGGGCATCGACAAGCCGAACATCCGCTTCGTCGTGCATTACGATCTGCCGGGCTCGATCGAGGCCTACACGCAAGAGGCGGGGCGCGCCGGGCGCGACGGCGAGCCGTCGAAGTGCATCCTGGTCTACCGCATGAGCGACACGCGCGTGCAGAACTACTTCCTCACCGGCAAGTATCCCGACATCGAGGAAGTGCAGCGCGTCTTCGGCACGCTCGAGATCTTCGGCATGCAGGAGGGCGGCGTTTCGCTCACCGACCTGCGCAAGATCACGCAGCTGCCGCTGACCAAGCTGAAAGTCGTGCTGGCGCTGCTGAAGAAGGCCGGCTTCATCGAAGCGTCGGCGCGCGCGAAGTACGTGCTGGCGCGGCACGCCAGCCGCGAGGCGGTGCTCGATCTGGCGAATTACGAGACCAAGAAGCGCTACGACCAGTCCAAGCTCGCGATGATGCTGCAGTACGCCGAAACGACCGGCTGCCGGCGGCGCTTCATCCTGAACTACTTCGGCGAGAATTTCACCGCCGACTCGTGCGGCGCATGCGAGAACTGCCTGCAAGGGCGCCGCGACCAATCGATTTCCGGCTACGGCATCGCCGACGTCGTGTATCATTCGAAGTTCGGGCAAGGCACGGTCGAGCGCGCCGAGAAGGACCTCGTAACCGTATTGTTCCCGGCCGTCGGGTACAAGACGTTGCTGGCATCGGCCGTGTCGCGCGAGATGAAGATCGCCTAAGTCCGCGGCCTCGGTTTCGGGGGGTCCGTATTGCACCGTGCGTTCGCGGCGCTCGCCGTGGTGGGGTCGTTGGTCGCCGTACTCGCCTCGACGGTGAGCGCGCAGGTCAACCCGCCCGTGCCGGCGCCGACCGGCCCCGTGAACCCGGCGATTCCGGGGCCCGCCGTGCCGGCCGAGTCGCCCGCTCCGGCGTCGACCGAAGCCTCGCCCGCCCCCGGCGAATCCGCCTCACCCGAAGCGAGCGCGAGCCCGTCGCCGTCGCCGACCCCGACGCAGCCGCCCATCGTCGTCGAGCCGCCGACGCCGTCCGTGCAGCCGGGGCAGACCATCCTCGCGCGCGTCAACAGCGCGGCCGG
>Ga0181536_10002240_pt1 | contig 22052 bp, 19 predicted proteins | sample PEATcosm2014_Bin_41_FD_121105 | JGI IMG/M metagenome (GOLD analysis project Ga0181536, IMG submission 121105) | Peatland microbial communities from MTU Mesocosm Facility, Houghton, MI, USA - PEATcosm2014_Bin17_60_metaG | ecosystem: Environmental > Terrestrial > Soil > Wetlands > Peat | place...
AAGCTCGTCAAAGGCAAGATTCCGGACGCATTCGAAAACAACTCGCCGGACAAGATTGCCTACCTGCACATCGATCTGAACGAGGCCCCGGCGGAGATTGCGGCTCTCGAACATCTGTTCGACCGAGTGGTGCCGTCCGGCATGATTATTCTCGACGATTACGAATGGGCGGGAGTCTACAGGCCGCAAAAGCTGGCCGAAGATCCCTGGTTCGACGCGCGGGGATACCGCGTCATGCCTTTGCCCACCGGTCAGGGCTTGGTGTTCAAGCGCTGAACCATCCAGGGAACCCGCACCATGCTCGCAGCGAAACAAATCGAGACCGGCGGAACCGGGGCGCGCGGGGAAGACCTGGCGCTGGCGCTCCAGCACCACACGGCCGGTCGGCTGGATGATGCGCCCAACTCTACCAGCGACTGCATTCTAAGAACCCGCGCGATAGTGAAGTGGTTTTCCTCATGGGCGTCCTGTGCTGCGACTTGGGATTGTTCGAGGCCGCCTGCCGATTTCTCGAGGAGGCGCTGGACATCGCGCCGGCTTTTCCCGAAGCGCGCAGCCAACTACCCGTGGCTCTCAACGGATTGGCGGATCTGAGGATTTCCGCCGGGAAATTGACGGAGGCGCGTCAAAATTCTTGAACGGGAATTGCACGGTGCAACGCCCTACCTAGCCAACCCCGCCCCGGCGCATGGGAGCCGGTCATCGCGGCTGCGGCTGCAGCGCTTTCGCAAACCGCCGCCTCGCCCCCGGGAGCCGCACTGAATCGGTGAATCAGGGCCCGAGCGGCGTGATTTCGGCGCCGAAAGGCGGTTTTGGAGTAAAATATTTTATTCCCCGCCGAGGTTGATCAGTGCTTTGAAAACCGCAGTTCGTAAGAGCCCCAAAGTGGGCTTCGTGAGTTTGGGCTGCCCGAAGGCCCTGGTCGACTCCGAGCGCATACTCACCCGCCTGCGTGCGGAGGGCTATGAGATCGCCGCCACGTATGGGAAAGCCGACCTCGTGATCGTGAACACCTGCGGTTTTATCGACGCCGCAGTGGACGAGTCCTTGGACGCCATTGGAGAGGCACTGGCCGAAAACGGCAAAGTCATCGTCACCGGTTGCTTGGGTGCGCAGCCGCAAAAGATTCTCGACCGCCACCCGCAAGTGTTGAAAATAACCGGTCCGCAACGCTATGAAGAGGTCATGGCGTCGGTACATGAGCACCTGCCGCCGACGCACGAGCCGTTCCTGGATCTCATACCGGCACAGGGCGTGAAATTGACGCCGCGCCACTATGCGTACTTGAAGATCTCCGAGGGCTGCAACCATCGCTGCAGCTTCTGCATCATTCCGTCCCTGCGCGGCGATCTGGTCAGTCGACCCATCGGGGAAGTGATGCGCGAGGCCGAGCAACTGGTGCGTGCCGGGGTCAAGGAAATCTTGGTCGTGTCGCAGGATACGAGCGCGTACGGAGTCGATCTCAAATATGCATCGCAAACCTGGCGTGACAAGCAACGCCGCGCTCATTTCTATGATCTTACTCAAGCCTTGGGTGAACTCGGCGTCTGGATAAGGCTGCACTATGTCTATCCCTACCCACACGTCGACAAAGTCGTCGAACTCATGACGGAGGGCCGGGTGCTGCCGTACCTGGACATCCCGTTCCAGCATGCTTCCAAACGCATTCTCAAACTCATGAAACGCCCGGCGGCGGCGGCCGATACGCTGCAGCGAATCGCCGCTTGGCGACGTCAGATACCCGACATCACGATTCGCAGTACGTTCATCGTCGGCTTTCCGGGAGAAACCGAAGAGGATTTCGAACAGCTTCTCGAGTGGCTGCACGTGGCGCAACTGGACCGCGTCGGCTGCTTTGAATATTCCCCGGTCGAGGGGGCTGCGGCGAACGATCTCCGACAACCCGAGGTCCCGGCGGCGGTCAAACAAGAACGGCGCGCGCGCTTCATGGAACTCGCCGCGCAAATCAGTGCCGAGCGGCTTGCGCAAAAAATCGGACGAAGGATGCAGGTGCTGGTCGATCGCATCGAGGGTGGCGTCGCCGTTGCGCGGTCGAGCAGCGATGCCCCGGAAATCGACGGAGTCGTTAATATCCGCGGTGCGAACAAATTGGCCGTCGGTGACTGGGCGCAGGTGCGCATTACCAAAGCCACCGCCTATGATCTTGAAGCAAAGTTGGACAAGTAATTGCGTAACCGGAGAATCTAACGTGGAAATTACCGCAGACCGAGTGGTCACCATTCATTACACGCTCAAAGATGACGGCGGCGCCGTACTCGATAGTTCCGCCGGCGGCGAACCGCTGGCCTATATCCAAGGTCACGGCAATCTCGTGTCCGGCCTGGAAAAGGCACTCGAAGGAAAACAGGACGGCAATACCCTGGCCGTCGTGGTGGCGCCGGCGGACGGTTATGGAACGCGGGATGAATCGTTGATTCAGCGTGTGCCGAAACGGGCATTACAGGGCGCAGGCGACATCAAAAAGGGCATGCAGTTTCAAGCGCGCACCGAAGATGGGATGCGCCTATTCACCGTCACCGCCGTCATCGGGGATATGGTCACGCTCGACGGTAACCATCCATTAGCGGACCAGACGCTGCATTTCGAGGTGGAAGTCATCAGCGTTCGCGAAGCGACCACGGAGGAGTTGGAGCACGGCCACGTCCACGGCGCAGGCGGTCACCATCACTGACGGCGCAACCCCTAACTGAAATGGCACTTACCTTAGGCTTAATCCCGTTTAGTTCGTCGCTGAAAGCACCCAGAGAGGGATCGGTGGGCATTCTTCGACCATTGCACTCCGCCAGTGTCGAAGAATGCCCACCGATCCTTCTCCTTGGCTTAAACCGCCGAGCAATCAAGGGTGCTTCGCCGGATTAATTCAGTGCCATTCCGCCTATTGAATGTACTTGAACAGCGTCAGACCCTGCGTGAGCGTGTACGCCTGCATGGCGGCGCTGAGCGTCGTATTTTGCGAGTCCAGAGTCGTGATCGCGGTCGCGTAATTCAGGCCTTGCAGCGACGAGATGGATTGCGTGAGCTGGGCTTGTTGGCTCGTCGCCACCGATAGCTGAGTGGTGATGGCATTCAGGCGTCCGCCCACCGCGGCTTGCACGGTGGAGGAATGCGTGAGCGCCTGATCCAGGCTATTGAGAGTTCCCGCGATCGTATTGCTGAATTGGGTTTGCGAGGCGGGTGTGCTCACGCCTGCCTGCAACGCGCTGACGAGAGTCTGCACCGTCGTGAAGACGCTCTGATTGGTGCTGGGGTTCACCGCAAATGAATCGCCCGTAGCCGGCTGGCCGCTCAGGCTTACCTGCAAGCCGTCGAACGCAATCGCCGTGCCGGACGCATAAGTACCGGTCGTCACCACCGCATTGGTTGCGGAATTCACCACCTGGTAGGTATTGGCGGCGGTGAAATTGATCGAATAGCTGCCGCCGGTATAGAGCGTGGGATTCGACACCGTCGTCGCGCCGATGAGTCCCGAGCCGGTGTTGGCCGCGTTGGCGGTAACCGTGAACGTCCCATTGCCGGTCTTGATCTGGTTGAACACGGCATCGCCGCTATCGCCGGAGGCGACGGTTTGTCCCGCGGCGATTTGCACTTGGGGCTGGCCTTGATCGCCGGCATAGCTCGCTCCGGTTGCGGTCAATGCAAACGGCTGCGTTTGGGATGCGAAGCCGGCGAAGATGTAATTGCCGTTGCCATCCTGAGTATTCGCGAGCGACAGAAGACTGGCTTGAATCTGCTGCGCCTGCGTCGCGATGGCGCCCAAGTTTTGATTCGATGCCGTGCCCGAGTTGGCCTCCAGCGCGAGATCCCGCAAGCTCTGCAATTGAGTTTGCACTTGCGTGAGCGCGGTATCTTCGGTGTTGAGGCCGGTCTGCGCGGCGTTCGCGTTGGCCGTGTATTGCTGGCTCTGCGCCAACACTTGTTGGAAGTTGTCGACTTCGCCGGCCGCCGACGGATTCTGCGAGGGAGTGGTAAATGCCAAACCTGTGGAGACCTGGTTTTGCGTCTGCGCGATGTTGGACTCGAGGGTGTCGAGGGTGGATAGAAACTGGGTTTGATCCGAGGCTTGGGTAACGCGCATTCCCTACTCCTAGCTGTACGTACCGTTGATCGAATCCATCAACGTGGTAAACGTTTGGTTGCCGATGGCCAGGGCTTGCGCCGAGGCTTGATAGGCCTGCTGCCACTGCAACAGATTTGCCGCCTCTTCATCGAGATTCACGCCGGAAACGGATTGCACGGTCGCCAAAGCCTGCGAGTTGACGGCGGTTTGAGCCGTCTGCGCCGTGTTCACTTGCTGCGCCTGGCTGCCGATGGCGGTGACCAAGGCACTCGCAGCCCCGTTGATGCTGGTGGTGCCGTTCAACAGCACCCCTGCAGATTGCTGATTGGCGCTTGCCAATGCGTTGCGGTTGTCGCCGGCGCTGCCGGCGTTGCTCTGCACCGTGAAGACATCGCCCATCGCCGGTGTACCGGCGATCTGCACCTGCCAGCCGTTCTGCGCGATGTTGCCGCCGGACGTATAGGCATAACTGCCGGCGCCGTTGACCGAATAGGTCGTCGCGCTGGTGAACTGGATGGTGGTGGGAGTGAGCAAATTCGGATTGGCCGCATCGAGCACGGTGCCGGCGCTGATCGTTCCGGTCCCCGTGTTGCCGTCGGCCGCGGAAGTTTGTATCGCGCCCGCAGCGGCGATCTGCGTCGGGTTGGTGAGCGCCACGCTGAACGAACCCGCGGCCTGGGCCGTCGGCTGTATCAGGAATTGGTCCCCGGCCGCCGGCGTCCCGGACAGCACGATGGACAATCCATCGGCCGTCAGCGGATTTCCCGCGGTGCCCGTGCCGGAAACAGCGACCGCACTGCCGGTGCTGGCATTGGTCAAACTGTAGCTTCCGCCTTTGTACGACAACAGGTAATCGTTGGCCGTCAACGCGCCGACGTTGGTAATGCTGACCGAGGCAGTGGCCGTATCGGTGTTGTCGGAGGAAGCGGTCGCCTGCGGCGCAGCCACGGAGAACATGTTGGCACCGAACTGGCCGTTGAGATCCAACCCGGCGTTCTGCTGAGCGTTGGCGGACGTACTCAACGCCGTCGCGATTTGACCCACTTGATTGATGGCCGGCTCCACTGCTTGCGAGCGCGCAGCCAACAGGCCTCCCAGGTCGCCGGAAGTAATCTGCGAACTGATGATGTTGCCATTATCCGTGGAGGTCGAAATCTCCAACTGCGAGGCATTGAACGGATTGGCGACGGTGGTCAGCTTCGTGGTCGAACCTTGCAGCACCAAGGACTGCCCGTTGCCGACGAACACGTTCAATGCACCATTGCTATCGGTGCTGGTTGTGACCCCTACAAGCTTGGACAGGCTCGACAGCGCTGCGTCGCGTTGATCGAGCAACTCATTGGGTGCCTGGCCGCCGGCTTGCGCCGAACCGACGACGATCTGTTGGTTCAGCGTCGAAATGGATGCGGCTATCGAGTTGATCTGATTGACATCCGACGTGATGCTGCTGTTGATGTTGCTGCTCAAATTTTGCAGCTGAGAGTTCGTGGTCTGAAAAGCGCTAGCGACGCTCTGCGCCTGCCCGATCAGGGCCTGGCGAGCCGCCGTCGAGGTGGGATCGTTCGCCACGGTCGACCAGGCGTTGTAGTAATTCTGCAGCGCGGTGGTCAAACCGCCGGCGGTGGTACCGATGATGTTGTCGAGCTGGTTGGTGTACGTCTGCAGACTGTTAAGTTGGCCCAAGGAGCTTTGCGACGAATTCAACTGACTGTTGTTCAAGCTGTCGACGGCGCGGCTGATGGAAGATACGTCAACGCCGCTGCCGATGGGTGTGCTGCCATTGGATTGCGGCGCCGCAGCCGCCAAATTCACGGATTCCTCGGCATAACCGGGGGTATTCGCATTGGCGATATTTTGGCCGGTGACCGCAATCGCCGTTTGAAAGGCCTGCAACGCCGAAATACTGATTCCAAACAAATCGGACAAGATTCTTCTCCGGGGCTACGCCGATTCTCGGGATTCACCTAGTGCGAAGGGTATCGGCGGCATTGCGTATTTCTAAAGCGCGATACTGTGCGCCATCAGCGCACCGCGAAATGTACTGCTCTTCATGATTTCGTTTAACTTATTGGCGTATGCGGGATCCGTCGCATAGCCGGATTTGCCGATCGCCTCGATGTACGCGTCGGCGTTGCCGCCCCCGGCGACGGCGTCGCGGTAGCGCGGGGAGCTGCCGAGCAATCGGGCGAAGTCGTTGACGCTATCTTCGATGGAGCCATAGGCACGAAAAGCCGTGCGCCGTTGCATCGCCACGCCACCGCTGAATTCGACCGTATCGGCGGCCACTCGCGCGCCGCTCCAACCGTCATCCGCCTTGATGCCGAACATGTTGTGACTGGGCGTGCCGTCTGCGGTGCGAGCCATGCGTTTGCCCCAGCCGGTCTCCAATACCGCCTGCGCCAACATCGCGAACGGATTGACGCCCAATGCCTGTGCCGCCCGCTGGATTGCCGGGAACACCTGGCTCACGAATTGGCCGGGAGTGCCGGCGCCGGGCGGCGGCGCAGCAGCCTGCTGCGCGCCAGTCGGCTCCGCAGCGGGCTGCGCGGATTGAAGGTTGCTGGTCGGCGGCGGGACAGCACCGGCCGTTGCAGAGAGCTGGCGCGTCAATTGCGCGCCTAACCCCAAGGATTGATTCTGACTCATCGACAGCGCAATTTGCTTGTCGAACATATCCTGATACATGCTCATTTCGTTGCTGGCCGCTTCGCCCACTTCGGCGCTGGCGTCGCGCATGCTCTTGAGCATCATCTGCAGAAACAGCGCATCGATCTGCTGGGCAACGGCGTGGATCGCCTGCGGCGATGAGGGATCCTTCTTGAGGGCAGCCAGCCCGTTCAGATCGCTGTAGGTATTGGCGCTGGGGGCCGAGACCGGCGGCTGGACGATGGATTTCAATGGTATGGTCATTTAGATGACGATGAGCTCGGCTTGCAGTGCGCCGGCTTCCCTTAGAGCTTCCAGGATGGCCACGAGGTCGCCCGGTGCGGCCCCAACTTCGTTCACGGCACGCACGATCTGCTCCAGCTCGACGCCGGGCTTGAAGAGAAACATGCGATTGGAGCCTTGATCGACCTTGATGGTCGAGTTGCTGACGACGGTGGTCTGACCGACGGTGGCGAACGGCGCGGGCTGACTGACGGACTTCTCTTCTTTGATCGTGACCGACAGTGATCCGTGCGAGACCGCTGCAGGGCTCACGGTCACATTGCTGCTGATGACCACCGTGCCGGTGCGTGAATTGATGATCACCCGCGCCGGCGCGCTCGCCGGCTCCACCTGTAGATTCTCGACCTGGGAGAGGAATGCAACTCGCTGGGTGGCGTCCATCGGCGCATTGACCCTTACCGAACCGCCGTCGATGATGGTCGCCGAGCCCTCGCCCACGCCTTTGTTGACGCTCTGGACCAGGCGCGTCGCCGTCGTGAAGTCAGGATCGTTGAGATTCAAAATGATGGCGTCGCCCTGCGCCAGTTGCGACGGAACCACGCGCTCCACCGTCGCACCGTTGGGGATGCGGCCCGAGCTCGGCACATTGACCGTCAGCTTCGATCCGTCTTGGGCTTCGACGCCGAATCCGCTCACGATCAGATTGCCCTGGGCGATCGCGTAGATCTGGCCGTCCAGGCCGTGCAACGGCGTCACCAGCAAGGAGCCGCCGCGCAGGCTCTTGGCGTTCGCAATGGAATTGACCGTGATATCGATGGTCTGGCCCGGTTTCATGAAGGCGGGCAGCACCGCATGCACCGACACCGCGGCCACGTTCTTCAGCTGCGGTGTCACGTTCGGCGGGACGGTCACGCCGAGTTGCGCCAACATGTTGGTGAGGGATTGCACGGTGAAGGGCGCTTGGCTCGTTTGATCGCCGGTGCCGGGCAGGCCGACCACCAAGCCGTATCCGATGAGCTGGTTGGTGCGCACGCCCTGCACCTGCGCCATGTCCTTGATGCGCTCGGCTCGGGCAAATGAGCCGCCCAGGAGCATGAGCATCGACAGGCCGAGGACTCTTAAGAACATGCTGAAAGCCTTACGTTCAAAACGGTGCGAAAGGGGAGTTGAAGAAGCGCGCCAGCCAGCCCATGGTATTCGCGCTGTCCATCACGCCCTTACCGGAGTAACTGATGTGAGCATCCGCTAGTTTGTCCGATGTCACCGTGTTGTTCGTCGCAATGTCCGCAGGCCTGATGACGCCGGCGATGTGCACGAACTCGTCGCCCTGATTGAGCTTCAAAGTCTTGTCGCCTTGGACCACCAGATTGCCGTTGGACTGTACGTCGATCACCGTCACGGTCAGGCTTCCGGCCAAACTATTGCTCTGCGCACTGGTTCCTGCACCGTTAAAGGCATCCGCGCCGCTCATGGATGTGTTGAGGATGGGAACGCCCTTGGTGGTGATGGTCTTGCCGAAAATCGTGGGACCGGTGTTCGCAACCGACGTCGTCTTCGCCGTCGTGGTGGTGGCGCTCTTGCTGGCATTGGTCGATTCGTTCAACACGATGGTCACCACATCGCCCACTCGGCGGGCCTTGAGGTCCGCGAACAACTCCATTTGCTGACCCGCCTGATAGATCGCTCCGTCGGTGCGCGGCGTCGGCGGCGGCAGCACACGCGCCACGACGGAATCCTGTTTGTGATCCTTCCCCGGCAACAGGCCGCAGGCCGCGAGTTCCGCGCTGCCGCACATCGTCAGCAGCACGACCAGAATTCGACGCATACGTCCAGCGTTCATCATTGTAGGTTGGTCGTCAGGTATTGCAGCATCTGGTCGGTGGTACTGATGGCCTTGGAGTTCATTTCGTAGGCACGTTGACATTCGATCATATTGACCAGCTCGGTGACCGTGTTGACGTTCGAAGTTTCGAGCGAACCTTGACTCAGGCTGCCGAGTCCGTTGGTGCTGGGCGAGCCGACCTGGGGCGCACCGCTGGCCGCCGATTCGGTCAAGAGATTGTTGCCGTTGGGCTGCAGTCCCTCCACGTTGATGAAATTTGCCAGTTGGATCTGGCCCACCGTGGTCGCCTTGGCGGTGCCTGCGGTGGTCACGGACACGGTGCCGTCGGCGCCGACCGTGACCGACTGCGCCGTGATGGGAATGGTGATGGCCGGAGAGAGCGGATAGCCGCTCGCCGTCACCACATTTCCCTGCGAATCCAGAGAGAACGATCCATCGCGGGTGTACGAGAGCGTGCCGTCCGGCATGGTGATCTGGAAGAATCCCGACCCCGTGACCGACAGATCGAGATTGCCGCCGGTCTGCAGCACGCTGCCCTGCAGGTAGTTCTTTTCCGTGGCGGCGATGCGCACGCCGGTGCCCAGCGACAGGCCGGTGGAGTATTGCGTATTCTGCGTGCTCTGCGCGCCGACCTGCTGGATGTTCTGATACACGAGATCCTGGAACGTGGCCCGCGAGGACTTGTATCCCGTGGTATTGGCGTTCGCGAGATTGTTCGAGATCACCGCCATCTGCGTGTTTTGTGCGTCGAGGCCGGTCTTCGCGGCCCATAGTGCAAGATTCATGTCGGGTTTCCTTGAAAGTTTATGACGTCAACATCAGGCGCTCGGCGCTCTGTTCGTTGGTGTCGGTCGAGTTGAGACTCTTGATCTGGAATTCGTACAGCCGCTGCAGCTCGATCATGTTCACCAGGGAAAGCGCCGAGTTGACGTTGCTGGTCTCCAACGCGCCGGAGGAGAGCGTCACGGTTTCGTCCGTGGGCGCCTTGCCGCCCGACTTGAGGTGAAACAAGCCGTCCGCGCCCTTCTGCAGGCTCTTGACGGAAGGCTTCACCAGCTTGATGCGGTCGACCTGCGACTGCGCCGCGGCGCTCAAACCCAGAGGCACGACGGAGACCGTGCCGTCGCTGCCGATGGTCGTCTGAGTCGCGGGCGGCACCTGCAGCGGACCGGTTTCCGACAGCACGGGCACGCCCGTGGCGGTGACCACCGCGCCGTCGGCCGTGACCCGCAGATTTCCGGCGCGGGTATACGCTTCTTGGCCGTCGGCGCCCTGCACCGCAATGAAGCCCTCGCCGTTGATGGCGATATCGAGCGGCGCGCCGGTGCTGTCGAGTACGCCGCTCGAGAAGTCGACACCGGCGTCGCCTGCCACGGCGTTGACGCGAGTGGCGTAACCCGGGCCGTAAATCGGCTCGCTCGTGAATGACACCGCGTCCGCCCGAAAGCCGATGGTATTGACGTTGGCGATGTTGTTGTTGTTGACCGCCTGCGCCTGCATGATTTGCTTGGCACCGGTCATCGCGACGTACATTCCTCTGTCCATGGTTCAGTTTCCTACGTGAAGATCAATGCGAGATCTGAATTACGGTCTGCGACTCTTGGTTGGCGGTCGTGATGACCTGCGCGTTGGCGTCGAAGGAACGCTGCGCCGTGATCATGTTGACCAGCTCGGTGGTCAAATCCACGTTGGAGCTCTCCAGCGCGCCGGCTTGAATGCTGCCGAACCCGGCCGATGACGCGGTACCCTGCACCACCGTGCCCGAGGTGAAGGTCTGCGACCAATTGGTGTCGCCCAACTGCTTCAGGCCCTGGGGATTCGGAAAATTTGCCATGGCGAGCTGCCCGAGCTGCGTCGATCGGCCGTTGGTGTACACGGCCGACACGATCCCCGACGCGTCGATCGCCACCGTGCTCAATTGACCCGTCGCATACCCGTTCTGCGCGATGGAGGTCACGCCGAAGTTGCCGCCGTACTGGGTGGAGGAGCCGAAGGCGAGGGCCAGATTCAACGGCAGCGCGCCGTCCGCAGGCGCGGCGAGGGCGAAATTGACGTTCCCGCCACCAGCCGCGACCGTGCCATCGGAGGTCGAGGTGAGTGCACCGGCGGTATTGAAGGTCAGGGTTTGCGCCGGGCCGGCCGGCTGGCCGCCGATCGTCATGTTGACGTTCCAGGTGTTCGGCACCGGCGTGTAGGTGGTGACGCCGCCGACCGTCGTCGCGGTCTGTGCGGCCGAGAAGTACATCGTGGCCGGATAGGAATTGCCGAGCGAGTCGTACACCGTGGTCGACGTCGACACGTTGTAGGATTCCGAATTGGTCGGGTCGAAGGTCGCTACCGCGGGCGGGGTCGAGCCTGCCGGCAGATTGAGGATCACGCTGCCGGTGGTCGTGGCCAGCGGCGCGCTTTGCGCCGTCTGCAGGTTGAGGTCGGCCAGCGCGCCGGTGTTGAAGCCGCCACTGGCGAGCGGCGGGTACACCTGCAGTGCCTGGCCGGTGGAACTCACCACATTGCCGTTCGAGTCCTCGGCGAATTGGCCGTTGCGCGTGTACGCAAGACCGTTTGCATCCTGCAATGTGAAGAAGCCGTCGCCGCTGATCGCGAGGTCGAGGTTCGAGGACGACGTGCTGATGTTGCCTTGCGTGAACTGCTGGGCGGTGCTGGCGAGGCGTACGCCCTCGCCCGTAACCGAGGTGTTCAGATTCACCGCGCCGGAAGCGTACACATCGGCGAATTCGGCGCGCGAACTTTTGAAGCCGACGGTATCGGCGTTTGCGATGTTATTGGCGGTGACGTCGAGATTCGTACTCGACGCCGTCAATCCCGATAAAGCGATGCTGAAACTTGACATAAATCCTCTCTATGACTAATTGGAAATTTGGGTGACGCTGGAGAAGGGGACGCTGCCGAGCCCTGCGACGTTCAAGACCAGCCCGGCGGTGCCCGACGCCATGGTCACGCTCTCCACGGCACCGTTGACGTAAGTGCCGACGGCCGTGGTGGAAGGCACGCCGTTGACCGAGGCGCTCAAGGTGTAGGTGCCGGCGGGCGCCTTCGTGCCGTTGGCCTCGGTGCCGTCCCATGAAAAGTCCGCCATGCCGGCCGCTTGCGCCCCGAGATTGAGTTGTTGCACCACGACCCCCGTGCTGTCGAGGACGTTGAGCGTGACCGAGGACGTGTTTTGCGGCACGCTCACGGCGCCCGAGACGGTACCGCCGCTCGCGAGCGTGGCCGTTCCGCTGGCGGCGAGTACTTGATGTCCGAGCAACGACGACGCCTGCAGTGTCTGACTCGCCTGCAGCGAGCTGGAGAACGACGTGTTCAGCGAGTTGATGCCCTGCACTTCGCTGAGCTGGGCCAGCTGCGTCAAAAAGGCATTGCTGTCGATCGGGCTGGTCGGATCCTGGTTTTTCAACTGCGCCAGCATCAGCGTCAGGAAATCGGTGCCACCGAGCGACGTGCCGCCGGACGCGGCTGCGGACCCGGTGCCGCTCGTGGTCGAGCCGGTCGCGCTGGTCGCGGTGTAATTCGGATTGGGAAATGTCGTGGGAATGGTCATAAATGGTCCTTAAGTTTCAATGACCCATCGAGAGGGTCTTGAGCAGCAAATCCCGCGCCGTATTGATGGCTTCGATATTCGTTGCGAATGACCGGTTTGCCGAGATCATGTTGGTCATCTCTTCGATCGAGTTGACGTTCGACATATAGATGTAGCCGTCCTTGTTCGCGAGCGGGTTGTTCGGGTCGTAGCGCATGGTCGGCGGGGCCGTGCTTTCCGTGACGCCGAGCACTCGGACGCCGGCCGTCGCGTCTTCGCCGTCGAGAGTTGCGCCCGAATCGTCCAGCATGGCCTGAAACACGGGCTGGCGTGCGCGGTATACCTTGCTCGGGTCGCCGTTCACGCTTTCGGCATTGGCGAGGTTGCTCGCCGTCGTATTGAGGCGGATGGTTTCCGCGTTGAGCGCGCTACCCGCAACATTGAATACACTGAACAAAGACATCGTTCCTCTCCTGCCGCCGAACTACTGGCCGGCGATCGCGAATTGCAGTAACGAAATTTGGCTGTTGATGAACGTGAGACTGGCCTGGTAACGCACGTTGTTCTCGGAGAACGCGGCTTGTTCCACCGGCATTTCGACGGTGTTCCCGTCGAGCGATGCCTGATACGGATTGCGATACTTCAATTCGCCGGCGGGCAACTCGCCGTCGCTCATCACGATGTGCGCGGCGTTCGTGACCGAGACCGGCAGCGGCGCCTGGCCGGTATTGCCGAGTACCTCGGCGAAATCGATATCGCGCGCCTTATAATTAGGGGTATCCGCATTGGCGAGGTTGGCTGCCAAAACGCTGAGCCGCTGCCCGTGCAACAGCAGCGCTTGTTCATGAATGCCGAAAATGTTGTCGAACATGGTTTGGATACTCCTCGGGGAATAGCTAAGCAAGACCTGTGCCAGGCCAGGAAACTCGCGTGTAATGTGCGCACACGGCGGGTTTGGCGCCGTAGCGGCGGGTTACGCGGCGCCGCGGCGCGCTTCGGGGCGTCGAACGCTTACGCTGGGCGGCAACAACTTGCCGCTTGACGCGCGCCACCGGCAATAGGCTCCGCCGTGCCGTATGGCACGCCGCTTGCTTACTCCGCTATATGCTGCACAGACCGCCAAAATGCCGTCGCCTGCTCCTGGTTGCATGCCTTGCGGCAAGGCTCGCCCATGCGGCCGACTTGCAGGACATTTCACAGCTCGAAAAGGTGGCCGGCGCCGAAGCCCAACGCCTGTTGCCGCCCCTGACCGATAAGCAGCGATTGATGGTCGGACCCGTGCAACCGCGCTTGCAGTTGCCCCGCTGCGAAGACACCATCCGCACGGCGCGTGCTCCCGGGATCCAGGTGCCGGGTCGCGTGCTGATCGAACTGCGCTGCGACGGCCATGCGCCCTGGCATCTTTATGTGCCCGCGAAAATCGTGGGCACGACCTCCGTGGTCCTGGCGGCCCATTCCCTGGTCGTCGGCACCGTACTGACCGCGAAAGATGTCACGGTGGAGCAACGCGACATCGTCGGCCTGCCGCCGGGGTATCTGGATGACGCTGGCATTGCGCTGGGACTCACCGCCGCCCGCGCCATCGCGGGCGGCGCCATTTTGACAAATCAGCAGTTACTGGGAGCACAAGCGGTACAGCGCGGCCAAATGGTCACGTTGCTCGCAGACGCGGGAGGGATCAGCGTCAGAATGGCGGGCCGCGCGCTCTCCGACGGCCTCATCAACCAGCGAATCAAGGTCGAAAATCTATCCTCCGGCAAAATCGTCGAGGGAATCGCCCGTTCTCCCCAAGTAGTCGAAATTGTTTTTTAAATTGCCCTTCAGTGATACGCGTCACAGTCGATAACCTCACAATCGAATGATTTTAGGCGTACGGATTAAAGTTCATCCTAACCCTGACGATACAGTCGTACGGGTAGCCTGCTTGCCCTAGGAGATATTAAGGTGCCGAACAGAATCAATGGATACATAGCGACGGAACCGCTCGCACCCGTCAAGGGCTCGAACAGCGGCGTTCAAGTCGTTGATAAGGCTCAAAGCGAGGCCACTGCCACCACCGCTGCGCCCGCATCGTCGACCGCGGATACGGTCACTTTTACGGGTCCGGCCCTGGCGTTGCAAAAGCTCAGCGAAGCCGTTGCCAAGGCCCCGGTCGTCAATACGCAGAAAGTGGCATCGGTAAAGCAATCCGTTCAAAACGGAACGTACCAGGTCGACGCAGGCCGCGTTGCCGACAAGCTTCTCGAATTCGAGCGCGGGTTGAAGTAGTCATGAATAGCGACACCCATCGCCGTCTCGAAGTTGTGTTGGACCGCGAGATCGATGCCGCGCACTCCTTGGCGGCGACTTTGGATGCGGAGCGTGTCGCTTTGACCGGCAATTCTCCCGAAGCAGTGGTCGAACAGGCTGCCCAAAAGACCGCGCTGTTCGGCGTGATCGAGAAATTGGAAGTGCAGCGCCGTGAACTGTGCGACGCAGCAAGCATTTCCCTTCCCAATATTCAGCGCGGCAGAATTCCGGTCATTTCGGGCGTTTCCGACACCGTTGCCGACCGCTGGCGCGCATTGTTGGAGTTGATCGCCGGCTGCCGTGTTGCCAACGAGGTCAACGGCTACATCATCAACGCTCGCCGTGGGCAAATGAATCAATTGTTCCAGGTTCTCCGAGGCGGCGCCCCGGTGACCTACGGCCCGCAAGGAAAGACCTTCGGCAGCACCTTGCGAGCGCTGGCCCGGGCCTGACATATGCTGGTACTCAGTCGTCGCGCCGATGAATCGATCGTGATCCAGCCCGCGGAAGGCGCGGATGGCACCATGACCGTGGCGGAGTTGTTCGCCAACGGACCGATTCAGATCACATTGCTGGGCGGTACCGGCCGTCGCATTAAAATGGGGATCGACGCGCCCGAACAGCTCGCCATTCGACGCAAAGACGTCGCATAGACTCCGCTGTCGCACCGCTTTGGTGAGTTCGAGGTCCGTGCCGTCCTACCGTATGACCATTGACCAATTGCTGGAGATGGCGACCGGCCGACATCGCGCGGGCGAGCTGGTCGAGGCGCGCCGACTCTATCGGCGAATATTGGCCGACATGCCCAATCACGTCGTGGCCTTGTTCCGCGGCGGCTTGCTGGAACTGCAGGACGGGCGCCCGGAGCAGGCGCTCGCTCTCATGGAGCAGGCGGTGACCATGGGTCCCGAGGAGCCGCGCCACCACGTCGGCTTGGGCCAGGCGCTGCAGGCGCTCGGGCGCCTTGCGGATGCGGCCGCCGCGTACCGCCGGGGGCTGCGCGCCGAGCCCTGCTCGGCCGATGCGCACTTTGCGCTGGGGGTCGTTCTCCAAGCGCAAGGCGATTACCTCGAGGCGATCGACGCCTACCAGCACGCCATAGAATTCCAGCCGGAATACTTTGCCGCACTGAATAATCTTGGCTTATGCCAGCAACGGTGCGGACGCGTCGCGGAAGCGGTGAGCGCTTATACACGGGCGCTGGCGCTCAAACCGAATGCGGTGGGAACCATGGCCAATCTGGGGACGGCGTTGCAAGGAGTGGGCCGGATCGACGAGGCGGTCGGGTTACTGCGCGCTGCAGTAGAACTCGAGCCCCAGGTCACAGCGCACGCCATCAATCTTGGCATAGCCCTTTGCCGCCGGCGGGACTTCGTCGCGGCGCAGACCGTGTTGCGCGAAGCGCTCGCTCGCGACCCCCTCTCTGCCGATGCGGCCTTCAACTTGGGGAATGCGCTGCATGGCCAAGGACGTCCGCGCGAGGCCGCAGCCCTCTACCAACGAGCCGGGGAATTGCACCCCGGCTATGCGGACGCCTTGATTAACCTGGGCAACATGCACAAGGAAATCGGCGACTTCGCGGCGGCAGCGTCGGCCTATGAGGCAGCACTGTGCGCCCAACCGGATTCCGTGGTCGCCATGAACAACGCCGGCTGCCTGCTGCGCACGCTCGGCCGTTTCGACGACGCCGAAGACATGCTGCGTCGCGCCTTGCACTTGGACCCGAATCAATCCGCGCTCCATGACAACCTGGGCAGCGTGCTGAAGGACGTTGGTGAACTCGATTCGGCAATCGCCTGCTTCCGCCGATCCCTGGAACTCGACCCGAGCAACGCGGCTACTCACAGCAACCTCGCCTATGCGCTCTGTTTCCAGTCTTCGCAGGCGCAGCCGATTCTCGAAGAATGTTTGCGGTGGGCGCAGCGTTTTGCCGGCACATCGCGCGGTGAGTCTCGCAGCCATGCCAACGATCGCTCGCCGCTGCGCCGCCTGCGCATCGGCTATGTCTCGCCCGACTTCCGTGATCATTGCCAGTCGCTGTTCACCATACCGTTGCTCTCACGGCATGATCACGCAGCCTTCGAGATTTTTTGTTATGCCAGCGTGGAGCGCGCCGACGACCATACCCGTCGGATCGCCGCGCTGGCGGACGTATGGCGCGACGTGCGCGCGCTGGACGATGCTGCGCTCGCCGCCCTGATTCGCGACGATCGCATCGACATCCTCGTCGATTTGACCATGCACATGGCCAAAGGTAGACCGTTGACTTTTGCCCGCAAGCCGGCGCCCGTCCAAGCCGCATGGCTGGCCTATCCCGGGACGACGGGCATGAGCGCGATGGACTACCGTATCAGTGATCCTCGTTTGGACCCGGTGGGCTTCGAGACTCATTCCAGCGAGCGCACGATCCGGCTTCCGGACTCCTTCTGGTGCTATGACCCGCTGACCGCGGAGCCGCAGGTCAATTCGCTGCCGGCGCTCGAGCGCGGCTATCTCACGCTCGGCTGTTTGAACAACCCCTGCAAGCTCACGGATGAGACACTGCACCTGTGGGGCAGAGTCATGCAGGCCATTTCCGACTCCCGGCTGCTGCTGCTGGCACCCCCCGGTCGGCATGGCCTGCGCGTGTCGCAGCGCTTGGCGGCGCATGGCATAGCCGAAGAACGCGTGGACTTCGTTCCCTATCGTACACGCGCTTTGTACCTACGCTCGTACCACGACATCGATCTCGGGCTGGACACGGTTCCGTACAACGGACACACCACGAGTCTCGATTCCTTGTGGATGGGTGTACCCACCATCACCCGGGTAGGCCAAACCTGCGTGGGCCGCGGCGGCTTGAGCCAGTTGTTTCAGCTGGGCCTCTGCGAATTGGCCGCCGCAACCGATGAAGCATTCGTCGGCGCTGCCGTTGCGCAGAGCCGTGACATCCCGCGCCTTGCCGACCTGCGGCAACAATTACGCTCGCGGCTCGAGCAGTCTCCGCTGATGGATGCGCCCCGCTTTACGCGGCACATGGAGGCGGTTTATCGCGCCATGTGGAGCGACTATTGCGGGACGAAATCCGTCTCTTCTGGTGCCATAATGCATTGAAGAGCATGGTTATTTTCCTTAACGCCGCGACTGCCCCTGAGCCTTTGAACATAACGCCCGACCCTCGCACGCAACGCTTCGCTAATCGCATTGCGATGTGCATAATGGCCCTCTCGCAGACTCATCAACCGAAGGGGCTGATACCGATGGAGCGTCGCTTGCATACCCGCCACCGAGCGCGGACTACGGTATACGTCGTGATGTCGGGAAGAAAAAGCCGGATTTGCAAGGCGAAAAACTTGAGCGCGAACGGCGTCTTCGTCGAGACCGAGAACCTCGGTCTGCGCAAGGGTCAACAGGTGCAGCTCGCATTTGCCATCAATCTCGGTCTGGTGACCAAGATCCACCGCCGCACGGCCATCGTCGCGCACGTGACGCGCGGCGGCACCGGTCTCATGATGGAACAGTTCGCAGGCCGCTGAACCAGCCGACCGAGACGCGGTCGGCATCGCCGCACCTGCGCGGTCCGGCCTGCGCGGCCCGGCACTTACCTGTAAACTTAAGGGGCATGCCACCCCTAGATCCGCGTCGCGCGGAAGCCATCCGCATCCGCGGCGCGCGTCAAAATAATCTCAAAGCACTGGACCTTGATTTGCCGCTCAACGAACTGATCGTCGTTACCGGCGTCAGCGGCTCCGGGAAGTCGTCATTGGTTTTCGACACGCTGTACGCCGAAGGCCAGCGGCGTTACGTCGAAACTTTCTCCCCCTACGCGCGGCAATTCCTGGATCGCATGGACAAGCCGTTGGTGGACCGCATCGACGGCATCCCGCCGTCGATTGCCATCGATCAAACCAATCCCGTGCGCACATCGCGCTCCACCGTGGGCACGATGACCGAACTCAACGATCATCTGAAGCTGCTGTTCGCGCGCGCCGCGGTTCCCCATTGCCGCGGGTGCGGTAAGCCCGTGCGTCGCGACACGTCGGAAACCATTCTGGCGGCGCTGGCTGCAGCATCCCGCGATGCCGGCGACCCGCGGCTGCTGCTGACTTTCCCGGTCACCCTGCCGAAGAACTTCGCCGAGGCAGAGGTCAAAGCGCTGCTGGCGGCTCAAGGCTACACCCGCATCCATGAGCACCGGGGTGACACCCTTCAGGTGGTTCAAGATCGCTTTCGTTGGTCGGCCGTCGATCTGGGAAGGGCGGGCGATGCGATCGAGGCCGCGCTCAAGGTCGGGCGGGGACGGCTCGACGTTTACGCACAAACCGACTTAGGGTGCGTCTCGCCGCCTTGGCGCTTTTCCACCGATCTTCATTGCCCTGACTGCGACATCAGCTACAAGGATCCCAGTCCGAGCACGTTCAGCTTCAACTCACCCATCGGCGCCTGCGAGACCTGCCGCGGCTTCGGCCGCATCATCGGCGTCGATTATGACTTGGTCATTCCGGATGGTTCGTTGTCGCTCCGCGAGGGCGCCATCAAACCGTGGCAAACCGAGTCCAATAAGGAGTGCCAGGCGGATCTACTGAAGTTCGCGCGCAAGCGCTCCATTCCGATCGACACACCGTGGCGCGTCCTCACCGAGCTTCCGCGCAAGTGGGTGCTCGACGGCGAAGGCGAATGGACCAAGAACGTTTGGTATGGCGTCAGGCGCTTCTTTGCGTGGCTCGAGACCAAAGCCTACAAGATGCACATCCGGGTGCTGCTCTCGAGATACCGCTCGTATACCGAATGCCCCACATGCCATGGCGCTCGACTCAAGCCCGATGCATTGCTGTGGCGGGTGGGGCGGCCGGGGCTCAATATCCGCGAGTTGATGTTGCTCCCGATCGACGACTGTCGACATTTCTTCGCCACGCTGGCACTTCCCGCACCGCTCGATGATGCCGTCGACCTGTTGCTCCGCGAAATCCGCGCGCGCTTGAAATATCTCACCGATGTCGGCCTGGGCTACCTCAATCTCGATCGCCAATCCCGCACTTTGTCCGGCGGAGAGGTACAGCGGATTAACCTCACGACGGCGCTCGGCACATCGTTGGTGAGCACTCTATTCGTGCTGGACGAGCCTTCCATCGGTCTCCACCCGCGAGATGTCGGTCGGATAGTCGGCGTCATGCAGCGCTTGCGCGACGCCGGCAACACGTTGGTCGTGGTCGAGCACGATCCAAAAGTCATGCAGGCCGCAGATCGACTGCTCGACATCGGCCCGGGCCCCGGCGAGCACGGCGGCGAAATAGTCTTCTACGGGCCCGTCCACGAGCTTATCCTGGCGAAAGGTTCGCTCACCGCAGACTATCTCTTTCAACGCAAGCGGGTGGAGACGCCGCGCATCGCCGGGCGCGTCGACTCGAGCCGTTCGCCCGCGATCGCCGTGGAGCCGGGCGTTCTGCGACTCGAAGGCGCAGCCGAACATAATCTCAAGAACGTCGACGTCGAGATTCCGTTGCACCGCATGGTGTGCGTCACCGGGGTCAGCGGCTCGGGCAAATCCACGCTGGTGCACGACGTCTTGCTGCCGGCGCTGCTGCGCGCCAAAGGCAAGCCCACCGACAGCCCAGGCCGCCACCGCGCCCTTCAGGGCGCCGACCTGATTGGTGATGTGATCATGGTCGACCAAAGCCGTATCGGCCGCACGACACGGTCCAATCCGGCGAGCTATGTCGGCGCCTTCGACCCCATCCGCAATTTGTTCGCCAAACTGCCGCAAGCGCGGGAGCGCAAATACACGGCGGGCACTTTCAGCTTCAATGCCGGCAATGGCCGCTGCCCCGCCTGCGGCGGTAACGGCTTCGAGCACGTCGAGATGCAGTTTCTCTCCGACGTTTACCTGCGGTGTCCGGATTGCGATGGCCGTCGCTATCGGGCGGAAATTCTCGAATGCACTCTTACGCGCGGTGATTTCCCGCCGAAGAGCATTGCCGACGTCCTCGACCTCACGGTTTCCGCGGCTCTGCAGTTTTTCGCGGGCGACCCGGAAGTGTGCATGCGTTTAGGCCCGCTCGCCGACGTGGGTTTGGACTACCTCCGGCTCGGTCAACCGGTGCCGACGTTGTCCGGCGGCGAAGCGCAACGCCTCAAGCTCGCAGGACACCTTGCAGAGAACGCCGTGCGTGAACGCACGGGCTCTCTGTTCCTGTTCGATGAGCCAACCACCGGTTTGCACTTCGACGACATCGCGAAGCTTCTGCGTGCGTTCCGGCGCCTGATCGATGCCGGGCACTCGCTGTTGGTGATCGAACACAATCTCGACGTGGTGCGCAGCGCCGATTGGGTCATCGACTTGGGTCCCGAGGGCGGCGAGGCCGGCGGCGCCGTCGTTTGCGTCGGCACGCCGGATGATGTGATGCGTGTTTCCGCGTCGCACACCGGCCGCGCCCTCCTTGAAGCGGCGAGCCCCGCCTCGTTCGGCAATGCCGTGCAGGATGCGGAAAGCCACGCCCACAGGACCCAAGCCGCGACTGCGATCGAGATACGCGGCGCGCGCGAACACAACCTCAAGAACATCGACGTCAACGTGGGCCGCAACCAGTTCACGGTCATCACGGGTGTATCCGGCAGCGGCAAGAGCAGCTTGGCTTTCGATATCCTGTTCGCCGAGGGACAACGACGCTATCTCGAATCCCTCAATGCCTACGCGCGCCAATTCGTGCAGCCCGCAGCTCGCCCCGACGTAGACGCGATTTTCGGCATACCGCCTACCGTCGCGATCGAACAGCGAACCAGCCGCGGCGGCCACAAGAGCACCGTCGCCACCCTGACCGAGATTTATCATTTCCTGCGGCTGCTGTATGTAAAGCTAGGCATTCAGCATTGCCCCGCATGCAATGCGGCAATTCAACCGCAGTCGGCCGACGCCATTGCCGCGCGCGTGCTGCAGGATTACCGCGGCAAAAAAGTGACCGTCTTGTCGCCGTTGATCGTGGCGCGAAAAGGCCTGTATACGGCGCTTGCCAAGTGGGCCCGCGGCAAAGGCTTCGCGGAACTGCGCGTCGACGGGTCCATGCTGCCGACGGCCAAATGGCCCAGGCTCGATCGCTTCATCGAACACAACATCGAACTTCCCGTCGCCACGCTGACGGTGAACGCCGCCCGCGAGCCTGAACTTCGAGACGCCCTCGACGTCGCTTTGGAGCATGGCCGGGGCGTGGTTCATGTCTCCTCACCCAATACCGACGGGGCGACGAACGCCGGCGAGGGCGCGGTTTTTTCGACAAAACGAGCCTGCCCCAACTGCGGTACCGGCTTTCCCGAACTCGATCCCCGATTGTTTTCGTTCAATTCACGGCACGGGTGGTGCAAGAGCTGTTTCGGCACCGGCTTGCAGATGGCGGAATTCGACGCGGAACAAAGCGGCGAAGAATCGAAATGGCGCGAAGCCG
>Ga0181536_10002242_pt1 | contig 22030 bp, 21 predicted proteins | sample PEATcosm2014_Bin_41_FD_121105 | JGI IMG/M metagenome (GOLD analysis project Ga0181536, IMG submission 121105) | Peatland microbial communities from MTU Mesocosm Facility, Houghton, MI, USA - PEATcosm2014_Bin17_60_metaG | ecosystem: Environmental > Terrestrial > Soil > Wetlands > Peat | place...
AGGAAAACTTCGATAAGGCGCTGGCCTTGCCGGTGAACAGCGGCCTGCATCTGGTGGGCCGCGAGCACTTCGCGACGACCGACCTCAGCGTGACCGCGCAGATCGCGCGCATCAAAGCCGCGAATCCGCAAGCGGTGGTCATATGGACCGCCGGCACGGGCCTCGGCGTCGCGCTGCAAAGCGTGCACGAAGTGGGTCTCGACGTGCCGATCATGGCCGGCAACGCCAACATGGTGCACGCGCAGCTCGAAGGCTACGCCGCGTTCGTCCCCAAGACGCTGCTCTTCCCCGGCATCCTCGGCATCACGCCGCTCGCGTCGTCGCCGGCCGGCGTGAAAGCCGCGGAAAACGTGTTCACGACGGCCTACGCGAAAACGGGCAACAAGCCGGATCTCCCCGGCGCGCTCTCCTGGGACCCGACGAAACTCTTGCTCGATGCTTACGCCGCCATCGGCTGGAACGCCACCGCCGATCAGCTGCGCGCGTGGATCGTCTCGCAGCACAACTGGGCCGGCATCAACGGCATCTACGATTTCGCGAAATACCCGCAACGCGGCATCGGTCCCGATTCGTGCGTCATCACCCAATGGAACCCCACCAGCAAGGAATTCACCGCCATCAGCGGCCCCGCCGGAGCCGTGCGCTAAAGGCTTGCTGTCATCGTGAAGGTCAATCTGTCATCCCGAGCTTGTCGAGGGACCGCCACGATCGGGTACTCAGGCGGCGCCCCCCGGTGTAGACGGCTAACGCCCTTGTGGAGCGATCGCTGCTGCGCAGTGGTCCTGCGTGCTACAAGCAACTCCCTATTTCCGGCGGATCGTCCAGCTAAAGCGACCGTACGCAACCGACGAGCGCATCGCATACGTCCTAGAAGCACCGGATCGGCAAGAGATTGAACCGTCCGGCCGGATTCGATCGTGGCGCGCGATACCGGAACTCGGTGGCAAGGTGATGCGCGTTGTTACGCTTGAGGATGGGATTACGGTCCTGAACGCGTTCCTGGATCGGAATGCGCGGAGAATACGATGAAAGTGGACACCTACCCGGACGAACGGATGATTTACGTGGAGCTGGTTGAAGGCGCCGATGCGTCGGCAGAATCCGAGGAAGTTTCGACCGGAGTCGTCGTTGACTACGATGACGCAGGCCAGGCAATCGGCATCGAGATCGACGTTGACGCTATCCTAACATTGCCGGCACTCCATAAGGCCTAACTGGGTGGATCGGGACCCAATCAGCAGCTAGGAAACGAGGTGCTTCGGCCGCCGTAGAACGCCTTCAACAACTCGGACGGGAGTGGAGCATCGAAATTGTCGGAAATGTAGCCCAGACCGTCGTCGAAGCCGAATACGCGCGACGTTGAGTGTTCGATTGGAACAATCCGCGCCACTGGCTTACCATTGCGCAGAATCGTTGTGCTCGTGCCGCCTTCCGCGTCCCGAACGAGCTCGACTAGCCATGTCTTGGCACCCAAGATCCCAACCGTCTTCATACAACCAGCATAACAAACTCATCTGCAGTTGAACAGGCATGTTAGGGTCGCTTTATGGGGGCGTCCTCCCTCAGCTCGATTGCGCCGCGCCGCTGCGGTCTTTGCAGGGTGCATCGGACTGGTCTAGCAAAGGGGAAGCGAATTCCAACGCGAGGCCTTGGAGCATCGTTGACATGTCGATCGTTGAGCGTGTGGTAAGTACGAGCGGGCCGCTCGATTTCGCCAAGACCGGCCCTGCCACGATCACGGGCCGGTACTTGCGGCATTTTTGGACGCCCGTCGCGCTGCTCGACGACGTCAAGCCGGGACGGGCGCGGCCGATCCAGATCATGAGCGAGTGGTTCACGTACTATCGCGGCGAGGGCGGAGCGCCGCACGTCATCGCGTTTGCGTGCGCGCATCGCAACACGCGGCTCGCAACCGGTTGGGTGGAAGGCGATTGCATTCGCTGCTTCTATCACGGCTGGAAGTACGACGCCGACGGTCAGTGCGTCGAGCAGCCGGCCGAAGATGAGGGCTTTGCCAAGAAAATCAAGATTGCCGGCTATCCGACGCGCGAGCAATTCGGCTTGGTGTTCGCCTTTCTCGGGGCGGGCGACGCGCCGCCGTTCCCGAACTTCGGCGGATTCGATGAGTCCGGGTCGCTGGAGCTCTCGAGCTACCTGCGAAAGGCGAATTACTACAACCAGCGCGAGAACAGCTCGGACGTGATCCACGTGCAGTTCGTGCACAGCAAATCCGATTTCGCCCGCTCCGGTTTCAACCGCGACATCCCGACGCTCACGGCCGACGAAACGGAGTACGGGATTCGCGGCGAAGCCACGTTCGCCGACGGCAAGGTCAACGTGCACCATATCCTCATGCCGCTCGGTGTCTACGAGCCGGTCTTCAACCGCGAGGCCGGCTGGATCGATCACCTCGCCTGGCGCGTCCCGGTAACCGATGAGTCGCACCGCAGCTTCATCGTCGACCGCGTCCATAAGACCGGCCCGGAACTCGAAGCGTACAGAGCGGCCCGAGCGAAGCGCGAGCGCGCCCGGGCTGATGCGCAATCCGTCGATGAGATCGTCACCGCGATCCTGCGCGGCGACATGCACATCGACGACGTTCCCGCCGATCATCCCGATATCGTGAACATTCAGGATTCCGTTTCGTTGAATGTCCAGCCGCTGATTTCGGAGCGCGTCGACCGGCTGGGGCGCTCCGATCACGAGGTCATCCTGTTGCGGAAGATCATGGCGCGTGAGATCGCCGCGCTGGCCGCCGGCAAACCGATCAAAATGTGGCGCTGGGAAGAAATGCTGTCGATCGACAGCGGAACGTAACGGGAGAGAGCGATGCCGAACGCAACGTTGGATGACATCGTGCACACCGGCCCGGGCACGCTCGGCGGCCGGTATCTGCGCAGCTTTTGGCAGCCGGTCGCCACGGCCGAATCGCTCGCGCCGGGAACGGCCATTCCGATTCGGGTGATGAGCGAGATGTACACGCTGTACCGGGGCACGGACGGTGCGGCGCACACGCTCACACCGCGCTGCCCGCATCGCGGCACGCGGCTTTCCACGGGGCGGGTCGAGGGCGACGCGCTGCGCTGCTTCTACCACGGCTGGAAATTCGACGGCGACGGAGCGTGCATCGAAGCACCGGCGGAACGCATGGGATTCTGCGACACGGTGCGCGTTCGCAGCTACCCCACGCAAGAGTATCTGGGCCTGATCTTCGCGTTTCTGGGCGAGGGTGACGCGCCGCCGCTGCCGCGCTATCCGGAGTTGGAAGATGAGGGCGTCCTCGAAGTCAGCGAGCCCGTCGTGTGGCCCTGCAACTATTTCAACCGGCTCGAGAACTCGGTCGATCCGGTGCACCTGCCGTTCGTCCACGGCGATTCCGAGTTCAGCGAGGCCGGGTTGGGCGACGTGCCCGAGGTGTCGGGCGAAGAAACCGGCTTCGGCATTTCCACGTCGGCGAAGCGTCCCAACGGTGCGGTTCGCGTGACGCACTTCCACATGCCGAACATCAACTATCTCAAGGACCCGCCGAAAGAGAACAGCCTCGGCTGGGTCGAGCACCTCTCGTGGCGCGTGCCGGTCGATGACGAAAGCTGCGTCAGCTACGTCATGCAATTGGCGCATGTCACCGGCGCAGCCGCCGAGGAATACCGCGAACGGCGCAAACGCAAGCTCGAGAAAGCGCGCACGACCGCGTCCGCGACGATGCTCGGCCCGCGCGTGCTGGAGGGCAGCTTGCGCATCGACGACATCGAGGACCGCACGTTCATCGTCAACCTGCAAGACTACGTCGCGCAGGTCGGCCAGGGCACGATCGCCGACCGCGACGACGAGCGGCTCGGCCGTTCGGATCGCGTCGTGCTGCTGATGCGGAAGATCTTTCTACGCGAGTTGCAGGCGTTGGCCGACGGCCGGCCGCTCAAGCACTGGCATCGTTCCGAGCGCGTGCTCGCAACGGTCGGCGTGTAGGCCACAGATGAAACGCATTCTCGCCGCACTCGTCATCGCCGTCGGCCTGACCGGCGCCGCCGGCAGCACCGCGCTGCCGGCCAACAAATTCGGCCCGCAGATCACCGCGCTGATCGCGCAGGCACAAAAAGAAGGCAAGCTGCAGCTCTCGTGGAGCGGCGGCAGTTTCGGCGAGAACGGCAAGGACATGCCGGCCTGGATCGATGCCTTCAACCGCTACTACGGGCTGCACCTCAGCTACACGTACACGCCGGCGCCGACGATGACGCAGCAAGCGATGGCCGTGATTCAGGCTGCGCAGTCGAATACGCCGGCCGCCACCGACGACGTGATCCTCGGTGCGGAGAACCTCGACCTCGACGTGAAGGCGAAAGCGCTGATCGCGTACCCCTGGGCCGCGCTGGCCAAAGAGCTCGGCGCGAACCTGCCGGCCGCCGTGATCGGGCCCGACAATTCGGGCATCGGCTTCGCGACCGAAGTGTACGGTATCACCTACAACAAGAACGCCGTCGCGGCGGCCGACGTGCCGCAGACGCTGAGCGACGTCCTCAAGCCGGCGTGGAAAGGACGCGTCGCCGGTGAGGCGCATGCCGCCGGCTTCGCCGATCTCGCGGAGTTCAACAAGCAGTGGAATCCCGCGAAAGCGGAAGCGTACGTGCGCAAGCTCGGGGAGCAAATCGGCGGCATCGCCCGCTGCGGCGATGCCACGCCGCTGCTGAGCGGCCAGTTCGACATGATGGTGCTCGAGTGCGACATCTCGGCGGCGATCCTGGAAGAGCGGCGCGGCCTGCCGATCGGGTACATCGTGCCGAAGGACGGGGCGCTCATGGGGCCATGGTACATCGGGGTTCCGAAAACGAGCCCCGATCCGGCGGCCGGCGCACTGCTCGCCATCTTCATGATGACCAAAGAGGGTCAGCAAGTCGCGTGGGACGCGCACGGCGGCGATCTCGCGCAGATCCCGGGCTCGCATATGGCGGCGTTCCTGCCGCGCAACGCGGTGAACGTCACCGCTCAGGACTATCTCGCGCAGCCCGAAACGGCGAAGCTCTACGAGCAGTACGCCAACATCATCACGGGGATGAACAAGAAGTAGCGCGGTGATTTCCGTATCGGGCGTCGAGAAGACGTTCGCCGCCGGCGGCAACGCCGTACATTCGCTGCGCGGCGTGTCGTTCGACGTCGTGCCGGGCGAATTTTTGGTGGCGATCGGCGCGAGCGGATCCGGGAAGACGACGCTGTTGCGTTCGGTCGCCGGGCTCGAGTGGCCCGACGCCGGACGGATCGCGCTGCGCGGCGAGACGGTGTTCGACGCGGCCACCGGCGTCGACGTGCCGCCGCAACGCCGGCGGATCGGCATGGTCTTTCAGTCGTACGCGATCTGGCCGCATCTGTCGGTGCTCGACAACGTCATGTTGCCGTTGCGCAACGGCTACCTGCGGATGAAGCTCGACGCGGCGCAAGCGGCGGCGATGCGCGCGCTCGAGCTCGTCGGCATCGGCGCGCTCGCCGCGCGGCCCGCACCGCAGCTGAGCGGCGGGCAACAGCAACGCGTCGCGCTCGCCCGCGCACTTGCGGTCAGCTCCGACGTGCTGCTCATGGACGAGCCGCTCAGCAACCTCGACGCGCAGTTGCGCGAGGACGTTCGCGGCGAGCTCAAAGCGCTCAGCAGCCGCGTCGGTGCGACCGTCTTGTACGTGACCCACGACCGGGCCGAAGCGCTGGCGATGGCCGATCGCGTGCTGGTGCTCGATCACGGCAGCGTTTTGCAGATCGGCTCGCCCGCCGAGATCTACGACCGGCCGGCGAGCCGCACGATGGCGGAGTTCATGGGCCGCGTCAACTGGATCGCGGGTACGCCGGCCGGTGACGGGCGCGTTGCGACGCCGCTCGGACCGTTGCGAGTGGCGGGTGATGTCGCGCGCTCGGGCGCCGTCACGATCGGCATTCGACCCGAAGGCATCGGCGTGCGCCGCGCCGCGCCGGGCGACGTGCTTGGCGCCAATGCGGTCGCGGCAACGGCCGTGAGCGTGCAGTTTCTCGGCTCGCATGCGGTGCTCGAGGCCGACGCCGCCGGCGTGCGGCTCGCGATCGAAACGCGCGGCACCGCCTTGCCCGCACCGGGTGATGCGCTGGTGCTCGATCTGCCGCCCGAGCGCATGTTCGTCTTCGCGGAGGACACCGCCGCGGCGCCGCCCGCCGCCGCCGCACTTCCCGTATGACGCGCGGCGCGCCGTTCGTCTGGATCGCGGGCGTGCCCGCCGCGGCGATCCTGATCCTGTTGTTGGCCGTCGTGTGGCTCAGCTTGACCACCGGCGTGCCGGCGATTCCGGGCGGCCCCTACGCACTCACCCACATCCGCGCGATGCTGACCTCGTCCGAGACGTGGCTGGTGCTCGGGAACACGCTCGTCTTCGCCACGATCGCGACGGCGATCGCGATGCTCGGCGGGACGGCCGTGGCGTGGGTGGTGGAGCGGACCGATCTGCCGGGGCCGCAGTTCGTCTACGCGGCGCTGACGCTTGCGCTCTTGATCCCGGGCTTCTTTCCGGCGATGGGCTGGCTGTTTTTGCTCGGTCCGCGCATCGGGATCGTCGGCCGCCTGCTCCATCAGGCGTTCGGCCTGCCGCAAGACGCGATCACGATCGCGAACCCGCCCGGAATGGGCTTCGTGCAAGGGTTGCTGCTGGTGCCGCTGGCGTTCGTGCTGATCGGACCGGCGCTGCGCACCGTGTCGGGCGAGCTGCTCGAAGCCGCCGACGTGCACGGGCTCTCGCTCGTCCAACGCTTGCGGCTCATCGAGTTGCCGGTCGTGACGCCGGCGTTGGTCGCCGCAACGATCTACTGTTTCATGATCGCCGCCTCGTCGTTCGAGGTGCCTGGCTTCATCGGCCTGACGTACCGGCAATTCACGTTCAGCACGTACGTGTATCAACTGACCAATCCACCCAACGGCCAGCCGCAATACGGCCCGCCGGCAGCGATCGCTCTCGTGTCGATCGTGGTTGCGTTTCTGCTCACGCTGGCCTACCAGCGCGCGCTGCGCCGGGGTGCAGCGTATCAAGTGGTGACGGGGCGTGGCTACCGGCCCTCGCCGTATCGCTTGGGGCGCAAGCGGGCCGGTGTGTACGCCGCGATCGGCGGCTACTTCGTGCTGATCATCATCATGCCGTTGGCGCTCGTGCTGTGGGTGGCGCTGATGCCGTACTTCCAAGTACCGTCGCTCGCGGCGATCAAGTCGATGACGCTCGCAAATTTTGCCCAAGCGCCGTGGCCGTTGGCGTGGGCCGGCGCCTCGCACACGCTGGAGCTGATGGTGTGCGTGCCGATCGCCGCCGTCGCGCTCGGCCTGATCGCGTCGTGGGTGGTGGTGAAGTCGCGCTCGCGCTTCCGCGGCGCGATCGACCTGCTACTGTTTCTCCCGCACGCCGTGCCGGGCATCGTGTTTGCGATGGCGCTGCTGACGCTCGCGCTGTTCGTGCTCTCACCAGTCATTCCACTGGCGGGCACCGTGCTGATCATCGGTATCGCATATCTACTGATCTACATCAGTTTCGCCGTACGCTCGATGAGCGTCGCGGTGGTGCAAGTGTCGAGCGATCTCGAGGAAGCCGCCTACGTCGGCGGCCTCTCGGTCGGCCGAACGATGACGAAAGTCTTCCTACCACTGGTCTCGCAAGCCGCACTCAACGCCTGGGTCTGGATCGCGCTCCTGGTCGGCCGCGAACTCACCATGGCCGTCGTCCTCTTCACCCCCGCAAACATCACGCTCCCCGCCGTCATCTGGTCAACGTGGTTCACCGGCGAACTCGGCCAATCATCAGCCATGAGCCTCGTCTTCATGGCCATCTTCCTCCCCGTCGCCCTCGTCTATCTCGCCCAACGCACAAACCGCCGCCGCCCCGAATCTACGCCCCTCGTCGGCTAGCCCCGCCGCACACGGTGCAATAGCGAGCGTCGCGCCCCCCGTGTCATCCCGAGCTTGTCGAGGGACCGCCACCATCGTGCACGGTCAGGCAGCGCTAAGCGCTCGCCTTACGAGGACGTCCGCCCTTTGCTCCGTTGCGGCGCGCCGCTGCCGTCTTCGCGGGCGAAGTTTTCGAGCCGGCTTGCCGCGCGAGTTCGGACATCCAACGCCTTCCCCCATAAACGCCTTGAAGAAGTGAGATTACCTCAAAGTCCGCGTCGACGTCACGCCATTCGAGACAGGTTCCGCTTTCCGCGATAGCCCCTCGCTGTAACTGCTCTGTTGTGGCGTCCGACAAGCCTTGCATGAGGCGTCTCGGAATGATAAGCGCGGCTCCGTTGTTCATCTCGATGACGACCGTGTCCCCGACACGGTCATAGCGCACGTCGATCGCAAGCGGCTCGGTGCGCAGCCTCTCTTCGCGCCGGCGGTACGCCGCCTCGAGTTCGGCTTCAGTGGGCATTCGGGTCTTGGTTGGCATCAGCGGTAGCGCTCCCAGAGTTCGATCAACTCGGCTAGATGTGAGTCGACGATTTCGATAACTTGACGCATGTCGCTGCGTGAAAGCCCATGGTCAAATTCTCGAACGGAGAGCGTTCCGTCTAGATGGAATTCGATGACCGCAGCCGGGGCTTTTCCCGTTCCTAGGCGCGCATGCACGTGCCGCGGATAGTGGTCACGAGGAATGATGACGAGGCGCCACCGACCTGCCCTAATCGCCGGCACCTAGAATAACCCAACTGTTTGGTTTTGTCTAGCCCAAAGCAACGCCTCTCATTCACGCGGCCACGACGCTTCGCAATCGCCCCCCCAGCCGGCGTTCATCGAGCTTGCGCGATGAGCAGCCGATCGAACGAGTCGGGGTGATGCTTCAGCAGTGCGAACACGCCGTACGTCTGAGCTGCGGTGATCGGGAGCACGTGAATCCGCGCGTGCCGAAAGCGATCGGAAAGATACTGGCTTTATACGACAAGCGATCCGACCGCAGGAACCACCACTTCCCGGGGCGCGCTCTGCTCGTATCCGTAAAGATACGCCACGAGTTGAGATTGCTTCTCAGCCAATAGCGCCCAGTTGTAGGACGTGCCCGGGTTCTCAACGACCTCAACCCAGGGCTCTAGCTTGCCCTGGCTATTTTCCATTTTCACTGGTCGTACGGGCGCTTTTCGCGCCTTGTCGGCGATCTTCTCGCCGGACAGCTCGGCGAGTCGCCCTTCTCGTGGGGGCGAGCCCGCTCCTAACTGTACGAGGACTTGTCGAATGTGGCGAAAAGGGCCACCGAGAGGTACGCTGCATTGATGCAACCGATTTCCCGGAGATCGAGCCTGTTGGCGCTTGGAGCAACGCTGGGCGGCGCCATGATTGCGCGGGCAAGCGCGGACCCGATCCCGCTGCACGTCGGCATCATCCCGACCATCGCGAACGCCGGTTATTACGCGGCCGACAAGTTCGGCTATTTCTCGGCCGAGAACATCGCGGTCACCGCGGAGGTCATTCGCGGCGGCGCGGCCGCGATTCCGACGCTGGCGAACGGCTCGGTCGACGTCCTGTTTTCCAACGCCACGAGCGTCGTCGAAGCGATTGTGGGCGGCATCGACCTGCGCGTCATCATCGAAGGCACGATCATGGCGAACAAGCCGCCGGATTCCGGAGCGCTCGTGAAGCGCCGGGGCGACCCCATTCACACCGGCAAGGACCTGGAAGGCAAAGTGATCGCGACCAACGCCTTGCGCGACGTCGTTTGGATGGTCGTGACGGCGTGGATCACGGCGACCGGCGGCGATCCGCAGAAGGTCGGCATCGTCGAAGTCCCGATTCCGGCCATGGTGGATGCCATCAAGCAGAAGCGCGTTGACGCGGCGCTGATCATCGACCCGGTGCTGACCGCCGCTCTCGCCGATCCGGCCCTCGAGTTACTGGATTGGCCGCTGAGCCGGGTGTATGCCGGCGGCCCGACCTCGCTGTGGATTACGTCGGCCGACATGGCGCAGCGGCGTCCCAATGACCTCCGGGCGTTCTTACGCGCCTACAAACGCGGCGCGCTGTGGGTCAACGCGAATCTCGGCAAAGACGCCTACTACGATCTCGTCGCCGCTTTCTCGGGGTTGAACGTCGATGTCTTGCGGCAGATGAAGCCGGTCCCGACACCACCCGACATCGTACCGGGCAGCTTGCTGCGCCTGACCGCGCTGATGCGCCAAACGGGGCTCCTCAACACGAGTCTCGACCTGCGCACGAAAATCTTCACCTGATGAAGTTCGGCGTCTTCGATCATCTCGACCGCGGCAGCCGCGACGCCCACGCGTTTTACGAGGGGCGATTGCAACTCGCCGAACTCTACGATCGCGAAGGGTTTTGCTGCTATCACCTGGCCGAGCATCACTCGACGCCGATCGGGCTCGCTCCCGCGCCGAGCGTCTTTCTGTCGGCCGTCGCGCAGCGCACGAAACGTTTGCGATTCGCGCCGCTCGTCTACTTGCTGCCGTTCTATCATCCGCTGCGGTTGATCGAAGAGATCTGCATGATCGATCAGATGAGCGGCGGCCGCTACGAGATCGGTGTCGGGCGCGGCATCTCGCCGGTCGAAGCGCGTTTTTACGGAGTCAATGCACGTGAGGCGGCGGAGCGCTACGCGGAAGTGTTGGCGATCGTCACCACCGGACTCCGCGAGCCCGAGCTCAGCTTTCACGGAACGTACTATCATTTCGACAAGGTGCCGCTCGAGCTGGCGCCGTTTCAGCGGCCCTTTCCGCCATTCTGGTACGGCGTGCACGCTGCGGAGAGCGCGCAGCGTGCGGCGCGCGCCGGATTTCATGTCGTCACCAATGAAGGTCCGGAAAAAAGCGCGCCCGTGGCCGCCGCCTTCCGTGCCGAACGGCAAGCCATGCGGGAAATGGGCATCGTGCGCCATATCGTCGTCGGCGAGAGCGACGCGCAAGCGTACGCGCTCGCAAAGCCGGCCTACGCGAAGTGGGTCGACAATTTCTATTACTTGCATCGCCGCTACGGGCTCACGTCACAGCACGGCAAAGCGCTCGACCTCGATGGAGCCCTGGTTGAAGGAACCGCGATCGTCGGTTCGGCGGCAACCGTCATCGCCCGGCTCGAGGAGCAGTTCGCGACCGTCGGGTTTACGTATCTGCTCGGACAGTTCGCCTTCGGCGATTTGGCCGTTGCGGAAGCTGCACGTTCGATCGAACGATTCGCGCGGCTGGTTATGCCGGCCGTACGCGAGCTGGGTTTTGCCGAGAGCGACCACAGCAGCGTCGTCCGATGACCGTTGCCGGCGGGGTTCCTAACCGGATTGTTTATGCGCTCGCTTTGCGCGGGCGTCCGCCCTTTGCTCCATTGCGCCGCGCTGCTGCTGTCTTCGCCGGTGAAGTTTTCGAGCCGGCTTGCCGCGCGAGCTCCGACATCCAGCGCCTTCCGCCGTAAACGCCTTGCAGAAGCGCGATGACCTCAAACTGGGCATCGACGTCATCCCATTCGAGGCAGGTTCCGCTGGCCCAGATAGCTCCGCGCCGCAATTGCTCTGGGGTCGCGTCTTGCAAGCCTTGCATGAGGCGTCTCGGAATCACGAGTGCGGCGCCGTTGTTCATCTCGATAATAATGGTATCGCCAACGCCGTCGTAGCGCACGTCGATCGCGAGAGGCTCGGTGCGCAATCTCTCCTCGTAGCTGAGATATGCCGCCTCGATCTCGGCGTCAGTCGGCATTCGTACTTTGCTTGGCATCAGCAGTAGCGCTCCCAGAGTTCGATCAGTTCGGCGAAGTGTGCAGCGACGATTTCGATGAGCTGTCGTATCTCGGCTTGTGATAGATTCCGCCGAGCTCCGCGCAGCGTGAGGTTTCCATCGAAGTTGAGATCGATAACTACCTCGGGCGCTCTGCCTGTTCCATTGCGCGTATGTAGGTGTGGCGGATGGTGGTCACGCGGGATAATGACGAGGCGCAACCGACCCACTCGGATCGTCGGCACCTAGGATAACCCAACAGTTCGGTTTTGTCTAGCCCAAAGCAACGCCTCTCATTCACGCGCCGGCGTCGGTGCGCAAGGGAGGAGCGTCGCGCCGGTCGATGCCGAGACTTACACCATCAACGTTCGGACGTCGTATTTCTTGAACGCGCGATCTGCCGTTACGATGGTCATGCCCTCGAGTTGAGCTTGCGCGATGAGCAGGCGATCGAACGGGTCGGCGTGATGCTTCGGCAGCGCGGACACGCCGTAGGTATGCGCTGCGGTAATCGGGAGCTCATGAATCTGCGCGCGCCGAAAGCGATCGGGTAAGTACCGGCCTGGTTCGCCCGGCAACGCGAGACGTCCGATCGCAGATTTTACCGCGATTTCCCACGTGCTCACGGCTGAAGCGAAGACGCCGTAGGCAGCATGAGCTAAGATCGCGCGGACGTTATCCGGCAAGCGATCCGACCGCAAGAACCACCACAGCAGTATGTTCGTGTCGACCAGCAGCTTCACGCGCCGTAGAAAGTCTTCAAGACGTCGGCCGGAAGCGGCGCATCGAAATCGTCCGCAATGTAGCCCAACCCATCGTCGAAGCCGAATTCCCGGGGCGCGTTCTGCTCGATCGGAACGATCCGTGCAACGGGTTTCCCGTTGCGCAAAATGGTCGTCGTCGTGCCGGCTTCGGCATCGCGAACCAGCTCCGAAAGCCGCGTCTTGGCATCGAAAAGCCCCACGGTGTTCACATCAACTAGCATAGCAAACTAGTTTGCCGCGACCAAGATTCCGAGGGGCCACGTCTACTGAAGCCGGCGCAGGTCATTCGCAGACATCTCGACGTCGCGCAAGATGCCACGAAGCGTCCCGGGCTTCAGGGGCGAGGAACCATGGACCGGCACGGTCGTGGTGCTTAGGACTGAGCGAAAAAGCGGGCTGAACCGGAGCGTCCGTTACGCCGCGGGCGCGTCCACGCTGATACGCTCGACCCGGATCCCGTCGGAATCGCTCGGTGGGATCTCGTCGCCGCGCTCGGCACGCATCTCGAGGACGAGCTCGATGACCTCCCGGGCGTTCGCAAGACACTCGTCGACGGTCTCACCCTGGGTGTGAGCCTCGGGCAGTGCCGGGATGACCACGGAGTAGCCGCCGTCGGCTTCCGGTTCGAGCACGACGGCGTACGAAAGTTGCGGCATCCAGGAACCTCGGGTCGGCGTGGGCCAAGGAGGGTGTCGATGCGGCTTTTCGCCATGCTCCTCATTGCGCTGGCACTCGGTCCCTGGTGGAGCGCCGATGCCCAAGGCGGCACGATCACGCTCATTGCGCCCGGCGGGATCCGGGCGCCCATCGAGCAGCTGATCCCGGGCTTCGAACGGCAGACGGGCTACCACGTCGCGGCGACGTTCGGCTCGGGTCTCGGGACGAAGGCGCAGGTCGTGCGCGGTGATGCCTTCGATGTGCCGATCGTTCAGCCGCCGTGTCCGGACGTGCCGGCCTCCGGCAACGTCGTGGCGGACAGCGCGACGACGCTCGCCCTCGTGCGGGTCGGCGTCGCCGTGCCGAAAGGCGCGCCGAAGCCGGACATCTCGACGCCGGCGGCGGTCGCGCGCACGTTGCTGGCCGCGAAGTCGATTGCCTATCCCGGTCCGGCGGGCGGTGCTGCGGCGGGCGTGACGTTCGAAGCCACCCTCCACAAGCTCGGCGTCTACGATCAACTGCAGCCGAAGATCACGCGCGCGCAAGGCGGGGCTGCAGCGATGGCGCTGGCAGCGAAGGGTCAGGTCGAAATAGGCGTGACGTTTCTGAGCGAGATGCTGGATGCCGGCATCGACGTCGTCGGGCCGCTGCCGGCGGAGATTGCGCCGCCGACCACGCTCGTCGGCTTCGTCTCAACCCACGCGAAAGACCCGGCGGCCGCCAAAGCGCTGCTCGCCTATCTCAGTGCGCCGGACGCCGCAGCGGTGTACCGGGCACACGGAATGGAGCCGGGAGGCAAGCCCCCAGCGCGCATCGCCGACATTTGCGATCAGCCGTGAAAGCGAACGGGCGGGCTGAACTGGGTCGCCCGTTTACGCCGCTGGTGCCGCTACGCTGATGCGTTCGATCCGGACTCCGTCGGAGTCGCTCGGCGGGATGTCATCCCCGCGTTCGGCGCGCATCTCGAGGACGAGCTCGATGACCTCCCGCGCGTTCGCAAGACACGCGTCGACGGTCTCACCCTGGGTGTGAGCCTCGGGCAACGCCGGGATGACCACCGAGTAGCTTCCGTCGGCTTCTGGTTCCAGCACTACGGCATAAGAAAGTTGTGGCATCGTCCCCTGTAGTTCCCGAGAGACCGGCGACCTACCCCGCGACTACGACTGCACGACCCAGTTGGAGATCGTCCCCATCGTGCCGTTGCCGTAGGTCAAAGTTCCGGTGCCTTGCAGGTTGACCGAGTACGATGCGACGGTCGCGCCGGTGGCGTTGAGCGTGACGGCGCCGCTGATCGTTTGCGAGCCGGCATTGTAGACGGCACTGACGGTCGCGCCGTCGGCGGCGTCGCTGAGCGCGAGGCTCCCGCCGACGATCAGGCCGGCCGGCGTCAGCGTCAGCGAACCGGCGAGACCGGCCGCATCGACCGTGCTGCCGCCGGAGATGCCGAACGTGTACGTGCCGGTTGAGACGACGCTGGTCGCGTTGAGGCTGCCGACGTCGGCGACGCCATTGCCGGACAGGCCGATAATCACGCCGCCGCCGTTGGCACTGCTGAGCGTCGCGGCGACGTTCACGCCGACAGCGACGTCGGCTCCGAGCCCGGCGAGGTGATCCGCTTCGGCCAGCGAGCACGCGTCCGCGGTCGGCGCGATCGAGCAGCCGACGCCAACGTTGGCGAATGGCGAGGCGCCCGAGCTGTTCGCGAGTGAGGCCTGCAGCGCGAAGGTGCCCGAACCGGTGCCGATGCCGGTGAGCGACAACGTCAGCGGCACGTAGCGGTAGACCGATCCGGTCAGCGTGTAGTACGTCGTAACGAGTGCCACCGTTCCGGCGGTGCTCGAGGTGGCCGTGAGCGTGCCGCTGCTCGAGTACCACAGTTCCGTGCACGAGGCGTTGTAGAAGCCGGCGATCGTCACGTCGTCGACGTTCGGATTGCCCGTCGTCGTGATCGACGTCTCGGTGCCGTTGATGCACGAGATCGACGTCGTGGCGCGCATGTCGGCGACCGCGCGGCGCAGCGCGAGCGAACTGCTGCCCGAGCTCGAGCCGAAGCTCGCGATCTGGCTCGACTGGTCGGTCGAGGTCAGGCTCTGCTGTACCAGCGTGCGCTGGACGCCGGACGTTTGGATCGGTGCCGTGGTGGGCGTGGTGACCGGCGTCGACCCGCCGCCCACAGCCGGCGTCGCGGATCCACCGCCGCCGCCACCGCACGCCGCCAATGCCAAGACCGCCACACTTGCAAGCAATCGTTTCATGGCAACGACGATAGCGCATCAACGCGACACCCTTGTGACGCGTTTTCGGGTTGCTATGCGCCGTACGTCGTGGCCAGCGTGCTCGCGAGCGTTCGGGCCGCCGCGACGGCATCCGGCGGCGCGACGATGACGGCGTCAGCACCGAAACCGAATGCCCAGCGGACGACTTCGAACGGATCCGCCGCCGGAATGGTCATGCGCGCGCGGCCGCCCGGCAGCGCGCTGATCGTCTGCGCGGAATTCCACTGGCGGCTCGTGGCCGAGGCGGCAATCGCGGCGGAGAACTCGATGGTGATCGTCGTCGGCGTGCCCGAACCTTGGATGAAGCCGATCGCGTCGCGGCCCTGGTAGGCCTCGGGGATCGTGCGCAGCTTGCGGATCGTGCCGGCCTTGACCGGCATGCCGACGATCGCGTCGAGCGCGAAGAAGCGCCACGCGCGGCGTCCGACGTCGTAGCCGACCAGGTAGTAGCGGCCGGAGCGAACGATCGCGCGGTACGGCTCGACGTGCCGTTCTTCGGTCTGGTTCTTCGCGTTGCGGTAGCGGAAGCGCACCGACGCCGGACCGGCCGGCGATTGCCACGCGTCGCGCAAGCGCGCGTAGACGGTGGCCGCGCGCGAGCCGGCGATCAGCGTCGGTACCACGACGTGGAGGAACGCGTCCCCGGCCGGGGCTTCGTCGACGAGCGCGACCAGCTCCGAGCGCAGCGGCTCGCCGAAGGCGCGCGCGATCTCCGCGATCAGACGCAGCACGCCCGCGCGCGCGCCGTTCAGCCGCTGGAGCCCGGCACTCGTCGTTCGCAACCGGACGACGCCGCCGTCCTCGAGCCGCGAAATCGTGAAGCCGCCCGTGCGCCCGGTCGCCCGCAGCTGCTGGAGGTCGCGCTGGAAACTGCGCCGGTCGCGCTCGTAGAGCCGCTCGTAGTCACTCAGACGCACGGTTTGGTAGCGTAGCAGCTCCAACAGCAGCCAGAGCTTGCGCGCGACCGACTCCGACGCTTCGCCGGAACGGCGACGCCGAGCCCCACCAAAGCCACCCGCTTGCGAAGCCATCGCCTCTGACGTTCGCTGAGATGATGCGCGAGCCTAGGCAAAATGCGTCACATGGGTGGCGCATTCCAGTCGCAGGATGTGTCCAAATTGAACCTCTCGGTCGGCGCGGTGCGGGCGTGATGGCCTTCGGGACCGTGGTCGCGGCCAGCGCGACGACGGGAGGCGAGCCCCCAGCGCGCAGCAGCCTCTGTGATGCTAGTCCCGAAAAATCTTGGTCGAATGCCACTCGAGTGCCGAACGGTCCGGTTGCTGCGCAGCTGCGTCGGGAACGCGGATCGGCCGTTCGTTAAGGTCGTAGTAGATGATGCCATTGTGGAACTCGTCGCGGATTCGCGAACTGACGCGGAACCGAAGATCGGGGTCGACGGTGACGTAGCCTTGATCAAAAAGACGATGAATGTCACTGCGCAAGAGGACGCCGTTGGTTACTTCGTGCGACGCGAGCTCGCTGAATGGGCGGATGTGCGCGGCCTCAAGTGCAGGCAGCGTCTTCTCACCCGTGACCGCGCAACGGCGATCGTAAGCGTCCATGACCATAAGCCGAAACGCTCCCTGACCCCGTCGCGGCGCAAATAGTACCGGCTTGCCCTTTCCTCCGGGAACTGTCAGCAGTGGACTGGCGAGCGGCTGCGCCTCGCGGTAGGCCATCAACTGTTCCCATACGCGAGCCCCCTCGCCCTGAGAGAGATCATAGTACTCACCGCGGACGGTATTACGCTTCCAGGTCTGCGGCGCGGCGATATAATTCATCTCCGGCAGAATCACCACATCAGAAAGGACTACGCAGCCGACAGAGTCGTTCGCGTTCGTGGAACGCCGGAGACCCGCGATCCGAGCAATCATCTCCTCGTACGTCTCCACGCCGTTCGAAAGTCCGAACGTTTCCCAAGCGACGCCCGCAGGCATTATCGTGTAATACGAGAGGAAGCCGTAACCGGCGACCAAGTCGCTTCCGCGAACTTTGAATATCCACGGCGTGCCCGTCTCTTGTCTCAGCGCTGCTGGGCGTGGCTGCCAAAAGTTGGCCTCATGGCTTTCCGTAGCCCGAAGTCGCCGGAGCCAAACCGGATCTGTGACCGCGATGTAGGCACGCACTATTCGGCAAGCGCTTCGAGCCGCGAGTATCAGGGCCCCTACCGGCTTACGGCCGACTCGAGGATGTGCGCATGCGGACGCCTGAGGTGCCAGAGGCTGCACTAGTCGCGATGTTGGCGAACCGCTACGCATTGGCGCTGGTTGCGTTTGAACGATAATAGTGCATCGACGCGCTACCCCTGTGGCGCGATTCTCCAAAGGAGCCCGGCGCCCGCGGACCGGATGCTTTCGTCATGGATTCGAATGCGAAAGCATTGGCCGCCGAACGGTGGTACGGGTACGGCCGTTGGGATGCGCCGTACTGGTTTGTTGGTAAGGAGCCCGGCGGCATGGATGAGCCGGAGCCAGTACGCCTCGTGGTTGCGCCTCGGTGGAGACGAACTAATCGACTGCCGAAAGCACGATGCTGATTGCGCGAAGCCTGGTTCAGCAATGCTATGGCACGGCGAGCATGCGAAATTGCAACCCACGTGGCGCCCGCTCATCGCCCTACTCCTGGCGTACAAGGGGGCTCGAACGTACGACTCTGAGGCGGTCCGCCGTTACCAAGACGAATTGTGGGGGAGCGCCTCTGGGGAGACGGCACTCATCGAACTGTCAGCAGTCGCCGCCCCGAGCACCGCAGAGCCGGAGGCATTGCGCTTCACGCATCTGACCGAGCGGATATCGACGATCGGAACGCGCATCTCGGCGAACCGGCCCAAATTCGTCGTTTTCTACGGCGGCGGCAACGACCCGATTCTGGGGAAGCCGTACATCGAACGGTGGAGCGAGGTCGCCGGCATTCAACTCCTGCCGAATGCGGTGAAATCCCGAGAAGGCGTCGCGTACGTTGCGACGCCGCACCCCACCGCTCATGGCATCGAGACCAGCTTCTGGACCGATCTGGGATTCCGCCTCACCGCCGCCACGAACTAAGAGCTAGGATGGCGAGCGCCCTAGTCACAATAGGGCTGGTTCCCAGGCGTTCGGCCATTCGACGGCGCGTGCCGCATCGTACAACTGCGAAATTCCGCCTGTTGGTAGTGGTGGCGATCCGCGCATGAACTCCGGCATTCGGGCGACTCGCTGACGGTTGATGGTTTCGAGCAAATTGATGAAACGTCGATTAGGAAGCCGGTCCGATTTGCCGAGGTTGCAACGTCCGCACGCGAGCACCAAATCCCAGGCAGGGTCGGCCAACAGAAAGCTCCACGGGAGGACGTGGTCGATGTGTCTCACGGCCGTGGTGTTACTCAAGTCGGCGTTGCAATAGAAGCACCTACTGTTGTCAGTCTGGGCGACGCGCTCGAAGAACCATCGCAGCGAGCCACGGCGCACCCCGTCGGCCTCGATCTTTTGAATGATCGCCGGTGCCATGAGGTTTACTTTTTCGAGAAAACGCGCCCACCAATGATTGGCGATAATATCGAGCGCCATGGCATTCGCCCTCACAAAGTCAACGGAGGCCGGAGTAAAGATAATAGTGTCACCGCCATCCCATGTGTAAATAGGGAGAGCGCCGGAAGGTAGACCAACGTGGAAGCGCCGCAACACGTCGATGCGCAAGGTTCGAGCGATCGATAGGATAAGACGCTCTCGAGCCACCGTGGGCAACTCGCTGAATTTATGGGAATTCGTTTGCGCCGCCGAAGTCCGGAGCGCTTGCAGCACCTCAGGTTCTTTTGAGAGCGAGGCGGCTTGCCGGAGGTGAAAGACGACGGTCTGCGTCCAGTAAAGGTGCGCGAACTGCTCTGCGACCTCGACAAGGCCCAGCTCTAGCCGGCCCGCATCACGTTGGAGGCGGACGATCGCCCTGAGGAGCGCAGGCTTGTACGTCGTCGACATTGCCGCATCGCGAGCCAGCACCACGATATCTCGAACATCATGCATATTTACGTGCAACGGATGGTTAGCCGTAAGTCACCCGCACTACTTTTTGACGCCCCTAGAAGACGCTTCTCAAAAGGCACAAAGCCGTCGCTCTTGGAATTCAGCTGAGTGCACTCATCGTTCGAGGTCCCGTAGGGCTGTGCAGCTTTATGCCGGGCCTAGCCGGGCGTTTATCGAGGACGCGACGCTGCGGGTGATCGCGGCGAAGATCGGTGATGCCTACTATGACTATTTCCGGCATCGTGCCTCCGCTTCAGAGTTTCTCTCGTGGCAGAACTCCCTCGCAGCCCTCGCGCAACAATTCCGCTATACCGGCCTACTCGACAACGGCGTTGTTCTTGAACTGCAGTTGCCATCGAGCTCTGCTCGCCTCGACTGCCTTGTCTTCGGGGAATCCAGCGCTGATGGCTCGCCGAAAGCGGTGCTGGTCGAGCTAAAGCAATGGTCGGATGTCTGCCCAAGTGACGTCGACGGCTGCGTCGAGTCGTTTGTCGGTGGAGCGGTCCGCCGAGTCTTGCACCCATCGCTGCAGGCGCTGCAATACGCGGAGTACCTCGAAGACACGAGTGAGGGCTTCGATGTAGATCGCGGCGGAGTAAAGCTTCTCCCATGTTCTTGGCTTCACAATTTGCACCCGGCTGCGGCCGCACCGCTGCTCGCACCCGGCTTTCGCCCAATCCTTGATCGTTCACCCGCCTTTATCCAGTCAGATATCGATCGGTTCGCTGAACACCTCAAGACCAATGTTGGTGCCGGCAACGGTCAAACCCTGATGGACGCTGCGATCACCGCCAGGCATGCACCCAGCCGGAAGCTCCTCGACTACACTGCGCGAATGATCGCCGGCGAACGAACCTACACACTTGTTGACGAGCAACTCGTCGCCTATAATTCCATTCTCGCATCAGTGAGACGTGGGCAGAGGCGAAAAGATGAGAAGAGCGTCGTCGTGGTCGCCGGCGGCCCCGGAACCGGCAAATCACTTATTGCGCTTAACCTGATGGGCACGCTGTCGCGATCGGGCTTGAACGTCCAACACGCCACTGGGAGCAAGGCCTTCACCTCCAACATCTGGCGCGTCCTTGGTAGCCGCAGCAAAGCGCAGGTGAAGTACTTTAACAGTTTTGCCTCGACTCCAGCCGGCTCCATCGACGTGCTCCTCGCTGATGAGGCGCATCGGATTCGCAGTAGCAGCAACAATCGTTTTACGCCGAAGAGCAAGAAGTCGCAGCTCTCCCAGATCGATGAACTCGTGGCAGTAGCAAAGACGTCCGTGTTCTTCATCGACGACTTCCAAGCTGTCCGCCCCGGGGAAGTCGGCAGCACAGTGATGATCCGCGAAGCTGCGGTGCAGGCGCAGGCACAGTATGAGCAGATCGATTTACGCACGCAGTTCCGCTGTGCCGGGTCTGACGAATACATCGACTGGCTTGATCAGCTCCTAGAAATCCGAAAGACGGGGACGACAGCCCTAACCGAGGCGCAATTCGATTTTCGCGTCGTTGATGATCCGCTAACACTGGATGAATTGATTCGGGACAAAGTACGCGATGGCGCTTCGGCTCGACTTATGGCCGGCTTTTGCTGGCCGTGGTCGATGCCCGATGAAGCCGGCAACCTTCTCGATGATGTGGTCATTGGAGAGTTCCGGCGGCCGTGGAATGCCCAACCCGACGCGCGACGACTTGCCAAAGGCGTACCGCCAGCACCGTTTTGGGCGACCGACCCAGCTGGTATCGGTCAGGTTGGATGCATCTACACGGCTCAGGGCTTCGAGTTCGACTACTGCGGCGTCATTTGGGGCGCCGATCTCGTAATGCGGGATGGAATTTGGACGGGACAGACGTCCGCGTCCCGTGATACCGTCGTGAGACGTGGAGGGGGCGCCCGGTTTACGGACTGCGTCAAGAATGCCTATCGCGTTCTGATGACTCGGGGCATGAAAGGTTGTTACCTCTATTGTACCGACGAGGAAACGGCTGAATACGTCCGGACATGCGCCCACCGTTAACGGCGGTCACGCCACCGACCTGACACGTGCGCTCTATATTTCTATGAAGTCCGGGCGTTCTCCGCAAAATCTGCACACCGATTTCGCTTAATCCGTGCGGTTCGCGCTGTCCGCACGCAGGATGAAGTTGCAGTGAACTTGCCGCACGAATGCAATGCAAAAGTTAAACCTAGTACCACACATCCCGTGCGGATCGATCCGTGCGGCTCCGCGCCAGCGGTTTACCATAATCGCTCGAAGGGCGCGAGGCTGAGCTTAGAAGCAGACGGTCGAGTCCTAATCTACGGTGGCTCGCGGACGTTACAGATGCGTTAAGCTAAGTTAGTTTCTAGTTAGCCTTTCGTCCCAACAATGGGCAAACGCAGAGCCGCCTCGTTTAGGGGCTTAATTCCGCTATCGGAGGCGGCTATGAAAGCCGTGCGCTCCTGATCTAGCACCGCGCCCACCCATGCCGTGTCACGTGACGGAGCGTGCGCAAAAGCGAGAACTTTTGTTGCGCTTCCGACCTCATCCTTATATCGATAGGAATAATCCGCAAGTTGGCCGATCCCGTAGCGCATTCGGTGTACCGTGTCTGACCTGAGCCCAAGATAGTATCCCAGCGATAAGGGCGAATCCCCGCGGCAACTGGCCGCAAGGAGTCGCCCAGATGCGTAA
>Ga0181536_10002246_pt1 | contig 22017 bp, 21 predicted proteins | sample PEATcosm2014_Bin_41_FD_121105 | JGI IMG/M metagenome (GOLD analysis project Ga0181536, IMG submission 121105) | Peatland microbial communities from MTU Mesocosm Facility, Houghton, MI, USA - PEATcosm2014_Bin17_60_metaG | ecosystem: Environmental > Terrestrial > Soil > Wetlands > Peat | place...
GATGATGAGCGCGACCCGAGAAGCGATCGCCGTGGTAAGCGAGGAAGTCAAGCCTGTGGAAGACCGTGCCGTTGACGCTTCGATCGATAGCGTCATCCCAAATAGCGGTCTCACGATCTCCAGCGGGAGCGAGGGTTAATGCGACCATGGTTCTTCCCAACCCATTGCGGGGCTGTGCTCCAAAGCAAATGCCTCGGCGCGCTTGGCATCTCCGAATCGCTTCATTCCCGCCACAAGTGCTTCGCCCACTTTCAGCCCTGCGGCATGGAGCTCAATTACCGGCCTCGGCCCCGAGTAACCAGAGGTGACGGTCATGGTGAAAGCGCCCACCTCGACCCGTGGCCACTTGGCGATGCCAATTGTGTCGAGCAAGTGCTCGTCCAGGACACCGCTAAGGTGGATAATGGGTCCTCCAGCCTTACGGAGCGATGCCGTTGGAATCCCTGACGGAGGCCCAACGAGATTGGTATCGGACCGCTGTTCGGCGAGCACAACGGCGTCGGAATTCGCCACAAGTTCAGCGACCGCTGAACCGCTTGCCCATCCATCGATCATTGGATTGAGTTGATTCACTATCGCACCCGTTCTGACGAGATGCTCGGAGATTGCCGATCCGAACGGATTGGAGCCGACGACGAGGATGCTGCTGCGAACGATTTCAATCTCAGCTTCAAGCAGCAGACGAGCAACAACCACTCCCAGATAACCAAATGTTTGAAGTCGAGAGTCGGCTTCGTTGGTCCCCAAGACAGGTATGTTCCGCTTCCTGCAGGCAAGCAGATCCAGATCTGATGGTCTATGTTCCCAGGTCTCCCACATGAGCGAAATGGCGGCACACGTGGGTAGGCGAGAGATGAAGTTCTCGTCGATCGGTCGAACGAAGCCGACGTTGGTAACGAGTTGTGCCTCGGACGCCGCGTGAAACGGGGCGTTCTCGCGGACTTCGATCCGACTGTCCACACCGAGAAAACGTGCCCATTCCTTCATGTAAGTCTCTACTTCACGCGCACTTCCGTAGCCGGAGTCTCTTGTGCACGCGATGACGTGCTGGGATCCGGCTTGGGCTGCGAGCAGGGCGGTCACGACAAACGGACCTGACGCCGCCTCAGTAAGGACTGTGACGTCCCGTAGGTCGAGTTCGAAGTCTTCGATGGCGCGCGTTAGCAAGCGTTCGACGCGCCTCGGATTGGCAAGCTTCCTCACGGGTGAACCTACTGCAGTCCTGCATGGAGGGTCTCACAGAACTGCTCAATCGAGAGAATCGGCCGAGTCAGCATACGCCGATTCTCTCGATCGCTCAAATATTTTTGCACAAGCGCTCTCATCATTTTGGGATTCAGATAGTCGAATATACGGCGTCAGAGTACAGCTGGCGCTTGACGCGGTCGATATTCTTACCGTGGATTCAATCCGCACCTTGGTCCGAAAGGCATTGTGTGACTCTCGCGTCTGCCGCGGGTGGCACTTAGCGCTCCATTTCTATTACAGCAGAAGCCTGACATCGGTCCCTTGCCTAAACTCGCGACTTGATTTATTGACACATCTCTTCTCGTTGAGAGTTGCGATCTCTACCAGATAACCTAGCTCCAGCCGAACTGCTAGATGCCGAACGAAATCCACCAGGACGGTAGCAGGGATATGAAAGTGCGCTTCAAGATCGTGTGCCATGTTGAGCGTTTCATCCAGAACAATAAGGACCTACAAAGTATCCTTGTTTCGATGCAGATCGTGAGTTGGGCATATTCCTCGGATCGCCGCCACACGATCATATATTTGACGTGAACAACGCGAAATATGTCTCGCGCCCGGGGGGCCCTTGCCTGAGGACTAACGGGTGCAAAGACCGCACAACATTCGGCAATATGTAGATTGACGTACCCAGCTATCGAAGTTGGTAATCGAAACGTGTTGAATATCGAGGCGTAGGAGAAATGAGAACATCGGTGAAACCCGCATGTCTCGCGAGAGTGGTCATCTCGTCCTGGGTTAGGCAAAGATCTTCAAATGGAGATAACCAGACGTAATCGCGGCACCCTGCTGCAGCTAGTACCACCTGCCGAACAATATATGCTGCGTCTCGCATCCGTCCGTTTCGCACAAGAAATGCAACATAGGTGACGGGACTGTGGGACTGCCGGATCTCCTTCTGCGACGCAACCTCTCCCACAAATGCCAATCCGCCTGGCGCTAGGAGACGCCGCATCTCGAGGAGGGCCGCGAACGCCTCGTCCGCATTGCTCAAATAATGGAACACACTGTTGCAAACGATCACGTCGAACGTTCCCTCAAGTGCGTCAACATGGTCTGCGGCCCCCACCGCGAAACTCACATTGGCTAGTTGGCCGTGCGTCTCTCTCAACCGATTCACTTGGATAACTGTGGGTACGACGCCAAGTCCTTGCGCGATTTGTGGCGCAAGTAATTCGAGAAGCGAGCCATCACCGCACCCGAGGTCCAGAAGGCGACTACCAAGCGACACCGAAATAGCCTCTTTGATGGCAAGATTGACGGCGGCTGTGAGTTCAACTGACCGTCCAGCCATCATGTGTTGGTCGGGCTGCTTGGCTTGCCACTCAAATTCCTCGCGACGCGACTTGAGGCGGATCAGAGCCATGATCGAAGGCTAATTCAGGGCCTATGATTTTTCACGAAGTGTGGGCGCCAGTGGCACCCTCCACCTGGATAGTCGACGGCTTCGTCATCCATTCCGCTAGGCAACCAACGACCTGCGTACTTCGATGTGTGACGATGAAGCGGCGCCATCAAAGGTCCACGGAGCTCGGGATACCCTCTGGAGCAATGCCGATCCAGTTAGCATTCGCCCGTGGACATCACAAAATGGCGAACACACTTCGGGAGAAAGAACCGGGTCGTACTTGGGCTTGTGGAGCTCGGCGGCTTCTACGCTAACCTCAAAGCGGGTCTTCAAGAACTCGGAGTTGACGTTCGGCACTACGTCGTCGCGCCCCATCGATTCCAGTACGCGGAACCGGATCGCTGTCTCGTAATTACATGGGTCGCGCGCTCACAGATGCGCCGATCGAAGACATCGAAGCGCCAGCTACCATTGAAACTCATAACTGTCGTCGAGAACGTCTTGGCTCGAATAGTCGCTACCTTTTGGCTCATTTGTAGATTTGACACTGTCATCTTCGCCGGCGGCGTGAGCCTATTGGGCGGAGCCGATCTATGGTTAATGAAAGTATCTCGCATGACGATAGTGATCGTCTTTCACGGCTCGGATGAACGACCGCCCTACATCAATGCTGCACTGTGTGGCAAACCTGAATCATTCTCACCAATCGAGTGCGCGCGACTAGCTCGGTCAATAAAGAAGCGGGTCCGGCGCTCCGATCGCTTTGCGACATGGGTTATTGGGAATCCGGCGTCCGCTCACTTCCATGAGAGACCAATCATCTGCATACTTGCAATCGGCCTTCCGTGCGACGTGTCAAAGACAATGCCACGCCGGACACAATCACACGATGAAATACGAATTCTTCACGCGCCGTCCAACGCCTCCATCAAAGGCACCGTGGACATCCGAAAGTGCGTAGACACGCTAACTAGTGAGGGATTCGAAATAGAGTTCACAGAAATATCTGATCGGTCGAATCAGGAAGTACAACTCGCTATGCAAAGGTGTGATCTAGTTATCGATGAAGTCTGGAGCGACTCCCCAATGGGAATGATCGGCGGTGAAGCCGCGAGCGCCTGGAAACCCTACCTGGCCGGGGGCTATGCATGGCCCTTCTTGGAGAGGATTACACCGAAGGAATGGATACCCCCAGTTGCACTTTGTGAACCTGAGTACATGCTTGAAACGGTTCGCCAGCTCGTCTCCAGACCCCGAGAACTCGTTCAGCTAGGTGCGAAGGCCCACGAATTTGTCGCCGAAAACTGGGACCGACGCATAGTCGCCACCAAAATGCTTGAGCTTGTGCGCAACGGGCCGCGACCAGATTGGTTGTTCGATCCAAGAGAAATTACTTACATCGAGGGCTATGGGTTGCCGAGAGATCGAGCATGCAAAATCATCCGCGAACTAGTCAATAAATTGGGACCGGAAGCCTTGTTGCTAGAGGATAAGCCAGCCCTCAGAGATCTCTTCGTGAATGAAAGCCACATCTAACCCAGGATGCATTGACTCGTAAGATCTCCAGAAAGTCAAGTAATCGCGTTTGCTAGTCGGCACTTGCGGGTCAAGAAGAGTTACAATTCTCGCGATTTATGTTCTGATCGAAAGGGACGCGAAGGACCTTTGCAGGCTGACGATCGGAGACGGCGTAATTGAATGGTGCATGCTCGGTCGTTACCGGTGACGTTCAACATCACTCGATTGCAGCTGGATACTTCATGAGCCAGGTCCGGAAGAAGATCACTCCGTGACGAAGACTACGCATATTGCAACATGTTTGGTGGAATTTGCCTGGAGACCGCCATGGTTCGTCTCTATAGGATCGCCTCGTCGACTTCGAAAGTTTCCTTGATGCACAGAGAGCAGCAGATGAAGATTTGGGGCATTAGGGGTATGGGAACGTAGGAGTGCTCACGACTTGCGCTATGCCCTAATGAAGCGCGCGCCAATGAAGGGTGGAATCCGCGGCTTACTGACCACGCTCGAGTTACTTGGCGTGCGTTCCTTGAGGCGTCGATTGCTCTTGTTGTCTACCGTCACCTTTATCTCGGGATTGGCGCAGGCCGCACTCCTAGTCATCTTGAGCGAGCTCGCAGTAAGCAGCGCTCAGCGACGGAAACACCTTGTAATCGAGGGACACTCGTTGTCGATCGAGCAAGCACTACTACTTGGCCTGGTACTGCTCGCCATCTTTTTTGCTGCTGGGATGATTACCGCATCGGCCACCAGTTCAATATCCGGTATTTCGCTCGAAGAAGGTCGAAACACCATGATTGACGCCTTCTTCGACGCGGATTGGTCTGTGCAGGCGGAGGAGCGCCTCGGCCATGTCCAGCAATTGCTAACCGTGAATTGCGAGGACCTCGCAGTTGTCGTACTAGCCATGGCGAACGGCTTACAGTCGCTCCTCACCGTCCTGGCGTTGTTGTTAGCTGCGTTTCTCGTAAATCCGATCGTCGCTGGTGGCGTACTCATCGTCGGAATGCTGCTGTACCTATTACTACGACCTATCAATGCTTGGACCCGGAGGGCATCGGGGCAATTGGCGGAAGACAGCCAAACCATGGCTACCCTCGTGACTGAATACACGAGACTGGCCCGAGACTTCCGGTTATTCGGCGTGAAAGATCCCGCTAAAGACCAACTGCACGTGCGCAATGGCCGAGCAGCTCGGAGCTTTCGTCGAAATAGGCACTTGGGCCTCTTGATTCCTGTCGTATATCAAACCTTTGCTCTCGGGTTTGTCGTCGTGGGTCTTGCAGTTTTGGCCAGTCGTGGTGGAAACGCTTTAGGTGCGACCGCGGCAGTCGTTTTGCTAGTCCTTCGATCGTTAACCTATGGCGCAAACATTCAGGCCACGAGCCAGCAGCTGCATTCATACGAAGCATTTCTAGACGGCTTGACCGAGGAGCTGGATCGGTATCACCGAGGCAAAGAAAAAGAAGACGGTATTTGTTTGCCCATGAGCTTTAGTATCGAATTTGACAACGTTTCATTTTCTTACGACGAGAGCAAAGACGTCCTCCACGACATCTCGTTTAATGTGCCTGAAGGCCAGCTCCTAGGAATCGTTGGCCGTTCTGGCAGCGGCAAGACCACAGTGAGTCAGCTTCTTCTCGGACTGCGGCGCCCATCCCGCGGCAACGTGATGATCGGTGACGTTCCATCGTCGAAAATTGTCAGTGGCGAAGGGATTAGCCCGATCGCGCTTGTGGCGCAGGAACCTGTCCTTCTACAAGGTTCAATAGCATGGAACATTGCCTTCTTTCGTGCAGTCTCTCAAGAGGAGATCGAAAGCGCGGCGCTCGCGGCTCATCTGCACGATGAAATCTCAATGATGCCGAACGGCTATGCGACCACTGTGGGCGAGGGCGGGGCCGCTCTGTCCGGAGGTCAGCGGCAGCGGCTCGCGATTGCCCGTGCACTTATCGGTCGACCTCGTCTCTTGCTTCTCGACGAGCCAACCAGCGCGCTTGACAGGAGATCGGAGCAACTTCTTCGCGAGACTCTTGCCGAGCTCCGGGGGCGCGTAACAGTCGTCGTGATCTCGCACCGTCTAGCGACTATTGAGGACTGTGACCTTTTGCTCGTGCTGGAGAAGGGACGGGTGGCCGACTTCGGTCCTAGTAGGGACGTTCAAGCTGGAGAGGGTTTCAAGAGAGCCACGCACCCTGCTCCCGATACTCGTGCCGCAACGTCGCTCTGAAGTTACCGGGTGACTATGTGTGAGGGTCAGAATTCGTCGGCTATGGACAAGGTCGCCACAATCTTTTTGCCGCCAGGAATCGAATCAGAAACCAATTCCGTTGACCAGATCTAGCAAGTCCGGATACTCCTCGCGGACGTCAACTGACAGCAACGGAATTGGCCATGACAGCGAGATGCTCGAAATGCCGCAGCAGCTCGAACTCCCGACTTGCCTGGAGAGGACACACCATTCTGGTCGCAGTGTCGAGCGAGCGTGAACTTCGAGTGCGGCTTTGCGTGGCATCCAACCTGCTTTACGAGCATGCCTCTATCCAAAGCGCCGCAACAGTTGGGACACAATGCGATCAGAGGCACCACCGGAGCCGTACACAGCCGGGCGGGCACCTTTAGGTGCTGACCGTCTTGCGCCGGCCTCAATGAGGTCGGGGGAGGTCCCGGCGAGCACGTTCCAGCCTCCAAGTAGCGTCTCGGGCCATTCCGTCTCCTCGCGAAGCGTCACGCACGGCACCCCGAGCCAATACGCCTCCTTTTGCAGACCGCCGGAGTCGGTCATGACGACTCGGGCGTTCGCAACGAGGGTGAGGGTACGTAGATAGGGCTGTGGTGTCAGGCCGATCACACCGCCGGGAAGCTTTCGTCTGCCGAGCGCGATACGGGTGCGCGGGTGGAACGCAAACACGACCTGCATCTGGAGACCGACTCGCGCTATTCCCTCAAGGATCGCATCGAGGCGCTCGGCAACGTCGGTGTTGCCTGATCGGTGCAGCGTGGCAAACGCATACGCACCCGCCGACACTCCGAACTCCTCGAGCACCTCGGAGCGATTTCGTGCCTCGTCAAGGTGCGATTCAAGAACATCGAGCATTACGTCGCCTGTAATCACGCTGTCGGTGATGCCCTCGCGCGCCAAATTTGCTGCCGCAAGCTCTGAGGAACACAGACACAGCGAGGAAAGATGATCGGTGACGACGCGGTTCACCTCCTCGGGCATATCCCGCCGACCAGAGCGCATTCCGGCCTCGACGTGAGCGATCGGAATCGAGAGCTTCGCCGCGGCAAGCGCTGCGGCAAGCGTCGAGTTGGTATCGCCGTACACGAGAACGCCGGTTGGACGCTCGCGAATGAGAACGGGCTCCAGGCGCTCAAGCATCCGCGCCGTTTGCTTGCCATGTGGCCCCGAGCCAACCTGGAGCTCGTGTGCGGGCACAGGCAATGCCAGATCCTCGAAGAAGACTTCTGACAGATCAGCGTCGTAGTGCTGACCCGTGTGCACGAGGACTTCCTCGATGTTCTCACCTGTTGCTTGGGCCGTACGGACAGCTCTCGACACTGCAGCGGCCTTAATGAACTGAGGCCGAGCGCCGACAACGGTCACAATCCTCACGAAGAGTCCTCGATGACCTGATCTTGCGAAGTTCGCCGATAGCTTCGACCGCACGTGCCGCAAACAAAGGTCGATTTCTCGTCGACAAAGTCCAAGCGATCGCCGCAGGTGCAGACAAAGCCCTCGAGGCGCGCGGGAACTCCGATGACGAGTGCGTGGTCAGGAACGTCACGGGTCACGACCGCACCTGCACCAACGAGTGCGTGGCATCCAATTGTAAGCCCGCACACGATCGTCGCGTTCGCGCCGATCGTGGCGCCTTGTTGGACAAGAGTTGGTCTGAACTCATCCTTACGCTCGATTGCGGCGCGTGGGTTAATGACGTTGGTGAACACCGCCGATGGCCCGCAAAAGACATCATCCTCAAGTTCCACGCCCTCATAGACCGAGACATTGTTCTGAATCTTGACCCGATTCCCGATTCGAACCCGACTTGCCACGAAGACGTTCTGACCAAGGACGCAGTCGCGTCCGATTCGCGCGCCACCCATGACGTGGCTGTAGTGCCAGATCCGAGTCCCCGCAAGAACTTCGGCACCCGGGTCAACGGTCGCTGTTGGATGAATGAACACCGACGCCATCACTGAGGGATTCAGCTGGATGGGAACGCCACCAGCAGCAAGGGAGCGATCCGCGGCATCGAGGACACGAATCACGGCGAGGCCACTTGCTGCATCGGTCCGCGGGCGACGACGCGTGCGAATGCACTCCAGAAAGTGTTCGCATGCGGCTCTTAGTGGCTCGATCTCTACGAGGGGTTCGCGGATCGCCTCGGCGCGCCGGGCAATCGGCACACGACCGTCGACCCATTCGACGAGGTGGGGATAGCGCGTGAGCTTTTCCGCCCACGGCTCGGTGTCGTCGAAGACGGCCATCTCGCGTTCGCCGACAACGATGAAGCGGTGCTCCTTGAAGGGGTGGAGCCAGCTAACAAAGACATGGGCACGAATTGAGCCCGGGAAGCTGAGGGTCGTAAGTGTTACGTCTGCGACCTCGGGATTGAGGTAGGCGCCACCGTGACAAGCCACTGTGTCGGGCGCGTCACCCACCATCCCGTGCAGGAGCGCGAGGTCATGCGGCGCGAAGCTCCACAGCGCACTCTCCTCGGTTCGTACCAGTCCAAGGTTCAGACGGTGTGAGTACATGTACCGGATCCGGCCCAGGGTCCCATCCCCGAGGAGCTGGCGCAGGCGCACGACTGCGGGGTGGTACTCGAGAACGTGGTCCACCATGAGAATGCGTCCACGCTCCTCGGCCGTTTCCGCCAGCTTCTCCGCGTCGGCGACCGAGAGCGCGAGGGGCTTTTCGACCAGCACGTCCTTGCCGGCCTCAAGTGCCTGTAGTGCTAATTCCGCGTGGGTCGCCGCAGGTGTCGCGATGACAATTGCGTCAATTGTGTTCCCGATTAGTAGGGGCTCGATCGACGCGCGGCATTCCACCCCCGGATAATTCGTACAGACTGCGTCCCGCTTGATGGGATCCAGATCCGCGGCCGCCTCGAGACAGCCAAGCGCACTCCAGGTGCGCAGATGGCTAGCTCCCCACGCTCCGCAACCAACGACGCCCACCCGAACGTCGTTCTTGTAGCCAACGGAACCCAGTACGTCAGACTCCAACGCGTGCCTCTTCACTTCGCTGAGTTTCTTCCTTGCTGACTCCGTAAACAATTGGCTCCTGCTGTCTCGTACCACTAATGGATGCTCGTCGCGTCATGAATTCTTGGACTGCCAGGCAGGCGAAAAAGAGCAGTAGGGAGAAAAGTTGAGCCCTTTGTCGGAACGACGTACCGAGATTGCCTTGGATCAGTGCGTTCACGAACACTAAACTTCCAATGGTTATGAATGGGAAAATGGTTGCTGTACGCCGTTTGCGAAGTCCGACCCATGCTCCAGCGATGGCGAGGACGTAGAGTGGCCACCACAGGACGGTCTCAACTCGAGCGAGGGTGAAACTCGTACTCGTTGAGTGTTGCCACGGAAACGGGCGAACGAGGAATGCGACCACACCACGTGGAAGAAATCGCACGTTGGACATGGTGCTGTTGTTCGCGGCAGTAACGGCCGCAAGGCCAGCGCCCGGCTGGGGAGGCTCCGAGGAAGGCACCGTGGTTGTAGTGGTGGCCGAAGTTGCAGACACGATCGCCGACTTGGCGCCTGAAGTTGCAGACACGATCGCCGACTTGGCGCCTAAAGCCATATTTGCTCTGATGGTTCCGAGGTTGCCGCTGTCCTTCGATACGAGATTCAAGCCTCCGATGCCGAGTCCACTCAACAAGGGAAGGGCAAGCACAACGAGTAGAGCTAACAGTCGAACAATCCATTGTCGGGGATAGTGAACTAGACACGCTCCTACCAGCAACGCCCACGCGACAACCAAGAATGTCTGATCCCGAAGGTGCACGAGACCCCATAGTGTGAGAATAATTGCCAAACCGAGCAACACGGCCGAGGAATCTGAGCGCGCTCGAGTCAGGCGTGAGAAAAGTAAAGCTAAGCCGATCAGCGATGTCCACACCATTGACTCGCGCAATGCAACTGAAGACCAAATCACCTGTGATGGCCACACGGCCACGAGGGCTCCCGCGACGATGGCCAGACGCTTTTTGGTGACTTCTAGTACCAGCATCGTGGTCAATACCGCCGCGACACAGCCGAAAAGCCCCGCTATCAACTGACCGAACACGAGGTGACTCCCACCAAGCCATACCAGCGCCGTAAGGGGAGCTGCAAAAGTGGCCGTTGACCCGAACAGCTGTCTTCCATATCCATCCCATCGGGCAGCCGTTAATGTTCCATGGGCGGCCCATTGGGCGATGACCATGTATTCGGCCTGGTCCGGGGCAATCGAGATCGTGCGGTTAGTCACAGCCAAGATGATGCCGACGCCAATCCGGGCAACGGCTGCGAGTAGGGCCACCGAGGCCAACGGATGAGCAGCGATACCTGCTCTCAATCGCTTAGAAACAAATGCGAGTGATAGTTTCACGCCCACGCTCCTGGGTCCGGAAGCTCACCCAGGCAGACTAGCTGGCGCGGTACATGCTACGGCTAGCGAATCGGACGTTAGGTGGCCACACTATGGTTCCATATCCTGTCTCCAATCTCCGCGTCGGTACGCTGTCGATCGGAATACGCGAACCATGAATCTTCGCTTTTCGGGCCCTCCGCACCAGTTCGACGTTGGCCAGACCTCGCTTCCTGGTTCAACCGGGCCCAATCACATAGAGCGGACGGTCGAAATCGCCTCGACACTGGAACAGACGTGCTACCCATGGAAGTTCCCAACAAAATTGGGAGACCTCTCGAATGAATTGACAGAGCCAAACTCGGTACATACGTTAATGAAAGCCCCACGTCGTGATGTGCGCCTAACCTGAAGTGCGCGAGAGAATGTGCCTACGCTTGAACGTACGTCCCATAGGGTGGTTCTCTCCCGCTCGACGAGCTGGCGGGTTCCTCGCCTTTGGGGGCGAGTTCGCATCCACGCGACAATGACTGGATCTAGCTATCAGGACGATATCGGCTCGTACTCATATGAGACGATGGTTGAACTCCGAGCGGCGCTAAGTTATAGGCAATACGGACTTGAATTGGCTTCGGGTTGCAAGTCGACGTTGGGTCGAATGGTAAATCCGAGCTGAACCGTCCGAACAAAGTGGCGAAGAATGTGAACTGCACAGGAACCAGGAGGCTGATGTCCAACTCTGCATACCGTGAGGTTTCCTGCCTAACTCTTCTTCCCCCCGTGCATACCTAACCACCGGAATTCCATAATCGCGCGGGGGCCACACGACTCTATGGCGGTCGCAGACACCGATGATGCAGCTACTCAAGGAAGCTTGCCGACAGTAAGCGTCATTATTCCGTCCTACAATGCGGCCCGATTCTTGAGGGATTCCATACACAGCGTACTGAACCAAACATGGCAAGATCTCGAGTGCATCGTTGTGGACGATGGGTCGACTGATAGTACTGCTGACGTAGTTTCAGCCATCAAGGATTTGCGTCTGCGCTACCACTATAAGCAGAACGAGAAGACGCCTTCAGCGACTCGAAATGTTGGAGTATCTGTCTCTAGAGGTGAGTTCGTCGCGTTCTTGGATGCTGACGATGTATGGCTGCCAACCAAACTGGAATCACAAATGCGGCTCCTCCAAGCGAAACCTGACCTTGGCCTTGTGTTCTGCGCTTACGCCATTACCGACCCCGAACTTCAGCCCCTGACAGTCATATACCCTGAACACCGCGAGGATCTCTTCCTGCGAACGCTGCTTGCTGAAGGCAACGGTATCGCTGCAGGCTCAACCGCCCTCGTGCCGAGGGAGGTCTTTGCGCAATGCGGTGGTTTTGAGATCGAATTGTCCGTTAGCGAAGACACTGATTTCGCGGAGCGAGTGGCCCGTGCTTTCCCCGCCGATGGAGTCGATGAATGTCTAGTCCTATACCGAACTCATCCAGGCCAAAATCATCTGCGAATCGACGCTTTCGAACACGATGCGCTCTGGATTCTCGAGGACCGATTCGGTCTGGACCCTGCCCGAAAGGCGCTCCTTCACAGAGGACTTGCCAATCTTCACACAAGACTTTTCTTCTACCGGCTTCAGGCCGGCGAACTGCGGGCCGCCGGTCGCCACTTTCGCCAGGCACTGCGCATCGGCCCCTATCGATTGATACGTCTGCCCCTTGAGGGCATGGCACGACGAGCAGCGCGGCGAAGCCGGTCGGCTGCCTTCCGAGTGAGGCAGGCGTCGCACGCTCAAGCCCACTGAAGTGGAAGCCACTCTTGTTTACCCCATGGAGCTCAAGAACTTCTCAGGATGGTCCAGAAGTGGTGCGCGACATAGTTGGAGCAATTCTTCTGATGGTTGCCTCGGCATGCGGAGTTGCCGGATGGCGGTTCTTAGACGGCATCACGAGTCCTGGAACTCCGATGTGCGGCTATACATCCACGGGCCCGTCGCGCCCAGACCATTCCAAGCGGTGAGGAAGACTCAATTACACTGCACCGATCTTACCTGACGACCCGATGCCATTCGCCCGGCAAGAAATGCCCACGAAATCAGCGACTTGCTCGGTCGATATTGGTTAACTATCTCTTGTTGAGATTACTCAACGGCTTGCCTCATTAGTCTTTGACCGGTGCTCTGTGGGTTATGCGACTCGGCTGCACCGCTTACTTCCGCTTTGGCACTTATCTTCAATCTAACTGGTGATAGCCAATCTTCTCATTTTGGAACAAGATGTTCGATCAATGATTCAGCCTGCACATGGGAATCTGGAGAAGACCATTTTTGGACACAGATCGCTGTTGGAACTCAGTATATGCGAGCGCACAAATCATGATAATAGGCTCACTGTATGCCCCGACAGCTCGCTGACCGGATAGTGGGAACTGAGATAGACATATGTAATACTGGCGCGACACCAAGTCAATGAGTTCTAGATGTGTGGGATAGTCGGAGTTGTTGACCCAACCGGAAACCCTGCTGCTTACATGCCGCAGCAACTTGCTGCGCTTCGGCATCGCGGACCGGATGCGTTCGGGATGTTTTCTGGCGGTGCAGCAACTATCGGAGAAGCTCGTCTCGCTGTAATCGACATAATCACTGGCGACCCGCCCATTACGAACGGTGACGAAACTATCGGGGCGGTACTCAATGGCGAGATCTATGGCTTCAAGGAACTTCGCTCCAAGCTGATCGCGTCAGGTCATACCTTTAGAACGTCTGGTGATACCGAGGTACTTGTCCATCTTGCCCGCGATCATGATCCAGTTGACATTGCGCGTCAGCTCGACGGCATGTTCGCGTTTGCGATCTGGGATAAGCGTCGCAGTCGCCTCATCCTTGGCCGGGACAGACTTGGGAAAAAGCCGCTCTATTACTGGTTTGATGGAAGTTGCTTGGTATTCGCAAGCGAAATCAAGGCAATCCTTGCCCACCCATCCGTACCACGAAGATTCAATCCGAATGTCCTCGAAGACTATCTGACATTTGGCTACGCACCATCGCCAGAAACATTCTTCCAGGGCATTCATTGTTTGCCACCGGCACACATCTTGGTCTTCAAACCAGGCGGAACTATAACTCTCGAACGCTACTGGGAGCTGCCCAGTCCAGTAGCCGATGGCTACCCAAGAACAAGCTTTACTGACTCCGCTAGGCAAGTGAGGACGGGACTCGAACGGGCTGTCGAGCGCCGGTTGGTTTCAGATGTGCCACTGGGTGCGTTTCTGAGTGGTGGTGTGGACTCATCAAGCATCGTAGCGATCATGTCTCGATTGATGAGCGAACCAGTCCGAACATTCACGATGGGCTTCAATGGCAAGGACGGTTTCGACGAACGGCCGTACGCGCGTCTCGTATCATCGCGTTTCAGCACCGATCATTTTGAATTTGTGGTTGAACCGGATGCTTCGAACCTGATGGAGCAACTGATATACCACTACGACCAGCCCTTTGGAGATTCGAGCGCCCTGCCAACGTACCTTCTCGCCGAAGAGACGCGAAAGCACGTGACCGTGGCACTCTGTGGAGACGGGGGCGACGAATTGTTTGCCGGATACGAACGATTTGGCGCCGCGATATTGCTTTCGCGCCTTGAGAAGCTGCCTCAGCTAATTCTTGGTCCAGTTAGGACTCTCGTTCAGAGCATTCCATCGAATCTTTTGAGGGGAAGGGTGAGTAGCCTCGTGCGCCTGCTTTCGCACACAGATGAACCCTTACATTACGCGCTCCGGTCATGGGTTAGCTTCGTATCATCGGACTGGAGAGCTCAGTTGATCAAGCCCGGTTCGACGTTTGCTACATCTGACTTCGACGAGATTTGGTTGTCATCTCTAGGCGCGTCGCTGCTCGATCGTTTGTTATTACTGAACATTCAGACGTATCTCTTGGACGACTTATTGCCGAAGGCTGACCGTATGAGCATGGCGCACGGCTTGGAAGTACGGTCGCCTTTTTTGGACGTCGATCTCTTGGCAACGTCGTTTGCACTTGCTCCTTCGGCGAAATTCAGACGAATAACATTGAAGCGCGTGCTGAAGAGTGCGGTCAGCGATCTGCTTCCGCCGGAAATACTGTATCGTCGCAAACACGGCTTCGGTGTACCCGTCGATCGATGGTTCCGTACCGACCTAGCCAATTACGTTCGAGGCATGCTGTGTTCGAAAAACGCTTCGGTCCGGAAGTTGCTTCGTCCTGAAGGAATCGATCAACTTGTCGGACTGCATCTGACTGGTCGCAATAACAATGGCCACGCACTTTGGACGCTCATCACTCTCGAGGGTTTCCTCCGAATGCAAGGTTGGTAGTTGACTTTTCTCTCTCGCCTGGGTTGTTTCCAATCGAGTGAACAAGCCCGGCGCCCGCATTGAGAATTCGACGCTGTTCAGCCAAGGAGACCCCCGCAAATGATCAGCTACTTCACATACTCGATGGACCTCTACGAATCCGAGGACCGTCGCCGCGCCCCGCTGGTGCAAGCCATCGTCAAATGCGGCGGGAGCGCAGGTGAACAGAGGCGCTTGCGCGCGATAGTCGTCGCCTCGTCGAACGTAGCGATTGCACAATCGAGCGGCGTGAGGTGCGCTTAAGGAACGCCACAGACTGGAGTCCAACTGGGAAAACGCAGGCCCTCGTGGAGTTCGGACTCAGGACAATAGAGCGCGTATGTCTGCCTAGCTAGGTGTCGTTTCGCCAGTGCGGTCGGTAGCGGCCCTGTTTGCAATCCGCTGATGGCGATAGAACCTGAACCGACGATTAATTGGCCAGCAGAGCAAGGCGAAGGCAATCGCCGCGACGGTGCCACATGCAGGCCCATGCCAGATTCCCACACCTGTTTCCGCACTGAGCGTGCCTCAAGCTCGACCAATAAGAGCTGGAGGGAGGATCGCCTGCTCAGGGAGCGACGCTCTCTCATGCCTTCAATCAAGCAGTCTGGCGATCTGCTCGACCGGAACGTCCATGAGAATCTTCAACAAGAAGGCAATTTTTTCACATGGGCGCCACAACAGAGTTTCCGTGAACCGACCCCGTGACGACGTAGCCCAAGGATGCCAACAAGTCCCGATCGGGCAAGGTTTCCAAGATCAAAAGCGGGCGACAACGAGTAATCGTCTGAACCGCTCCTATGAGTGCCTTGTGCTCGTGCCCTTCTACGTCGAGATGGATGACGACCACGCGTCTGCTCGCAGGAACAACCTCATCAATACTGATGAGTTGCACCTCGATCAGGCGAGCATTTGCACCTGATCCTTCATTGGGACCTTCTACTAGGTGGCTACCTCCACCAAGCGGAACCCCTTCAAGAGAATATGTCGCCAACCGTCCGATGCCACGCACTTCGTCTAAGGCACCCTCAGTGAGGACCACGTTGGTGAGGCCGTTCAGGTGAATCGTCCCCTTGGCACACCGAACATTCTCCGGATTCGGCTCAAAGGCCCAAACAACGCCCCCATTGACTCGAGAACGAGCCAGGGCTGGTACAAAATCCCCGAAATATGTACCGGCATGGACAATGTCGCCCTCGGGTTCGCGATTGATCAAAAGCTTGATCGTTTCGGGTTCGTACACACGGCCCCGGAGCACTGCTAGGGCGGCTGGCCGATGGGCTGACGACCTGGGCACGCAGTATTGACCATACTGATTGGACGCGATGACTGCGTCAACATCCCCGCTCGGCCATGGAGGCAAAGACGGTACCTTAAGCCACTTGACATACCGAGTTTCACACCACGCAACGGCGCGACAAGCCCATCGTTTGGCTATTTGGAACAGCGATGAATCGGCCATGTCGACGGGTATTTCATAGAGATCCTGCACTTTCCGTAGGAGATCGGACGAACTCCCAAGTGGATTCGACACGACAGCCTCCGGTGCATTGTTATCAGGATGGTTGCACGTGCCGATTGCACCTGCGGAAGGACCCAACTAGACGTTTCAAAGCACTAAATCTAACGCGACGTTCGATGGCCGAATAGATAGCGTGTCGTTGGCAAATGAGCGATCGCTTCACCCGTCCAATCAACATCGGGCAGTGCTCTCAGCCAATTGTCTAGACCCGATCTGTTGTCGAGTTCTCGAAATCGTTCCCGATAGCCGATGAGAAATTCGTCGAATTCACGGATCATCCTTACGATTCTTAGTTGGAGTTCGGCCGGCGATTCACTAAGAGACCACGTGGCAATGAATCCTCGGCGGCCCCGAGCAGAACCAATTGCGGCCTCTAGCTGTTCTATCGAGCTCACTACTAAGGTTTGGCCCGGTTCCAATTCGTGGGGGTTATCCACAACCTTAAGTCCGAGACTTTCAAGAAAGAACCGCTGAAGTGCAATCAACAGTGGAAAGTCAAAGAGAATGTACGCGCCTTTGAAGCCCAGTTTCGCAAACAGACGTCTCATGCTTCCGTATCCGCCGCCGAATTCGAACACGACGTCGCAGTCTTCGAGTCGTTCGCCCGAAACAGCTGAGAAGCGTGCAAGATGGTAAGCACCATGAATCAGATTCCCACTCGTCGCTGGACGCAAGCTCCAAAGAAATGGATTCCCAACAGGATCTTCCCTAAGAGCGGATTTCCAACGCTCCCATTCTTCTGACGACTTGAGCACACCAACCTCAATGCCCGTGTAACCACGCCGCGCGACTCTGCCGCCAGTGAACATAGTCTTGAGGATGGGATCCCAACGCAAGAAATGGTCGGGATCTTCTTTGAGAATGAGCTCTCGAATACTCGATTCGATAGCTTGCCACGTCTTCAACGCCTCTGATTCCGTCGTTAGTTCGCTCTCGTGTGAGCTCGCAGCGCGTCTCAGTTGCTCACGAGCACTCGAAGTGGAAGTCCAGGTTGGGGGTCGCAATATGTTGAATAATGTCGGCAATGGCTTGACACGGAATCTCTCTGGCAACATGTACTTGAGCACCTCAATTTGGGTATCTTGCTAATTATGCGACCTAGCGTTTCGGGATGCGAGTTTCGTGCCAATGATTGGTCGGACCACATCACTCGAACTCTAAGAAATCCTAGAGGACCCTTAGCCGATTGACCGACACCATGATCTACTGATCCACGCCTGCGTCGCGGCACCTTTGCTACGAACAAATCCATATGCACGTTTCCAAATCGGCGTATCCCTGCGGATTTCGTACAAGCTCGAGATAGGTTTGGCTTCGGGAAAGGTGAGAACATCCACTGTCCCTCCCTTCAGACCAAGAAGCTGAATCCGGTCCGATCTGCCAATACTCGATTGGGGCCAATGGCATTCGAAGATAGACGTGAATCCGGCCAAGTGAAGCGCGTCATAGAGTGATGGACGCGTAAGGACAAAAGACTCAGTGTTATTGAGTGAGGACCAAATCTTTGATTCTCGATCACTTGCTGAATCTGATTGGTGATGCTCAATTTGACGCTCGCCGAAGAATCGAGTCCCATGGTGAGTGACCACTCTGCGTCCCCGGATGGAGATGAGGGTATCGATCACTGCTGCACGGTCGGTTGCCTCTCCGACACGATCAAGGACTCCGAAGATACTCAACGCGTCGAGGTGATAAAGGATCCCGAGGCAAAGTACGAAATCAAACCGACCGTATCTCGATTCGGAGAAGTTTCTCACATCGTCCAGCACAAAGGTGCAACGACTGAGGTTGTGGGTTCTTGCCGCGAAACGGGCCCGCTCTATACTCGCCTCTCGGCCTTCAATGCCGACTACTTCGGCTCCATGGAGAGCCAATTCGATCGCAAAAGCGCCCGTGAAACATCCAAGATCAGCAATCCTCAGATTGCTAAGATCATCGCTACCCGTCAAGTCGCCCACAAGGCGAAGTACCTGCCGAAGCCTCTCCGGTTCCTGAGGGTTCGATGATGAGATTCGAGACATAGGGCGCAAATTCGCGACTCCGCTCTCATGAATGGCCAAAAGAAGCCACGCACTCTAATGGATTCTCATTGCGATATTCGCGTTCGTCGTCACGAACCTCGCACTCGAACAACGGACACCACATAATCGCATACCTAGTGGAGCTGCGCGAGCAGATTGCTCGAAAGATTAGATAATCACAGGTAGCGCATGCAATGCTACCCATCCATTGATCCAGGGCTCCGTGGTACTAGACACTGGCCAGAATGAATCACCAAGGTTTGCGAGAAATATAGGGTTTGGCTTCTCGAAATCTCGCTAACGATGCGTAGGTCACACAGATCGATTGTGTTGGCGAAGTAGGCGCGCCCGGTGAGTGGCGTGCCATAAATCGCTCTCGCGCACAGAATGGTCAGGCAAGTACAACCGATCAAGTAACCAGGAGTCGACTCTACTGTTCTGTTTGCAAGTTGCAATAAATACGATCTTCATATCTCTTGAAGCATTAAGGGCGAAGCTAGGGAATATGCCATCGGACAGTCCGTAGGGGACTGCTAATGCGGGAATCGCGTTCTGGAAGTCCGATAAGGCCGTCCCGTTTTGAGCTTTCGACTGTTCATAGAGATCCGCTGTTATATGTGTCAATCTCCAGTGATGGTACAGGTGAGAACCGAACCACACGTCCTCGCAGCCGGAGATCAGCTCAAGTCCCGCTTGTGTAACGGGATCGCCTTGAAAGCGAAGAAAGTCCGAATCAGAGCCGTATTTCCGAGCCTCGGCAAGGATCCGCTCTCCTTCGTCTACGTTGATTAGTTCGCGAATCTCGAATGTGGAAGCTATTGACCGGCTCGACTCAAAGGCTTCTACCGCCGCCAAGTCCGGATCTCCGACGACTGTCGCCATGTTGATGAACCATATGCACGGCAGTCCCATCTCGGACAGAAGGGGAATGCCATTTTTACAAATGCCCGACCACGCGTCATCGAATGTGAGAAGCGCTGCATCTTTAGGCAGTGCAGCGACGTCTCCTCCGAATTGAGGCAGCTGCATCGGCGAGATGACGGTGAAGCGCTGGTGAATCCATTCGACCTGTTGTCGAAAGTGCAATGGCAGCGTATAAATGCGTGCTTCACGTTGGAATTGTGAAGGTGTATCCGTGATCTCGTGGAACATGAACACTGTCAGACCTTGAGTCAGCCAATTCCGAAATTGTCCGGATGTCTTGTCAAGACGTAAGCCCGCCGAGGTAGCCAAGTTCCGCGCTGCAGCTCGGGGCCACTTCATTCGATCGCCAGAGATTTCAATATTGCCCCAACGTCCCCAAACGCCGAGACCGTCGCACAGCCAGCTCGACAAGGTACATGCTCACTGGGATGCAAAGGCTGGCTGCTAGCAGTGCGAAGAGAGACTCCCCCCAGGCAAAGTGTGCCGAAAGGACAGCATCCCGAGTTACGTTGATGGCGAGGGTTAGCGGTACGATCTCCGTAACATGGCGCAATGTTTCCGGCAGAGCGGTAGTCGAGAAGTAGGCGCCAGACACAATGGGCAAGATCAATCCCAGAAGATTTGCGAGCGGTACCCCGTACTTGAATGCGATAAGAACCCCCGCTGTCGCGTTTGAGAGTGCCACGAAGAACAAGGTGGCTGCAATGAGGCCAATGACAAGACCGGCCCAAGCCCTAGGCCCAAGCGTTAGACGGGCTCCGAATATCCAACGGCCTGCTGCAAGTACGACAACTGCCAGAAACGCCCCCCTGAGTACCTCGTACATCGCCGAGCCGGAGATGAGCGTCGATGGGCGCGACGGGGCGGCGAAGAGCAGTTCGAGGGTCCCCGACGCCTGCTCCCTGTCGAGCGAGGCGATGGAACGCAAGACACCAAATTGCATGCGGAGAATCGCGATGCCGGGTACGGCGAACGCAAAAAAATCGACTCTCCCCGACTCTGCCCGGGCCCCCGTGTAGCGGGCAATAAAGAAGAACAAAGATACGCCGCAAAGGAGCCCGACGATATCCATGACAAACGGTGCTCGATGAGAGAGCTCGAGGCGAAAGTCGCGCCAGAGTAGGACCACAATGGCTCGACTCGGTGAGATCACGCGCTCACCGCCTTCAGACAGTCAGATAATACGGCGAGATCGGTATCGCCGGGGAGCTCGGCGACGACGTGACCACTGCTGAGCAACACTGATCGAGTGGATATTCGAGCCACGATCTCAAGATCGTGGGTCACGAGCAGGATCGCTCGATCGCTAGATGCCGCTAACGACTCGATGAACAGATCGTTGGCACCCGGATCCAGTCCACGCGTGGGTTCATCGAGGACGATCACAGGATTAGTGCTGAGCATGGCGCGCGCAATTGCAAGGCGGCCACGCATGCCTGTCGAGTACTCACCAACGCGCTGCGTGGCAGACTTCGACAAGCCGTACTTTTCGAGGTAATGATCCGCGTTCGTCGCCGCATCGCTTGACGAAAGCCCACGTAGTCGACCAAAGAAGATGAGATTGTCGCGACCCGACAGCCGCCAATACCAACCGTGTTCGTCACCAAGTACGCACGAGACCGATGCCCGCACTTCTGCCGGATGCTTGCGTATGTCGAAGCCAGCGACATGAACAGATCCCGAGTCAGGCGTTACCGTACCGATGATGATCCGAAGAAGCGTTGTCTTGCCCGACCCATTCGGCCCGACGAGAGACACGACTTCACCCATAGCCACCGATAAGCTCACGTCCGAAAGTACCGCGAGCGACCGGAACTTCTTCGAGACGTGATCCAATGTAAGTCCAACCGCTGGTGATTGGCCAAGATAGGGGCTCTCGGCATTTAACATAGAGATCCTATGGTCTCGCTTTCCTCACTCGAACGCCAGAGTCGGCTGGGTCTTGGCTCGCTCCAACGTAACCTATTTGGGCGATACCTACTGCCCGCAAGAACCGGCGTAGAGATAGCACGGTCGATCTTGGCACGGCGTCCCGATGCTTACATTTGTTCCTATCCGCGGTCAGGACGTACCTGGATCTCCTACTGCCTCGCCGCCTACCTGCGTGAGTACTTCGACTTGCGAGCAAATCTGAGCTTGTCTAACTACACGGGCTACGTGCCCAATGCTGACGATCCGCCAGATAGTCCGTTCGGAATTGACTCGTTCTTGTTTGCAGATCTCCTCCAAGTTCCGATGATCGCAACAAGTCACGCTCCCTACAAGAAGGGGCGATTCGGCGAGGAGATCATTCTCGTCTTAAGAGAACCTCATGACGTCATGGTTTCGTACTATTTTTTTCTTACTACGTATCTCCACAGGGTTGAGTGCGGATTTGCTGATTTCTTGCGAGGTAACACGGATTTAGCGGCGATTGGCATGCCGAGCCCTGTTTACGCTTTGTCGCGCTACTTGGATAGTTGGGTCGAACCAGTGTTATCAGGTGCGGTAA
>Ga0181536_10002250_pt1 | contig 21983 bp, 14 predicted proteins | sample PEATcosm2014_Bin_41_FD_121105 | JGI IMG/M metagenome (GOLD analysis project Ga0181536, IMG submission 121105) | Peatland microbial communities from MTU Mesocosm Facility, Houghton, MI, USA - PEATcosm2014_Bin17_60_metaG | ecosystem: Environmental > Terrestrial > Soil > Wetlands > Peat | place...
GCGGCACCGGAAGGCCTCGCCGAGGCCTTCCTTACCGGCGGGTTACCCCCGATCGGTCGCCATCCCGACGAGGTCTACCGCGCCACGTATGCCCGGATACTGCAACGCTGTCGCCGCTACTACGAACGCTATCCGGGCGACCGGGAACGGGTGCGCAGACTGCAGTCATGGCTGGCCGAAGAAGAGGTAACGCTGCCTGGAGGGGACCGCCTAACACAAAGGATGTTCCGCCAGCTGGGCTGGCTGCTCGGCATGAGCGACGGAGCGGAGCACCTGCACTACGTAATAGAACTGCCCGAGGGCTCTCCGGGGTTCTTGCACGACGTCGAGGACGGCCTTCCGCCGTTTGCTCGCAATCCGCTCTACGCGGTCGTTCACGAGTCCAGCTACTCCGACGGTGCGGTCACCAACTGGTCGGCCGCCCGAGTACAGCCGGACGAATACGAGAAGGAACCTGAACTCTTCACTGGTGAGCACGTGTTCCCGTGGATGTTCGACGACTACGGGGCGCTACGGCCCCTGCGCGAGGTAGCAAACTTATTGGCCGGCCACCAGTGGCCGAGGCTGTACGACGCCCAGCGCCTACGGAGTTGCGAAGTTCCTACAGCGGCAGCAATCTACGCCTATGACTTGTACGTGGAGCGAGCGTTCTCCGAGGAGACGGCGGAGATGATTCCAACCATGCGTACCTGGCTGACCAACGAATTCGAGCACAACGGACTGCGCGCAGACGGTGGGCGAATACTTGACCGCCTGATCAGCTTGGCGCGGGGTTACTGAGGCTGGACTCCAAGATTGATCTGGACGCACAGAACTCAGACCGAGGAGTGACTGGTGAGGGCATTTGGAAAGGGCAGTTCGTGACGCCTGCTCGTCAGAACTGCCGGGAGCGCGCCGCAGAGGTATGACCCGAAGTTGTGGATCACCCACTCGTCCGGAGGGCGACGTACCTTCCTCGTTGAAATCCAAGACGAGCAACCGGCGTTAGCGCGCCGACGAGGCAGGGACGCCGATGTTGAGCGTAGTGAACAACGTCCAGGCCGACGCGGAAGCTCGCCGCGGCCCGGACGAGATCTGCCGCGAAGGGGGTTCAGCGAGGACGACGTTCGCCGCGGCGCGGAGGCCGAAGTCGACGCCTATCTCGGTCCCCGAAGATGACTTCGGGCTCAGCGTCGCAAGACCGGACTGAGTGCCGGTGCCGTTTCGGTGCTCGAGTTCTTACGCCGGGATCTTCGCCAGATAGGGTCCGGACGGCGCGAAGAAGACCTTGGCCAGCTCGACGGGCCGGTAGTCATGCTTGTACAGCGACCAAGGCGAGTAGACCATCCACCAACCGTGAGAGTTGTGGAACAACGACTCCTCCCCAGGCCCGCCGCCTTGAGAGTTCGCGGCGAGCCATGGCCTCGCAGAGCTGGGCGTGCACGGGCCCGCCGGGCTTGCGCACCTCGCCACTCCGATCGAGTAACCGGGCCCGTTGAACCACGACCCCGAGTAGAAAAGCCAATACGTGTGCACGGCGTAGACCATGTCGGGCGCCTCTATCAGCCCGCCGTCCCAGACGTTCCGGCTGCCACTCATGAGCAGGTGCCTGGCTCCTATGAACCGTTCACCGTTCCTCGACAACTCTTGCGCCCACAGATGCGTCGGGGGCGAGCCCGGGTCCGCGTTGTCGTCTGATTTCCAGTCGAGGTAGAGCCGGCCATCCGGGGCGACGAACGTCCGCGGGTCGATCGCGCCGTGATGGTTGAACTGGCAGACAAGCGGTGGGCCGGCCGCTGGTTCGAACGGACCAGTGGGCCCTCCTGCCGTGGCGACGCCGATGCACTGGGCACGCTGGGAGAAGCCGGACTCGTCGGCTCGGAAGTACGTGGACTTCTCGGCCCAGGCGTCGAAGTACATCACGTAGCGCCCCTCGATCATGCGGACGTCCGGTGCCCAGGTGAAGCCGGTCTCGGCCCAGGAAGGCACCGTCGCCAGGGCCGTGCCTGTCTTTTCCCAGCGCAACAGGGTCGGGCCCTCGCTTGTCGTCAGTGATACCGGGGGCGTGTCGAAACCGGTTTGACTCGAGTACAGGTAGTAGCGGCCGCGCAGCTCCACGACCACGGGGTCCGGCAAGTTGCGGTCGAGGATGAGCACTCCCGGAGACGACATGTCTGCATGCGGTGGAAAAAGCCTGGTCACCGGATCGGCCGCGGGACGGCGGGCACCCGAGCTCGCAAGTGGAACTGCTGCTGCCGCCGCGTCGCCGGGGACGCGCCCCGTCGACCCGTGACCCGCACTCGGAGCAAATGCGAACACGGCGCCCATGCCAAGCAGGACGGCACCTACCAGCGCCGCCTTCCAGGAGACCTTCGCGCGCCCGGACGTCAGGCGCGAGGACGCGAGCTGCCCTCTCATACCATCGACGATGCTAAGTGCTGCCATTCCCGCGGCGTGGCACCGACTAAGCAAAGGGCGCAGGACCGGGACACACCAACACGTGCTCCGACGCCACCGACGACCAAGGATCGGCTCGCGCGGAATTGTCTCGGCCGCGAAGGTCTTTGCGGGTCATACTGGTAATGGACAGATGCGTCAATAAAAGGGGGCGCCATGCGTGCTCTGGACGCGAAGCGGCAACCTGCCGTGTGCGGACGCCTTGCGCTGCTGAGCGCGACGGGAATCCTCGTGCTCGGCCTCGCGTGGAATGGCGTCGCTCCGGTAGCAGAAGCAGCGGGCTGGTCGGCCCCGTCAAGCTCACCTCTTGGCGAAGAGAGCACGCTGAGCGGCGTGTCTTGTTTCTCGGCCAGCTCGTGCGCCGCCGTTGGCTACGCCGGCAGCAGAACTCTGATCGAGTCCTGGAACGGCTCCGCGTGGTCGATCGTGCGTAGCCCTGACCGTGGGACGAACAGCACCCTCAACGGCGTGTCCTGCGTATCCGCCATCTCGTGTGAGGCAGTCGGTGATTACTATCGCAGGGGGCTCACGCGGACCTTGACCGAGTCGTGGAACGGCTTCGCCTGGTCGATCGTTCCCAGTCCCGATCGCGGACTTGCCAGCACCCTCAGTGCAGTGTCCTGTGCCTCGGGCAAGTGGTGTGTCGCCGTGGGCGAGTACGACAACAACAACAGCCTCAGTCAGACCTTGATCGAGTCCTGGAACGGCACCGCCTGGTCTACGGTGGCAAGTCCGACCCTCGCCCCCAAGCAAGGCGCCTTCAACGGTGTGTCCTGCGTGTCGGCCGGTTCGTGCGTCGCCGTGGGCGACTACGCCGGCAACACCCTGGTCGAGTCCTGGGACGGCACCGCCTGGTCGGTCGTGCCGAGCCCGACCCCAGGGTCGTACGGTGGCCTCTCCGGCGTGGAATGCTCGTCGGCCAGGTCGTGTGTCGCCGTCGGCAACTACAGCAACGGCACAGGCAGCGGAAGCAGCATCCTGCCTCGGACTTTGGTCGAGTCCTGGAACGGCGCCGCCTGGTCGGTCGTGCCGAGCCCGAGCCCCTCCGTCGCCTATCTCTATGGTGTCTCGTGCGCCTCGGCGCGATCGTGCACGGCGGTCGGCGACTACGCCACCAAGAGCCAGGTCCGGCAGGTCCTGGTGGAGTCCTGGAACGGCACCTCCTGGTCCACGGTGGCAAGCCCAAGTCCCTTCGCGGCATATCTCTACGGCGTGTCCTGTGCCTCGGCACGGGCGTGCAAGGCGGTCGGCGAGTACTCCGCTAATGGTGGTGCCAGTCCCACTGATGCCCTCATCGACTCCTGGAACGGCACCGCCTGGTCCATCTGAGGTCGCCTGCACCTCGGGCGGCGATTCGTAGCGTCTCCCCCTCTCGCAGCCGGGTTCTCGAGAACCGGCACGAGCCCTGCCAGGCGTGCCGGAAGAGCCGAGCGCGCACGAACGAACAAGAGAGACCATGCAAACGCGCGCCAAGGCGTGGATGGGCTGGACCGGCGAATAGGCCGGCGCCATCGCGCTGGAAGCCGCACGCTGCGAAGGCGCCGCGGAGGTCATCGCGCGCCTATAAACGGTGAACGCTGACGCGGGTCGAGTGGCAAGGCACGCCGTCCGGCGGACCTTGCTCGAAGCCCAGCGGATCGCATCGGTCTCAGACTTGTCACCGTCGAGATACCTTCGCCGCGCCCGAACGACATGGAGGCGGCGCGCGTGTCAGAGGCAATGGTGCTCGCACGCGCGGAAGGTGTCACCCAGGTCATCTTCGTAGACTTGTTCCTACCAGACGTGCGCGCCTACCAGGAAGACCGTCTCGACGGAACAGGCATCTCACCGATCTTCCCCTCCGGGACAGGCCGACGAACGTTCTCGCGAGGGAAATGATCGCGACCGGCCTGAAGGCCGTGATCACCTGCGTCGATCCGAGACAGCTGCGCGGCGAGTTCCACACCTCCGTTTGGGACGGCCCGGGATTCCGTTCGCCCATGAGCATCGACATCGGCCCGCTCGTCGAGCGAGACGGCTTCGTCTTCTGGGACGTGACCGAACCCGGACGAGCGACCGCTTCGGGGACGGGCGGTGGATGAGGAACGGCTCGAGATGCCAGGTGACCTGCGAGACCTCACCACGTCCGGTAGCGCGAATTCGGCTGCAGGCGGTGTCACGGCGTCGGAACGTCGAACCCGCCGAGTTGCGCCAACAGCATGGACGGCCTGTGCGACCTGGGTCAGGGAGGAGGCGGCCGCGTTCGGCGCAAGGTCACTGGCCCGTCCTGGGACAGTCGTCCGGCCGCTTCGTGACTCATCTCTTGCGCGCCTGGAGCGTGTAACTAGCCGCCAAGCGCCAGGGCCTGTCCTCGAGACGCCACTCGCCGGAGGCGTCCCGGCACATCCGACCCGGCATCGCGTTCCACGGGACGCTGTCGTGCTCGGCGAGGGCTGTGAGGTCCATGTCCGCCTCAAGGACTGCTGTGACGGTCTCGGCGAGACCGTGGCTCCAATAATGGGCGACGTTATGGGAGAACTGCACCTCGGTCTCGACATACGTGCCACCCTCTTCAAGGATGAGTGGGTCGTCCAGCTGGAAGTACGGGAAGTCGACCACCAGACGGTCGAGGTGGGTTTCGTCAATGGAAAAGAGCATGGGATGGCCTTCTCGGATGAAGAGCCGTCCGCCTGGCCGGAGCAGGGCGGCAACAACCGCAGCCCAGCGCCTCACGTCGGGCAGCCAACATAGGGCCCCGATGCCCGTGTAGACGAGGTCGAACGAAGCCGGCTCGAGCCCGTCGAGGGCGCTGTAAACGTCCGCCTCGACAAACTCGATCGACGTACCGGTGCGTTGCGCGAGGTTCCTCGCCTGAGCGAGCGACGCAGGCGAGAAATCGAGGCCGGTCATCTGTGCGCCGAGACGCGCCAGGGAAATGGTGTCAGTCCCGATGTGGCACTGAAGATGAACGCCCTTTACGCCGGTGAGGTCGCCCAGCCGAGGACGGTCGAAGCTGACTACCGAAGAGAGGAACGAGGGATCCGAGACGAAACGCTCGACTGCGTAGTCGGGCGAAGCCGCATGCGCCGGAGCTCGCTCGTCCCAATTGGCGCGGTTGACGTCGAGGTAGTCCCCCATCCCAACATGATGCCGCAAGCACGCGCAACAGACCGGATTGCTCGGCGATGTTGGCTTCCGGCTTGGCGCCCGGCGCGTTCGCGATATGAGGCAGAAGAGCCCGGAGGCCGTGATCGAAATGTCGCGAGACCAGCTCGGAGACGACGGCGACGTCTCGGTCTCGGAGAGCTGCGCCCGTGGTACGTGTCTTCGCCGTCAACCCGGGCACCGGGCGTCGACGATGCCATCACCAACTCGGCGGGAACACTTCGTCCAGCTCGCCGCGGCAGCACTGGGTGCTTCCGGTGAGCACGCACCCACCGACGGAATCGGTGGGTGGCCGACCCGCGTTGGCTTGCGAAGGAAGTGATGAGACCCAACTCGGGATCACCTGCTAGGTGCGGGTTTCTGCCCCAACCCGGCCGAGGCGCGGACGCGGGCTCGGAAGACGGAAATCGCCCCTGCAAATCGAGCGGCGGTCCTTCGCCTCGGACTATCGAGCAGGCAAGCCCTCGCCCGTCTGCAGGTGCGTGGAAAAGCATTGGATCTCCGCGTACCAACCGTCCGGGCGTAACTCCCACGATCCGACCGGCCGGCCGATCAGAGCCTCCGCGCTGGCAGTGTCAGGCTCCGAATCGTCGAGACCCCCGATGATGCCCGGGACGCTCAGGATCGGGCCGTCCGCGCTGGCCAGCAGGTAGAGATACCCGGCGTACTTGCCACCCTGGTCGTTCGGCACATAGGCGACCGTGGGGATACGAACGTCGTCACGGGGTCGCCGGGGTCGAAAGTCTGATTCGATCATCGGAACAAGCCCTTTCTCTGGGCGAGATGCCTGCCTGTCGACCTCGGCCGCGACGTCATCGAGTCGTCTCTATCCGGCGGCGGCCTCTCCTGGGCCGACCCGTGCCAGACGCCAGCCCACGAGGTGGACCGGGCGCGACAACATCGCCGACAGTGCTGGCCTCGACACGAAGTACGTCCTGGCTTTCGAGCATCGTCCACCTCCGAGCCTCCAGAAGTGTCCTCGCCATGCGCCATTACCCGGCCGGCGACGACCAGGGAACCCCCACGACTCGCGCGAGCCGATAACCGATTGTGATTTCACACCGTGGGCCACTGCAATGGCGATTCGGTTACAGGGCTGTGCCAGCAACTGGACCTCTCAGGAAGGGCTGCGCCTTCTCCCGATCATCCCCGCCGCGCGGCCGGACGCCGGCCGCGCGGCGTTGTGTTCACAGGACCTGGTCGAAAGAGCTTTGCGAGCACACGATCCTGACCGGGCGGTCGCGTGACCGTCGGTCTGAGACGTGGACTGCCTCGCCGATGGCGCCACAGGTGTTCTTCGGCCCTGGCAAGAAGGGGTCGTTCGACCCTAGGTGGGACCGACCAGCCGGGCGGATACTGAACAAGGGTTGATAGTGATCGTAGATCAGGCCGCCGGTCCTCGGGGGTGACTGACAGATCGTGTCCCCTGACATCAGCACCCCGGATCCCCCCCCGGGGTGCTGTCGCGTCAGGACCTCAGATTTTGCCTGCTCGGTGACTCATATAGGTGCGCGAATCTTCCTCAGAGCCAACCGGGCCGCTCAGAGCTCGCTCGCGGCGAGCACTGAGCGCAGGCGACCGCCTCACCGCGACAACTCAACTTGAACAACCCGACACCCCGCGCGGTACCACGGAAGCCCGACGGGTTACGGGACCCCGGTGTCCCGGGACGTCTGGGTTCTGTCAGGTCTCCACGGCGGTGAGCTCGTCCCCATACCATCGATTCGCGACGCACGGGAACTAGGTTCGATCAACGAAGGAGCGCTCGACATGCCAACACCGAATCCCAGTGCCCAGGCCGGCTCACCTCGTGACATCGCCGCGCTGACCGGCGCGCTGACCCTCGAGGAGAAGGCCGCGCTCACCGTCGGGGTCGACAACTGGCGAACCGCGAGCTTTCCCCGGCTCGGCATACCGTCGGTCAGAACGACCGACGGCCCGAACGGTGCTCGCGGCGACACCCGCAACCATTCGAGCATCACGCCCTCTGTGTGTATCCCCTCGGCAACCTCGCTCGGGGCGACCTGGGACCCTGCCGTGGTCGAACGAGCAAGCGCGATCGTGGCCCGACAGGCTCGCGAGAAAGGCTGCAGAGTCCTCCTCGCTCCCACCGTGAACCTGCACCGCCACCCTCTTTGGGGTCGGAACTTCGAGTGCTTCTCAGAGGACCCGGTGCTGACCGGAAAGCTGGCGGTCGCGTACATAGGCGGTGTTCAGGACAACGACGTCGCGGCGACGATCAAGCATTTCGTCGGTAACGAGGTCGAACACGAGCGCAACACTTGCTCGTCGGAGATCGACGAACGGGCCCTCAGAGAGCTTTACCTCCTACCTTTCGAGTACGGGGTCCGAGTCGCCGGGGTGCTGGCGGTCATGACGGCGTACAACAGGGTCAATGGGCGCTTCGTCCCCGACGACGCCCATCTGCTCGACGGCATCCTCCGCAAGGAGTGGGGATTCGCCGGGTTCGTCGTGACCGACTGGTGCGGGATCGCGACGACGGTTACGGCAGCTGCTGCAGGCCTCGACCTGGAAATGCCTGGCCCGGCACGGGCGTTCGGTCCCGCGCTCGTCGATGCCGTGCGCGCGGGCGAGCTGGACGAGACGCAGGTCGACAAGATGGTCCACCGCATGCTTACGGTCTTCGACCGGATCGGGGCGCTCGACGACGCGCCGGTCGACGAGCACCCCGAAGACCGAGAGGAGGATCGTGCCTTCGTTCGCCGCGCCGCGGCCGACGGCATGGTCCTGCTCACAAACGACGGCGTCCTCCCCTTCGAAGCCTCCGGGCTCCACCGCATCGCGGTCGTCGGGCCGAACGCCGAACGGCTCACGATCATGGGTGGCGGAAGCGCAAACGTCACCCCCCACTACGTGCTGTCACCTCTGGGCGTGCTCCGTGGGCGACTGGGGGACGCGACCGAGGTCACCTACGCGCCCGGCGTCGCCGGCAACGGCGTCGCGGACGAGGCGAGCATCCAAGCGGCCGTCAAGTCCGTCGAGGGAGCCGACGCCGTCGTCCTTGTCGTCGGGACCGACGAGGTCTGGGAGAGCGAAGGCTACGACCGCGAGTCGATGGAGCTCCCGCGCAATCAGGACGAGCTGGTGAGACGGGTCCTCTCGGCGCATCCGCGCACCGTCGTGGTCGTGAACTCCGGCGCTCCTGTCACCCTCGGCTGGGCGGACAGTGCAGCGGCGGTACTCCAGACCTGGTTCGGTGGTCAGGAACTGGCGAACGCCATCATCGACGTGCTGCTCGGCGAGAGCGAGCCGGGTGGACGGCTCCCAACGACGCTGCCGATGTGCCTCGAGCACACGCCGGCGTTCGGGAGCTTTCCGGGCGAGTCGAGCCGTGTCCGCTACAGCGAGAGCCTGCTCGTCGGTTATCGCTGGTACGAGACGCGCCGGCTGCCTGTGCGGTTCGCCTTCGGCCACGGGCTGTCGTACACGAGCTTCGAGATCGGAACGCCGCGCCCGTCCGCTTCGAGGTTGCAGCCGGACCGCAGTCTGAGCGTTGCGGTTCCGGTGACCAACATCGGCCAGCGCCGCGGTGCCGAGGTGGTCCAGCTCTATGTCGCACCGCCGGGAGACGGACGGTCCCGGCCGGGTGGCCGTTTCCGCCCGCTGAAGGAGCTGCGAGCCTTCGCCAAGGTATGGCTCGAGCCGGGCGAGACGGCCACGGTGTCGCTCGCGCTGAACGAGCGCTCGTTCGCCTACTACGACGTCGCCGACACGGATTGGCCGGCGCTGTCTGCCCGGATGCCGGCCGGTGTGTTCAACCACGGCCGCGAGCCGTCGTCACTGCACCGGTCCCAAGCTGGTTGGTACCTCGATCCGGGTACATACCAGCTCCACATCGGACGCTCGTCGGCCGACATCGCTCACGTCGTCGAGGTGGAGGTGACCGGCGACGACTCGCCCCTTCCCGACGCGCTCTTGCCGCAGTGACGTTTCGGCGAGGATCCCTCGGCAAACTTCGAGGCCGCCTGCTGCCGTCAGACAAGACCTGTCGGGCCGGGCGGATCGCAAACATCCGATGTCCATGAAACCTCATCCCCGGCGTGAAGACGCTGCCCTTCTCTGTCCGGTGCCCAGGTGACCGAGCTGTTCGCCCCGCTGAGAAGCCGGGCATTCCGGTGGCTCGAGGGAACGGCCCTCTTCTCCAACGCTGGTGTCTGGATGATCACGCTCGTCGGCGGCTACATAATGGAGCGCCTCACGACATCGCCGGTCCTGGTCACCCTGGCGGCGGCCATCGGCCCACTCGCCGGCATCTGCGCCGTTGTGTTCTCCGGTGCCGCGGCGGACTCCCGCGACCGCCGGGCCGTGCTGCTTCTGGCCAAGATCCTGCTGATCAGCTCGGTGGCGTTCCTCGTCTTGATGGCATCGTCGCATCTGCTGGCACCGGCGACCCTGCTCATCGGGCTCGCCGGCATGGGGCTAGCAGGCGGGACCTCGTCGCCGTCGTGGTGGACGACGGTCGGCAGGCTGGTACCACCCGAACTCGTCCCTGTCGCGCTCAGCTTGGACAGCTTCCAGTGGAACATCGGCCAGGTCGTCGGACCGGTACTCGGAGGCGCAGTCCTGCGGGGTGCGGGCACAACGGTGTTCTTCGCCCTCTGCGCAGTCCTCATGATTCCTCTCGTCTGCTTCCTCTTGCTGTGGCGCGGGAGGACCGACCTGCGCCTGTCCACACCCGGCGGGTCCGCGGCCGAGAGCCTCCTCGGTGCAATATCCTCGGGCTGGCGTTACTTCTCGAACACGCCGGGCCTGAGAGCGATCGCCGCCCGCACCGCTCTGTTCGTGACACCGGGGGTGGCGCTCGGCGCACTGTTCCCGCTCTTCGCGGCGCACTACCTGCACACCTCGGCCTTCGGCTACGGCCTCCTCCTGGCACTCAGCGGAGTGGGCGCCATGTTCGCCGCCCTCCTTTTCCCTCGCCTGCAGGGCCACCTGCACCTGGACACCGTCGTCGCGGCCGCGACGTTGGCCGACTTGCTCGCCGTGGCCGCGCTCGTCATCTGGCCGACGCGATGGGCAACAGTGCCCGTGCTCCTCGTCACCGGTGCCGCCTGGGTCTGGGCGACCGTGTCCTTCATCGTCGCGGCGCGCCAGGTGACCCCGGAGTGGGTGCAGACCCGTTCGCTGTCGCTGTACTACGTCGTGCTGCAAGGACCGTTCGTGCTCGGTGGGCTCGGGTTCGGCGTCATCGACACGTTCCTGCCCCTGCGCGAGACCCTGCTCGTCGCCGCCTGCGCCTTCGTCCCGGGCATCCTGCTCATCCCCCGGTACCGCCTGCCGGTCGTGGACCGTTCCTCGTTACAGGTCGTCGCGAGCCCGTCGCTGCCCATCGGGGAGCATGTCCACCCTGACGACGGCCCGGTCCTCATCCTGATCGAGTACCGCGTCGACGGTGAGGACGTCGACGACTTCCTGGTCGCCATGGCCGAGCTGCGCATCGTGAGGCGACGCCTCGGAGGAACGCGCTGGGGCGTGTTCCAGGATGTGACCGCACACGGCAAGTTCTTCGAGACCTTCCTCGTGCCTTCCTGGAACGGCTACCTGCTCTTGCGCGACCACTACACCAACGCGGACCGGGAGGTTGAAGGGCGCGCCTTCGCGTTCCATCGGGGCGCAGATCCGCCCAAGATCAACCGTTTGGTGCACCCTGAGACCGTAGAGGCCGCCCGCGCTCGGTCTGCCTGGCGCCGTGAGATGCTCCGTCTCCTGAGACCGCAGTAAGGGGGTCGTTCGCGAGGGCACCAGGGCGACGAGCGAAATCGGGACCTTCGCCCAGCTCGTGCCCCGCGAGTGGGGGGCGGACACAAGTTCCGTCCTATTTGCCGTTCGCCGCCCTTCCCCAGCTGAAGGCTCCCCGCGATGAGGATCGGCCAACAAGGCGAGAGGCCGTCACGAGACCCACACCCCGGTGGCAGGCGCGGGCATCCGTCTGACCGGGCGCAATGGTGCGGGGCGCCTCGCCCGGCCGTTCTTGGCCGGCCCGAGAGGTCATGCCATGACCAAGTGACCTCCGTTTGGTGGCTTCGGTGGATGATGGTGGTCATCGGCTCACTTGCCGGCGCAGGCTGATCCTCGGCCATCACGTGACCCTCGCAGTCCTCATCTTGGCGATGGCAGTGGCCAGGGCCTCGTTCCCTGTTCCCTATGACGGTACGCAAGCGCGGGGCAGCCTTGAGGGCCAGGCGTGCCGGCAGGTTCGGAGCGCCCCGCTCTGGCGGCGCATTGCAACCAGTGCTGGGCCGGGTGGTGCCTCGGCTCAGTCCTTGCGGCCGGTGAGGGCCAGCCTTACACCGACCGCGATGATGGCCAATCCGCCGATGCCGCCTATCAGCTCGACGCGTCTCGGTGACTTTGCGAACCACGCTCTCACTGCCCCCGCGAACACACCCCAAGCGTTGTCGCAGAGCAGGGCTAGGACGGAGAACACCAGGCCCAGCACCAGGATCTGACCCGAGAGGCTCCCGTCGGCTCGATCGACGAACAACGGGAGGATGGCCACGAGGAACACGACCGTCTTGGGATTGGTGGCCCCGACGAGGAAGCCTTGCAGCAGGAAGCGACGCTTGGAGAAAGTCTCAGCCGGCTGCAGCACCTTGAGCAAAGACCGGCGCTCCCGGATCGTCTTGAGGCCCAGGTAGACAAGGTAGGCGGCGCCGAAGAGCTTGAGACCTGTCAGCACCGCCACCGAGCGTTCCGCCACCCCACCGATCCCGAAGGCCACGGCGATCACCTGGATGTACTCGCCGAGCGTGTTGCCGACGACCGTGAGCACCGCGGCTTTGCGCCCATAGGCCAGCGCGCGGCCGACGATGAACATGACGCTCGGCCCCGGGATGACGATGATCACGACGGCGGTGAGCGCAAAGGCCGCGATATGGCCGGTCGCTGGCATTGCCCAACGCTATCTCGCCGCCCCGAAGATGGGCGCCTTGGTGGGGCTTAGGATTGGGCGATGCTGGAAAGCGGCCCGAACGTGAGCTTTGTGCCGTATGAAAGGCCTGTCCGCGCTGCCTTTGTGGGCTTGGGGCGCATCTACGACCTCAATGTGCGCGCGTACATCGACAATCCCGACGTCGAAGTCGTTGCGCTGGTCGACCCGAGCGAGGAGCGCCGCGCCCAGCGCCACGCGGACTGGCCGTCCGCGCGAACCTTCTCCTCGGCCGCCGAGCTGGCAGCCAGCGGTCTGGAGGTCGATGCCGCCGAGGTGCTGCTGCCCATTCCTTTGCACGCCGACGGCGTTGCCGAGCTCCTCGGCTATGGCTGGCACGTGAACCTGCAAAAGCCGATCTGCAACGACCTGGCCGACGCGACGCGCATGGTCGAAGCAGCCGAGTCCAACGGCCGGCTGCTGCGGGTGATGGACAACTACATCTTCTACGAACCGTTGATGAAGCTCAAAGAGATCACCACTTCAGGCGTGCTCGGCGAAGTGAGTGGATACCACATGAAGATGGTGGCAAGTGGCCGTGGTGGCTGGGACGTCCCGGGGAGCACCTACGACTGGCAGTTCCAACAGATGCGGCGTGGCCGCGGGACTCTCGTCTTCGATGACGGCTGGCACAAGCTCTCGACGGCGATCTGGCTCTTCGGTCCCGTCAAGCAAGTGCGGGCGTGGGTGGGCAACACCGAGGTCTTTCCCGGGATCGACGTGGACGCGCCCACGACCATAGTGTGGGAGCACCAAAGTGGGATCCGCGGCGTCTGGGACATCACGCTCGCCGTCGACATGTACCTGCGCTCCGACTACTACACCAACGACGAGCGTTGGGAGATCACCGGCCGGCGTGGTTACGCCCGGGTTAACCGGTGCACCGGCCGCGGCATCCAGCAGCCGAGCCTGGAGGTCTACCGCGACGGCGAAATGCGCTCGTACCACGCGCTCGACGACGACTGGGCCAGCAGCTTCAGGGATTCCGGCCGCCATTGGCTGCGTTGGCTGCATACAGGTGAAGGCCCGATGCTGTGGAGCGGCAACGAAGCGGTCGACATCCTGCGCTTCGCGCTGGCCTCGTACGCAAGCCACGCGGCCGGTGGCACGGGCGTGGACCCGGATTCGCTCGCCTAGCCGGCCCGTCTTGTTGCTCGCCGCGGGGCAACCTCGCCCGTGAGCCGCGCGCAGACTGGCTTCGGAGGTCCCGGCCGGCGCGTGCCCGTGCGGCGACGATAATCAAGGGATGGACTCTCTCCTCGAGCTTGTGACGAACGCCGCGGCGCGGGCCGCCGACCATCGTGCGAAGGTGGCCGCACAACCTGTGTTCCCGAGCGGGGCCGACCTCGATGCCTTGCGGGCCGCGCTGGGGTCGTTGCCCGACGGGCCCACACCACCTGACGTGGTGATCGACGAGCTGGTCGGTGCCGTCGAGCCGGCCCTGGTCGCGACAACCGGTCCGCGCTACTTCGGGTTCGTCGTCGGGGGCGCGCTCGACGCCGCGACAGCGGCGGACATGCTCACGGTCGGATGGGACCAGCCGGCATTCAACGCGTCCACCTCGCCGGGCGCTGCCGTTGTCGAGGACATCGCCGGAGGTTGGCTGAAGGATCTGCTGGGCTTGCCGGTCGGGGCGTCGTTCGGTTTCAGCACTGGCGGGCAGGGCGCCAACACGGTTTCGCTCGCCGCGGCCCGCCACCACGTGTTGGCCTCTGTGGGTTGGGACGTCGAGCAGAACGGGCTGCTCGGCGCCCCGCGGTTGCGAGTGGTCGCCAACGGCGAGCGCCACGCCACGATCGACCGGGCCCTACGCCTCCTCGGGCTGGGCGCCGGCATGCTCGAGCCGGTGGCCACCGATGCCCAAGGGGCGATCGATGTCGCCGACCTCGCACGCGTCCTTGCACGCGGTCCGGGCGGGCCGACGATCGTGTGCCTGCAGGCCGGCAACGTGAACAGCGGCGCTTTCGACGATCTCGCCGCGGCGAGTGCCGAAGCGCATCGGCACGGCGCCTGGGTCCACGTCGACGGTGCCTTCGGGTTGTGGGCCGCGGCCAATCCGGGCACCCGCCACCTCACCGCCGGCATCGAGAACGCCGACTCGTGGGCGACCGACGGCCACAAGTGGCTCAACGTCCCCTACGACGTCGGCTACGTCTTCTGCGCCCATCCCGACGCGCACACGGCCGCCATGTCCTTGACCGCCGCCTACTTGACGGGACAGGACCGCCGGGGCGGGTTGCGTGCGCCGGCTGATTACGTGGTCGAGTCGTCACGCCGGGCCCGCGGGTTCGCCACCTGGGCCGCCCTGCGCGAGCTCGGCCGGAGCGGGGTCGCGGACCTGGTCGAGCGGTGCTGTGGCTTGGCGCGCCGCTTCGCCGAACAGCTCGGCGCGATGCCGGGCGTCACGATCGCCAACGAGGTCGTGCTCAATCAGGTTCTCGTCAGCTTCGGTGACGACGCCCGGACCGACCGGGTCGTCGAGAGCATCCAGCGCTCGGGCGAGTGCTGGATGGGAGCCACCAACTGGCACGGTCGGCGTCTCATGCGCATCTCGGTATCGAGCTGGCGTACGACCGAGGCCGATGTCGACCGGTCTGTCGCCGCCATCCTGGCGGCGACAAGAGCGACCCGCTGACTCCGTTGCATCCTGCCGGAACGGGCTGGCGGCCCAGGTGCTAGCCAGACCGGTCGCGGCCCGGGACAGCCCCATGCCAGACGACGAGATTCGCGCCTCGCCAAGTGGGATAATGCCGGATTGGTGCAGGTGCCACACGAACTGCGCAAGTGCGTGTGCTTCGTGGGTGGACAACGCGGCCACTTGCGCGGAGTGGGTGCCGGTTTCTTCGTCGGTGACCCGCTCGAGGGGCATGACGCGGCCGCTGTTTACGTGGTCACCGCGAAGCACTGCGTGCAGCCCCTCGACGAGCAGGAGAACGGGCCCTTCCACAAGACCTGGCTTCGGGTCAACTTGCGCCATGCAGGCTCTATGCACCTCGAGATACCGCCCGAGATGTGGGTGTGTCACGCCTCCGCGGACGTGGCGGTGCTCCCGCTCGCGTTGAACCAGCACACCTTCGACTACCTCTACTACCCGGTGCGCCACGGGGTCACGGCAGAGTTCATCAAGCGCCACAGCGTCACCCCGGGTGAAAACGTGTTCATCACCGGGCTCTTGATATCCCACCCGGGCAAGTCCCGAGTTCTGCCGATCGTGCGGGTCGGGAACATCGCCGCCTTCCCCGCGGACCCCATCACCCTCTTGACCGGTCAGGACTCCGCCTATCTGGTCGAGGTGCGCTCGCTCGGCGGCCTGAGCGGATCGCCTGCCTTCGTCCACCTCCTGCCGGCCCACGACGATGCCCGGGGCCACGCCGGCCACGCGACCGAACCAGCCGCGACGACCAGGAGAACCTACCTGATGGGCCTCGTGCACGGGTTCTTTCCCACGGCCGAGAACGACCCCGACGGGATCGGCGAATGGGCGCAGGAGCCCCTCAACACAGGCATCTCCGTCGTGGTGCCGCTCGAGAGAGTGCTCGACATCATCGACAGCCCGGCGTTCGTCGAGGAGAGGGAGCTCGCCAAGACGAGGCTGAACGCCGGCCACCTGCCGGCTCCCGCCTTTCTCAGAGAGCACGTGGAGTACCTCCGGTTCGAAGACCTCGCCTCGGGCCACGTCATGATCACCGCGCTGGAGGTGGACGAGGTCGACCGCGATCACCGCTGACTCTGGCGCCGCCGATGTGCTCACCGACAGCTCGTGGCAACCGGTCCACGAGGACCGAAACGAACCTTGCCCCTGAGAACTGGTGGCGCGCGGTCGCGGTGACCTAACGTCTCGGTGCTGCGGCACCTGCGGCGCGGCCGGCGCTGTTTAGCGCTCGCGGGGTTCTCGACTCGAGGGAACCGGGGGACGGACTGCCTTGAATCCTTACATCGTGCTGGGCAGTGTCGTCGTGGGCTTCCTGGTCGGCATGACTGGCGCGGGAGGCGGCGCGCTCATGACGCCGATGCTGATCCTGCTGTTCTCGGTCAAGCCGTCGACCGCGATCTCAAGTGACCTCGTCGCCGCCGTCGTGATGCGCCCCTTCGGAGCGGCGGTGCACCTCCAGAAAGGAACGGTCAATCTCCGCCTCGTCGGGTGGTTGGTCCTCGGCTCGGTGCCAATGGCATTTCTCGGCGCTTATCTCCTCCACGTGATGGGCCAGTCCCACATCGCTCAGGACAACGTGGAGCAGGCGCTCGGCGCAGCCCTCCTCGTGGGCGCCGCCGCGATGACGTTGCGCTACGTCCTCGACCGCCGGGGTGGCCACCGCCGCCGCGGCGCCGTCCACGACATCGTCGTCCGTCCGGTCCCCACGCTCGCGATCGGGATGCTCGGCGGGATCATCGTCGGGATCACCTCCGTCGGCTCGGGATCGTTGATCATCGTCCTGTTGCTGTTCGCCTACCCCCTCCTCGGGGCCAACCAACTCGTCGGCACTGATCTCACCCAGGCCGTTCCGCTGACCGGTGCGGCGGCTCTCGGGGCGTTGGCCTTCGGACATGTGGAGTTCTCGGTAACGACCTCCATCATCGTCGGCAGCGTCCCCGCCGTGCTCGTCGGGTCCTTTCTCTCTTCGAGGGCACCGGACCGGATCGTGCGCCCGATCATCACGTTCGTGATCTTCGGCTCCGGCCTCAAGTACGTCGGGGTGAGCACGACGACGCTCGGGTGGGTCCTGTGCGCGGCGGCCCTCCTCGTCGCTGTCAGCTGGACCGTGAGCGCGCAACCGTGGCGAGACGGGACAGAGTCCTCGCCGGCGGACATGACCGCCGAAGCGACGGCACCTCTCGGGCCTGCGGCAGCTCCGTTAGAAGAGCCACCGCGAACCTGAGAGACTCCTCGCATGGAGACTCCTCCGTCCGGGCTAGGGCCGAATCGTGTTCCTGTCGACAAGTCGCCGGTGCTCGCCTTCCTCCTCACGTTGTTCCTGGGTCCGCTGGGCCTGTTGTACGTGAAGGTGGTCCCCGCCCTGTTCCTCGTGCTGGTGGCGCTCACGGGCTATTACACCTTCGGCCTCACCACGGCGGTGGTCTGGATCGTCTCGATCGTCTGGGCTTGTACCGAGGCCTCCCGCCGACACCGCGCCTCGGAGCTCTGGCGGGCCTCCACTGGCAATCAGGGCATAGCTGCCCCGGGTTACCGGCAAGCGGCGGCGCTCGCTTACCACCAGGGCCAGGACGCCCCCCTGCCGGCGGCCGGCTGGTACACCGACACCGCTGACCCGTCCCAGATCCGGTGGTGGGACGGCAGCCAGTGGACGGGCGACACGCGACCGGCCGCGGACCAGCCCCCGCCGAACACGGCGCGACCGGACCAGGCATTGCCTCCGCCTCGCGGCTAGAACCGCCCTCGCCTCCGCGGCGACCTCGCGACTCCCGGGCCCAGCGCACCGCAGGCGCTGTTTGACCATGAGGTCACGCGGACGTCGGCGAAACTCCCGCTCGTCCGCCGGCAGTGAGCTCGCCGGGATCCCCGTCGCCCGGGGCCGCCGCGTGGGCCAGGTCCATCTCCGCCAGCTTGCCCGGCCACCAGTTCCATCGGCCGAGCAACGACACCGTCGAGGGCACGAGCAAGCTCCGCACGAGAAACGTGTCCATCAAGATGCCCAGCGCCAGGCCGATACCGATGTCGCGGATCTGGCTTCCGCCCGGTTGGCCCCCGGCGGTTACCGCGAGCACAAGGAACGTGCCCGCAAGAACGAGTCCCGCCGAGGTGATCGTCGGCCCCGAGGCACCGACCGCTGTCACCACGGCGTCACGAAGACGTCGTTGGTGCGCCTCTTCCCGGATCCGCGTCATGACGAGGATGTTGTAGTCCTCGCCGAGGGCTAAGAGGAAGATGAACATCAAGAACGGTAAGAGGAAGGTGAGGCCACCGCTGCTCGCGAGCTTAATGAACACGATTGACGCGAGGCCGAGTGCCGCCAGGTACGACAACATCACGCTCGCTATGAGGTAAAGGGGAGCGATAAGGCTCCGCAGCACCAGCGCCAGCAGGAGCCCGATGGCGATGATCGCGATCGGGACTATGTGGATGAGGTCGCCGTCGGAGATCGAGCTCACGTCGTAGAGCGCAGGGGCCTCGCCGGCCACGCCGCTCGCGTTGGCCCCGATGCTGTGCTGGACCGCCGTCAAGGCTCGGCGGATGCTGGGCACTGCATTGAGAGCCGCCGTCGAGGCGGCGTCCCCGGCGGTTAGCCCCGCTTCGAACTGGATCGTGTGGCCGTCGGGGCTGACAAAACGCGCCGTCGCCCGGTACAGGTCGTAGGTCAAGATCGGCAACTTCGCGGCCCGCGAGCCGGGTGGCGCCAGGGCCGGGAGCAGGGCGGGATTGCCGAGCGCCGCGTGCAGGCGCGTGTAAAGCACCGGTGAGATCGCCGCACCGGCGGGATCGAGCGGGCCTGGTAAGGCGTTGAAGAGCCCGGTCGCCACTAGTTCCTTCTCGGCTTTCACGACCACGCCGGGGTCCTGCCACAACGGGGCGGCAAGCCTCAAGATGAGGTTCGTCGGGTTCGAGCTGGCCTGGGGAAAGTACTTCATCAAGGCGGCGTTGCCCACGGCGGCATCACTACCGTTCGGCGCCGCGGTGGCTCCGCCGAATCCCGCCGGCGCGTAGAACAGCGCCCCGCAGGCGAGCGCCCCGAAGACGATCACACCGACGGCGAGGGTGTGCGCCGGGCGGGCGATGACGCGCTGGGCCACTTTGCCCCACCAGCTCTCGTTGGCCTCGCCCGGGACGATCTTCGCCGGCCAGAACACGGCGCGCCCGAGGATCGCCAACAACGCCGGCAGGAGCGTTATCCCGGCGAAGAGCATCACGGCGATCCCGATCGCAAGCGGGACGCCGAGATCATGGTAGATCCCGAAGCTGGCGAAAAGGAGGGTCAAAAGGGCCAGGATGACGGTCCCGGCCGATGCGCTGATCGACTCGCCGACTCGCGCGACCGCTCGTGCCACGGCGTCGTTCGCCGCCAGGCCCGATCGCAGTCCTTCCCGGACACGGAAGACGAGGAACAACCCGTAGTCCGTCCCGGCCCCGAGGATGAGAACGATCAGGAGCAGCTGGGTGATCTGAGAGATCTTGAGCCCGTGCGAGCCGAGTTCGCCGATGACCGCGCCCGACAGCTGCAGCACGATCGCGGCCGGCAACAAGGTGACCAGAGGCGCCAGCACCGAGCGGAAGACGAACAGCAGCAGAACGATGATGAACAGGATCGACAGCAGCTGGGTCTTGTTACCGGTCGAGTTCGACTCCTTCTGCTGCGCGACGTTGGTGGCCACGACACCGGCGAGGTGGAACCGGATGCCGGGGGGAGCATCGGCTTTCGCGAAGGCTGCGGTCAGCCCGTTGACCACGTCCGCGGATGGTCCGGGGCTGAACCCGGCGATGCTCGCCTCGACGAGGAGCTGCACCGCGCGCCCGTTGGCGGAGGTCCCGACGTACTGCACGAAAGCGACGTTGCGGACCTTCTTGGCGTCAAGAGCGAGCCGGGTGACCGCCTGGGTGTCGGCGGCGTTGATCGGGCCGTCCTGGCTGACGCCGATGACGATGACCGGCACCAGCGATGCCTTGCCCACCAACGGCTCGGCGAGGTTGCCTGCGATCGTGCTCGGCGCGCTCGCAGGCAGGAAGGCCGAGTTGTCGTTGTTGACCTGGCTTCCCAGTGAGGGCAGGAAGTGGACCGATGCGGCTGTCCCGATGATCCATACGACGACGATGAACCAGCGAAACCGGACGGTGAAACGTCCGAGGCCATTGAAGAACACGTTCATCCGCTGGGGGTCTCCGTCTCGAGGCTGGGCGGCGTTCAGATCGCCTTCGGTCTTGCGTCGCGACCACCGGAGCGCAGCTCCCAAGAGCGCGCTCCGTCCAGCGGCTGCGCCGGAAGGCCTTGACGGATAGGAAATCTAGCCTCTCCCGGGCGCGGACCGCACCGCTCCCCGGCGCGAGGACTCCGAGCAGCGCGCCGGTCGGAGAACGACTGGGCCGGGGCGAGCGCCCCGTCAGTGGAAGTCCCGCGATGGGCTGAGCGCCATCGCGAGGTCGATCTCCTCCAGGTACTCCGCCACTACGTTCGCGGACGGTGGCGCCTTAGGATCGGCCCCTTCCCCCCGTTCGAGCCGCCCCCGTACGAGTAGGACAACCGCCGCCCGCGCCACCGGGCGATAGCGCGTCCAGCATCCTGGAGAGCAGATGACGTTCACGAGCCCAGTCTCGTCTTCCAGGTTGAGGAAGGTCGTCCCCCCTGCCGTCGCGGGCCGTTGCCTGTGGGTTACCACCCCCGCAACAAGGACCTTCGCGCCATCGGGCACCTTTACGAGCTCGGCGTTGGGGACTACCCCCCGGCGGGCGAGCTTCGCCCGGGCTAAGGCGATCGGATCCGAACCTGGTGACAGCCCGAGTGTCTGCAGATCGGCGGACATCTCCTCAACCTCGTCCATCTTGGGAAGCGGGGGGGCATCCGTCCCGACCACGGTGCCAGGAAGACGGTCGGGACGCGCTTGGGCGGCTGCGCCCGCCGCCCAGAGCGCCTCGCGACGACTGAGCGGACGGACGGTGGTCTCAACTGGGCTCATCGCCTCCGCGTTGGCGCCGGCGCGGACCGAGGTTAGGCCGAGTGAAGCGAGTGCCCCCGAAGTGGCGAGAGCTTCTAGGCCCGGGCGGCCGATGCCGCTTTGACGTACGAGCTCCTCCATGTCCGCATATGGCCGGGCCCCCGCGATCACGCCGGCGAGGTCGGAACCGATCCCCTTCACCGAGGCGAGCCCGAGCCTCACCAAAGGGCCGGGGGTCCCGGGCTCGAGCGAGGCCCCCGGATCGCTCTTGTTCACGTCCGGGCCGAGGACGACAACCCCGTGGCGCCGGGCATCGGCGACAAGGGTGTGCGGCGCCCAGAAGCCCATCGGCTGGGAATTGAGCAGCGCGGCGAGGAAAGCCGCCGGGTAGTGCAGCTTCAGCCACGCGCTCACATACACGAGGTAGGCAAAGGACACCGAGTGGCTCTCGGGGAATCCGAAATGGGCGAAGGCCGCCAGCTGCTCCCAGACGGCGTCCGCGGTCTGCCCGGTGATCCCCCGCGCGACCATCCCCGCATACAGGCGGGAACGGAGGCGTTCCATGCGTGAAGCGGAGCGCTTTGCACCCATGGCTTGACGGAGCTGATCGGCCTCGGCAGCCGAGAACCCGGCGGCGTCGATCGCCATCTGCATGAGCTGTTCTTGGAACAGCGGCACCCCGAGGGTCTTGGCCAGGCTGCGCTCGAAACACGGGTGCAGGTATGTGACCGCCTCTGTCCCGTTGCGCCGGCGTAGGTAGGGGTGAACCGATCCTCCCTGGATCGGGCCGGGGCGGATGAGGGCGACCTCGACGACGAGGTCGTAGAAGCAGCGCGGCCGTAACCGGGGCAGC
>Ga0181536_10002254_pt1 | contig 21946 bp, 16 predicted proteins | sample PEATcosm2014_Bin_41_FD_121105 | JGI IMG/M metagenome (GOLD analysis project Ga0181536, IMG submission 121105) | Peatland microbial communities from MTU Mesocosm Facility, Houghton, MI, USA - PEATcosm2014_Bin17_60_metaG | ecosystem: Environmental > Terrestrial > Soil > Wetlands > Peat | place...
CCGCACGCTGAAGGTTGCCGCATCGTCGGCGGAGTGCAAGAGGACGTCAAGCGGCCCGTCCCCACTGAAGACGTAGAGGTTCGGGCCGCTCACAGCGAACTGCGCCCCGGAGCCGAGCGTCACGGGCGTCGACGCCTTCTGCCACTTGAGTGATCCGACCCGCGAACGGAGGAGGTCCATCGACCGACAGTTGGCAAAGCCATCGGGGCAGGTGAGCGCATACGCCTCACCATCGGCCGTCTCGAGCTCGGCGACCGGCCCAGGGGTGGGAACCTTCGCCCAGCTTGCTCCGCCGTCTGTTGTCTCCCACAGCTGTGGGTCGAAGCCATACCCGTCGAGGGCGTTGGCGAAACGCAACTGTGTCACCTCAGTCGCGCTCACCGGCGGGCCCGGGATGCCGGCGAACTTGGAGCCCCCGTCGGTCGTGCGAACGATTGCGCCACAGGTCCCATGACCGGTGTCGCATCTGGCGGTGCCGAGCATCCACCACTCTTCGAGGCTCACAGCCGTGAACGAACTCGGCTGGAAGTCTGCCGGGACCACGCCCAGGGACGGGCCCGGTTGAGTGACGGGCGTGGGGCCCAAGGGGCCAGAGCCGAAAAGGTGCAACTGCGGCAGCGGCACCAAGAAGACGACGACCGCGACCAGGACGACAAGTCCCGACAGGGCAATCCTCCGACGTCGGGCGAACCTGCGTCGCAGGGTGCCCCGTTCGATCGCCTTCGCCGGGTCGAGCACGTACGCGAGACCGGCGGCATGTTGCGCCGCATCTTTGAAGAGCTGATCGATGTCGTTCGAGCTCTCGTCCATTGTTCTCACTTCCTGGCTACTAGACGGGTGTCGGATTCGATCTGGGATGCGAGCGCGGTTCGTGCGCGGTGGATCCAGGAGCGCACGGTGCCGGCAGGCGCCTTCATCTCACGGGCAACGTCGTCGACGGTGAGGTCGAACACGACGTGCAGGACGAAAGCTCGTCGTTGGTTCGCGGGCAGCCGCGCCACGAGCCGGGCGAGATCGAGATCATGGGTGTCCAGTGGTTCATACGCCTCGGTCCTGGACGGGGCGCGTGCCTTCTCGAGCGCGAGGCGTCGCCAGCGGCTGACCACCAGGTTGTAGAGAACGACGCGGTTCCACGCGTCACGGTTGGCGTGCCTGGAGACGACGTCCCAGTGCTGCCACGCACGGGCGTAGGTCTCCTGGGTCAAATCGAGGGCCTCGTCCATGTTGCCGACGTAGAGGAAGGCTGCACCGATGAGGGCGTTTCGTGACGCGACGTACCACCGCTCGAACTCGCCCTGGTCAGTAACCTCGAGCGTCACCAGACCTCCTTACTCAATTAAACGCTCGAGTCGGGGATCGCGCTGCACCCTACGTTGTCGGGTCCTCCGGCTGGCAGGGAGACGATCAGGTGGAACCTCCAGCCAGCGCCACGTGCAACCTCCAGCCTCCCCTTGCCGCGTGCGGCGAGCAAAGCGTCGCGGATTCGCCGCGGGGCGTCCCGTGGTATGCGCTGTTGGGTTCGTCAGCGGCATACCGGTGTTGATCAGGGGAAACCTCCCGGTCGGTTCGTGAGAGTGCCCGGAGGACCGCGACCGGCTCAAGAGTGAGAGACTGCTCGCGCGAACGGGGAGGCGACCTGCCATGGCTATCGAGACTTCACTCAGCTATCCGGACATCAGTGCTCAGGGCTTCGCCCATCCGGCGGACCGGGCGGCCGCCGCGGCGCTGCATACCGTCCCGATGCTCGATCGCGTGATCAAGAAGCTCAGCGAGATCGGCTACGAGCGCAAGCTTCGCCAGCTGATGCTCGGCACTGCCGTCCGCCTCGGAGAGGACCAGCTGCCCGAGGTGTGGGCGATGCAGCGTCGTTATGCCCACACTTTTGACATCGCAACGTGCCCGCAGCTGTACGTGACCCAGTACCCGGTGGGCAACGCGCTCACCATTGGCGCGAACGAACCGGTGACGCTCGTCTCCTCGGGATTGGCAAGATCGTTCGAATCGGACGAGTTGCAGGCGGTGCTGGCCCACGAGATGGGCCACGTACTGGCGGACCACGTGACCTTCATGACGACGTTCGAGCTCGTCCAGCTCGTCATGAACGGCGTGCTACGCGGTGCCCCGTTCACCGGCCTGCCCCTGAGAGCCGTCTACTACGCGCTGCTCGAATGGGCGAGGGCCGCCGAGCTGACGGCTGATCGCGCCAGCGCGCTCGGCACCGGTGACCCGCTGTTGACCTGCCGGACCCTGATGCGCATGGCGGGCGGCCCGGTGCCTGGCCTGGACCTGGACGCGTTCATCCGCCAGGCCACCGAATACGAGGGAGAGGGCGACCCCTTCGCGCGGTACTCGCGTTTCTGGTCGGAGATCGGCACGACCCACCCCTTCCCAGTGCGGCGGGTCAGGGAGGTTGTCGCCTGGGTGGCGTCGGGGGAATTCGACCGGCAGCGTTCCGGAGGCTACCTCCGCCGTGGCCAGGAGCCACCGCCGTCGGCCGAGTTCGACGCGGCGCTCAAGCACTACAGGCAACGTTTCGCGAGGATCGTCGAGCGCGCCGGTGGTGGTGTGCAGCAGGTCGTGAGCCGCTTTGCCACCTGGCTCGACAGCGACGACGGCGATGCCGACGACGAGGGGTTCGAGCCCTGAGCGGCTCGGCTCAGGCCAGGAACGAGCGGGGCAGAGCCTCGAACATCTCGGCGGAAAGTGCCAGCGATTCCACGTCGACTCGTTCGTCGTCCCCGTGGAACATCGACAGGAACTGCTCGAAACTGAGCCGGTCCGAGAACATCCCGAAGCCGTACGCGACCGCTCCGCGCCGGCGGAAGAACCGCCCGTCCGTAGCTCCTGCAGAGAAGTAGGGCACACTCTGGGCACCGGGGTGGAACCGCCGCACCATTGTGTCGAGCTCGTCCCACAGAGGGGTGCCGACCGGGGACTCGCTTGCAGGGTCGTCGTGGGCCCACAGGATCTCGACCTTGTCGCCGAGATCCCCTATGGCTTCGCCGAGGAGTGAGCGCACGTCGGTCTCGGTCTGACCGGGCAAAGTCCGCACGTCGAGATCCAGTTCGACTTGATCGGGGATCACGTTCAGCTTCGTGCCCCCGTGGATGATCGTCGGGGCGATCGTCATGTGCGTGCAGGCGTGCGCCTGGCGGGCGAGGCCGACATCGGGATACGACTTGCAGAAATCGTCGATGGCGTCCGGGTCGACGAGCGTCGCGGCGATCTCCGGGGCCAGCGCCATGCCGACCACGAAACGGCGCCATGCATCGTGCACGCTCGCCGGCGGCTTGAACGCCACCAGGAGCCCTATGAGCTCGGCCGCGGTGGCGAGCGCGTTGTCGGTGCGCAGAGGTGCCGAGGCGTGACCTGCCACCCCACGGATCCGTAGGCGGCACCAGCAGCTTCCCTTCTCGCCCACCATTATCGGGAGCCGACGACCGCCGGCCGTCTCGATGGGGACGCCCCCTGACTCGGTGATGACGTAGTCGGCCCCTGTCGACGAGGCCGCGTGCTCGCTCAGCCACCCTGCGCCATGGGAGCCGAGGGCTTCCTCGTCGGCAACCGCGGCCAGGATCAGGGTGCCCCGGGGACGGAAGCCGCTCCGGGCGAGCCGCGCGAACGCGACGGCCATCGAGGCGGTGATGTTCAACATGTCGACGGCGCCCCTGCCCCAAACCTCACCGTCGACGAGCTCGCCGGCGAACGGGTCGCGGTTCCAGGTGTCCGGGTTGACCGGCACGACATCGGTGTGGCCGAGGTAGCAGAGCGCGGGTGCGCCAGGGTCGCTCCCCTCGATGCGCGCCACGAGCGAGACCCGGCCCGGGAGCGGCTCGTAGCTCTCCAGGTCGCAGCCTGAGCCTTCGAGGCCGGCGCGCAGCACGTCCGCGTTGGCGACCTCGTGACCGGAGGCGTCCGTGCCGTCGTTGACACACGCGTTGCGGATCATCTGTTGGAGAAGCTCGACCACCTCAGGGTCGCGCACCTCGTGGTCGCGCGCCTCAGAGCTATAGGTCATGGCGCCTTTCTCGGTTCGATCCGTCGCCACATGACCACGTGCGGTCCGTGGATGGGCACGACCCATTCGTCGCCCCAGGTCACAAAACCCGCCCTCTCGTAGAAGCCGATGGCGTGCACGCGCGCGTTGCACCAGACGAGATCACCGCCTTCGGCCGCCACGTGGTCCAAGGCGGTGTTGAGCACCAACGAGCCGATGCCCTGGCCCTGGAGGTCCTCACGGGTGGCCATCGCGCGCAGGCGCCACGTCGACGCCTCATTTCCGGCACCGAAACGGACCCCGGCTTCAGCCGCGTCAAAAGGTGCCGGCTCGCGGAACACCGTCGCGACTCCGACAACAGCACCGCTGGCGCGGTCGATAGCGCCGAAGGTAGCCGTGCCCGGCTCGCCGTCTTGTTTGAAGGGCACCTCGTCAATGCTCTGACTTGGCCTGAGAACCGCATGGCGTATCGGGTAGCTAGCAGCTGCCGGGATCAGTTCGACGTCCACTTCCACACCCCCGAGCGTACCGACGAGCTCCGGCGTGCTCCAGGCGCGTTTCTTGCACCGTGCTTCGCTGACGCCTAGCTCTGCGGTGCCTGCTTGTGGGGCCTGGTCACGGGGAGCTCCAGGTGCTCGCCGGCCCTGAACTGCGAACGAGTCCCGTCGCGGTCAAGCCGCCATACCGACTTCTCGCCGTGGACGGTGAAGTCATCGCCGTTGCCGACCAGCGCCGTCTCCTCGTCGATGCCGACCAGCACCGCGTCCGGCGGGGTCCGGGCGAGCACGCGGTCGGTCAGCCCGGGTGCCCACCGCTCGAGACGGTCGAAATGCGGCAGCACGACCAGGTGCGGCACGACGGCGAGGCCTTCGCCGCTGTAGCGCCCAGGCCGAGTGAAGTCGTCCGCGATCCGGCTCAGCGCACACGCCCCGGCCGAGCAACCTGCGAGGGCGGCACCCGAGCGCCACGCTTCGAGGATCGCCTGCCAGACGCCCGTGCCGGCGAGAGTATGGGCGAGGTACCCGGGATTTCCGCCGGAGAGGTAGACGAGACCGGCTCCGGCCACTCGCGACGCCAGCTCGGGGCGCTCGGCGTCCTCACGGTCGAGCACCTCGAGCGGCACAGCCTCGACGCCCATGGCGGCGTAATGCGCAGTGCCGAGGTCGATCCAGTACCGAACCCGTTCCGGGCCTTCCTCCGCGGAGGCCGTCGGGACCAAGACGGCCCGCTGCGGGCGCCCCGCGAGCAGCTCGGCGTCGACGCGGACCATCACCTCGAGAAACTCGCCGCTTCCCACCAACGCCAGCGGCCCCGCTGCCTCGATGCGGCTCACAGCCTTGGACCTGGCCGGCTCTGCATCCGGTTTACGCTAGTGGTCCGGTAGTTCGCGCAGACCTTGTTCGAGGTCGCGTAGGCAGTGGCGCCACGCGGCGCTGCCGCACCGCTGTCGCTTTGAACCAAGACCGCCCCTCATGATCACTGCCACCGACCTCGAGCTCACAGCCGGCGGTCGCCTGCTCCTCGAGCCGGTGACCTTCCAGGTCGCGCCCGGGGACCGGATCGGGCTTGTCGGGCGCAACGGGGCCGGCAAGACCACCCTTGCCAGAGTGCTCGCCGGCGAGGCCCTCCCAGCGGCGGGTTCGGTCCGTCGTTCGGTGCCGGTGGCGTACCTGCCGCAGGATCCCCGCACCGGTGACCTGACCGTCGTCGCACGTGACCGGATCCTTAGTGCGAGGGGTCTCGATCGCATCGTTCACGAGCTCCAGACCGCCCGCGCCGACATGGGCCACGGCGACACCGAGCACAGGGACAGCATTCTCAGGCGCTACTCCCGGCTCGAGGAGCAGTTCCATCTCCTCGGTGGATGGGCGGCCGAAGCCGAAGCCGGTTCGATCGCCTCCAGCCTGGGACTTCCAGACAGGGTGCTCACCCAACCGCTCGGGACGCTATCGGGAGGCCAGCGACGCAGAGTGGAGCTGGCTCGCGTCCTGTTCTCAGGCGCGCCGACGCTCATCTTGGACGAGCCGACCAACCATCTCGACGCCGACTCGATCGCATGGCTGCGCAACTTCCTCCGCGCGCACAACGGCGGGCTCGTGGTCATCAGCCACGACGGCGAGCTTCTCGACTCGGTCGTCAACAAGGTGTTCCATCTCGACGCGGCGCGAACCCAACTCGACGTGTACCGCCTCGGATGGAAGGCGTACCTCGATCAGCTGGCCACCGACGAGCGCCGGCGACGCCGCGAGCGGACCAATGTCGAGCGCAAGGTCGTCGCGCTGAGGTCTCAGGCCGACCGCATGCGTGCGAAGGCCACCAAAGCCCGCATGGCCCACAATCTCGACCGGCGCGCCGAGCGCCTCACCGAAGGGCTCGAGGACGTCCGCAGGGTGGACAAGGTGGCCAGGTTGCGCTTTCCCGCCCCTTCACCGTGCGGCAAGACGCCGCTCAGTGCGACAGGGCTCACGAAGTCTTACGGGTCGCTCGAGGTGTTCTCGGGCATAGACCTCGCTATCGACCGTGGCAGCCGAGTGGTCATTCTCGGGCTGAACGGCGCGGGCAAGACCACGCTGCTACGGGTGCTGTCGGGAATCGAGCGGCCCGATGCCGGCGGAGTCGTCCGAGGGCACGGCCTCCAGCTGGGTTACTACGCCCAGGAGCACGAGACGTTGGACCCCTCGCGCACCGTGTACGAGAACGTGCGGCACAATGCACCGCCGACGGTCAGCGACGCGGAGCTTCGGCGCATCCTGGGGTCGTTTCTGTTCGGTGGTGGGCGCATCGAGCAGTTGGCGGGCACCCTGTCGGGCGGCGAGAAGACCCGGCTCGCGCTCGCGACGCTCGTTGTCTCGGCGGCGAACGTGCTCTTGTTGGACGAGCCGACGAACAACCTCGATCCTGCCAGCCGCAGCGAGGTGCTGAAGGCACTGCACACCTACGCCGGCGCGATCGTGCTCGTCACCCATGATCCCGGCGCCGTGCAGGCTCTCTCTCCCGAACGCGTCGTGCTCATGCCCGAAGGAGTGGAGGACACCTGGAGCGACGACCTCGGCGACCTGGTCGCCCTTGCCTGAAAATGCCGATCTGAATGGTGCGGATGAAGCGTCACGTGCGTAGCTTTGTGAAAGGCGCCACGGGCGGGAGGGCCTCGATGGACAGCGAACTGTTACCGACCCCGACCGAGGTCATGGCCAAGGCGACCAAGATGTTGCAGCGGGTCATGTTGCTGCAGGTCGTGTGGTTCGTGTGCTTTGTCGCAGGCGGTCTGCTCACGGTGTGGACGGCATGGAAGAACACGCATTTGCCTGTCACTTGTACCAGTGGCGTGCATGCCACTGTGTCGGTGATCGAGAGCTGTCAGCATCACTCGTACCTCTTGGCGGTGGTCCTGGTCCTGGTCGGCATCGCCGGGCTGTTGGTGACCGGGTACGTGGCGACGCGTCTTGCGGTCAGGTACCTCGGTGCCGGGGCGGCGGCCTTCTTGCGGAGCGGGCGCCGATTCATGGGACCGATGGGCCCGCGCACGGGTGGCCCGGACATGGGTGGCGGCTTCCCGGGCCAGGCAGCAGGGATGCCGGGCTTCAATGCCGGGCTTCCACCGGCGGCGCCCGGCCCCGCCCCACCGCCTGGTGACGACCGTACTGAGCGCCGCTGATTTTCTTCAGGGCAGCCGGCGACGGTAACGCACCTCCGGATGGCGCTCGCCGCCCACTTCGTACATCTTGCGGGCACCGTCGGCAAGCCAGCCGAGATGCTCGTAGAAAGCTCGCGCACGAAGATTGTCGGCCAGCACCCAGAGCACCGCCTGGGGGTACCCGGCTCGGGTGAGCCGCTCGAGCGCTTCAGCCATGAGCGCGCTCCCGACACCACGGCGCCAGTGCTCGGGGTCGACGTAGCAGGCGTACACCTCACCGAGCGGCGACTCGTCGGAGCCCGCATCATGGCAGGCCCCGCCGCTCAGCCAGCCGGCCACATCGCCATCGACCTCGCCGACGAGCATGAACTGACCCTGCGCCTCAGCGCCGAGAATCAGCGTCTGCCAGTGCAACGTGCGCTGGGGGAGGCCCATGCCCAGACTCCGCAGGAACTCGCTCGAGATCACATTCGCGTAGCCGGCCTGCCAGGACCGTACGTGAGAGGTCGCGATTGCGGCAGCGTCGGCCACTTCTGCTTGGCGCACGAGAGGAGCGATAGTTGATTCTGCCATCGCCGCGAGTCGCTCGAGCATGTCTGGGAGGCTTCGGCCCCTTTGCAGATCGAACATATGTTCGTATACTGGGGCCATGGCCACGTATGCTCTTGCCGGGACGTCGTCGCTGACTGATGCCCGACCGGCTACCGGCATCACTGCGCCGGGTTCTCGTTCCCGTCCTAGCCCAGGCCCGTTGCAGGCCGAGCGGTTTCTACCGGTTCTTCCGGAGTTGGCCGGACTGTTCCCAGGCGGCGGGCTCCCGAGGGGTGGCACCGTCCTGCTCGGCCCGATGACGGCGCCGGACACGCTCCTCAGCTCTGCTCATGGCACGTCCGGTCCCACCTCAGCCGCGGCAAGCCAGGCTCCGGGATTGACGAGCCTGCTGCTCTTGCTGCTCGCGGGAACATCGTCCCGGGGTTACTGGTGTGCAGTGGCCGGCCTGCCAGAGCTCGGGTTTGCAGCAGCGGCCGAACTGGGGGTCAATCTCGACCGTCTCGTCCTCGTCCCTCGCCCTGGCTCGGAAGCTCGCCGGCAAAGCGTCGTCGCGACACTGCTCGAGACCGTCGATCTCGTCTGTCTCGCCCCGGACACCCCCGTACGACCCGCCGACGCCAGGAGACTCGCCGCCCGAGCGCGAGAGCGTTGCTCGACCTTGGTCGTACTCGACGCAGCGGGCACTCCTACCGGAATTGCGAGAGGGTTCCTCTCCGGCGGCCCTGTGCGACCGGGACGTGTCTTGGCACGTTGGCCTGGCCCCTCGGACCTGCGTTGTGCCGTGAGGGAATCGAGCTGGTCGGGGCTCGAGCGTGGCCACGGTCTGCTCAGCTTCCGGCAGCTCGAGGCGGAAGTCGGCGGTCGGGGTGCGGCCAGCCGGCCGAGACGAGACCTGCTGTGGCTCCCGGCTTGAGGTCAGTTGTGCCTCCGGTCCGCACCCTCGTCGTCTGGTGCCCTGACTGGCCTCTTGTTGCCGCCGGGCTTGCCGACCGGCCGGCTGTGGTCGTCGTCGCCAACCGGGTGATCGCCTCCTCCGCCGCCGCCCGGGCGGAAGGGGTGCGTCTCGGGCACCGGCGGAGGGAAGCCCAGGCATGCTGTCCGGAGCTCGTCGTGGTGGGCGAGGAGCCGGCTCGGGACGCGCGCAGCTTTGAGCCCGTCGTCGTAGCGGTTGCTGTCTTCACTCCCCGAGTGGAGCTCACCAGGCCCGGGGTCTGTGCCCTGCCTGTCCGGGCCCCCGCCCGTTACTTCGGTGGGGAGGTTTCGCTCGCCGAACAGGTCTGTAACGCTGCGGGTTCGGCCGTCGTGGCCGTCGCCGGTGCGGCCGGCACTGCAGCCCCTGAGCCACCGTGCAAGGTGGGGATCGCCGACGGGCCGTTCGCTGCACGGCTCGCCGCGCGCGAAACCATGATCGTGCCTCGCGGTGCGACGCCGGAGTGGCTCGGTCACTTCCCGGTGGAGGTTCTCGGCATGCCCAAGCTCGCCGACGTGCTCCGGCGGCTCGGGATCCGCACGCTTGGTGAGTTTGCCGAGTTGGACGAGGGTGCGGTGCAGGCTCGATTTGGTGTCGAAGGGGGTTCTGCCCACAGGCTTGCCCGGGGTCTCGACGAGCGACCGCTCGATCTCAGGGACCCTCCAGCGGATCTCACGGTTTGCCGGGAGCTCGACCCGCCCGCCGACCGGGCTGACGCCTTGGCCTTTCTTGCCGTAGGGCTTGCCGATGAGCTCGTCGGCCGCCTCGCTCCGCACGGGCTGGCCGCCACCCAGTTGCTTGTCGAGGCAGAGACCGAACATGGCGAGTCACTACAGCGTTGTTGGAGAGGGGACCGCCCTTTCACCGCCCGCGCCATGGTGGACCGGGTCCGGTGGCAGCTCGAGGGATGGCTGCAGGGACCAGTGATCACCGCCCCCACTGCCGGGGTCACCATGCTGCGGCTCACGGTCGCCGGTGCAGTGCCCGACGACGGACGCCAAATGGACTTCGGAGGTGGTGTAGCCAGCGCGAGCCGACAGGTGGAACGGGGATTGGCGCGAGTCCAGGGCCTTCTCGGTCACGCGGCCGTCCTGACAGCGGTGCGCACGGGCGGGAGGGGGCCAGGTGAACAGATCCGTCTCGTACCTTGGGGTGAGGAACCCGAGGAGGAGCATGGTGCCAGAGCCGCCAGCTCCAAGAAGGCTCGCTTGGGAGGTGAGCGAACATCCGGGCGCGTCCGCCCCGGACGCCGAACCGCCGTGGTCGCGGCCGGTGACCGGGACGCGGCACCTTGGCCAGGCCACCTCCCACCCCCGTCGCCGGCGCTTGTCCATCCAGTGCCCGTTCCTGTCGAGGTTCTCGGCCCCGACGGGGCACCGGTCGGCGTGACCGGACGCGGTCGGTGCACGGCCGTTCCTTCCCGTTTGATCCTGCCGATCGCCGGCAGCTCGTCTCTCGGGATCATGGGCTGGGCGGGGCCGTGGCCGGCCGACGAGCGGTGGTGGGATCCTGCGGTTGCCCGGCGGCAGGCGCGTTTGCAGGTGCTGCTCGATGACGGGACTGCGCATCTGCTCGTCCTCGAGCACGGGCGGTGGCACCTTGAGGCCACCTACGACTGACCCGGTTTCCGGCTCGGCCGCCCGGAGAGACTCGCCGGCGGGCTCGAAACACTCTCAGTGAATTCACAGTCCCCGTGGAGGAAGAACTGAGTACCAGGTCGCATAGTTTGGGTATCGATATTCGAGCCGCGTCAAGCGAGCTGGGGATCGAGGGGGATTTTCGCCCTGGCGCTCGAGCGAGCGCTTGACCGGAGGTGAGTGTGATGGACCAGTGGAACCACGAACAGCCAGAACGTGCTCAACCGACAGAGCCCCTGTCGCCTTGGACCGAGGCCGAGGCGACGGGCACCATGTCGCCGGGACCCTCAGGAGCGCCGGTCAATCCGGAACTCTCCCAGGCATCCTGGACCGGAGCGGCTGACCAGGGACTTCCGCCGGACAACGTGCCCGGTGGCCATGGCCCCGGTGGTTACCCGCCCGGTGGTTACGGCCCGGCTGGCAGTCAGCCAACCGGGCCGGAACCTCCCAGGCGCAACCGGAAGGTCGCGGCCCTCGTGGCGGCGGCGCTCGTCCTGGTCGGCGCCGGCGCCGGCGCCGGGATCGCCTACGTGTCCCGACAGAATCCGGGCTCGGCGGCAGGATTGCTGACCTCGCCTGCCGGGCATTCGCTCACCACGGCCCAGATTGCCGCGGCCGTCGATCCTGCAGTCGTCGACATCAACACGAACCTTGGCGAGGGGACCGGCATGATCGCCACCTCCAATGGCGAGATCATCACGAACAACCATGTCGTCGAGGGCGCCACCAGCATCAGGGTCGTGGTTGACAACCGCGGAACCTACAACGCAACCGTTGTCGGGACTGATGCGACAGCTGACGTGGCGGTCCTACAGCTGAGTGGCGTGAGCGGTCTGCCGACGGTGAAATTCGGCAACTCGTCGGCCGTCAGGATCGGGAACCTCGTCGTGGCGATCGGCAACGCGGGCGGCCAAGGCTTCCCGTCTACGGTAACCGTAGGAGCCGTGACGGCCCTCGACCGGAGCATCACGGCGAGCGACCAGAATGCGGTGAGCGAGTCCCTGACGGGCTTGATCCAGGTGGACGCTCTGATCGAGCCGGGGAATTCCGGTGGTCCGCTGGTCGACACCTCGGGCGACGTCATTGGCATGGACACTGCCGCAGCGAGCGTGGACGGGGCTACGCCGTTGGGTTTCGCCCTGCCGATCAACCGTGTGCTGCAGATTGCGAATGACATCGAGCAGGGCAAGGGTGGTCCAGGGATCGTCATAGGTGTCGTGGCTTTCCTGGGAGTCGCAGGCGAGACGGTCTCCATGCAGGGTGCGGGACCAGCGACCGGCGCCGGGCTGGAGTATGTCGAGCCCGGTGGCCCCGCTGACCAGGCCGGTCTTCAGGAGGGCGACGTCATCGTTGCCTTCGACGGTCACGCGACTGCGACGATGGACGAGTTGGCGACCATCATTCACAAGCTGCACCCCGGCGATCGTGTGAAGGTCACCTTCGAGAACCCGAGCGGCGGTACCCAGACCGTCACCGTCACCCTCGCCACGGCGCCGCCTGCGTAGTTCGCTCGCCTTCCTCCCGGACGAGCACCGCCCGGCCGCCTCGACGCCAAGCCCTTGCGCGTTGAGGCGGCCGTGACGCGTCCGGCGATTCCCGCCTTCGGACCCGACGGCGCTATCCGGCGAACGGGCCGCTGCCGGACGGATCGGCACCGTTGAGCATCGGTTCTTCGGCGGAGGCCTCCTTGGCGCCCCACGGCCGTGACTCCGGCTCGGGTTCGACCGGGAGCTCGACGCTGAAGGTGGCGCCGCCGCCGGGAGTCCCGGTGATCGAGACGTGCCCGCCGTGGGCGTCCGCGATGGCCGCCACGATCGAGAGCCCCAGTCCGGCGCCACCGTGTGAACGGACTCGGGCAGGGTCCGACCGCCAGAAGCGCTCGAAGACGTGTGCAACGGCATCCGGCGGGATCCCGGGGCCATGGTCGGCCACAGAGATCCTGACCTTGGAAGGGGCAACGCCTTGCGAAGCCACGACGGTGACGATGACCTCGAGCGGGCTGCCGGCGGGTGTGTAGGCAAGGGCGTTCGAGACGAGATTCCCGAGAAGCTGGCGCAGGCGTGCGTCATCCCCGATGATCGGGCATGCCGGCGGCGCCTCGAAGCTAACCGTGCGGGAGGGGTCGATGGCGCGGGCGTCCTGGACGGCATCGCCGGCGAGTGCGGCGAGATCGACCGGCTCTCGCTCGAGCGGGCGACCCTGGTCGAGTCGAGCGAGCAGCAACAGGTCGTCGACAAGGCCGGCCATCCGAATCGACTCGCTGTCGATCCGGCGCATCGCCGTGTCGAGGTCGGCGGGACGGTCGACCAGTCCGTGCTGGAAGAGCTCCGCGTAGCCCCGAATCGAGGTGAGCGGCGTCCTCAGCTCGTGCGACGCGTCCGCCACGAAACGTCGAAGTCGCGCCTCGGACGCCTCCCGCTCGCGGAAGGCCGTCTCGATTCGGGTCAGCATCACGTTGAGCGCGCCGCCGAGCCGACCGACCTCGGTGCGGTCATCGGTCTGTTTGACGCGCCGGCTCAGGTCGCCGGCTGCAATCGCGCCTGCCGTCTCGGCCATCTGCTCCAGCGGGCGCAGTCCGATCCGGACCGTGAGCCACGCCGCGGCCGCAAGCGCGATCAGGACGGCAAGGCTCACGAGCAGCTCCAGTTCCAGGAGGCGGTGAGCGGTGCCGGTGACCCCGTTGAGCGGGACCGCCACGACGAAGAGCCCGCTGAAGCCGCCCTGTCCATGAATGAATGCCTGCACGTTCTCGGCAAACAGGCGGAATTGCGTGCCTGATGCCGCCGTCACCGTGATGTCGAGCGACTGCCCCTGACTCGTGAGCGATCGCTCCAGGTTCTTCACCGGGACCACCGGCACCCCACCGGTCCAACCGGCCGTCGCCGGAAGTTGCTCGGCCAGCGCACCATCGGCGTCGGTGTCGTAGATCGCTGCGAATGTGCCGTTCGGAAGACCGAGCTCGTTGTTTCCGGGATTGAGGAGGGCATTCTCGACGGCTCCGCCGGGCACGGCGCTGATGCTGGAGAGTGTGTTGTCAACCTGTTGGAACAAGTAGCTGCGTAGTGACGTGTAGGTGACAGCGTCGGTCGCGCCGAGGGCGACGACTACGAGAGCGATCAGCATGAGGATGATCCGCGTCCTCAGCGACCATCGGCGGTCCTTGCTGGGTTCCGGCGTGACCTGCTCCCGTGCGGCCGGGGCCGCAGTCGTTGTCACGTGCGGGGCGGGCGGAGCACGTAGCCGACTCCGCGAACGGTGTGGATCAGGTGCGGCTCGGTGGAGTCGACCTTCTTGCGGAGGTAGCTGACGTAGGTCTCGAGCACACCGGCGTCGCCGCCGAAGTCGTAGCTCCAGACGTGGTCGAGGAGCTGGGATCGGGTGAGCACTCGTCGCGGATTCGCGAGGAGGTAGCGAAGCAGCCGGTACTCGGTTGCCGTCAGGTCGATGAGCTGACCGGCTCGCCGCACTTCGTGGGCATCGTCGTCCATCTCGAGGTCCGCGAGCACGAGCAGCTCGCGGGCAGGTCCGCTCTTGCCGGCACGACGAAGGATGGCCTGGGTGCGAGCCACGAGCTCGGCCACGCTGAACGGCTTGGTCACATAGTCGTCACCGCCGATCGTGAGGCCCCGGATCTTGTCCTCGGTGGCATCGCGGGCCGTGAGGAAGAGAACTGGGATGTCGCGCCGGTCGCGGCGGAGGCGCTCAGCGATGTTGAATCCGTCGATATCGGGCAGCATCACGTCGAGCAGGATGAGATCGGGCCGGAACGCGTCGATCTGCTCGAGGGCCCCATACCCACTGGAAGCAGTTTGGACGTCGAAACCCTCATAGCGAAGTGCCATCGACACGAGTTCGGTGATGGACTCCTCGTCGTCGACGACGAGGACGCGAGGGCCCGCTTTTCCTTCTGCCACCTCCACATTGTGGTCGATATTGCTGGGAGTTTGCTGAGAATCCAGCGTGGAGACTGGCGAGCGGCGCTTGTGTGGGCCCCGCTGTGAAAAGTACTACGAACATATGTTCGATCAGTGTCACTATCCTGGATCCGTGGTTGGGTATGCAGAGCTCCATTGCCATTCGAATTTCAGTTTCCTCGACGGTGCCTCTTATCCCGAGGAACTTGTCGCCGAAGCCGCCCGGCTCGAGCTCGGGGCTCTGGCACTGACCGACCACGACGGGCTCTACGGCGTGGTGCGCTTTGCCGAGGCGGCAAAGGAGGTGGGAGTGCCCACCGTCTTCGGTGCCGAGCTCACCCTTGCCGGCCGCGGCCCAGACTTAGCCGGCACCCCGGTCGTCCCGGCGGCACCGCGTACCGGGACCCCTGACCCGCCCGGGTCCCACCTGATCGTCCTCGCCCGCGACCCGGGGGGCTACTCCCGCCTTGCCCGCGCCATCAGCGAAGGCCATCTCGCCGGTGGCGAGAAGGGCCGGCCCCGCCACGACATCGACCGACTGGCCGAGCTCGCGGGAGGCCACTTCCTCATCTTGACTGGCTGTCGCAAGGGAGCGGTTCCTGCCGCGCTTGTCGAAGCCGGTCCTGTTGCGGCGGCCAGGGAGCTCGACCGGCTCGTCGACCGGTTCGGTCGCGAGAGCGTCGTCGTCGAGCTGTTCGACCACGATGACCCTCTCGACTCGGCGCGCAACGACGCACTCGCCGTCCTCGCGGTGCGCAGGGGTCTCGGTATCGTCGCGACGAACGTCGTCCACCACGCCCGACCCGCGGGCCGCCGCCTCGCCTCGGTGCTCGCCTCGGTTCGCGCGGGACGCCCACTCGACGAGCTCGACGGCTGGCTGCCCGCCGCAGGGGCGGCCTACCTGCGCTCGGGGGCCGAGCAGGCCAGGCGCTTCGCCCGCTATCCGGGAGCCGTCGAGCTTGCCGCTGAGCTCGGGCGAGCGTGCGCCTTCGACCTCCACCTCGTTGCCCCCAAGCTTCCCGATTTTCCCGTGCCTGCGGGCCAAAGCGAGATGTCGTTCCTGCGCCGGCTTGTCGAGGAGGGGGCGACCCGGCGCTACGGCCCAGCGGAGGCTGAACGTGTGCCCGGCGCGTGGCGACAACTGGAGCACGAAATGGTGATGATCGAAGAGCTGGGCTTTGCCGGTTACTTCCTCGTCGTCTGGGACATCGTCGAGTTCTGTCGGCGGTCGGGGATCTACTGCCAGGGTCGGGGCTCCGCGGCAAGCTCGGCCGTGTGCTATGTGCTCGGGATCACCAACGCGGACGCCGTCGCTCTCGGCCTTTTGTTCGAGCGTTTCCTGTCACCCGAGCGCGACGGGCCGCCCGACATCGACGTTGACATCGAGAGCGGGCGGCGCGAGGAGGTCATCCAGTACGTCTACGGGCGCTATGGCCGTGAGCGGGCCGCGCTCGTGGCCGTAGTCGTGAGCTACCGGTCCCGGTCCGCTGTGCGGGATGCCGCCAAGGCGCTCGGCCACTCGCCCGGGCAGGTTGACGCCTGGGCGCGACGCATCGAGCGGTGGGGATCACTTGGTGGCGACCATCACTCGACCGCGCCGCATCGCAAGGACCGCTGGACGTGGTGGAGCGCTGCAGCGGAGGGCGAAGCCGCACGGCGCGACGCCGTGAAAGGCGAGACAGGTGACGGCCGGCCCGGCCGTGACGACGTCGCCGCCGAGCCCGGCCCTGCGCAGGCAGCGAGCGAGCTCGGGATCCCGGCCCGAGTGCTGGCGGTGGCGACCGAGCTGGAGGGCTTTCCCCGTCACCTCGGCATCCACCCCGGTGGCATGGTTATCTGCGACCGTCCGGTCTCGGAGGTCTGCCCGGTCGAGTGGGCCCGCATGGAGAACCGGACCGTGCTCCAATGGGACAAGGACGACTGTGCGGCGGTCGGCCTCGTGAAGTTCGACCTCCTCGGTCTCGGGATGCTCGAGGCGATCCACCGGGCGGTCGACACCATCGGCGCCTACCACCACGACGAGATCGACCTCGCGATGATCCCCCAGGAAGAGGCCGTCTACGACATGTTGTGCCGTGGCGACTCGGTTGGGATCTTCCAGGTGGAGAGCCGGGCTCAAATGGCCACGCTGCCCCGGTTACGGCCGCGCTGCTTCTACGACCTCGTCGTCGAGGTCGCTCTCATCCGCCCCGGCCCGATCCAGGGAGGATCGGTTCATCCCTACCTGCGCCGGCGTAACGGGGCAGAGGCGGTGACATACCTGCATCCGTGTTTTGAGCGCAGCTTGGCAAAGACCCTCGGGGTGCCGCTGTTCCAAGAACAGCTCATGCAGATGGCGATCGATGCCGCCGGGTTCTCGGCTGCCGAGGCCGATCAGCTCCGTCAAGCCATGGGCGCAAAGCGCTCCGCTTCGCGCATGGAGCGCCTCCGCTCCCGCCTTTACGCAGGGATGGCCGAGCGGGGGATCACCGGCCAGATCGCGGACACCGTCTGGGAGCAGCTGGCGGCATTCGCCAACTTCGGCTTCCCCGAGAGCCACTCGGTGTCCTTCGCCTACCTCGTATACGTGAGCGCCTGGCTGAAGCTGCACTACCCGGCCGCATTCCTCGCAGCACTGCTCAACTCCCAGCCGATGGGCTTCTGGGCGCCGCACACCCTTGTCGCGGATGCCCGGCGCCACGGGGTCGTCGTCCTCGGCCCGGAGGTGAACAAGAGCGAGGCGGGGACCTCGCTCGAGTCCGCAGTCATCCTCGAGCCCGGGGTGAGGTCCGACCCGTTGGTACGGCTCGGGCTCGCCTCGGTGAAGGGGATCGGCGCCGAAGTTGCCAACGAGGTCGCGGCCGGCAGGCCGTATGCGGACATGGAGGATCTTGTGCGCCGAAGCGGTATCGGCCGTCCCGCGCTCGAAGCTCTCGCCACCTCAGGGGCGCTCGCCGGGCTCGGCGAAGCCTCAGTCAGCGCTGCTCGCAGCGGAGCTGCGGCCAGCACCGGTAGGACCGGACGCCACCCGCTCAGCCGCCGCGAGGCGCTCTGGGCGGCGGGTGCAGCCGCAGAGGCTCGCCCGGACCGTCTTCCCGGCACCGTGGTCGGGACGAATGCCCCACTGCTCCCCGAGATGGACGAGATCGAGGAGATGTCCGCCGACCTGCAGACCCTTGGGCTGTCACCGGGCTCCTCCCCGATGACCTTCGCCCGGACGAAGCTCGCCGACCGAGGGGTGGTCCCCAACGCCGAGCTCGTGAGGGTGCCCGACGGCGCGAGGGTCCTCGTTGCCGGTGTGGTGACCCACCGGCAACGGCCGGCTACGGCAGGGGGTACGACGTTTCTCAACTTGGAAGACGAGACAGGGCTGGTGAACGTCATCTGCTCGCCGGGATGCTGGACCCGCTATCGCAAGGCGGCGCGCTCGGCGGTGGTGCTGCTCGTACGTGGGCGGCTCGAGCGAGGAGAGGGGGCCGACCCATCAGCACCGTCTTCCTCGAACGTAGTGGCGGAGTACCTGGAGGCGATCGACCTCGCGATGGCGCTCAGCCCGTCGAGGGATTTCCATTGACGCGTCGGCTGTGGCCGGCCGGATGCTCGAAGGCCGGCCACAGCCGCCGCCGGACAGCTCGGCTGAAGCGTCGTGCCGCTTGACACCACTTCAGGGATCGTGGGCGCGACGCATGCCTGCGAGAGGCTAGGTTTCCTACCCGTCATGGCCTATCGGTGCAACTCGCTGGGCCGAGCACGCTTCTGCGAAGTGCGCCTCGGGCCGCGACCTCAAACCGGAGGCGTGCCGACCCCCGTCAACCTTGAGATGGAGACCCTGGACGGATGAGCGTGTTCTTCAATGGCCTTGGACGCTTCACCGTCCGGTTTCGCTGGCTGATCGTCGTCGTATGGATAATCGGGACACTCGCCTCGGTTCACTTCCTGCCGTCGCTGGGGAGCCAGGTCAACAACAACAACTCCGCATTCCTGCCCTCCAGCGCGCCGAGCGCGGTCGCAGGCAACCTCGCGGAGCCATTGGTCGGCAGCGCGACACTGGTGCCGGTCATCATCATCGGGGTCAGCCAGCACGGCCCGATCACCGCCGCCGACACTCTGGCGATCACCCGCCTCGGCCTTGCTGCCAAGAAGGTCCCGAACGTCGAGTCTGTGCAGTACGTCGGCACCTCGGAGGATGGGCGTGCGGTGCAACTCCTCGTCGAGGCGAACATCGCCGGGTACAGCCCTGGGCCTTCGGCGGACGTCGTCAACGGGCTGACGGCCGCATTCGCGAAGGTGGGAGCGCCCCCTGGCATCCGGTTCCACCTGGCCGGCGCCGTCGCCACCAACGTCGCGCAGCAGAAGCAGTCGAGCACGACCAGCAACCGGACCCAGGTGCTGTCGATCCTGTTCATCATCGTGCTGCTGCTCTTCGTCTTCCGCTCGTTGCTAGCGCCTCTCGTGACGTTGCTGCCGGCTGCGATCGTCCTGCAGATGTCGGGCGCGCTCATCGGCGAGCTCGGCTCTCACGGCCTCAAGATCTCGCAGATCACCCAGTTGCTCCTCATCGTCCTCATCCTCGGGGCGGGGACCGACTACGGGCTCTTCCTCGTGTTCCGCGTCCGGGAAGGGCTCCGATCGGGCCTGACGGGAAACGATGCCGTGGCGCGTGCGGTCGCACGTGTCGGCGAGTCGATCAGCGCCTCGGCCGGGACTGTGATCCTGGCGCTTTTGACCTTGCTGTTCGCGAGCTTCGGGATCTACCACGACCTCGGGGTCCCGCTCGCGATCGGGATCGCCGTGATGCTTGTCGCCGGGGTGACGCTGCTGCCTGCCCTGCTGGCGATCCTCGGGCGGGTTGTGTTCTGGCCGGCGAAGATCGTCCCGGGAGAGGCTAACGAGAGCTGGTGGGGCAAGATCGCCCAGCGCGTCATCGCCCGGCCGGCCCACACGCTGGCGGTCGGCGTCATCGTCTTCGGCGCACTCGCGTTCGGGTCGCTGTTCTACTCTCCGGCGGGATTCGGCGGGGCTACCGCTGCCCCGAACGGGAGTGATGCGGCGGCCGGCAACGCGGCGCTGATGAAGTACTTTCCCCAGTCGAGCTCGAACCCGACCAACCTGATCCTCAGGCTTGCCGCCCCCCTATGGCAGGACCCCGGTGTGGTTGTGAAAGCCGAGAGCGAGCTGCACGCGACCGGACTCTTCAGCGCTTTGCCGGGCCCGCTCGATCCGGCCGGCGTGACGATGCCACCGTCGGTCTACGTGCGCCTGCACGCGGAGCTCGGGAATCCCAGGCTTCTCCCGCCGTTGCCGGCTGCCGGTTCGCCCGGCGCGAAGGTGTCGACAGCGTTGTACGACCTGTACCGCGCGACGGCTCGTTTCGTGAGCCCAGATGGGCACACGATCCAGTTCGAGGCAGGGCTCACGGCCGGTGACGCGGCCTCGACGCCGGCGTTGAATGCCGTGCCGAGCGTCCGCAAGGCCTTGACGGCGATCCAGCACAGCATCGGCGCGACCGGCAGCGGTGTCGCCGGCGAGGCTCCGGCGCTTTACGACGTGAGCTCGATCTCCGATGGCGACCTCATCCACATCGTCCCGATCGCGATTATCGCCATCGGGCTCCTGCTCGCGCTTGTCCTGCGAAGCCTTGTGGCTCCCCTCTACCTCATCGCGAGCGTGATGATGTCGTATCTGGCGGCACTCGGCCTGGCGTCGATCGTGTTCATCAAGATCGCCGGGAGCGGGGGGCTCACCTTCCTCTTACCTTTCCTGATGTTCATCTTCCTCTTAGCCCTCGGCGAGGATTACAACATCCTCGTCATGACGCGCATCCGGGAGGAGGCACACCAGCGCCGTCTTCGCGACGCCGTCGTGACCGCGGTCGGCGCGTCGGGCCCGACCATCACCTCGGCGGGACTCGTCCTTGCGGGGACGTTCCTGGTGCTCGCGGTGACCGCGGGGGGCGAACCGGGAGGCAGTCAAATCCGCGACATCGGTATCGGACTGGCGCTCGGCATCCTGATGGACACCTTTCTCGTACGGAGCTTGCTCGTCCCCTCGACGGTGTCGCTGCTCGGTCGTTGGAACTGGTGGCCAGGCAAGCTGGCGGAGATGGACTTGGCCGTTGCCTCGTCCTCGGGTGACGGGGACGCCGATGGGCCCACTTCCGGCGGACGATCCGGGACTTCACCGACCACTGGCTGAAGGTTGTCGGCTGTCGGCCGAACAGTTGGCGGCGTGATCGCCCAGGCAATGGCCACCGTCAGGCCCTACTAGCTTCTACGGGGCACTTTGGCGGGACGCTGTTGACGCCACGACCCTAGGGGCGCCGGCCCGTGTCCCGTCTCGGGCACGAATCGTGGCGATCAGACGGGCTCTAGCCGGCCGGTGGCGGGAGCCTCAGATCCGGTCGCGCCGTTCCCGGTGGAGGCAGCTGGGATGCCGGTTGAGCGTCACCGGTCCAGTGTCTGCCGTCCCACCACCGGAGCTTTGTCGCGTCAACGGCGTCCGGGTACCAACCGGGTGGCGGGAGAGGAGCATCCTGACCGGGGTAGTACGCGAGCGCGGCTGCTTGTTGGTAACCCGGCACGGGTATGGCTTGATCGCCCGTGGAGGCCCGCCAGCTCTCGGACGCGCGGTGCCTGCGGGAGGCCTCGACGCACGCCCAGACGATCGAGACGATCCAGGCCACAGCCGTGGTGACGTAAAAGGTGAAATAGCCGGTGAGCCACACCAAGAACAGGAGCAGCGCGGGGACCACCTTCACATACAGCAAGCCGAGCGGACCCAGGAAGAACGTGAGGATGAAGGCGAGCACCGGCGACTTGTCCACGGGAATACGGTTGGACTGGAGCCCGGGTGAAGGAGTCCCCATGTGAGAAGTCTTCCAGTTTTCCTGGTCGTCCGCTTTTTCGCCGCCTGGCAACGTTCGGCCAAGAGAACCGTTGTCCAGGGAGTCGACGAGGCAGAGCTCAACCTGAAAGGGCTCACGCGTCTTGTCGGAGTAGGTGCTACGGCGCAGCTGGGCAATCGTGTTCGTGCCAACGGTCGCCGGGGCCCGCTTGCCGCCGCCTGCAGCGGTTTTCCGCCTGCTGGCCTCCATCGCGCGTGTGAACCCGGTGCGTGAGTCAACGACGCGTAGGATGAGCCCATGTTGCGTCCTGAAAACTGGACCAGACCAGCGGGTGCAAGTCCCGCCCGGGTAAATGCCGGAACGCCCGGTAGCAGGCCCCGGTTCGTTGCCGAGAGGTGGCGGGCTGAGCGGGGTGTCAA
>Ga0181536_10002255_pt1 | contig 21944 bp, 16 predicted proteins | sample PEATcosm2014_Bin_41_FD_121105 | JGI IMG/M metagenome (GOLD analysis project Ga0181536, IMG submission 121105) | Peatland microbial communities from MTU Mesocosm Facility, Houghton, MI, USA - PEATcosm2014_Bin17_60_metaG | ecosystem: Environmental > Terrestrial > Soil > Wetlands > Peat | place...
CCCGACCTACTTCGGCAATTATCGCAAGCTCGTGTATTTGGCGCAGTCGCCTTCGCCCGAGTCGGAAGGCCAAGCGCGCGCGATTGCAGTCCGCATGGGACTGGTGTTCGAATATCGCGCTACCGGTTATGGGGCGCTCGAGGCCAGCCTGCACCAAGCGGTGCGACGTGCGGGCGGCCGCCGCGACGAAGCAGTTGTGGCATGGCCTCGCTAATCATCATTTCGTGGCGGGACATTCCGGCGCAGGTCATCGTCAAACGCGGCCGCGAGGCCGCGAAGGTGCAGCTTTCGCACCGCTTCCAAGAAGCGGTCGACCGTGCGGCAATGCGTGCCGGCAAAGGCAGTTCCGAGGCTTACCTTGCCGACTGGCAACGCAGCGCGCCGCGTCCGTGCGGCGATGATCTGCACGCCGAGGCGGCCGCCGAGGCGGCCCGTCTCGAAGCCAAATTCACCGACGAGGATCTGGAGCGCCTGATTCGCGCCAAAGGCGTCGACGAGTCTGCCGGCGCTCCCCTTCCGGGCGCGGCGCCGCCTTTTGGACACGCCTGATGTACGCGGTCCGGCTATGGTCGGTGCGCCACGCGCGCGGCATGAACGCGTTCTATCGCGGCTTCGAGGGCTTGCTGGTACGCCTGCATCCCGTGTTCCGGGCGCTGGGGTTTGAGCGCGTGGAGCGGCCCGTAGCGGCCGTCGAAAAAGCCGTCAAAGGTCTCTTGTTCGACTGCCGCATGTGCGGACAATGCATCTTGAGTTCGACCGGCATGTCCTGCCCGATGAACTGCCCGAAGACTTTGCGTAACGGCCCCTGCGGCGGTGTCCGCGCCAACGGCAATTGCGAAGTCAAGCCGGACATGCGCTGCGTTTGGGTTGAGGCCTTCCGCGGCAGCGAGCATATCCCCGGCGGCCTGGAAGCGATGAGCAAGGTGCAAATCGCAGTGGATCAACGCCTGCACGGGCGCTCATCCTGGCTGCGGGTGGTGCGCGAAAAGACCGCTGCGTCGCCGGGTCCGGCATGAAATTCGACGACGAACCGATCGTCCCGGGTTATCCGCTGCCGATTTTACCGGGGCACACGTCGCCGGGCCGGTTCGAACGAGTGCTGCGGGCGGGCGGATTTGCCGTCACCACGGAACTTGCACCGCCTGATTCGGCCGATCCGCAAGACGTGTATAAGCGCGCTCGAGTTTTCGACGGCTACGTCGATGCCATCAATGCGACCGACGGCAGCGGTGCGAATTGTCACATGTCGAGTCTCGCCGTTTGCGCATTGCTGACGCGCGTCGGCTATGCGCCGATCATGCAGATCTCCTGCCGGGACAAGAACCGAATCGCGATCCAGGGCGACATTCTGGGCGGCGCGGCCATGGGAGTCTGCAACATGCTCTGTCTGACCGGCGACGGCGTGCAGGCGGGCGATCATCCGCAGGCGAAGCCGGTCTTCGACTTAGACTGCGTGTCGCTCCTCGATATCGCTCGCAACCTGCGTGATGAACACCGCTTTCAAAGCGGGCGCAAGATCACTTTTGCGCCGCGCGTATTCTTGGGTGCCGCGGAGAATCCGTCGGGTCAGCCGCACGCTTGGCGGGCGCAGCGCTTGGCCAAGAAGATCGCCGCCGGCGCGCAATTCATCCAGACCCAATACTGCTACGACCTGCCGTTGCTGCGCGCGTTCATGGAGCACGTATCGGCGCTCGGCCTGATCGGCAAGATCTACATCCTCGCGGGCGTGGGTCCCTTGCGGTCGGCAAAGACGGCGGAGTGGATGCGCAACAACGTGCCCGGCATGCATGTTCCCGACAGCACTATCGCTCGGCTCAAAGGAGCCGAGGATCAGGCACGCGAGGGACGCAATATTTGCATCGAGCTGATCCAAGCGATGCGCGAGATTCGCGGCATCAGCGGCGTGCACATCATGGCCTATCGTCAGGAGGAATCGGTGGCTGAGATCGTCGATCGATCCGGTGTACTGCAAGGTCGCGCTCCGTGGTATCCCGGGCACAACACCTTCCCACCTTCTCAAAGGACTGCATCATGACCGACACTACCGTCAGCTCCGCCACCAAAGAAGTGGTCATCGGCTTCGGTCGACCCTTCGTCATTATCGGCGAGCGCATCAATCCGACCGGGCGCAAGATCCTCGCCGCGGAAATGGCGGCCGGCGATTTCAGCCGTGTCGAGGCGGATGCACGTGCCCAAGTCGAGGCCGGCGCCCACATGCTCGACGTCAATGCGGGCATTCCGCTCGCCGACGAACCCGCGATCCTCGCGCGCGCGGTGCAACTCGTGCAATCCATCACGGACGTGCCGCTGTCCATCGATTCGTCGATAGTTGCGGCGCTCGAAGCTGGGCTCGCGGTGTACAAGGGCAAGGCACTGGTCAATTCGGTGACCGGCGAAGATGAACGATTGGAAGCCGTGCTGCCGCTGGTCAAAAAATATGGAGCGGCGGTGATCGCCATCTCGAACGACGAGACGGGCATTTCCGAAGATCCGGACGTGCGCTATGCCGTCGCGAAAAAGATCGTCGAGCGCGCGATGGATTACGGCATTCCGGCGTCCGACGTCGTCGTCGATCCGCTGGTCATGCCGATTGGCGCGATCAATCAGGCGGGTGTGCAGGTCATGCGCCTGGTGCATCGGCTGCGCACCGAACTCAAGGTCAACACGTCCTGCGGCGCCTCGAATATCAGCTTCGGGTTGCCGAACCGCCACGGCATCAATAGTGCGTTTTTGACGATGGCGATGGCCGCCGGCATGACCTCCGCCATCACCAATCCGCTGCATGAGGAAGTCATCAAAGCCGTCATGGGCGGCGATGTCATGCTCGGACACGATCCGGACTGCGCGCGATGGATTCGCCGTTTCCGCGAGGCCCCGGCGCCCGGCGCACCGGGTGCGGATGCGCCGCGCGGCCGCCGCGAGGGCGGCCACCGCCGGCGGCCGGCTTAAGGATCGGCGATTCGAATGCCGTCTCGGCTCCCGCTCGTGGTCTTCATGCCCTCCGGCAAACGGGGTAATTTTCCGGTCGGCACGCCGCTGCTGCAGGCCGCACGCAGTCTTGGTGTAGATATCGACTCGGTGTGCGGCGGTCGTGGGCTGTGCGGGCGCTGCCAGGTATTGGTCGCGGATGGCGAGTTCGCGAAGCTCGGCGTGACCTCGTCGAGCGCGAGCCTGTCGCCGTTCAGTGAACCTGAGATGCGTTTCGCGCGGCGCGCCCCATTGGCGCCGGGGCGGCGCTTGTCCTGTTCGGCACGGGTCGAGGCCGACGTCGTCATCGATGTGCCGGCAAGCAGCCAGGTCCATCGGCAGGTGGTGCGCAAGGAGGCCGACGCGCGCGCGATCGAACTGAATCCGGTCGTGCGCCTGCATTACGTACAGGTAGAGCAACCGGATATGCATGATCCGTCCGGGGACCTGCGCCGACTGTTCGAGGCGCTCGAAGCGGAATGGAAGCTGACGGACCTTACCTGCGATTTATCGGTGCTGCAAACGCTGCAGCCGACCTTGCGCGCCGCTTCGTGGCAGGTCACCGTGGCAGTGCATGCGGCCAAGCAAATCATCGGCGTGTGGCCCGGCCTGCATGATCGTGCCTATGGCCTCGCGGTCGATATCGGATCGACGACGATCGCTGCTCACCTGTGTGATTTGGAGAGCGGCGAGGTCGTTGCCTCCGCGGGAGTCATGAATCCGCAGATCCGCTTCGGCGAGGACCTGATGAGCCGCGTCTCCTATTCGATGATGAACCCCGGCGGCGCCGCACTCATGACAGCGGCCGTCCGCGAAGCCCTGTGCGGCCTCGCCGCCGATGTGGCGAAACAGGCCGGCGTTTCGCATGAAGACATCCTCGAAGCGACGTTGGTCGGCAATCCCATCATGCATCACCTGCTGCTCGGCATCGATCCGGTGGAACTCGGCGGTGCGCCGTTTGCGCTTGCCATCGATCACTCGCTGACGCTTCGGGCCAATGTCATCGATCTCAAACTGAATCGCAATGCGCGCATCTACATACTCCCCTGCATCGCCGGACACGTGGGTGCCGATGCCGCGGGAATGGTCCTCGCAGAACGTCCGGATCTCGACGAACAGATGACCTTGCTCGTGGATGTCGGCACGAATGCCGAGATCGTATTGGGAAATAGCCAGCGTCTCGTCGCCTGTTCCAGCCCCACCGGTCCGGCATTCGAAGGCGCCCAGATCAGTTGCGGTCAACGCGCGGCCCCGGGCGCCATCGAACGCGTACGCATCGATCGGGAAACACTCGAGCCGCGCTTCAAGGTCATCGGCTCCGATCTCTGGTCCGACGAACCCGGCTTCAGCGAAGCGACGGCGGGCGCCGCCATCACGGGCGTTTGCGGTTCGGGCATCATCGAAGTCATTGCGGAAATGTATCTCGCCGGCATCATCAACCAAGACGGCGTACTCGACGGCAGATTGGCAGCACGCTCGCCGCGGATCGTCGAGAATGGCAGAACCTTCGCCTACCTGCTGCATCGAGGCGAGGTCGAAATGAAGATCACCCAGAACGACGTGCGCGCGATTCAACTGGCGAAGGCCGCCCTGTACGCCGGCGTCGCCCTGCTGATGGAGCGTCTCGGCACCCCGCACGTGGATCGCATCCGCCTTGCCGGCGCATTCGGCAGCCACATCGACGTCAAGTACGCGACGATTCTCGGCATGGTTCCCGACTGTGACCTTGCACAAGTGCGTTCCGCCGGCAATGCCGCCGGCACCGGTGCGCGCATCGCGCTGCTGGATGCAACCTCACGCGGCATCATCGAAAGGTTGGTCAGGCGCATCGAGAAAGTGGAGACCGCAATCGAGCCGCGCTTTCAGCACCATTTCGTCGAGGCAATGGCGATTCCCCACAAGAACGCAAGTTACGCCAACCTGCGCAAAGTCGTCGACCTGCCCGCACGGAAGGAATCCACGAGCCAAACCGAGACGCGCGGCCGGCGGCCGCGCCGCGCGGATCCGCTGAAGACGAACTGAAGCGGCTTGCGCCGCCTCCGGGTGAGGCGGCTCTCAGTTCGCGCCGTCGCGCGGCAGCGTCAGCGTCTTGAGTCGCACGGTGTCTCCCGTGGGCGATCGCCGCTGCAGGTCGCGAAGCTGGCGCTTCGGTTGTTCCTCCCCGGGCGCCATGATCGCCGAGCGGCACTCGTCCAATTCGTACTTCAGCAGCGGTAATAGGTCCGCTTGCGTACCCGATTCCGCATCGAAGTTGGCGTCGCAGAAGAGCTGAAAGTACTCCCGGTAGAGCGCTTCATAGTGCTGCATAGGCTCCAGGAATCCGGCATCGTGCACCACCTCGATGCCGACATGACTGGTGCACAGGAAACTGCAGGCTTTGCGAAGATACAGCCCGTGCTCGGCGACGACGGCATGCGAGTAGCCGCGGGTCGGATGAAAATAAGCGACAATTCGCCGCCGCATATCGCCCCGAACCGCCCTTTCCCGCAGGTATTCGAACAGCGCCTTGCGCTCGATGAGACGCAACGCGGCCTTCTTCAGTATCGCAACTTGAATCCGCCGGAAGCCGTTGACGGCGACCAGACGCATCAGACCGGAGTGTTCATTTTCCCATTGTTGCCATACACACGGATTCTCGAGCACCCGAGCGGCAACCAGTTGTTCGTTGGAGTTATCGCTTTGCAAAGCGCTCTGGATGCAATCCGTAGATTCGCGCATGAGACGCCCGAGACTGATCCCATTTCGTAGCACCCTAGGCCGCCTCCCTGCAAGCTGTGTCGTCACACAGCCGCTAGCCGATTCAAAAAGTGCTTACACAGTCACGGAATTACTGAATCGTGTCAACACGCAGTTTCCACATTTGACATAATGATAAATGTTAAGACCAAATTGCAGCGACGATCGACTATATTGCCCCGCACTGCGCGTTGCGGCCGGCCGATCAGACGTTCGAGTCCGGGAATGCTGCTTTGCGCCGCGCCATATAGTCGAGCAGCGCTTCGTCGACGGCCGGATCCATGGGCGGCGCTACATACGCGGCGAGCTGCTTCTTCCAAAGTGCGTTCGCGCGCTTCGTCATGTCCGGCGACCCCTCCGCCTCCCACTGCTCGTAGCTGTTATTGTCCGCGAGCGGCGAGCGGTAGAACGCATTCTCGAAATTGGCTTGCGTATGCGCGCAGCCCAAGAAATGCTTGCCAGGCCCCACTTCGTGCATTGCATCGAGCGCTTGGCCGTTGGGCGACAAGTCCACGCCTGCCAGCAGCGTGTGCATCATGCCGGCCTGATCGACATCCATGACGAACTTCTCGTATCCCATGGCGAGGCCGCCCTCGAGCCACCCTGCCGTATGCAATACGAAATTCACGCCCGCCAGACAGGTCGGCAGAAGGGTATTGGCCGACTCGAAGGCCGCTTGCGCATCCGGGATCTTCGATGCGCAAAGGCTGCCGCCGGAGCGAAACGGTATTCCGAGGCGTCGCGCGAGTGCAGCCATGGAATACAGAACCAAGGCCGGTTCCGGTGTGCCGAACGTCGGGGCGCCGGATTGCATCGAGATCGAGGAGGCAAAACTGCCGAGCACCACCGGCGCTCCCGGGTTGACCAGCTGCACGAATGCAAGACCTGCCAGCGCTTCCGCCAGGGTTTGCGCGACGGTGCCGGCGACCGTAACCGGCGACATGGCGCCCGCCAGAATGAACGGGGTGATGATGGTGGCCTGGTTGGCGCGCGCATAAACCTTGGCGGCGCCGAGCATGGTCGCGTCATAAGTCATCGGCGAGTTGACGTTGATGAGATTGATGATCGTTGTCTTGGGCCGCCCCGTCGCGGGATCATTCAGTTCGGCGCCAAACACGATATTCGCCATGGCGACGGAATCTTGAGCGCGCTCCGGCGCCGTGACGGAGCCCATGAAGGCCTTGTCGCTGAATTTGAGATGGCTGTACACCATGTCGAGATGCCGCTTGTTGACCGGCAGATCGACGGGCTCGCAAATCGTACCGCCCGAATGGTGCAAGGAACCCGCCATGTATGCGAGCTTGACGAAATTACGGAAGTCCTCGATGCGCGCATAGCGGCGGCCTTCGTCGAGACTGCGCACGAACGGCGGCCCATACGCCGGAGCGAATACCGTGTTCTTGCCGCCGATGACGACGTTGCGCGCGGGGTTGCGCGCATGCTGAGTAAATTCGCGCGGCGCGGTGCGCTGCACGAGCGCCCGGCACATACCCCGCGCAAAATGAACTCGCTCCCCCTGCACGTCGGCCCCAGCGGCCTTCCAGATCTCGAGCGCCTCCGGATCGTCGCGGAAGTCGATGCCTATCTCCTCGAGGATGGTATCGGCGTTGTGCTCGAGCAGCGACAATCCTTCTTCGGTCAAGACCTCGTAGTAAGGGATCTTGCGCGTGATATAGGGAATCGACGCCGCCGCCCGTGCGGCACGCGAAGCGCGCTTCGCGTCGCGACCGCTCGGACGGCGCGCGTGACCGGTTTGCGTGTGTACCTCGTCCATTGTCGCTCCCGAAGTGTTAGCAGGACCGCCTGCCCCCGTTGGCATCGCGGCGCAGCGGCTTTCGCATCGCCATCCAGTATGGACGCTATCTTCGGGGCCGCGTTGCCTCGAAGCGACCTTTTCGACCCCATAAACGACGTGACGGAGGCGAGCTACTCTGCCTTGCCCCATCGGTAGCTAAGACGAAGACCGAACACGCGCGGCTCGTTCCTGGTATAGCGCAGGTCGTAGTTGCCCTCGTTGGTGTAGATGACCGCGTTCTTATTCGCGAGGTTGGTGATGTAGAACTCGGTCATCCAGTGGGATTCGGCTTCATTGAGGCCGAGACGCAAGTTCATGACCGAATAGCCCGGTTGCAGGACGCGCGGAAGGCCGTTGGAGCCGTTCGTTTGCAAAGAGTTCCACATGTCGCCCTTGCGCGCGATGTCGTATTGCACGTATCCCTTGAGACTGTCCTTGAGCGGCCGTTCGTAGCGGGCGTTCCCGCTGAAGTCCAGATACGGGACATAGGGCAATCGTTCGCCGGGCGTCACCTGAAAACTCGCGTTCTCGAACGCATTGGTGATGATGTGCGAGTCGTTGTAGCTTCCCGAGAATTCCAAGCTCAAGAACGCGGTCGCCTGGTACTTGACGTTCGATTCCATGCCGTAGATTCTGGCGTCGCCAATGTTGGCATTGAAACTGGACGACGAGCAGATATCGGGGTCGAACAACAGCGTCTGAAAATTCTTCCACGGCATGTAGTAAAACGCGCCGTCCCACACCAAGTGATTGTCGAGCATGGTGGACTTCCAGCCGACCTCATAATTGGTCAACGTGTCCGGCACATACTTTTCCGGGGCGCCCGCCTTGTAGCAGCTCGAGGGCAGACCGCCGTTGACACCGCCGTCCCGGAAACCCTGCGAAGCATCGGCATACACGAGCAGGCCGTCCAACGCCTTGTAACTCACGCCTACCTTGCTGTTCCACTTATTGGACGAGCCTCCCGTGGCACTGGGCGTCTGTGGGGAGTACCAGTATCCCCCGTAGAACGAGCTGGAGAAGTTGGAGTGGAAGTGCACCGTGCCGGCCTCGACATGCAGCCGGGGCGTAACGTCGAAGGTGACGTTGGCGAACTCGGTCGTTTGGAGATAGTCGCCGCGTGCCACGTAGCTGTACCAATCATCCGGCTTCGGTGGCAACGCCCCCTGGTTGTAGTAATAGGCGGTCTCCGCATGCCACGCCTCGCCGGCGGGCTGCAGGCCGGGCATGTGATAGTAGTTGCTGTAGATATTGCGCGTCTTTTCCCAGTAGAGGCCGGTCAGCCAGTGGAAACTCCCGCCTTCCTTCGATGACAGGCGCAATTCGTTCGACCAACGGTCGGTATCATTAATGTAGTCGTAGTATTGAGTCGGTGCCTGGCAGCCGCTGAAGCCGGTCCCATTAATCGGATCCGTCAGGCAGGTGAATGCCTGCCGCGATGTCGCGTTGAGCGTAGCCGTGTGCACGTACTGCATGTACTCCGAATACTCGTTGACCCATCGATCGTCCTGCGCCCAATAGGTACTGGCGTAGACCAGATCGCCGATGCCGACGTCGCCGTCGAGATGGAAGTCCAATGTCTTCGTGTAGTACTGCTTGAACTCCGGCCCGAAGCGCTCCACGGTGTTTGCGGGGAGAGGGGTTACGGGAGTGATCAGTGCACCCGCCAAATTGACCGCGCCGCCGGTGGTCGGATCCTCATCCCATGCGCCGTGCGTGAGCTGACGCTGATAGCTATAGGTGAGCGATGCTTTCCATCCGTCTGAAATCACCTGTCCGAGGGCGAGGCGGGCACCGCTGACTTTCTCCACGTTGTAATCATTGCCCGACCACGCCGAATTGTTCGAGACCACCCCGTTCACCCATTGCCGGGTATCGAGGCGATTATTGATGAAGCCGCCGTGGTAGTCGTTATAGGCGGAGATCCGCAACGCCGTCCGGTCGGGGATTAGGACCAGGTTGACGAAGCCCTCGGCGGTCCCGTTGTGAGTGCCGCCGTCTATCTTGCCGCCGTCGAGGTCCACGCCGGCGCTGAACGCCTTCGGATCGGGCTTATTCGTGATGAAGCGCAGCGCGCCGGCCATGGCGCCGGCGCCGAACGTCGTTCCCTGCGGTCCGTTCAACACCTCGATCCGCTCGATATCGTACAGATGCAGATCGGGCGTCACGCCGTAGTAGTTCATCGACATGTCGTCGAGCAAGAAGAGGGTCGCAGCGGCGTTCGCGTAAGTCGGGTTGCTCCCATCCGACACGCCGCGCATGACGAATGTCTGTGTGCCGGGGCCGGCGCTGACGAAGGAGACGGACGGCGTCATGGTGGCGTAATCTTCGAATTGCGAGATCCCCAGATTCTGCATGTCTTTGCTGGTGTAGACGTCGATGCTGAGCGGAACGTCCTGCAGATTCTCCGTGCGCTTGCGCGCGGTGACGATGATTTCCTCGAGGGTGGTATCGGAGGTTGCGCCCGCCGCGGAAGCCGGCGCCACGTGCATCGCTACGGTGCCCGACAACGCGGCCGCAATAGCCAGCGCGAGCTTCGAGCGTGAACCGTGCGGCAAGGCCGTCGATCCACGCCTTCGGCGTTTGGCCGTGGAACGTGCTGCAATTGTGCGCATCGCATCATCCCCTTTTTTGTACTAATCCTCGACGGCACGCGCGCGCATGCTCTCTGCCTTAGGATCATGTCTTGCGAAGGCGCAGCCTGTCAATGCTTACCCGGGCGAAGCTGATCGACCGTTCAACAGACGACGAAGTGCACAGCCGCGGGCCGCGCTGGTCGGCATCCTTAGAAGCGATCCATGGCATCGCCAAGAGCGCGCCGGAGTGGTTCGAGCTGCGACTCGAAATGCTTCCAATAACCGACACCCGAGGCGTACAAGGGTTGGCGAACCTGCTCGGCGCTGGCCGTACGGACCGCCCGCTTGGTTTCATGAAACGCGAGGCACGCGGGCTCGAATTGCAGCCCGCAATGGGTCAACAGGCGGCGGATGTTCGTCTCCGGATCGCGTACCAGTTCTTCGTAACGCAGATGCAGCACCTTGCCGGGCAGCACCGTGTCCCAATGGTCCATGAGGCTCAAGTAACACCGGTAGTAGCGACCTAAATCATCGAGGTCGTAGCTGAAGGACTGACCTTCCGCGAAGTATTGCTTGTAGGTGCTGAAACAGGAATCCATCGGGTGGCGGCGCACGTCGATGATGATCGCGTTCGGCAGCATGGCGTGGATGAGGCCCACGTGGCTGAAGTTGTTCGGCATTTTGTCGATGAAGTGCGGCCGCCCGCTGCGGATCGGCGCCGTCTCTTCGAGGTAGCGGCGGCCGAGAATCGCGAATCGCTCCCGCGGGACGGCGCGAACATTCTCCGGATACGCATCGTGCTCCGGATTCGCGTGGTCGAACTCCCGAACGATGGTCAGCACATTCGGCAACTCGAAGGTCCCTTCGACGCTCGAATGACTGGCTAGAATTTGCTCGACCAGCGTCGAACCGGACCGCGGCAGTCCGACGACGAAGATCGACGCGGGATCCCCATGGCCGGCGCCGGACCGCTCCGCGAAAAACGCGGCGTCGAAACAAGCAGCCACACGCCGGGACTTGGTCTCGAATGCCTTCACGTCGAAGGCTAGGGTCTTGCGGCGTCGCGTATTGCCGGCTGCGTAGTGCGCGAACGCCGCCGCATAGTTTTTCTTGTGCTCAAACGCTTTCCCAAGCGCGAAGTGCAGTTGCGCCTGATCCACATCGTCGCCGCCGCCGTCGCGGTCGCCGCCGCCCTTCAGCAGGGTCTGCATGGCCGCAATTTCGGCGTCGCTGAACAGATAATTTTTGAGGTCGGCAAGACTCCAATAAGCCTCGCCGAAACTCGGATCGAGGCTGAGGCATGCCTTGTAGGCCTCCTCGCATTCGCGGCGATTGCCCGAAGTCTTGTGCAGATGTCCGATCGAGAGGCGCAGGCGCACTTCGCCGGGATTCAGACGCGCCGCCTCTTCGAAAGCGGTCAGAGCGTCCGGCTGGCGCATGAGACGGCTGCACACCGTTCCCAAGAGCACCCAGTTCTTCGGATTTTCCGGCTCGATTTTGAGAAGGTGGCGAACCGCTGCCTCCGCCTCGGGCAGCCGCCCGAGATCGACCATGGCCTGACACAGGCCGCGCCAGGCAAGCGGCAGGTGGGCCGACTGCTTCAGGGCATGGCGCAGCAGCCGTACGGCATCCTCGCCGCGACTGACAGTGAGCGCGATCGCAGCCAGTCCGCACACCGCCGCCACATGGCTCGCGTCAGCCTTCAGGATGTCGCGAAAAATGAGCTCAGCCGTCTTGCGGTCCTCGGCCGTGAGAGCGGCGGTCGCTTCCTCGATACGGCGAGCGTAGGGGTCGCATTGTCGCGCGTGCTCATAAGCCACCCTGGCATCCGGGTACTTTTGAAGCTCGACGAGCACGTCGCCATAGGCAAGCCATGCGGCCTCCAGTCCCGGTTCGGCCGCGACGACCCGCTGAAGTTCCTCGCGTGCTGCCGCCAGCCGTCCGGCACGGCGATAGGCTCGCGCAAGGTCGGTGCGTGCATGCCAAAATTCAGGCGCCGCGGCTACGGCGCGTTCGAGTGTTTCGAGCGCCTGTGCCACCTTGTCCTGATCGAGCAGCGCCACCCCGAGCAGGCGCAGGCTGTTGACCTCCCCCGGAGCGACGGCCTGAATGGCACGCAGTTGGCGCTCCGCGGTCGCGGCGCGCCCCGCGCGCAGCGCGCCCCAGGCTTCCCCGTAGGCGGCGCGCAGCTTGGCTTGAGCCCGCTCCTCCACGCCCGCCCTAACGATCGCCGTTGGAATAGCGCCCGAGCATCGCCTCGTACGCGCCGGATGGCTCGAGCGGCGCGCGAGCCGCGGCGCCCGGCTTGCGCTCGGCGCTCGGGGGGTAGCCGAATTGATTGCGGTAACACTTGGAGAAATGCGGCGGCGATTGAAAGCCGCAGGCGGCAGTAATATCCATGATGGGCATCGCGGTCTGCAGCAGGAGTTCCCGCGCCCGGCGCAGCCGCATTTCCAAATAATAGCGCTTCGGCACGCAGTTCAGGTCGCGCTTGAAAAGCCGCTCGATTTGGCGGCGCGAGAGCCCGGTTGCCTTCGCAATCTGTTCGAGCGACAGCGGTTTCTCGATGTTTTCTTCCATGAGTTGCGCGACTCGGATGAGGCCGCGATGCGAAATACCGATTTGTGCCCGCAGCGGGACGTACTGGCGGTCCGTATCCTTGCGCACGCGCTCGACGATGAATTGCTCGGACACCAATTGCGAAATCCGCGGCCCCAGCTTCGATTGAATGAGATGGAGCATGAGATCCAGCGGTGCCGTGCCGCCGGAGCAGGTGTACCGGTCGCGATCAATGGTGAATAGCTGGTCGTTGATCCGTACCCGCGGAAACTCTTCGCGCAGGGCCGAAAGGTTTTCCCAGTGAATCGTGGCGCGGAAATTGTCGAGAAGCCCGGCACGAGCAAGCGCGTAGCCGCCGGTGCACAGGCCGCCTAAGGGAACTCGGCGATCCGCGAGCCGACGTAGGGCGGCAAGCAGCGCCGGTGATACGGCCTCGCGAACATTGATGCCGCCGCAGACGAAGACGATGTCGACCGCCGGCAACTTGTCGAGCGCCCCGGTGGGCGACAAAGTGAGACCGCTGCTGGCGTCGGTTGCGCCTCCGTCGATGCTGATGACCGACCATTCGTAGACATCCCTACCGACCAGACGATTCGCCATGCGCAGCGGTTCGAGAGCGTTCGCAACCGCAATCAACGAATAATTCGGCAGCGTCAGAAACGCATACTTGCACTTGCGCAGTACAACCGGCGCATCCACAGGAGCCTCCGATGAAGCAGACAGCTGATCGTGTCTTGCATTATGCCTTCACTGCTCTGCAGATGCCTAATTCCGACAAATATATGTCGTTTCCAGATAGGGACCGGTGAGTTTCCTGAAGGCAATGTCACCAGCCGCGCCAATGCTTGGCGCGTTTCCGTAAGGGACTGTCGCAATTAGCCTCATGTTTGGCCTATGGCTCGTTACACTGCGGGACGCATTTGCGTTGGGAGATCAAGCACATGAAAACTCATGCCCGCGTCGTCGTCATTGGCGGCGGTGTGGTCGGCGTCAGTACGCTGTATCACTTGGCCTTGAAGGGATGGACCGACGCTGTGCTGTTGGAGCGGGCCGAGTTGACCGCGGGATCAACGTGGCACGCGGCGGGATTGCTGCCTCTCTTCAACATGAGCTACACCGTCGGGCAGCTCCACAAGTATTCCGTGGACCTTTACAAACGATTGCCGGCGGAAACCGGCCAAGATGTCAGTTTCCACGTCACCGGCAACCTGCGGCTCGCGACCAACCGCGACCGCATGGACGAATACCAGAAGTACTGCGGCACGGCGAACACCATCGGCGTGCCGTTTCAAGTGATCGGCCCGCAAGAGGTGCGCGAACTGTGGCCGTTGGTCGAGCTCGGCAATGGTCGGGATACCCCCAACATCATCGGCGCGCTATATCACCCGGACGACGGCCATATTGCGCCCGCCGACCTGACCATGGCGCTGCGCAAAGGTGCGCGCACACGCGGTGCCGAAATTCATGAACACACCGAGGTTACCGCCGTCAAACGCACGCCGTCCGGCGAATGGCACCTGACGACCAACAAAGGCGATATCGTCGCCGAACACGTGGTCTGCGCGACGGGGAACTACGCGCGCCAGACCGGTCGCTTCTTCGGTCTGAACGTCCCTTCGATTCCCGTCGAGCACCAATACATCGTGTACGACGAATCGCCCGAATTGAAGGCTTACCGCCAACAAGGCGGGCGTGAACTCGCGGTGTTGCGCGAGTCGGACCAGTCTTACTACCTGCGTGAAGAGCGGCTGGGCTGGATCTTGGGTCCCTACGAGGCCGGTGCCCCCGCGCGGTTCGCCGACGGCGTCCCCGATTGGTTCGGCAAGAGCTTGTTCGAGGGCGATTTGGAGCGGCTGCTGCCGTACGTCGAGGCCGCACAGCGCCGCGTTCCCGCGCTCGCCAATTGCGGCATCAAGGACATCGTCAATGGTCCGATCGCCTACACGCCGGATGGCAGCCCACTGATCGGTCCCGCCTGGGGCGCTAGGAATCTCTGGCTCAACGAGGGCCACAGCTTCGGCATTACTGCGGCCGGCGGCTCCGGCTGGCAGCTCGCGGAGTGGATCGTCGAGGGTCAGCCGGGCATCGACATGATGGCCGTCGATCCGCGACGCTATGGTCCCTATACCAGCAAGCGTTACGTCGTTAAAAAGAACGAAGAAACCTACCGGAACGTCTTCGTCATTCATTATCCGGACGAAGAACGTGCCGATGCGCGGCCCGCCAAGACCAGCCCTGTGTACGACAAGCTCGCGCGCATGGGTGCAGTGTTCGGCCAGCGCTACGGCTGGGAGCGCGCCAACTGGTTTGCTCCTCCGGGCGTCTCCCCTACGGACCAGTGGAGTTTCCGGCGTTCGAATTACTTCGAGCATGTCGGCGCCGAGGCGCGACGCATGCGCCAGGATGTCGGCGTGATAGACCTCACTCCGTTCACCAAGCACGAAGTAACCGGCGCAGGCGCGGAAGCGTGGCTCGACAGCTTGGTCGCAAACAAAGTGCCCACGAAAATCGGACGCATCGCACTGTGCCACGCGCTGACTCGGCGCGGCGGCATCCGCTCGGAGTTCACGATCACCAAGATTGCCGATCAGCACTACTACGTGGTGAGTGCCGGCGCGGCGGAACGGTACGACAGCGATTACCTGCAGCAGATGTTGCCGCAGGATGAGGTGGCGGGCGGCCCTCCGCGGGGCGGCCAGCCGGCGAACCGTGTTTCGTTGAAAAACATTACGACGAGCCGCGGCTGCTTCGTTCTCGCCGGGCCGCGTTCGCGCGACGTGTTGGCGCAACTCACCGACGTACCGCTCGACAACACCGCATTTCCATGGCTGACCGGTCAAGTCGCCGAAGTCGGCTTGGCCGTGGACGTGTACTTGCTACGCGTGAATTTCGTGGGCGCGCTGGGCTGGGAGTTGCATTTTCCGATCGAGTACGCGCATCACCTGTTCGATGCCATCTTCGCCGCCGGCAAGGAGTACAACATCGGAATGGCCGGAATGCGCGCCATGGAATCGCTGCGCTTGGAAAAGTCCTATCGCATGTGGGGCACGGACTTGAGCCCCGATTACACTCCCTACGAAGCGGGGCTGGATCGCTTCGTGCGCTTGAACAAGGGTGCCTTCATCGGCAAGGAAGCCCTCGAGCAACAGTTGAAGAACGGTGTGCCGCATCGCTTCATCACGTTCGAAGTTCACGACGTCAAGGATGCCGACCCCTTGGGGAACGAACCCCTGTTCGCTGCCAACGGCACGCTCATCGGCCGTGCGACCGCCGGCTACTATGGGCACGCCTTGGGCAAGAGCTTAGGCTTAGGTTACGTCAAGCCTGAGTTCGCGAGCGTCGGCGGCGAGCTGCAAATCGAAATACTCGGCGAACGCAAACGCGCCACGGTTCTCATAGACTCACCCTACGATCCAGAGAACAAGGAACTTCGGGCCTAATGGCACCAACGCCGAATTCATGAACAGGCAATCATTTTCAGCGCTGGCGTTGATCCGGCGCGGCCTTTCCGGCCACCTCGGCTGGCAGAAGCAATGGCGCAAGGCCGAGCCCAAGGCCTCTTATGATGCCGTCATCGTGGGCGGCGGCGGACACGGCTTGGGCGCGGCCTACTATCTGGCGAAAGAGCATGGCTTGACCAATGTCGCGGTGCTCGAGAAAGGCTGGATCGGCGGCGGCAATACCGGCCGCAATACGACCATCATCCGATCCAATTATCTCTTCAAGGAAAGCGCCGCTCTCTATAATCACTCCGTCAACATGTGGGAGACCCTGTCCCAGTCGCTGAACTACAACGTCATGTTCTCGCCGCGCGGCGTCATGATGCTGGCGCATACCGTTCACGACATTCAGGTGTTCAAGCGTCACGTGCATGCCAACCGTTGCAACGGCGTCGACAACGAATGGCTCGAACCGGCCCAAGCCAAGGCATTTTGCCCGCCGCTCAACATCGGGGACAACATTCGCTATCCGGTGCTCGGCGCCGCCCTGCAGCGGCGGGGCGGCACCGCGCGGCACGATGCCGTCGCTTGGGGTTATGCGCGCGCCGCCGACGCGTTGGGCGTCGACATCATCGAGAACTGCGAAGTCACCGGCATCAAACGGGACGCCGCCGGCGCGGTCGAAGCCTTGGAGACGTCACGCGGTCTCATCCGTACGCGCAAGATCGGCGTCTCGGCGGCCGGCAACACGAGCGTCGTCTTGGGCCTGGCCGGGGTGCGTTTGCCGTTGGAGAGCTATCCGCTGCAGGCGTTGGTGTCCGAACCGATCAAGCCGATTTTCCCGTGCGTGGTGATGTCCAATACCATTCACGCTTACATCAGCCAATCGGACAAGGGCGATCTCGTGATCGGCGCCGGCACCGACGCGTACACGTCGTATACGCAACGCGGAGCGCTGCACATCAATAACCATACGCTGGATGCCATCTGCGAATTGTTCCCGACTTTTCGGCGCCTGCGAATGATGCGCAACTGGGGCGGCATCGTCGACGTGACCCCGGATCGCTCGCCCATCATCGCGAAGACCCCGGTGAAGGGCCTGTACGTGAATTGCGGCTGGGGCACGGGCGGCTTCAAGGCGACTCCAGGTTCAGCGCACGTATTTGCGTGGACCATCGCTCACGACGAGCCGCATCCGATCAATGCGCCGTTCAATATCGAGCGATTTCGTGACGGCTACCTGATCGACGAGGCCGCGGCCGCCGCCGTGGCTCACTGAGAGGCCTCGAGGTGCTGCTCATCGTCTGCCCCTTCTGCGGGAAACGGCCGGAAATCGAATTCACGTACGGCGGCCAAGCACATCTCACGCGAGCCGCAAGGCCCGCGGAACTCGACGATCAAGCATGGACCGATTTTCTTTACATGCGCGCTAATACCAAGGGCATCTACGCCGAACGGTGGCGCCACGCACGCGGTTGCGGACGCTTTTTCAATGCGGTGCGTGACACGACCACGGACCATTTTTTGGCGACCTATAAGACCGGCGAGCCGCCGCCGAAATTGGCGGCCGCGTCGCCGCACGTGGCAGCGGAGAACACGCCGTGAATTCGCGCAACGCAAGCGGCGGGCGCATCGATCGATCTGCACCGCTGCGATTCACGTTCGACGGCAAGACCTATCCGGGGTTCGTCGGCGATACACTGGCCTCGGGACTGCTCGCCAACGGCGTGCACCTGGTCGCGCGGTCATTCAAGTATCATCGTCCGCGTGGAATATTGGCGGCGGGTTCTGAGGAACCCAATGCCTTGGTGACGGTCAGCCGGGATGCGGCGCGCTACACGCCAAATCTTCGCGCCACCCAGGTCGAACTGTACGAGGGTTTGCACGCGGCAAGCCAAAACCGCTGGCCCAGTCTGCATACCGACGTCGGACGTGTGAACGACGTATTATCAGCGTTCTTTCCGGCGGGCTTCTACTACAAGACCTTCAAGTGGCCGCAAAAGGCCTGGAAGGCCTTGTATGAACCGATCATTCGCCGCGCCGCCGGCCTGGGCGAAGCTCCGACTCGCCCCGATCCCGACCGCTATGCGCAGCGCTACGCACACTGCGACGTACTGGTCGTGGGCGCGGGACCCGCTGGCATCGCCGCAGCGCTGGCGGCAGCCGACAGCGGCGCCCGCGTCATGCTATGCGACGAGCAGGCAGCTTTCGGCGGCAGCTTGTTGGGCGACGTCGCCGCACGCATCGACGGGGACTCAGGGTCCGCGTGGGTGCAACGATCCATCGCAGCCTTGCAATCCAATCCGCGCGTCACCCTGCTCGCCCGCACGACAGCGTTCGGCTATTTCCCGCACAATTTCATCGGTCTGAACGAACGCCTCACCGATCATCTGATGCAGCCCGCTCCGGGCCAACCGCGGGAGCGGTTGTGGCAGGTTCGAGCGCGCGCGGTGGTGTTGGCCACCGGCGCCATCGAGCGGCCCTTGGTATTTCCGGGCAACGACCGGCCGGGCATCTTGTTGGCTGGAGCCGGCCAGACCTATCTGAACCGGTATGGCGTCCGGGTGGGCAATCGGGTGGTCGTCGTGACCGCCGCCGATGCCGCCTACCAGGCGGCGCTCGATCTGCATGCCGCCGGCGTCGCCGTGGCCGCCATTGCCGACGTGCGGCAGGCACCGACGGGCGCATTGCCCGCGGCTGCGCGCCGAGTCGGCATCAATGTCATCCCCGCCTCCACCGTGCTCGGCACCAACGGCGATCTACGGGTCAACCGCATCACGCTCGGACTAACGGACGACGGCGCGGTACGCTCCGGGCAAAGTTTCGACTGCGATGCGGTGTTGATGTCGGGCGGCTTCACGCCGAGCGTGCACCTATTTTCCCAATCGCGCGGCAAACTCGCGTGGAGCGACAAGCTGCAAGCGTTCGTGCCCGGTCAATCGGCGGAGAACGAGCGTTCGGCCGGCGCCTGCTGCGGCGTCTTTGGGCTGGCGGAGGCGCTGGCGGATGGTGCCGAGGCTGGGGCTGCGGCGGCGGCCGGCGCCGCAACCCCAGCTGCTCACGACGAACCCATCCGAGCATCTCGCCACTTCGTGGTGGAGGCCGAGGCGCGCAGCAGCGATGCGTATCTTGGAGCCCTGCCGGCAGCGCCCAGCCCAAGCAAAGACAAGGCATTCGTAGATTGGCAGCACGACGTGACCACCAAGGACCTCGCACTCGCCACGCGTGAGGGATTCCAGTCGATCGAACACGTCAAGCGCTACACCACCACCGGTATGGCCACCGATCAGGGCAAGACGTCGAATCTCAACGCGATGTCGATCGTGGCGCAGAAGCTCGGCCGCGCCCTCCCGCAAGTGGGCCACACGACCTTTCGAATGCCCTACACGCCGGTGAGTTTCGGTGTTTTCGCCGGCATCTCGCGCGGCGATCTGTTCGATCCGCTGCGGACGACGCCCATGCACGAATGGGCTACGGTCAAAGGCGCCGTTTTCGAGAACGTGGGTTTCTGGAAGCGCGCGCGCTATTTCCCTCGCGCCGCTGAAGACATGCATGCGGCCGTGGCGCGCGAGTGCCTCGCCGTGCGCAACGCCTGCGGCATCTTCGATGCGTCGACATTGGGCAAGATCGAAATCGTCGGTGCGGATGCCGCCGAATTCATGAATCGACTGTATATCAACAGCTGGACGAACCTCGCTGTCGGCCGCTCGCGCTACGGGATACTCTGCCGCGACGACGGATTCATCTACGATGATGGCGTGGTGGCGCGTCTCGCCGCGGATCGCTTCCACGTGACCACCACCACCGGCGGTGCACCGCGAGTGTTGGCCATGATGGAGGACTACCGTCAAACCGAATGGCCGGACCTCAAGGTGTGGCTCACGTCGACCACCGAGCAGTGGGCGGTGATCGCGGTACAAGGACCTCGATCGCGCAGCGTTCTCGAATCCTTGGTCGAAGGCGTCGATATCGGCGCCGCCGCCATGCCGCACATGAGCGTGGACCGTGGGTCGATCTGCGGCATCCCCATGATGCTGTTCCGCGTCAGTTTCACCGGCGAGTTGGGCTTCGAAGTGAATGTACCCGCCGATTTTGGCGCTGCGGTGTGGGAAGCGATCTACGCATCCGGGCAGAGGCACGGCATGGTGGAGTACGGAACCGAGGCCATGCATGTGTTGCGCGCCGAAAAGGGCTACATCATCGTGGGTCAGGACACCGACGGCACGGTGACGCCGGACGATGCGGGCCTCCGCTGGGCGATCGGCAAAACCAAGCAGGACTTCGTCGGCAAGCGCTCTTTGGCCCGCGCCTCGATGCAGGATCCGAACCGCAAGCAACTCGTCGGTTTGCGCCCGCGCAATACCGGCGTGGTGCTCGACGAAGGCGCGCAGGTCGCCGCCAAGGCCGGTCAACAGCCGCCGATGGAGCTCATCGGACACGTGACCTCGTCCTATGCCAGCAGCGTGTTGGGATATCCCATCGCGCTGGCGTTGGTCGCCGGCGGCCGCGCGAAAATGGGGCAAACGCTCTATGTACCCATGCCCGGCGGCGACCTCGAGGTTGAAGTCACTTCGCCGGTTTTTTACGATCCCACCGGAGCGCGCATCAATGGTTGACACGGCGACGCGCCGAGTGCCCACGGTGCCTGCCGCCGAATGGCTCAAAGACCTGCCGCCTGCCGCGCGGTTCGCGTTCTACGGGGACGCTGCAGCGCGAGCGGCGCTGTTACCCGTATGGGGCGCGGCGTTTTCAGAGCAAGCCTGCCGAGCGAACGCCCACGCAACACGCGCCACGCTATGGCTGGGGCCTGATGAATACCTGTTATTGGACCTTGCGCCCGGCGAACCGGAAGCGGCGACGTTGAGCGCGCTCGAGCGCCCGTTGGTGGCCATCCCGCATGCACTGGTGGATGTCAGTCATCGGCAATTTGCACTCCAAGTGAGCGGCTTGCAGGCGGCGACCATCTTGAGCGGCGCCTGTCCGCTGGATCTGGACCTCGGTGAGTTTCCCGTCGGCATGTGTACCCGCACCGTCTTCGCCAAGGCGGACATCGTGCTGTGGCGTACGCAAGAGCAGGCATTCCATCTCGAGGTGTGGCGCTCGTTCGCCGGCTATGTCACGGGCGTGTTGCACGAGATCGCGGCGGAGTTCTACCCCAAGCAGCGCTAGCCCCGGAGCGCGCCCGCAGCCGCACTTTGCGGCATAAAGCAAGACCGTGAGACTTGTCTCTCACAAAAGACAGTGCCGGCGGGCGCGATACTATTGCAGAATCACCTCATGATCGATCGTTGCTCGGGTCATCTCGCGGCAATCCTGGCGCTCGCCATTGGTGCGTTGTGCGCTGGTCCGGCACGCGCCGGTCTCGGCGGCGACATGGCGAGTGTGCGCTCCGACGCGGACCAACTGCAGGGCGTCGTGCACATCACCTTGCTGCAGCAGTACGACATTCACGAGATCACAGCCGGCAGCGGCATGCGCGTGCGCGAGTTCTTGAATCGAGACGGCGTCGTTTTCGCCGTGGCCTGGACCGGTCCGGTGATGCCGGATTTGCAGCGATTATTGGGCGGGAGCTTCCCGGCATACACCGCCGGATTGAGGGCCCTGGCAAACCCGGGCCTACACCGCGACCTGCGGATAGCCTCGTCCGAACTGGTCGTCGAATCCGGGGGACACCTGCGCGCTTATGTGGGCCGGGCTTATTTGCCCGCGCTGATTCCCATCGGCACGTCGATTTCGGATCTCCGCTGAGCCCACCGACGCAAGGCTCCTAGGATGCGCATGCGCTCAATTTTTCAACTCATGATCGTCGTCGCGGCGGGTCTGCTGAGCGCTTGTATCGGCGGGAGCGGCAAGCCGGCGGGTACGATCTCG
>Ga0181536_10002257_pt1 | contig 21933 bp, 16 predicted proteins | sample PEATcosm2014_Bin_41_FD_121105 | JGI IMG/M metagenome (GOLD analysis project Ga0181536, IMG submission 121105) | Peatland microbial communities from MTU Mesocosm Facility, Houghton, MI, USA - PEATcosm2014_Bin17_60_metaG | ecosystem: Environmental > Terrestrial > Soil > Wetlands > Peat | place...
CGAAGTGCTGCACTTCGCCGTTCACGGAGAAGCGAATGTCGTCCGCCGTGGCGCCCAGAAAGTCTCCGTTGACGCTGGAACCGTCTCGCATGCGCAACGTATCGGCGGGAATCGCCGCGGCGAAAATCAATGCGGAAAGAAGGATTCGGGTGATCATGGCGTCCCCATCGGTCGGGGCGGGCCATAGCCGCCCTACCCTGTTTTCGCATCGGGCGGCGGCTGGAGTCACCCCATTCCGATGAGACGCCGCTACGGGCGGCCGCGTTCCAATCCGAGTTTCTTGAGCGCGATCCCGGCCTTCAGCCTTACGGTTTCCACCTGGCTGCGTTCCGCAAGCGACATGGGCCTCGATACCGCTTTCAACCACGATTTGGGCAACGGGCGGGGTGATATCGAGCACTTCGCAGCGGCCCTTGGTGGAAACATGCACGCTCTTCTGAAACACTGGCATACTCTTCAGTTTGCAACAGGCGCGGCCCGTCGTTCTCGGCGCGTCCGCCGGACTCCCGTGCACGAGGCGAGGTGGGCGCGCGCTGCTTCGTCGCCGCCCGCGCTCGCGTCGCGCCGGCGTCGGCACAGGTGCTGCGCCAGGAAAGCGGCAGCGTGACGACCTCTCCCGTCCGCGCGCAGACGCGCCCGTCGCTGAAGGCGACGGCGAAAGGGCGCCCTCTCGACATGGAAGCCACACCCGTCGCGTTATCTTCGCCGCGCCTGGCGCCGACGCGCGGACGCGCGAGCCTGAGCGCGTGCCCACGAGCCGGCGGCGTGAGCGGCCGGACGTCCCGCCCACTGAGGTCCTGCCCTGGTACGAGAATGGGATCATGTCCGGCGTGAGGATGGACAAGTGGCTCTGGGCCGCCCGATTCTTCAAGACGCGCTCGCTTGCTGCACGGGCATGTGAGCTTGGCAGGATCGAATCTAACGGACACGAGGCCAAGGCTGCGCGAGAGGTCCGAGTGGGGGACCGGTTACAGGTGAAGAACGACAGCGGCGACTTTCAGGTGGAAGTCCTAGTCCTCAGTGAGATGCGCGGACCAGCGGCCGTTGCGCAGACCCTCTACCATGAGACAGAGGCGAGCCGGGAGTTGCGGCTGAAGTTGGCCGAAGAGCGCAAAGCGATGCCGCATTTCAAAGCGGTGCGGCAAGGCAAGCCATCGAAACGGGATCGCCGTGAAATCGGCCGGCTTCGAGGCAGAGTGTAACCGCAGAACAGACTGGCATGGCCAAGCCGTCTTCCCCCGCTCGGCGTCGGGGTGGCGTACGCGCCGAATGCGCACTCGGGGCCAGGCGTGCGCGCGGCCGAGCACCGCGGTACGCCTGTGGGTGCTTCGAGGCGCTGGGCCATCTGAGCTCCGTGCCCTCCACCGCTGGCCGCACTGTTTTCCACACTAGTGTGACAATGCTGTGAGTTTTCGAACCCGAAGCCCGTCCTCGCCCTTTAGATGGACGATTCCAGACGAAATGCACTGAACACGGGCAATCGGCAGAACGTTCGCCTTTACAGCTCGTGCCGCTGCCGCCGCTTACGGTCACCGCCCGGCAGAACGAATCGCTTCCACGCCTTCGCAAACAAGCTTGCCCTGGCTGCGATCTGGTCACGCGCCGAATGCGCACCCCGGGGCCACGCGGTTACGGCACCACCGTCAGATGCCCGTGCGCGTGACGAGCGGGGCCGCGGCGATGTCTGCGTGCCGAACGCGCAGTCGAGGCTAGGCGCGCGAGCGGTCCGGCGGTCGCGGAGCGCCCGCCCGACTCCTGTGCACGCGCAAGAGAGCCGGTCAAGTCTCGAAGGTAACGACCGCGCGGCCGAAGTGAATTTCGTCGCCGGCTTCGAGCTTGGTGCCGCGCGAATCTCGGGACACTTCCAGGCTCATGCCGTCGCGCACGATCCATGTGCCGCACGCGCCAGCCGCGCCACCCGGGCCTTGCCCGCCGCGGGGATACCAGCGGTCATTGAAGATGCGGTATTCCCCGGTGGTACGGTCGTACCGGACGTGGGCGTGCTCACGCGAAACGGAGCGGTTGATTTCGCTATCTTCGGCGAAGGCCAGGTCGTTGCGCCGGAACAGGCCCTGCTGGCGATAGACATCCGCTACGCGGCCGATATTAGTGCGGGCCTTTTCGAGCCGCACAGCCTCGAGATTGGCCCGCCCTTCCCGCACCACCAGCCGTCCCACAGGGCCGGCGGCGCGGGCGGATTGCTCCTGCGAGGCCGCTTCCACCACCAGCCAGTCCTCGCCGCGCTGCGGCAGACCGGCCACCGGCTCGACCTCCACGCGCAGGCTCTCGGGATAACGGCAACCGGCGTCGCGCAGGGCGTCGCGCACTTCCTGCTCCAGGTAGCGCTGGAAGAAGCGGCCCGCGAAGACTTCGCGGCGGCTTTCTTGCACGCCGCGCATGCGCACGCGCAGCAGGTCATAGGGGAAGACTTTTCGGCCGCCGGAGCGGTAGCTCTTTTCGCGGACCTGGTCGAGCACGCCCAAGCGGATCTCGGCCAGCTCGGGAGGTTCTTGCAAAGCGCGTTTCGGACCCGGCGCGGTGGCTAGCGGGCTTTCGAAAACCGTCCGGCCGAATCGTTCGAGGAAGTCACTCAGATTCATATCGTCACCTATGGCATCCATCCAAAATCTCGCGCGGTCTCCATCACCTCGCGGGCGATGGGCGCGGCCACGCGCGCACCGTAGCCGCCGTGCTCCACCAGGACGGCGAAGGCCAGGCGGCGCGAGACATCGCCGTCGTAAGGCGCAAAACCGATGAACCAACTGTGCGGCATACCCTGGTCCAGTTGGGCGGTGCCGGTCTTGCCGGCTACGGAAAGCGGTGTGCCGGCCATGGCGTGGCGCGCGGTCCCTTCGGTCACTACCCGCCGCATGGCGCCAGCCAGAAAGTCGGCCTGCGCGGCGGGCAGCACGGCAACGGGAGCGTCGTTGCGCGGATTACTGGAATCACCGATCCAGCGGCCTTCTGGCATGCGGCCGCTGGCGGCGATGGTAGCCGCCACACGCGCCATCTTGAAAGGGGAAATCAGCACCGGCCCCTGGCCGTAGGCGGCGAAGGGCAGCGCCTTGCGCAATTCGGGCGGATCGCCGGTGGAAATGCCCATGCGCGCGGCGGTGTCGGCCAGCGCCTGCGAGCCCACGTCGTGTACGCCCAACTGCGCGAAATAGGCGTTGCAGGAGACGACGATGGCACGCTCCATATCGAGCGTGCCGTGCGCGCGGTCGCCGATATCGTCCTTAATGGCCCGGTTCCAGCCGGGGATGATCGCGCCGGCGCGACCGTCGGAAAGCGTGTGACAGAGAAAGGTGCGATGGCGCAGCGCGGGATCCTTGGCCAGCGCGGCGATGGCGGTGACCAGCTTGAAAGTCGAGCCGGGCGGGTATTGGCCGTAGCGCGCGCGGTCCAGCAGCTCATCGGGGGTGGGTGCGGTGGAGCGGGCGCCGGGCGGATACGGTGCGGGAGCGCTCACCATGGCCAGAAGGTCGCCGGTGACCGCGCTCATCACCACCACCGCGCCTTTGGATTCGCCCGCTTCGCGCAAGCGGCGCTCCAGAATCTGCTGCGCGCGGATCTGCAGGCGGATATCGATGGTCAGGTGCACGTCGCGGTCGCGGGCCATGATGCGCGCGATATCCGGATTGCCCGGTTGATGGCGGTAGCGGACCAGCGGCGCCAGCTCGGAGTACTCGTAGCCCTGCAGTCTGGCGTTGAAATCGTGCTCCACCAGTGAGGCGTTGCTGGCGTGGAAACTTTCGCCCGTGCGCAGATCGCCGATGAGGTGTGCGGTGGCGGAACCGAAGGGGTAGTGGCGGGCCTCGAAGCGCGAGCCCCCCGCATCGGGCGATATGCCCAGTGCGGCGTATTCGGCCTGGTGACGCAGCAACTCGTCCCAATTGCTGGTGGCCAGCGGAACCCCGTTGCGGTCGTAGATCGAGCCGCGCGGGATCTCGCGCGCCAGCGAGTTCATTCGCGGATTGTGCTGGGCGCGCTTGATGCCGTCCTCCTCATAAGTGTGGGCGTCGCGCGCCAGGTAAGTGGTGTCCGCCAGTACCTGGCAGCGAGCGGCAAAGACCAGAAGCACAGCGGCGGCGCCGGCCAGGACGAATTCGAGCGGCCGCAGGGACGCCGGCAATAGACCCTGTTGGGCGGATCGGGAGCCTGCCCCGCTAATGGACGCGAGTAAAGCGAAAACCAGGAAGTTAGCTAGCATGGCGGTGTTGCCGGAGCTGAGGAACGGCGAGACCACGCCGGAAAGCGGGAGCACGCCGAGCGCGCCCGAGCTGATCAGCAGCATCTCGTAGGCGATGAGACTGCCGAGGCCCAACCCGAGGAAGAAGCCGAAGTGTGTATCGGCGCGCGCCGCGGCGCGGAACGCCCGCGCGACCAGAAACCCGAACAGCAGGAGGACTGTGGCCACGCCGACAACGCCCCACTCCTCGCCAATGGCTGGCAGCACCAGGTCGGTGTTGCCTGCGGGGATCATTTCGGTATCGCCCCAGCCCGGTCCGGAGCCCAATGGGCCGCCGGTGGAAAAGGCCCAGATGGCGTGCGCCAGTTGATTGCCGCCGCGGACGTCGTTGTCCCAGGGCGACAGCCACATGTCGATGCGCTGCACCACGGTACGCGGCTGGCCCAGGCGATAACCGACCGCAACCGAAGCCACCATCATCGCCAGGCCGGCCAGCACCAGGCCCGGGCGGCCGCGTGCCACGCCGAACAGGCTGAGGAAGACGGCGAACGTCACCAAGGCCGGGCCGAGGTCTTTCAGCGCGAAAAACATCACCAGCGAAACGCCGGTGGCGCAAAGAACGGGCGCGACGTGTTCGATCCGCGGCAGGCCGATGCGGCGAAAGAAGCCGGCGAAGACACGCTTTTCGCGCAGGTCGCGCAGGCGTTCCCAGTTGCGCGTGAAATAACCGGCCAGGAACAGCACCAGCAGAATCTTGATCAGCTCGACGGGCTGGAACGGACCCAGGTTGACCTTAGCGTCATTTCCGGTCGGACCGTGGCCAAAACGCAACAACAGGCCGAACAGAGCCAGCGCGGCGAACAGGGGCGTGTAACACCAATCCGACAGGCGCCGATAATCGAACGTCGGTATGGCGGGCAGCGCGAGCAGCACGCAGCCGAGAAAGACTCCGAGCGAGAACTTGTGGAACTCCAGCGTGTCGCGCAGCGGATCGCGCATGCTGGCCATCAGAATGAAGCCGATGCCGGTGAGCAGGTGCAGGGCCGGCAGCAATGCCGGATCGCCGCGGAAACGTGCCAGGCGCCAGACCAGCACCACCAGGTGAAAGCCGGCGAAGTAGAGCGCGGCCCAAAGCAGAAACTGTGTGCGGAATTCCTCGGGCGTTCTCACGATGAGCAGCGGCTTGATGCGCGTCAGCGGCAGCAGCGGGCGGCGCGGCGGCGTCTCCGCCCGCAAGGAAGTAAGCGCGCCGGCGTTCGCCAGCGGGCGCGAGCGCTCCAGGAACTCGAAAACGGTCTGCGCGGCCGATTCACGTTCCTCGCGGCTCTGGAAGGACTCTAGCAGTGGCAGCAACTCCTGCGGGCTGGAGACGGCATTGATGTGGACCAGATGGCCAGCCACAGCGAAGCTCCGGGATTTGGCGGCGTAGGCCATGCCCAAGCCGGCAGCCACCAGCACCGACGCGCATACCAGCCACAGCCAATTGCCGCGATGCGGCGTGGGCTCTTCCACGGCGATGACCAAAGGCGTGGCTCCGGGCGCGGTCCAGCTTTGTGTTACCGCCATGCACGCCTCCGCGGAGCAGGTCTCCGGCCTGCGCCGTAGCGCAGTTGCCGCAGCGCGCTCAAATGAGTTTCCACTTGGTCGAAATCGCGGATCCTCTCGTACTGGGCCTTGGCATTCTGCGCGTCGTGCCGGGCGAGTTGCGGCCGTTGCGCGGCTTCGCGTTCGGCCCGGATGCGCCAGGCGTCGGCCTCCTGCTCGATCTCGCGGCGGCCCAGCGTGGCTCCCAGGTGTTCGGCCGAGGCAAACTCATCGAGGGCCTTTTCGAGGTCGTTGATCGAATACGCGTACAGCCGCGCCAGCGCCAGGTGGGGATCGGCCTCGCCCGGCATCTTCTCCACGGCTTCGGTGAAATCGGCGCGCACCTCGGCAAGCAGTTGCGCCGTGGCGATTCCGGAATAGCGGTCACCGCCCATCCGCTCCAGCGTGGCATAGCCCTTGGCCAGTGCCAGCTCGGCTTCAGTATGGCTGGTCGAATCGCCCAGGGCGACCGCGCGCTCCAGGTAGATCTCCGCCTTGTTCCAATCGAAATCGCCGAGCGCGGGATCGCTGCTGGCGCGGTAGGCTGCCATGATCCGCCCCGCTTCCGAGGCGTACAAGGCCGGAAGTTCCTCGGAGGGAATCCGCGGCGAAGGGGCCACCGGCTGCGCCGGCCGCACCGCTGCTCGCCTGGCGGCTGCGTGCATCTGCCACGACTGCCAGACCAGCCCACCGCCGATCCACAACGCCATGCCGCCAGCAAGCCAAGTCATCCCACCGGTCACCCTCAGCGCGTGCCGCGCGCGCACTAGCGTTCCTGTCGCCTTGCGGAGGCAGGCGCGCGCACCTTCTATGGTGGCGTTAGCGCTCCAGGTGCGCCGCTCGGTTTCGGCAAGCGTCGGCCGGTGCTCGAGGAAAGCCTGCAGGTCGGCCTGCATTTCCGCGGCCGACGCATAGCGCCGCGACGGATCGGGCCCCAGCGCCTTGCTGACAATCGCACGCAGGCTGCGCGGGCAGCTCGGAGGCAGGGCCCGCGGCGGCCGCTTCGAGCGGATCAGGTTTTCCAGCCGGCGTGTATCCTCCGCGCGATACGCCGGCTGGCCGGCCACCATTTCGTAGAGCGTCGCTCCCACGGCCCAGAGGTCAGATTGCTGGTCCACTTGCGAGCGCAACAGGCGCTCCGGTGCACAGTATCCCGGGCTGCCGAAATGGTGCATGGTAGCGTCGCAGTTGGCTCGCAGGGTCTTGGCGATGCCGAAGTCAAGCAAACGCACGGTGTCATTCGGCCCCAAGTGGATGTTCGACGGCTTGATATCGCCGTGTACCACGGCCGATTCCCAGTTATGGAATTTGGCAAGCTGTTCGCAGATTTCGAGCGCGATCACCGCGGCGCGGTTGGGATCGATGGCGGTTTCGCTTTCCAGCACTTCGGCCAGATTGCGGCCTTCGACGTACTCCATGGCCACGAAGAAATAGCCGTCGAGATCTCCGAAGTCGTAGATTTCAACTACGCGCGGATCGAGCCCGCGCAGTTCCTTCTGGATGGCGGCGCCGCGGCGCTCGGCTTCCATCATCAGCCGCGAAACTGAATCTGCGCTCTGCCGGATCAGCTTGAGGGCGGCTTTGCGGTTCCCGGTCGTATCCATGGCGAGATACACGTCGGTCATGCTCCGCCCGAGCGGTCGCACGATTTCGTAGGGTCCGAGTTTGGATGGCGTGGTCATGCATCACCCTTTGAAACGCAGGGCTGCCCAAACCAGCATGCCCAGCAGCACGCCATAGAGCAGGAAGGCGGCCCGGCCGGTGAACAGGCCGGCGCCGCGGCGCAGCTGCGTGGTGGAGAAACGCGGGCGAGTGACGCCGGTGAGGGCCGTGCCGTGGGTACGGAATTCCGGACCGGCCACGAAGAGCGCTGTGATGTTGTCGCGCCCGCCGGCGGCGTTGGCGGCTTCCACCAGGGCGGTAGCCACGCTCGCGGCGTCGCCGTCATAGCGCTCGGCGATCTCGCGCACCTGGGCGGAGGTCAGGTGGTCGGTGAGACCATCGCTGCACAGCAGAATGGCGGCGTCGGATCGGAAACGGCAGTGGCGAAGTTCGATGAAGCCCAGATCGGACGCCGACCGCGGGAACGATCCCACGTCGCGGAACACTTCGTTGCGGCGCGGATGCGCCATGGCTTCCAGTTCGCTCAGCGCGCCCGAATCCTCCTCTTCTCCCACCGGTGAATGATCGGTGGTGAGCTTGCGGATGGTACCGTTCCAGATCAGATAAAGACGGGAATCGCCCACGTGCCCAATGGTGATTTCTTCTTCCTCCAGCACTGCCAGCGTCAGGACGCAGGCCATGCCGCGCCGGGAATCTTCCACTTGGGCCAGTTCGTAAATGCGGTTGTTGGCGTGGGCGATGGCCTGGCGCACGCGGGTTTCCGGCGGGCCGGCGGCACCGATGGTCTCGCGAATGGCCGCCACGGCCGTCTCGGCGGCGAACTCGCCAGCGGCCTGGCCGCCGACGCCGTCCACCACCAGGAAGACGCCGCGCTCGGCATCCAGCCAGTAGCGGTCCTCGTTCGAATCGCGCAGCAAGCCCGTATCGGTGGCGGCGGAAGCCGTGAGCGCGGTAGCCGTCCTCATTCCCGCTCCCGCAAGTGAGCCAGCACGAAAACCACCACGAACGCCAGAAAGGCGATCACGAAGGGCGTGTGCAGACGATAGAATTGTTGCACCAGGGTCTCACTTCCTCGCTTCGAAGGAGAGCTTGAGTATTTCGGCGACGCCGATTTCGGCGCGCTCGGGAAGGGATTCCTCGACGCCGCGGGTCAGGCGCCGGCCATTGAGCCAGGTGCCGTTGCGACTCTGGTCCAGAATTACGAACCCTCCGTTAGCCGGGTCGCGCCGCAGGCGCAGGTGCTCGCGCGAAACTTCATCGCTGGCGTAGAGTGGCAGATCGACCCAGAGATCCTCGCCGCCGCGGCCGATGCTGATTTCGTTCTGCGTGACGAGGAAGGTCTGCGGGCCGGAGTCGTCCCGGTAGCGGATCTCGGCGAACACCTTGTCGGGTAGGCGCCGCGTGCTGGCGCGGTCGCGCGCCACGCGGGCGGCGGTGACGGAAGGCTCGCGCTCAATCAGAGTAGTCTTGACGCCGCGGTAGCCCGGCTGCGGAACGTCGTTCAGCTCGGAGTGGATCTCGACGTCACCCTGTGGCACACTGCCTTCGGAATCGCTGAACAGCTCCATCCACCAGTCGTTCTGTGCGATTCGATACGGTTTGCGCGGACCGCCGTGGCGGAACAGCGAATTGCCGCTGTTCCATCCGGACATGCGCGCGGTGAGGGCCCGCCGGGCATCCTCTTTAATGAGGTCCTGAACGCCGGCTAGGCGCTGGTAGTCCTCGGGATGCAGATAAACGCTGAAGACGCAAGGCAGTAGGACGCTGTACGCCATCTCCAGCCGGCCAAGCTCCATGTTGCGGATTAACTCTTCAATGATGGTTTGGCCGCTGATCCGGGTTAGTGGCTGTTTTGTTCCGCTGTGCGCCATAAGAAACTCCAACCCTCCACGGCGAGAAATGTCCTGAGCGCGTCCTCACCCCCGCCACGGTGACGACGCCTGAGACGCGGAACGTAGTGATAGACGGCGGCGCGAGCAGCCGGTTTCAGGAGCGGGGATTAAATTTCCGTTACTTTACGCGGCTGGCGAGCGCGGCAGGCCGCCCGGAAGCGAATCATGAACTACGGGGACGCGGCTTACGAAGCGGTTGCCGCGAATGAGGAAGCTTGGGTTTCCAGTTCCTCTTCTCCCGCGCGCAGGCGCGCCCGTCGTGAAAGGCGCCGGCGACGACAAAGCGGCGCCCGTTCGAGCCACCGGCGCCGCGCGGGCGTGCGAGTCCGAACGCGCACTCGGGGCCGGCGCGCGCCCGTCGACGAAGGCAAGCCGTACGTCCGACTCGGGGCCACGCGCGCGGCCCGTGCGGCCACGCCGCCAGCCAGACTCCCGTGCGCGAGGTGAGCCCCATTCGGCGCCGCTCGTGCCTTGCGCCACGGCGGTGCCGACGCGGGCGTAGTCGTCGAACGCGCTGTCTACGTCACGCGCGTGCGGCCCGGCGGTCTCGTCGCGTCCGCCAGACTCCCGGGCACGATGTAGGCCCGAGCCGCGCTGCTCGTGCCCTTCGTCGCGCCCGCCAGGCTCCCGTGCACATGCGAGGTGGGCGCCGCTGCTCTTGGTCTTCGTCGCCGCCCGTGTTCGTGTCTTGGCGGTTCGGCGCACGTGCTGCGCCAGTGAGCGACGGCGCGGCGCGTTCTCTCATCCGCGCGATATCGAGTTCTCCGCGCCCGGCGCCGCGCGGGCTACGCGCCGAACGCGCACTCGGGGCCGGAACTGCGCGCGGCCGGGCGGTCACAGCGCGTCCGCCAGACTCCCGTGCGCGAGGGGCCCGAGCCGCGCTCTCTCCTCACACAGAACAGCATCGAGTGAGGTTCAGCTAGTGTGAGGTCCTCTCCCGGTGCCCTTGACGGGGATGAGAGGCCCATAGCCAGGTTTCCACAGACACATGGTCGTCGCGTCGTAATGAAATTGTCTCCCACATTCGAGGCAGGCGACATAGGTATCATCGGGCTGAGTACCGGGTTTATGCACCGGAGTGATCGGTCGCGTGATCCGCTTGTGGCGACAACCAAACAGCAGGTTTAGCATCGTGGAAATCATGTGCGACGTTCCAAGATGAGAGTGGGCTTTGCCCTGCCAGGATTGTCAACTGTTGTAGCGAGAGATCAATACTGAAAAGAGTTAACTGGAACCGACGGCATGAAAACAACAGTCCGTGCCATGCCGGTCCAGTACTAATTGGGGAGTCTGCCGCAGCACGCCTGCACTTCGCCGCGCGAGCGTGCGAGTCTGGGCGCGCGGTGAGAGCCGGGCCGGGAACGCGCGACCAGGCGGTCGCGGCGCTCCCGCCGACTCAGGACACGTGCGAGGTGGCTCGCGCGGCGGGTTTTCATCCGCGCAGACGGGCCCGCCGCCGATGGCACAGGCGACGGGGAAGCGGCGAATCCGGCGCGCGCGGCCCGGCGGTCACGCCGCGCCCACCAGACTCCTGTGCGCGCGGCGAGTGGGGCCCGGGCGGCGCGGCCCGTGCTCTCGTCCCGCGCGCAGACACGCCGGTCGCCGAAGGCACCCGGCCAGTGCCGCGCTTTCTTCTCTGCGCCGCGTGCTCGGGCCCTTCGCCGCCGCCCGCACTCGCGTCGCGCCGGCTCGGCACAATCGCGGTGCCACGGAGCGACAGCGCGGCACGCTCTCGGTCCGCGCGCTGACGCGCCGGCGCCGAACGCAACGGCCACTCCTCCCGGCTGGTGTCACTTGCGCGGGTTGCGCGCCGAACGCGCAGTCGGGGCCACACGCGCGCGGCCAGCCGGCCGCGGCGCGTCCGCCAGACTCCCGTGCGCGCGAGTGGGACACGGGCGGCGCTGCTCGGGGCCTTCGCCGCCGCCCGCGCTCGCGTGTCGCGCCGGCTCGGCGCGAGTGCGGCGCCGGGCGAGCTCTCTCTTTCGCGCAGTCTGTCGGTCGCGGTGCGCCCGCCAGACTCCCGTGCGTACGAGTGGCCCGAGGGTAACGCCCCATCGGTCTGGATGATGCTGCGAGAGGTAGGCAATCGACGCCGCGAGAAACTCGCAATAGCTTCGCTTTGAGCTCTCAGCCGCTCCCTTGAAAATCGAATCGACCATTCGACGAGCAGCGGCCGGATCGGATCTCTGCTGGGCAGTAGGTCTGGGCATTTCGGTTGACGGCGGCATTGTAACGCCCTGCGAACCTGGCCTCAAGCGCCATCTGAAGCCATCTGAAGCTGTGCCTGATGCAGTTCGGTCTGATACTACTGTCCAACCTGGCCGCAAAGACGAGAAACTTCAAACTCCCACGGGTATTAGTTGACAGGGCGCGGACGTGCCCTGAAACACCAGACACCGGGCAGGCCGCCAAGGGGGACTCGTTGTGGATGCCGGACACGCTGTTTCCCTTGATCGCTTGGCCTGGTATGGCGTCCGACTCGGTACGTGGAACGGCCTACTCTGGAGGGCCGGCACAGCGGCTTGCGGCATGGGTCTGCGGCGCCGCATGACGACTCCTCTCTCATAGCCGGATCGAATGCGATCATCATCGCGGGTTGTCAATTGCTGAAGGAGGCTAACCGTCTCGGCGATCTCCGCTTGGTTATCTTCACTGCGGGAAGACCATCCTATCTGGAGGCCCATTCTCCGTTGGGCCTTACGGAGGGTGCAATTATGCTGGAACGATTTCGCAGATGTTTGAACGATACCGGTTTCGAGCACCTGATCCTTGCCAACAGCCGAAACACGCGCGATGAAATGCGCGAAACCTGCCAGGCTGCCGTCTCCCGGGGGGTGACGCGAGTTCGCGCGGTGACCGTCTCGGTACACGTGCCGCGAGTTCAGGAGTTTGCCAGCCAGGCGTGCCGGGACTTTCCTGGCGTCTCCTTCCAAGTCGAGGCTGCGGAGGACGTGCTCCGCAGAAGGTACTTAAGCCGGCCTCGTTGTCTGGAAGAGATCCGTACCTTGAAAGACTCGCCCTGCTACTCTCGAACCGCCGAAAGGGAACGTCGCGGACTTGAAGCTTTGCGTTCCGGACGTTATGGGTTCCGATAATGGGCATGGCTCACCGTGTCACTTCTTTCCCGAACCTGCATCATTGAGATTGGAGGCCGCCATGCGGGCACACACTTTCGAGACAATTCTCGTCCCGGTTGATTTCAGCGAGATTTCAGCGCACGCACTCCGTACCGCATCGCTGCTAGCGGAACGCTGCGGGCGTGCCAAGATCATCGCGATGTACGCCAACTGGTTTGAGGCGCCGCCTTACTTTACAGTGGGCCGGCTGGCCGAGCTTCAAGCGGAATTCAGCGAGTCGTTGCAGCTTGCGGAACACTCGCTTGAGGCGTTCGTGCGGTCCACTCTGGGGGATACCGCGGATTCAGTCGAAGTTCGTGCGATGGAGGCACTTCCCGCCGATGGCATCCGGCAGTTGGCCGCGCTCGAGAATGCCAATCTGATTGTGATGGGTACCCATGGGCGAAGCGGCCTCAATCGCTGGATGTTGGGGTCGGTGGCTGAGCGCGTGCTTCGCGAGAGTCCAGTACCGGTACTGACTGTTCGATCTGCCCCCCGCGAACTCTTCCGCCACGTGCTCTGCCCTGTTCACGACACGGAACTGTCTCGTCGAGCCCTGGGGTTCGCAGCCGGTATCGCCGCCTGCTTCGACGCCGACCTGACCGTGCTTCACGTACACGAGGCTTCAGGAGCCAGGCCCGTCGCCGATCTGTGCAGTTGGGTCCCTGCGGAAGAGCGGTCCCGATGTGTCATCCGGGAATTGGTTCGCCATAGAGATGCGGCCGAGGAGATCGTCAAGCTCGCCAGGGAAGGACCTTACGATCTGGTAGTTTTGGGAGCGGAGCGGCGACGCTTTTTCGAAGGAATGGTTCTGGGAACGACGACCTTACGGACGGTACGCCATGCGCCCTGTCCGGTGCTGACGGTAGGTTCGGGGCCTGGATTGTGGGATCAGTCTAAGGAGTGAATTACGATGCAAGCTCCCAATAGTCGGGAATACGGTTACGTTACGAGGGTGGATCTCCCGTTCGAGGACGCTGTGGCGCGACTGGAAGCCTGCCTCAAGAACGAAGGCTTCAGCGTTCTTTGCAAGATCGACATACAAGCCAAGTTGAAGGAACAGCTCGGCGTCGATTTTCCGCGTTACGTGATTCTCGGAGCGTGCAATCCTCCGCTGGCTTACCAAGCCCTCCAGGAGGAGATCAATCTGGGACTGCTGCTCCCCTGCAATACGGTTGTTTACGAGCAGGACGGGCAGGTCCACGTCGGAGCCGTGGATGCTGCCAAGATGTTATCGGTCGTCGGCAGTCCAGCCATGGAACCGATGGCTCGCGACGTCAACGAGAGACTCCGTCGCGTGGTGGACAGTGTCGAGAGTCCTGCCTCAGCGTAACCGCCCCATTTCGTCGCCGCGATGCTCGGCCTCCGATGCTGCACCGTGCTTATTGCGTCGAGACTCGACGCTGCATGATTTGGACATTCAAGTTTCGACCCCAAATCGCGGCAAGATCCAACGCTGCAGAATGATATACGCCGCAAACAGTATCAGTATCCAATAGTCAGACATAAACGTTGCTCCTCACAGTTCCGCCAACACGCGATCGACGTCTTCCCGAACCGCCCTCTCGCTGACCTCTCCGACGTACTCCTTTGCGATCCTTCCATTCTTATCCACCAGAAATGTGGTCGGCAGACTTTGAATCGCGTCCACGAAAGGTGACGAGGCGGATGGCAGCAGAATCGGATAAATTACGCCTGCCGCCTTCGCGAACTGGCGTACTTTGCCGGTATGGTCAGAAGCAGGAGCTAGCATCGTTGCGCCCACGGTTGTGGCGCCTCGGCCTTGACGGCGGCGGTGAACGGATATCGCCACAACATTACTGCCCATAGGACCACTCCGCCGATGAATACCGCCAGGAACAGCGGCAGAACGGTCCATTGCGTCTGAACGACAAAACGCTCCGGGTGAAAGTGTGGTTTCAGATAGTCGTCCCGCAGGATGTCACGCATTACGGTCATAGCAAGTATCACCAAGACCGTGATTCCTGTTCCGCCGATGGCCCCCGAGCGGTAATCGTCCTGCCTGAGCGCTCGCGCCACCACCAGAATCGCGCCAACCGCCCCGGCGATGCCGGCCAGCAGCAGCATCGTAGCCAGTCCGTTATCTCCGAGGAATAGCATTCGTTGGTCGCGCGGCAAACTTAGAAGGAACCAGAAACCGACTGCGAACTGCGCCATGGTGGCGAACTCAAAGGCCCGCCCTCCGAAACGGAACACGTACTGCCGGTAGTCCGCCTCACTCTCTCGCTTGAAGTAAGCGAGCAGCATCAGCAGCAGGCCTCCCACAGCCACTGCCGCTGTGAAGAAATGCAGGTATCGCGGCGCCAGCGTAGGTTCCGAAAGATTCAGGTTCCAACCGCTTGGGTCCGCGAAGTACTTGGTCGCCCAGGCAGAGGGTGTCTGGCTGAGCGTCAGGTTATTGGTGAAAAGAAACCCGATGGCGGCGATCAGCAGAAAACTTGCCAACAGCACCCCGCGCCCCGCTCCCGCCCGGCGGTGCGTCCGGAACGAAACGTAGTACAGCCCGTAATAGGCGATCGTCAGCATCACCAACAAGAGAAGCCACGGCCAGGCGATCAATACCGAGGATGTGTAGAAGAATTGCCCGTAGATCACCTGGAGGAACAGTAGCGGAGCGACACCCAGCGTCACGGTCGCCGGCAACAGCGAAGGCAGCTTTGTCGCGACGTCGGTGAAGAGCCGATTGGCGCGTTCGCGGCTGCCGCTCCACCGGCCCGCCAACGCCAGAACCATGCCGCCCAGCATGAAATTCATGGCAACGATGTGCAGCGTGAAGGTCACTACCAGGAGCAGCTTGAATACCCAATAAGGAGCGGGAAGAGGAATCGGATCCAACGTGGGAACGAGATTATGTAACGGCATCTTCGGCTACCTCCTTGCGGTTTCGGCCGCCACCGAATGTTGAGGCATTGTTGCGGGCCGCTGAAACTTGCGTTTTGATCCACTGAACCAGAGTGACGCGCTGCTGTTCACTGAGCTTCAAGTCGGGCATGCGAACGAACAGCGCCGGTAGATTTTTCAAGCTGTCGGAAGCCGTCTGGGCATCCAGGGCGCGAATCGCCGTGACCGCGGAGTCCCCAGGCACAGCCTCGTGGCAGGTAGCGCAGTTCTGCTCGAAAAGACGCTGTCCGTCCGAAGGCGGCGGACCTGCCTGGTAAAGGGTGGCCAGGTACGCGCTCAAGGCGCCGCGCTCGGCGTCGGTGCCGGCGAACGGCGGCATAACGCCGTTGTGCATCAGATCGAGACTTGCCAACATCGCGTTGAGCGCCGGTGCGTCCCATTGCCGTGCGACCAGGAGCCGTCGGATGCCGCGATAGGAATCCGCAGTGTGACAACTCTGGCACTCAACCCTGAAGATCTCCCGTCCGGCGGCAACGTCGGCCCCCTTGCCAAGCTCCAGACGTCGCACCCAGCGGGCGGTGTTCAGCACGCCCGCCTGGTCGATGGCTTCGACGGAGAATCCACCGTCCGTGGCCGACGGCGTGGCATACAGGGAGTTGTCGTAAAGGTAGTTCGCGATTACGAATGGCTTGCGAACCGCTTCCCGGACAAACTCGAAAGCGCCCATCGTGCCGAGCGCCGATAGCATAATGGTCAGACCATAGGCGAGGTGCAAGCGGGCCGGTTTGACCAACGTCAGCAGGACCAACACAAAGGTCACGATCGCGAGAACGGCGGCTTCGACTGCATAGTGCGAGGCCGTTGGCATGGCTCCCCTCGCGCTGTTCCAGAGTTCCGGCGGAATCTGCCGGATGTACCACCACACGAGCACGGGCATAACCGCCATCGACGGTAGAATCCATGCTGCGCTCCACTTGACCAATCGCGCTTTGAGAGCCGGATCTTTGAGCCGGCTGGCCGTGACCAGGGCGTAGATACCGGCCAACGCCAGGGCGATGGCAGTCCGCACTGCCAGCGAGGGGAAGTAAGTGGGGTTGAAGAAGCCCGCCCAAAATTCATGCGTCTGGATCCACTTTTCCGAAGTCAGCATGAAAGTGATGATCCCGTTGATGATCACCAGGCTGGCGAACGCGGCGATAAAGTAAATCCAGCCGTACCAAAGGTGTAGCCGAGGCGTCAGCTTGTCCCAGCCGTAGAGGTACAGCAAGGCGGCGGTGATCTCGATGAAGAAAAATACCCATTCGATCGCCCACCCCCAAACATAGGCGTGAATCAGGCTGCTGGTGGCCGAAGGATGAATTAATCCGATGGTGAACCAGATACCCACTCCGCTAATCGCGCCGTAGACAACCGTGACCAGCACGAAGAAGCGGGTATGCGTTCGCAGCCAGCTCAAAACTCCGGTATCGTTTTGCCGCAGCGCCTTGCGCTCTGTCAATACAAGAAAGAGGCCGCCGCCGACGGCAAAGTGCGACACAAACACGTGCAGAATCGACACGATCGCGATCAGCAGTCCCGCGCCAAACGTGACGTCCCAAACGGGGTAGTTCATTTTCGGTTATCCGATCAGAGGTCCCGCCTACGAGAGCTTGGGCGAAGCTCCGACACCCACCTTCCGGAGGATGGTCATCATGGGACACCAGTTGGTAAACGCCGACTGGAACAGGTTCAAGCCGACGAAGGCGGTAAACAGAAACCATGCGGGGTTGACCCAATAACCCAGGGCCACGCTCAGCATCACAAAGAAGCCGGCAATCAGCCGTAAGCAACGTTCGATGGTCATGCGATTTTTCTCCTTCGATTCACAACAAAGTAGATAATGGGCACCGTCATGCGCGACAGGGCCAAGGAAGCAACTTCGCCGGCCATGAGCGCAATGGCGAGACCCTGAAAGATCGGGTCAAACAGGATCACGCTGGCACCGACAACCACGGCCGCCGCGGTCAACATCATGGGACGGAAGCGGACCGCTCCGGCGTCAATCACCGCTTGATCCAGCGGCATCCCTTCCTGCAAGCGAAGCTCAATGAAGTCGACCAGGATGATCGAATTGCGCACCACAATTCCCGCGCCGGCAATAAACCCGATCATGGAAGTGGCGGTGAAGAACGCATTCATCAGGCCGTGAGCGGGCAGGATGCCGACCAGCGAAAACGGAATCGCCGCCATGATGACCAGTGGCGTGACAAACGATTGGAACCATCCCACCACCAAGCCATAGATCAAGATCAGCACCGCCGCGAAGGCAATCCCCAGGTCGCGGAACACTTCGTAGGTGATGTGCCACTCCCCATCCCACTTCATGGAATAGTGCTCGGCATCGGTGGGGAGCGTCGCCATATGTTGCTCAATCGCGTACCCGCCGGGCGCGCGGAACTTGTCCATTTCCGGCCCGAGCTTGAGAATCGCGTACACCGGGCTTTCCATGGCGCCCGCCACGTCCCCTGTGACATACGTAACCGGCAGCAGGTTTTTGTGGTAGATGCTCTTGTCTGCTACCACTTCCTGGCCGTGCACCAGTTCGCTCAACGCCACCAGCCGGCCCGTTCGTCCAGCTAATTTGAGGTGCTGGATTTTGTCCAGGTCCGAACGGGTGGCTCGGTCGAGGCGTAGCATCAGGGGTACGTCTTCCTTCGCGGAATCCGAATGGAGCAGCCCCGCCTGGTATCCGGTAGAGGCCAGCGCCATTGTCCGGGCAATGTCGTCCTCGGAAATTCCGTTCAGCGCCGCCTTCTCTTTATCCACCAACAGGCGGTATTCCGGCTGGTCGTCTCCCACGTACCAATCCACATCCACAACGCCATTGGTGCGTTCCCACAAATCGCGAATGCGCCGTGCGATGGCTGTGCGCTCGTCCATTTCCGGCCCGTAGACTTCGGCAACCAGGGTTTCGAGCACCGGCGGGCCGGGAGGCACTTCCGCCACCTTGATGCGGGCACCATACTGCTCGGCCACCGGCAGCAAGCGCTGCCGAACCTCCTTGGCGATGGCGTGGCTCTGCAGCTTGCGGTCGCCTTTCGGCTGCAGATTCACCTGAATGTCGGCCACGTTCGATCCCTGGCGCAGGTAGTAGTGCCGCACCAGACCGTTGAAGTTGAATGGGGATGCGGCTCCAACGTACGTTTCGAGATTCACCACTTGCGGCTGATCGAGCGTGGCTCGCGCCAGAGCGTTCGCGGCGCGGGCCGTCTCTTCGAGCGTCGTTCCATTCGGCATGTCGACAATCACCTGGAATTCGCTCTTGTTGTCGAACGGCAGCATTTTCACTTTCACGAATTGGAAATAGAACAGAGACACGGAGCCGATCAGCAGGACTACCACCCCCAGCAGAAAGGTCCAACGCACTGCCGCAACGTGCAGGATCTTTCCCATGACGACGCGATAAACTCGCGTCGCGAAGTCTTCCCTTTCCCCGTGCGCCGAGGTATGGCCGGACTTGAGAATCCGGACAGCCGCCCACGGCGTCACGATGAAAGCCACCAGTAGCGAGAAGACCATGGCCGCGCTCGCCCCGATCGGAATCGGCCGCATGTAGGGCCCCATCAGGCCTCCTACGAAAGCCATCGGCAGGATGGCCGCAACAACCGTCAGGGTGGCCAGAATGGTGGGGTTTCCCACTTCATCCACAGCCTCGATGGCAACTTCGTAGGGCGGCCGTTCACGGTTCGCGGGCATGCGCCAGTGCCGCACGATATTCTCCACAACCACGATCGCGTCGTCCACCAGGATCCCGATAGAGAAAATCAGCGCAAACAGAGTGATGCGGTTCAGCGTGTAGCCGTAGAGATAGAACACCGTCAGCGTCAACGCGAGAGTCACCGGGATGGCAATGAAAACGATCAACGATTCGCGGAAACCCAGCGTGATGGCGATTAGGAGGCTGACCGAAACCACCGCGATGAGCATATGGAACAGCAGTTCGTTCGATTTCTCCGCCGCGGTTTCCCCATAGTCGCGTGTGATATCCACCTGAACATCCGATGGAATTACGCTGCCCTTCAGCGGCTCGATGCGCTGCAGTACGTTGTCCGCCACGATGACCGCATTCGTGCCTTTCCTCTTGGCGATCGCGATGGTCACCGCCGGCAGAAACTCACTGGAGCCGGCATGGGCGATGCGAACGTATTGGGAAGGCTCTTCGCCTCCGTCGCTCACTGCGGCGACGTCGCGGACGAAGACCGGCTTGTCATTCGTTACGCCGGCCACGACGTTGCGCACGTCTTCGGCGGTTCTCAGAAACTCGCCGGTTTCCAGAAGATATTCCTTGTTCCCCGTGTCGAACTCGCCGGAAGGCAGGCGTTGGTTCGAAAGCCCGAGTGCGCCGGCCACCTGAAGCGGCGAAAGGTTATAGGCGGCCAGCTTTCCCTCATTCAGAACGATGCGGATCTCCCGGCGCTGCCCGCCGATCAGCGTGACCGCGGAAACATCTGGCACCTGCTTGACGGTATCGTCCACCTGGGCCGCGATGCGGCGCAGTTCGAAATCCCCATATCGCTTGCTGGAAAGCGTCAGCGCCAGAATCGGCACATCGTCAATGGATCGTGGCTTCACCAGGGGCGGGGTGGCTCCCGGCGGGATGATGTCGAAATTGGCAGCGAGCTTCTGGTTCAAGCGGACGACGCTCTTCTCTTCGTCCTGGCCCACGTAGAAGCGCACAATTGCCAGCGACTGCCCAGGGCTGGAGGTCGAGTAGATGTATTCAACCCCGGGGATCTCCCACAGCAGCTTCTCCATCGGCTTGGTGAGGCGCTCTTCCACTTCGTGCGCCGATGCGCCGGGCATCTGCACGAAAACGTCGATCATCGGCACAATGATTTGCGGCTCTTCTTCGCGCGGCAGTTTCCAAACGGCGAAGCCGCCGAGGAGCAGTGCGCCAGCGATAATCAACGGGGTCAGCTTGGAAGCAATCCAGGCGTGCGCGAATCGCCCGGCCGGCCCGAGACGACGTGGCCCGGATGGCACCCCGCTCATTGCCGAACCTCCACCCGGGCACCGTCGGTCAGTCCGGCAGGCACGGGGCTCACCAGTTTCTCGCCCTCGCTCAATCCCGAGAGCACTTCCACGGCACTTTGCCTTCGCTCCCCGGTGGTGACCAGGCGGGTGCGCGCACAGCCGTCTTCAATCACGAAAACCGATTGCAATTGCCCATGTTCCACCATGGCCGGCGGCGGAATGGTCGCTACTTTGCGTGTGCCGAGTGGGAACATCGCGCGTCCGAACATCCCCGACCGCAGATTCGGCATAGCAGGCAGATCGATTTTCACGATGTAAGTGCGCGAAGCCGCATCCACGGACGGCACGATCTCCGACACGTGGGCGGTAAACCGGCGATCCAACGATTCCAATGCGACATCGACGGTTTGCCCGGCCTTCACAAACGGAAGCCGAGATTCGTCCACCGATGCCTCAAGCCGATAGGCGCCTTCGCGTTCGATCGTGAGAAGGGGAGCACCCGGAGCGGCCAGGTTTCCCAGTTCCACCGACTTCGCCGTCACCACCCCGGAAAACGGCGCCGAGATCCGCGTGTAGTCGCGCATGATCGTGGCGCCGCGAATTTCCTGCTGCACCGACGCCCGTTTAGAATCGAGTTGAGCCCGCTTAGCCCGGGCCATGTCGTAGGCGGCTTGCGCCGATTTGAGCCGCGCCGACGCTTCATCGAACTCCTGGCTCGAAATCGATTTCTTGGACGCAAGCTCCTGCATGCGCTGGAACGTACTCTGGGCCAGATCCAGGTTGGCTTTGGCGCCCGCCACGCCGCTGTCCGCTTCGGGGATGGCGCTCATAACCTCGGCATCGGCCGCCTCGGCGCCGCGCACTTTGGTGTCCAGATCCTGCGCGTCCAGCGTTACCAGCAGTTGGCCCTCCTGAACCCGATCACCCACCTGGATGGCAACCTGTCGCACGTACGCCATGACCTTGCTGGAGAGCACTGTGGCCGTGCGAGCGCGAACGGTTCCGGTGGCCTCGTACACATTGGGCCACTGTTGGATGCTTACCGTTGCTGCTTGGACCGGAATGGCCGGCGGGCTGGAAGCCGCTTTGGGGTGAGGCTCAGTGCCGCCGCAGCCGCTCAACATCGCAACCGAAGCAAGAATGGGGACAAGAATGAATCGCATTATTTCAATACCTCTGAGTCGGGCGAGAGCCGCCCTGCGGCCAAATCCAACATGGTGGCCGCGATGCGTTGGTCATGTACCGCTGCCAGGTACCTGGTTCGGCTTTCCAGTACCGCGGTTTCGTTTCGCAAAAGGTCCGTAACGTTGCTCATACCGGATTCGTAGCGGTTCTGAGTGATCCTCAGACTTTCCGCGGCTTCAGCTACCGCCGCTTTAGCCACTTCGATCCGTTGCTGCGCCGCCCGCAGATCGGCCCAGGCGCGCCGCACTTCCAGCCGCAATGCGGAGTCCACCCTCTGCTCGTCGTCATGGGCACGTTCCAGCCAGTGGCCCGATTCCTCGATGCGTGCCTTGTCGGCCATACCATTGAACAGGTTCCAGCGCAAGCCAATGGAGGCCAGCCAGTTGGCCCCACCCTTTTTGATAAACTGCTGCCGGTCCGCCTCAAAGGCTGCGTGGAAAGTGACCTGCGGAAGCAGCGTGCTCCGGGC